>Ga0193743_1000467_pt1 | contig 32027 bp, 28 predicted proteins | sample L2c2metaG_FD_143038 | JGI IMG/M metagenome (GOLD analysis project Ga0193743, IMG submission 143038) | Soil microbial communities from a riparian zone of the East river system, Colorado, United States - L2c2 | ecosystem: Environmental > Terrestrial > Soil > Riparian zone | place: USA: East River...
AGATCACCATGCTCGATTTCCCGGACTTCACCAAGAAGACCTTTCCGGGCGTCTATCATATGGATCTGTTCTCCGGTCTGTTCGGCGACATGGATGACGAGAGCCAGTACGTCAAAAGTACCGTTGTAGGCAACAACGGGACCAGTCATGAGGTCACGGAGTTCGATCCATCCAGCAATTCCGGAAAGAAGTGGCTGGAAAAGATGGCCAACAAGCAGGTGACTACCGGAACCAAGTGTCATCACATCTCGAATAACGCGCCCCGTGACATCTGTGATCTGGACCCGGAAAAACGCAAAGCGGGTGTCGAAGTGGCGAAGAAATGGCTCGATGGAGCCGCAATGCTCGGCGCCAAATCGATGCGTGTGAACAGCGGCGGTCCCCGAATTGCGCCTTGGCCGGTTGCCGATCCTAGCTCCTATCCAAAAAATGACGGCGTTACTCAGTATCTGACCAATTGCATCGAGTCATTCAAGGAAATGGCGGACCACGGTAGCAACGTCGGCGTGAAAGTCACTCTCGAAAATCACTGGGGACTAACTGCGAATCCGATCAATATCAGAATCATCATCGAAGAAGTGAATAACCCGTTCTGCGAAGCCTCTCCTGACTTCTGTAACTGGGAGCATGAGTATCTTCTCTATCACGCCTTGCAGGACCTCGCCCCTTACGCTCATACCAACGTTCACGCAAAGTACTGGAATCGCTGGAAGAATCCGGATGTTCAGCGGAACGTCAGAATCATGCTCAACGCCGGCTACACAGGCATCTTCGCCTTGGAATACGAAGAAGGTCCCTGGGATGGAATAGAAGGCGCGCAATATCTATACCGCGAAGTCTTAGCGTCTCTGTAGCGGGCGCTGTACCAAAAAGGACGGGCAGGCAGGGTTCTGCCCGTCACTGACACTGAATCTACTGCACCGGCGTCGCGGGATGCAAATACCTGGCCAGAAACAAGTAGATTTCGTGGCGTGAATTCCTGGCTAACTTGGTCTCGGTGCGATTGAAATAGTGGCCGCCCGGCGCATTTTCATAGATCTTGTACTCGAACTTTTTCCCCTCGGCTTTGAGCGAGTCGATCATATGCTCTATTTCCATGATGTTCACGTCTTCATCGTTAGTGTTGCCGTGAATGAGTAGCGGGGTTTGCAGGTTTTTCGCGTAGGTGACGGGAGAGCGTTTGCGGTACTCGGCGATATCGTCACGCACCGTTTTGCCTATGTGATACTGCGCGGAATAGAGGGCACGATACGATTCGGGCTCATAGCCCAGCCGCGCGATCAGATCGGTTACAGGCACTCCGGCATACGCCACCGTGTACGTTTGCGGATGCTGCAGGATATTCATCAGTGTAATCATTCCGCCGTGGCTCCAGCCTATAATTCCAACGCGCTTGGGATCCAGAAAGTCATAGCGCTCCAGCATCCATTGCATCCCGATAAAAACATCATCGACCTCGCGGCCGCCATAATCTATGTCTTCATAGAAAGGCCGGCCATATCCCGTGCTGCCGCGGTAGTCCGGCGAAACAACGGAATAGCCTTGTTCTATTAATTCCCGGATGACATGCACGTCGCGAGTGTCTTCGTTGGCATGAATGCCTTGGTGAACGAAGACAATCAGCGGTTGCTTCTTGGATCTGTCCAGCTTCTTGGGAATGAATGTATAAGCCCGGATGATTAAGGGGTTGGCCGCTCCCGGAGCCTTGGGATTCGCCGGATGCGCGGCAGGCAAGCTGGTGTATTCGGATTTGTCGACGTCCGCAATATCTCCCAGCTTCAGAATCCACATCAGGTCATCGGTCTCTTTCAGAATCTGGTCAAGCCTGCTCTCGATTGCCTGCGTCGAATTCGCCGCTCCCGCCGCCGGCTGGTGTGCGGGCACGCGCGCCGGCTCTTGTCCAAAAGCACAGATGACAAACAGGCCAACCGGCATTAATTTTTTGATATCCATCAGAGATGCTCTCGTATCCTCCTACTTCCTTGAAATCGACATAAGGCCGGTCTTGTACGCTATTCTGTCGATTCTCTTCACCTCCGGGAGAGATTCAGATGACAATCGGTAAGTTTTGTTTTTTGCTTTCGTTCGCGCTTAGTTGGCCTCCCGCCGCCGTATCCGGTGCTCCAAGTGACAAGCCACAGTACACCATCGATGCCATTCGCTACGGCACAATAGCTGATTTTCCGGTGAGCGGCCTTGTCGCCGGCGCTGACAGATCCCGAAAAATAGACAGTGCTTACCTACGTCAAGATGAACATTGACGGACGCGTTTCGTTCGTCGCAGGGGACGCGGGAAATCATTCCGGGCCTGACTTGTTATACCGGTGGCAAACGCACGTATGCTTCGCAATCCGCCGGCATCGTCAGAATAGAGTAATTCGAGCGAGCCGGTCACAAATCTCCAAAATATTTTCTTCTTACTCATTCCAATCTACTTACGGGCGTTATCCACATGTGAAAAACTTGGCTTTCCGGGGTGCGCATGCTACTCTCAGCCGGGCTCGCCCACAGGTCTTCACCCCTGTGCAGCGAGCCATATCTTTTTCAACGGAGCGCAAACATGACACCCAGATCCATTCGCCGCGCCGCCGAGCGCAGACAAAATAAACTCGCCCGCAAACTCGGCGGCGTCTCGGAAGCGCAACTGACTGCCAACCAGGAGAACGCCCAACTCTCTACCGGTCCCGTGACGGAAAGCGGCAAAGCCAAGTCCTGCCTCAACGCCGTAAAGTCCGGCCTCACCGGTCGCACCGTCCTGCTCCCCTCTGATGACGCCTCCCGCTACGAAAATCACTTGCGCGCCTACGAAAATCACTTCCGCCCTGTCGGTCTCGTCGAAAGCGCTCTGGTCCAATCCCTGGCTGATACCGGCTGGCGTCTCGAGCGCAGCGCCGCTCTCGAAATGGCTCTTTACGCCCACGGCCGCATCGAATTCGCTGAGGAGTTTGAAGAGCAGGACCCGGCCCTGCGCTCTGCCCTGATAGACGCGCGGACTTTTCTCGCCTACCAAAAGCAACTCCGCAATCTGCAGCTTCAAGAAGCCCGCCTGGTCCGCCGGCGCGAAAAGGAAACCGCCGAACTGCACCGCCTGCAGCAAGAGCGCCTCGAAAAGGAAAATCACGAACTCGAAACCGCCGCCCCGGCCGAAATTGGCTTCGAAATTTCAAATGCAGATCCGCAGGCCCCTTTCGCAACCCTCCCGCCTATTCCTACCACGCAAATCTACCCGGAACTCGGTGCCGCAGCCTGAACCTCCGCTGTTAATAAACACTACTAATAAACGCTTCGATATAAAATTGTCACGATGACTCGCCGGACACTCGTCTCCTCCCTGGCCCTAGCCGCTGGCGTCAAGGCCAAACCCGCGCCGCGCACCGAATGGAAGCCCCTGCTGGGCGTCCTCGGCCCCTACACACCTGACAACGTTGCCTGGACCAAGGCGCAAGGCTTCACCAACATGATCCTGGGTTCCGGGCCGGGTCCGCGCAGCACGCTCAACGCCGAGACCATCACCGACGCCCAAATCGCCGACGTCAAGGCCACGTTGCAAAAGCATCAGATGAACGTGTCCGCGCTGCAAGTCGGCGGCGATTCTATCAACCCCGATCCCGACCGTCGCGCCCGCGCCAATCACTTCTTCGTCAAGGCTATTGAGCTAGCCGGTAAACTGGGCGTTCCCTACATCGGCACGCAATCCGGCAAAGATGCAGCCAAGCCTTTTGAACAGCAAGTCGACGAAATCGTGCGCGTCTACACCGAGCAATTCTTCCCCGCCTGCCAGCAATACAAGGTTCGTATTCTTTGGGAACCCTATCCGGAAGCCCCCAACATCGCCACCAGCCCGGTCGGATTCGCGGCGCTCTTCAAAGCCTTCGGCGATTCGCCCTACGTCGGCCTGCAATACGATCCGTCGCACCTGGTCCGGCAATTCATGGACCCCATTCAAACCGCCCGCGATTTCTCTGACAAGATTTACGACGTTCACCTGAAGGACACCGAAATCCTCTGGCCCGTCCTCCGCGCCGGTGGCATCAATCCGGTGAACAAAGCCCGCTGGTGGCGTTATCGCATTCCCGGCATGGGCTCCATCAACTGGCGCGAGTTCTTCAGTGTCTTGCAGGATATCGGTTACACCGGGGCCATGAGCATCGAACAGGAAGACGATCTGTACGGCGCCGCCAACAATCCCGGTCCCGACTTTAGCGGCGAATTTAAAGTCGGTCTAGCCATGGCCAAGCGCTACCTCAATCAATACGTTCCCTAGCCGGTTTGTAAAGCAATTTAACTAAGGCATTCCAATTAGAAAATGCCGCTACTAGGTTGATATTACAAGAGTTACAGATTAAATTAACCTAATATTCATCTTAAAAGGATTGCAGTAGTACGGTGTCCTGCAATACACTCTTCTTCATGCGTTCTATTCCGGCATAACCCGCCGGCTGCATCTCGGGAGTCTCGCTTCCCGAATGTTCCAGTAGAAACACATTATTGAGGAGTGTTTTAATGAGGTCAGTTCCCTCGAAGTTTGCACACGTTTGCATCGCGCTGATATTTTTCCTCGTCTTTTCCATTGCCGCGTTCGCTCAATCCGACGCTGGCACAATCACAGGCTTTGTTAAAGATCAAACCGGCTCAGTTGTCCCCGGCGCTGCGGTAGTCATCACCAGTGAAGCAACCGCCGAAGCCCATACAGTGACAACCGACGCCCAAGGCCGCTACACCGTAACCAACCTTCGGCCCGGCCTGTACACCATGACGGCGGAGTTGACCGGTTTTAAGAAGTTCTCTAGCAACCACAACACGCTGAACGCAAGTTCCACCATTTCTCTCGATGGCGCCTTGGTAATTGGTCAAACCAGCGAAACCGTGGAAGTGTCCTCCACCGCATCTCAGTTGCAAACTGAATCGGGCGCTGTCCAGCAATTGGTCAGCGGCCGCCAGCTCGTGGATCAGGAACTAAACGGACGCAACCCTATCTATGAGGCCCAAATGCTTCCCGGGGTGCATTCCACGGCAACCATGGGAGACTTTAACTTCAGTCTTTCGAACGGCGGATATGCCGTCAACGGTGCGCGCACGCAGGATACGCAAATTACCGTCGATGGCGCGCCTGCCCTGCGTACGCGCGGCAATCAGACGAGTATCGGCGTGGGCAACGTGGATACGACCCAGGAAATCCAAGTGCTGACCTCCAACTTCGGCGCCGAGTATGGCGCCGCTTCTGGTGGCGAGATCCGCATCGTGACCAAGAGCGGAACCACTGATTTTCACGGAGGGCTATACGAGTACTTCCGGAACTCCGCCATGAACGCCAACACCTGGGGGCGCAACCAGTCCACCAGCACCGACTCCGCCACTCCATTCCGCTACAATAACTTCGGTTTCGCGGTAGGCGGCCCACTTTGGATCCCAAAAGTCTACAGCAAGATGCGCAATAAGTTCTTCTTCTTTGTCGGAGAGGATTGGATTCGCTACCGCCAGAACGATACCTCGCAAGAGGCCGTTCCAACCGCTTTAATGCGCCAGGGAAACTTCAGTGAATTGTTGGGCGCAAATCCTTGGTACGCCGCCGGAACGGTGATTAAGAATCCAACCACCGGTGCTCCCTATCCGAATAATGTTATTCCCGCCTCGCAATTGAGTCCGAATGGCTTGGCGATTCTAAATACCTATCCGACGGCCACGCCCGGCTACCTGTCTGGCAACTTCAATTGGATTGCGCAGGCCCCGCATCCGATCGATCAACGCAAAGGCACGTACAACGGCGACTACATTCCAAACGAGAAGAATCACATCGCCATTCGCCGCGCTGATTTCTCATATACGGAAAACCAGCCGTTCAACGGAAGCTCAGGTTTGACGGGCATCTTATGGAACCGTCCCAACCAGACGAATTCCGTTGCCTGGACCTACACCGTCAGCCCGACCATGGTAAACGAACTGACCGCAACGGCCAGTGCGGACCGTGTCGAAATCGCGGCTAATCTTGCCGACGCCGGTTACAATCGCAACCAATTCGGCATCAACTATCCTTATATCTTCCCGAATGGGAAGGACGTTCCCACCAAAATACCGACCATCAACCTCAACGACAATTTCTATGGTTTGAATGGCAGCCCGTATCCTTCGCACTCTTCCGGTCCCATCTACACCATCTCGGACAGTTTGAGCAAGGTATGGGGGAATCACACCATCAAAGCCGGTATCTCCTTCCAAGATCTGGGAGAGAACGACGAAGACCAAATCAATGTCAGTACCGTTCCCGGCGGCAGCAATAACCAAAACGGCACCTTCAACTTCACCGATAGCGGCATTGGCCGGACCTCCGGCGCAAGCATTGCGAATCTGGCCCTAGGCGTCGCCGACAGCTACACCGAAATTGGTCCGCGCGCGTACACTGCGTGGCGCAGCCAGCAGTGGGAAGGGTTCCTCCAGGATAGCTGGAAGGTGAACTCCAAGCTGCACATTGATTATGGCGTCCGCTTTACCATCATCGAACCCAATATTCCGTTGTGGGGGAATGCCTCTTATTTCGACCCGGCTTCCTATAATCCGGCCAATGCCGTGAGCGTGAATCCAGTGACCGGTAACGTGAACGCGGGTAGCGGTAACCCATACAACGGCGTAGTCATTCCCGGCTACAGCCAATTCCCTCAATCGGCGCAGGGCCGCTTTCCAGCGGCTGCCGCCGGCTCCAATCTTTGTGGCGGCGCTTCTTGCAACGGCCTGTTTGCTCCGGATCTGAACAAAGGTTATGTCAATACGCGAATTCCTATCCAGCCGCGGCTCGGTATCGCGTATTCGTTAGATCAAAATACGGTTCTGCGCGCGGGCATTGGCCGCTTCGTCACGCGCATGGGCGTGCTCGATAACGTATTCCCCGGTGGCAATTCCCCGTTCCAGCCCTTCGTCACAGTAACCAATGTCTCGGTGGATAACCCCGGCGCCTCCTTGAACAACGCCGTGTCAGCCCCGATGACCATCACTTCGTTGAATCGGAATCTGAAGCCGCCAGAGGCCTGGAACTGGAACGTGACGTACGAACGGAAAATGCCGCTCGATTCGATTCTGTCCATCGCCTATGTCGCCCATCGTGGGCTGCATACTTGGCAGGTCTATGACATTAACCAGCCCGCTCTGAATAGCGTTACTCCGGGCGTCAGCGTCAACGCTGTCCGTCCTTATCAAGGCTTCGCTGAAATTCAGGAGGAAGAAAGCAACGGCACTTCTATGTACAATTCTCTGCAAGTCGGATGGAATCGCCGCTTCTCCAAAGGCTACAGCTTCGGAGTATCCTACACGCTCTCCAAGAACATGGACGATAGTTCCAGCTATAGTAACTTGGTCCCCTACACGCCCAACACCAGCAATCTATGGGGGCCTTCTGAAAACGATGCTCGCAACATATTGGTGATCAATTATTCCTATGAGCTGCCGCTCCTAAGAAACAACAACCATATGCTCGGCAAGCTTCTCGGCGGTTGGCAGATCAGCGGCACTGCCCAATTCCAATCCGGTTCGCCCTGCGGTGTGGGAACTAACAATGACTTCGCAGGTATCGGTGAGTACGGTAACTTCGGCTGCGCGGCAACCCCCGGTGGATCGAATACCGAAGGCCAGTTCTGGACCATAAACGGAAACCCAACCATCCAAGGCAACTTTGCCGGAGGCGGCGGTGGTGTTGGGCCAACCTATTTCAGAACGACCAATCCCAATGGCAGTCCAATCTTCACGCCGCCGGCCGCGGGCACCATCAATCTGCAGCCGGGTGTTCGGAATTCCATCTATGGTCCCGGCTTCCAGGATTGGAATCTGGCGCTGTTCAAGCGCTTTGTCATATCCGAAAAGACCGCCTTCCAGCTCCGTGCGGAAGCATATGACTTCATCAATCATCCCAACTTGGCCACGCCCAACTACAATCCAACTTCGCCGCAGTTTGGCGAAATCACCGGCAAGACCGACTTAGCTCGCAACCTGCAACTCTCACTGCGCTTTGACTTCTAAGTTCTGGCGCGCAACTCTGGCTCCCGCACCCGGAATTCCGGGTGCGGGAGCCTTGAATTTTGCAGACAGCGCCTGTATGAGGAGGGTTTTCTTATAGACTTTCCTTATGAATTCTGCTCAACTGCCAGAACTTCAATCGCAACTCGACTCACTGGAGACGCGCTTGCAACGCGCCGAGCGCTGGTCGCTCATTAACCGTATCGGCTGGACAATAGTAGCTGTTGTCGTTCTCTTGCTTCTCTGGACCAACAATCATGGTGTAGCTCAAGCGCAGTCGCAAAAACTGCGCCTCCGAGAACTTGACATTGTTGACGAGAAAGGGAGAGAGCGCATCGTAATCGCCGCTCCTCTTCCGGATCCCGTAGCGAACGGCAAGGTGGGACACCGTATAAGAGTCGTCTCTGCGGCAGTTCAATTCAAGGCCCCGAACGGTAATGAACAGGGTGGCATTGCACTCTCGGACGACGGGTCTTTCATGTTCGGCATTGATGACGAAACTGGTCGCGAGCGGGCCCATCTTTACTACATTCCGAAAAAAGGCTCTGGCGTTTTCCTTCAGGGCGAAAACAACAAGGAGACTGTTTCTTTGCTGCTTCCCATTGGAGGCCGCAACCCGAAGTTAGAAATGACGGATGTATCCGGAAAATCAATAGCAGTGGTGCCGTTCCAGAAGTAGTCGATGTCCTCCTTGAACGTTCCGGCTGAAAAAAACACTGGCACTCTATCGGAAATGCCAAAACGGGAGTGGCTCCCGCACCCGGATCCCGGGTGCGGGAGCCTTTTTCTTATACTCGTAGGAAGTGTTAAACATAGATAAGACATGGCACAAGTAAAAGCCACTCCCAAGACATACGACGTCGTAATTGTCGGCTCCGGCGCAGGAGGAGGCGTCGCGGCTCACGTGCTTGCGAACGCTGGCGCGAAAGTCTGCATCGTCGAAGCCGGTGAAATGTTCGACTGCAGAAAAGATACGAAGATGTTCCAATGGCCCTACCAGGTGCCCCACCGCGGCGCCGGTACGCACGAGAAGTCTTGGGGCGCGTTTGACGCCACGACCGTCGGCGGCTGGCAAGTGCCCGGCGAGCCCTACGTCAATGCTCCCGGCTCGGAATGGACCTGGTGGCGCGCTCGCATGCTGGGCGGCCGCACCAATCACTACGGCCGCATCTCGCTCCGCATGGGGCCTTATGACTTCAAGCCTTACAGCCGCGATGGCAAGGGTTTTGACTGGCCTATCACCTACGACGATCTGGCCCCCTACTACGACAAGGCCGAAGAACTGATTGGCGTATTTGGGACGCACGAAGGCCTGGAGAACACGCCCGACGGTAAATTCCAGCCCGCTCCCGCTCCGCGCGGCTACGAACGCCTCATCAAAGCAGGCTGTGACAAGCTGAATATCCCCTGTGTTCCGTCGCGCCTGGCGATTCTCACCCAGCCCTTGAATGGCCGTCCGGCGTGCCATTATTGCGCCCAGTGCGGCCGTTCCTGTGGCGTCAATGCCAACTTCAATTCGCCCGGCGTTCATATTTTCCCGGCCATGAAGACGGGCAACCTGACCTTGCTGACCGGCGCCATGGCGCGGGAGGTCTTGGTCGGCCCGGATGGCATGGCCGCTGGCGTCTCCTACGTGGACAAGAAGACCCGGACCGAAATGGAAGTGCGCGGCAAGATCGTGGTCCTGGCCGCCAGTTGTTGCGAAACCGCCCGCATCCTGCTCAATTCCAAAAGCAGCCAGTATCCCAATGGACTCGCCAATGAAACTGGCCTCGTGGGCCGTTACATTATGGATACGGTCGGCGCCGAAACGGGTGGATTTCTGCCTATCCTGCAAGATCTGCCCCCGCAAAATGAAGATGGCGTGGGCGGCATGCACATGTACATGCCCTGGTGGAACTACAAACAGCAGCTAGCCAACAAGATGCCGTTTGCCCGCGGCTATCACATCGAGCTCGGCGGCGGACGTGGAATCCCCGGCCCCGGCGCGCTGAGCGGCTACCCCACCCAATGGCTCGGCGGCGGCTACGGCGTCGAGATGAAGAAGAATTTGCGCAGGCTGTACGGTTGTGATGTGCATTTCTCCGGCCGCGGCGAAATGATCCCCAACGAAGACAGCTATTGCGAAATCGATCCCAATGTGGTCGACCAGTGGGGCATTCCCGTCTTACGCTTCCATTTCAAATGGAGCCAGGATGAAATCCTGCAAGCCAAACACATGCAGGAAACGTTCCAGGAAATCATCCATGCCATGGGTGGCATCGTCACGAATACCTACGGCGAGGACCAGAATTGGGGCATTAAGCGCGGCGGAGAGATCATTCACGAAGTGGGCGCGACCAAAATGGGTGCGGATGCAAAGACTTCCGTGCTGAACCAGTACGCTCAGTCTTGGAGCTGTAAGAATCTGTTTATTACCGATGCGGCGCCGTTCGCCAGCAATGCGGACAAGAATCCAACCCTGACGATTTCCGCTTTGGGCTGGCGCACATCCGACTACATCGTCGATCAGGTCAAGAAATTCAACGTGAAGGTTTGATTGGAAGCTTTTGATTGGAAGGTTTTGAGCATTTACTATGGCAGATAAAAAACAACCGGAACCCGTCGGCCCCAGCGTCAGCCGCCGCGACATGTTCAATATCATCGGCTCTGTTCCGGTGCTCGCGGCAGTAACCGCCGGGACTGCTGCTGCTCGGCCCGTGGATGGCCACGCGCACACGGCGCATAAGGCCCAGGCCGCTCCCGCCGCCAAAGGGCCTTATGTCCGGCAAACCTTCGATGAGCGTCAATGGAAGACGGTCCGGGTTCTCTGTGATCTCATCATTCCCGCTGACGACCACAGCGGCAGTGCCTCCCAGGCGGGAGTGCCGGAGTTCCTGGACGATTGGCTCGCCTTCCGCACGAAGGAAGACGGCAATGAGAATTTGCGCGCGCAGATTTTGGGCGGCCTGATGTGGCTCGATCGCGAGAGCCGCAAGCTGGCGCAGACCGAATTCGCCAGTGCCCCTGTCGCGCAGCAGAAGCAAATTCTGGATCGCGTCGCCTACCCCAAGCGCGCCGCCAAGGAAGACCATAACTGGGTCGTATTCTTTAACCAGTTCCGCAGCCTGACCGTGAGCGGTTTCTATTCGAGCAAAATGGGTGTGGGTGATCTTCCTTATCTGGGCAATGTCGCTGTTGCCGAATGGAAGGGTTGCGATCCTAAAGTGTGGGCCATTATCGAAGAACGTCAGAAGAACGGCTACAAGGGAATTCTAGAAGCAAAGCCTTGGGCTACGTCGTAACGCTCATCCTGGCAGCGCTGTTTGCCATAAGCTGCGCGAGTTCCGCGCAGGCGCCTGTTCCCCAGCAGAACCAGCTCGACCTCTGGTATTACCATCACAGCTATCTCACCAACGACGAAGCTGTTGTAAAGAGCAAGGCTCTCATCGACAAAGCCGCCGCCGCGGGCTACACCGGCGCCGTGTTCTGGGACACCAGCTTCGACTTCATGGGCGATGCCTTCTGGCCCATCGAGAACCAGGACCGCATGAAGGAAGTAATGAAGTACGCCCGGAAGAAGCATCTGAAAACAGTTGCTTTGACCGGCTTCGTGGGCTGGTCGAATGATCTGCTGTCCATCAATCCGAACTGGGCGGAAGCATCGCGTATTGTCGGCGCTCAATTCACCGTCGATGCCTCAGGCCGGAAGCTGAACCTCAATAACAGTTTCTCCGGGCTGGCCAACAGCAGCTTTGAAGCCGGTAAGTCCAATTGGGATACTGGCGACCACGACGTGAACACCACGCAGAACGGCCGCGGCGGGAGTTTTGCCGCTACCGTGGTGGATGCGAAAGCCAACAGCCGCCTGCGCCAGACAATTACTCTGAAGCCGTGGCGTCAATATCACCTTTCGTTGTGGATGAAGACCGCCAAATTCCGGGGTGGCCCCATGGTGGAAGTCCTCGACTCCAACAATGCAAAGATGCGCTTTAACGCCAGTCTTCCCGCCAACGGGGACCACGCTTGGACTCAGCTCGACTATTTGTTCAATAGCCAGGACACCACGGCCGCCGACCTGTATCTGGGTGTCTGGGGCGGTAGTTCCGGCATCATTTCCTTCGACGACGTGGTGCTCGAAGAGACAGCGTTCGTTTACCTGGAGCATAGTGCGGGCGCGCCGTTCAAGCTCTATGACCCGGCCAATCCCGCTACCGTCTATCGCCAGGGGGCAGACTACAACCAGGTACTCGATCCCGATATGCATGCCCCCACCCGGCCGGCCTTTCATAACGTCTTTCATTGGCCTCCTACCGCGACCCTGCCCGCGGGCACTTCGCTAAAGCCGGGACAAGTCGTGGCCGCCGATTTCTACGCCGTATTTCCGATGACCATGTCCACGGAAACTTCGGTGTGTCTCACCGAGCCGGGCTTCTATAAATGGATGGGTGAAAATGCGAAAGCCGTCAAGCGGGTGCTGCCCCCTGACAGTGGCATCCTGCTCGGCTACGATGAAATTCGCCAGGCCAACTCCTGCTATGCCTGCCGGTCGCGGAACCTGACAGCCGGCCAGTTGCTGGCCTGGAGCATCGCAAAGTCAACCCATATCTATCAATCGGTCCTGCCGGAAACTCCGCTGTTCGTCTGGAGCGATATGTTCGATCCGCACCACAACGCGCACGACGACTATTACTATGTCGAAGGCGATCTCGCCGGCTCATGGAAAGGTTTGCCGGCCGGCGTCTCCATCATGAATTGGAACCTCGACCATCTCACCAAGTCGCTGACCTGGTTCTCCGGCCTCGATCCCAAGCAGTCTGTTGCCCATCGTCAGATGATTGCCGGCTTTTACGACAAAGGCGTAGGAGAGCCCGAAGCGCTGAAGGAATGGAAGCAGGCGGCCGGTATACCCGGCATCACCGGCATGATGTACACCACTTACGTCGACGATTATTCGCAGTTGCAGAGCTTCGCGACGGGTGCGAAAGCCGGTTGGCAAAAGTATTTGGCCAGCCTGGCGAAACGCTAGATGATGCGGCTTGCTGTCACACGAACTACTCCTTTGGGTTCGCGAGTCGAGTGCTTTAGAAAATGGCCCAAGGCGGCTGCGCCGATCGCTGCGGCCGTCGAAGCGAGGAACGCCACCACTAAGCTCAAGTTGGTTCTAGGAAGTACCGGCGATTCCGGCGGCTTCGCGGGATCTACAATGCGGATCGAGCTGTTCCGGAATCCGGTTTCGATTCCAGCGTCCTGCATGCGCCGTTCCAGATCGTCGTAGAGCGTTTTATCCGCGTCTGCCATTCGCTTCAATCGTTGATATTCCGCGGACCCTGCGTTGAGATCGTCGTCACCGGCTCCCTGCAGCCTGCGTTGGCGGCTCTCCGCCTGCCGCACTGCGTTGCTGCTCGCTTCGTCAAACTGGCGCTGCGCCTGCGCGAGGTCATTCGCTGCTTTTCTGCGCTCGTCGTCGTTCTTGCCGCTGGATACGTCCGCTAACCGCTGTTTGGCTTCATCTACGCGATCTTCAAGCTTGGTGAGTTCGCCCTGGTTTGGGAGCGCCGCAGCCCGCTGCTGCAGCCGGCCGCCCGTTTCTAATTCTTGCTCATACTGCGTCAAAGCCAGGCTGGAGCCGTCCATCTTCGTCCTGAGCTCCTCCAATTGCTTCTCCATAAAACTGGGAGGCCCCGTGTTTTTCGGATGGAGGTTGAACGTTTGCTCCACATATGACTGAGCAATTGCGTTCGCGACATCGGCCGCCAGTTGCGGATCGGGAGACCGGTAGCGAACCTCCAGAAGAGACGTATGCGCAAAGCGGCTTACTTTTAGCTGTCTCAAATGGACGGGAGCGCCTGTTTTGTCGCGCGCGCCGGACGGATTTTCCTGGCGCTGCAGGTCGTAGTGTTCCGCCACCGGCCGCAGCACGGAGTCGGAGTGAATGAGCTGCATCTGCGCGCCCATGAACGCGTCGGTGCTCTTGGAAAGCCGGCGGTCTACATCAATCTTTGCGGTCGCCTCATAGATCGGCGTCATGGCCGAACACGCGAGGTAGGTCACAAAAAGGGAGGTGGCTACAAAGGCGCCTATAGCTCCTCTCCGCTGCCAAATGGCATCTGAATAGGGAGGACGGGGAGGCGGCCGGAAACTCACCAATTCGGCCTTTAAAATGTTCTTCGCCATGAATTCGTGAAAAATTACCGCAACTGTCCACGACTTTAGCAGCCGTCAAAACATATGTCAACCCGGCCACATTTCGCTATCATCAACAAACATAAGTGCTTAGCTTCATTCGAGTATCCGGTGGAAACCACCCCCGCGCCGCGCAATGCAACAATGCAATTTGTGATTCTCGATCCTCTCGCGCAAGAGTCTCAAGTCCAGCCGCCCCTAGTCCAAATAGAAGGGCTCACCCGTCCCTCGCTTCCAGCTTGGCTCCGTAAAGGGCGGACGCACTTCCAATCCGTCCATTTGCTGAAGACGGAGTTGCGCCAGCGCCGGTTGCACACCGTTTGCGAATCGGCCCGCTGCCCCAACATCCACGAGTGCTTTCATCGTGGCGCGGCCACCTTCATGATTTTGGGTAACCTGTGCACGCGCGGCTGCGGGTTCTGCTCGGTTCCGAAAGGCTCTGCCGCCAAGAAGGAATTCACCTTGGACGCCGAAGAGCCGCGCAACGTCGCCGAGATGGCCGCGCAGATGCGTCTTCGCTATATCGTCATCACGGCGGTGAATCGCGATGATCTTCCGGACGGCGGCTCGACGCATTTCGCGGAGACGGTTCGTCAAGTCAAAGCGGCCTTGCCCGACGCCCGCGTGGAGGTTCTGACACCCGATTTTTGCGGTGATCTGGATGCCGTCGCCCGCGTTCTCGATGCCGGTCCGCATGTCTTCAACCACAACATGGAAACCGTGCGGCGGCTCTATCGCCGCGTGCGTCCCCAAGCCGGCTACCGTCAGTCTTTGGATGTTCTGAAGTTCGCTAAGCAGCACCGTCCCGAAGCTCTCACCAAATCTGGTCTTATGGTCGGTCTAGGCGAGACGGTGGTGGAAGTTCACGAGCTGCTGCGCGACGTGGCCGCTTCAAATGTCGATGTCGCCACCATCGGGCAGTACTTGCAGCCCACTCGCCGCAACCTTCGCGTCGCGGAATATGTGACGCCCGCGCAGTTCGACGCTTACCGCGACTACGGCATCTCCGCCGGATTCAAGATGGTCTTCAGCGGTCCTTTGGTCCGCAGTTCCTATATGGCGGACCAGGTCAGCGAAAAGGCCGCGCACGCAGACCTGCGCGAAAGCGCAGAAATCATTGACCAGGCTTCCGACCACCCGCGTGATTAGCTTGAACGGGGCAGGGAACCGCCCCTTACTGGCGGCGTTCCACACCCTTCTTGCGCTCCTCTCCGCCATCCTGCTGCTGCTGGTTCTGCCGGATCTCGACATCCGCTGGTTAGCTCCGGTGGCTCTGACCCCATTGCTGATTGCGCTGGCCCGGGCTCCCACCGGCTGGCAGCGTTTCCTTTACGGCTGGGCAGCCGGCATCTTCTTCTGGTTCTTTCTGTGTATCTGGATTCAATTCGTCTTGGAAGCACATGGAGGTATGGGGCGTTGGGGCAGTTGGGCCTCTTTCTGCCTGTTCGCCGTTCTGAAGGGCTTGCACCTGGCGGTGTTCAGCTGGCTAGCCGGGCCAATGCTGCGGCGCGTGTATGCCGTGCCCGCCGTAGCCGCGCTTTGGACCGGCCTCGAACGTACGCATGCCACTTTCGGATTCACCTGGCTCGATCTTGGCAACGCTGGCATCGACATGTCCGTGCCGCTCAGGCTGGCGCCATTCATCGGCGTCTACGGGCTGTCGTTCGTGTTTGCGATGCTGGCTACCGGCGTAGCCTGCGTTGTCCTCCGGTACCCTCGCCTGCGTTTGGCGCCCCTGCTCTTGCTCCCGCTGCTGTGGCTGCTTCCGGCCATCCCTGAACATATGCCCGCGCCGAAGCGCGCCTTGCTCGTCCAGCCCAACGTAGATACGGAAGTGCAATGGACCAGCCGTTTGGAGGAACAAACGCAGCAGCAGTTGACCCTGCTTTCAAACGCGCTGCCCGCGCCTCTGGTCATCTGGCCGGAACTGCCCGCGCCGCTGTACTTCTATAACGACACGGAATTCCATCGAACTGCCCAGGAAATCGCCGTGCGCCATGGCTACTTCCTGTTCGGCACGGTGGCCTATACAGGTGCACGGCAACCGCTCAACTCGGCGGTCCTGCTTGGCGGGAATGGCAACGAGATTGGCCGCTACGACAAGATCAATTTAGTGCCCTTCGGCGAATTTGTGCCGCCGGTCTTCGGCTTCGTCAATCGAGTTACGCAGGAGGCCGGTGACTTCGTGCCCGGCGACACAATCAAAGTGCTGACCGCTGGCGAAGATCGCCTGGGCGTGTTCATCTGTTACGAATCCGCTTTCCCGGACCTGGTTCGCCAATTTTCAAGACAGGGCGCCAACGTCCTGGTGAACCTGTCGAACGACGGCTACTTTGGCCATAGCGAGGCGCGCCGGCAACATCTAATGATCGCCCGTATGCGTGCCGTGGAAAATCGCCGCTTCCTGATCCGGTCAACCAACGACGGCTTAACCGCCGTCATCGATCCCTCCGGCCGCGTCATCCAGAGTATTCCCCCTTATCAACAACTCGCCGCACCCGTTCGCTATGGCGTAGTGAACGAGACTACCTTCTATGCCCGCCACGGCGACTGGTTTGCCTGGGGTTGCCTGATTGCGGGACTGGCTTGCGCGTTTGTCAGTTTCAAATCCCGAATTCCCTAAAGTCAATCAACAATTCGGCCGGAAGCAGACCTGCGCCAGTCCTATACTAATTGCTTATGCCCATCAAAGACCTCGAACGTCCGCTAGGCTTCAATACGCGCGCGTTGCATACCGGCTATGACCCCGACCCCACCACGCACGCCCGCGCCGTCCCTATCTATCAATCCACATCGTTCACCTTTGACGACACGGCCCACGCGGCGCGTCTCTTTTCGTTGCAGGAGTTCGGCAACATCTATTCGCGCATCATGAACCCCACCACGGACGTCTTAGAGACGCGCGTGGCTTCACTCGAGAATGGCGTCGCGGGTCTGGCGCTTGCGAGTGGTCAGGCGGCTCAATTTCTAGCCTTGACCACCATTGCCGCGCCCGGCAGCCACATCGTTTCGTCAAGCACTCTTTATGGCGGAACATTCACGCAGTTCGACGTTACGTTGCGCCGCCTGGGTTATGACTTTACCTTTGTCGATGCGGACGACCCGGAGAATTTCCGCCGCGCCATCACGCCCAAAACCAGGCTTGTCTATGCCGAAACCATCGGCAATCCGGTTAGCAACGTTCTCGACATTGCGGCCGTAGCCAAAATCGCGCACGAACACGGCATCCCGCTGGTGATCGACAACACCTTCGCCACTCCATATGTCACGCGCCCTATCGATCATGGCGCCGACGTCGTTGTGCACTCGCTGACCAAATTCATCGGCGGTCACGGCACATCTATCGGCGGCATCATTATAGATAGCGGTAAGTTCCCCTGGAATAACGGCAAGTTTCCGGAGTTTACCGAACCTTCCCGTGCCTACCACGGCATGAAGGTCTGGGATACATTCGGCGCAATCAGCTTCATCATCAAAGCCCGCGTGGAAGGCCTGCGCGACATGGGGCCCTGCGTCAGCCCGTTTAACTCGTTCCTCTTTCTGCAAGGCGTGGAAACGCTGGGCCTGCGCATGGACCGGCACCTGCAAAACGCGCTTGCGGTGGCGCAGCATCTGGAGAGCCACGCCAAAGTGGACTGGGTTCGTTATGCTTCGCTCCCTTCCAGCCCCTACTACTCGCTGGCAAAGGTGTTCACCCCTAAGGGCGCGGGCGCGGTCTTTTCTTTCGGAGTAAAAGGCGGCTACGACGCGGCGAAACAGTTCATTGAAAAGCTCAAAATCTTCTCGCACCTGGCCAACGTTGGCGATGCCCGCAGCCTGGTCATTCATCCGGCGTCTACTACGCATCAACAAATGAGTGTTGCCGAACAAGCCGCCGCGGGAGTTACACCCGAATTGATACGCCTTTCGGTCGGCCTTGAGGACTTAGACGATCTGCTCTGGGATCTCGGCCAGGCATTGAATTAATAGGCCTATGTTAGAGGAGACAGATCCATTTGATCTGCCTCCCGCCTAGTTACACTTTCACCCAAGCCCGCTTCGCGGAACTCTCGGCTACCTTCTCCAACAAAATCATGCCGCGTAGGCCGTCTTCGAATGTCGGATATTCCACCGGGGCCGAGGGGTTCGCCACTTTCGCGTAGAAGCGCTTGAAAACTTGCTTATGCGAATCGTCGTAGCCTTCGCTGTGGCCGCCCGGCAAATCGGCAAAGCCCGCCGCTTCGGGATAGAACAGCGATGCGTCCTTCACCAGGATCTGGTTCGGCTCGTTGCGGTGACCCACCCAGAGCGTGTCGGGCTGCTCTTGATTCCAGGCAATTCCGGCTTTTGTCCCAAATATCTCGAAGGCGAAGTGGTTCTTCGAGCCCGCTGACATTTGGCTTACAGTGAACGCGCCGCGCGCTTTCTCGCCCAAGTGCAGCATGACCATGCCGAAATCTTCCGTGTCGATGGGGAACGAATCGTATTCGCCTTCTTTGGCTTTCTTGCCGGAAAATGTCTCGACCGATCCTTTCGGGCGCTTACGCGTCTTATGGAAAATCGACAAGTCGGCGCAGACTTCGGTGATGTTCAACGCCGTCAGGTGCTGGATCATGTCCATCCAATGCGACCCGATGTCGCCCATAACCCGCAGCTTTCCGTTCGATTTCGCATCCAGCCGCCAGTTCCAATCGGTGTCATAAAGCAGCCAGTCCTGGGAATACGTGCCTTGCACGATCAAAATCTCGCCCAGATCGCCGTGCGCAACCATCTGCTTGATTTGCTGTACTACCGGGTAGTAGCGCAGGTTGTGCTGCACGCAGTTGATGGTGTTCTTTGCCTTGGCCGCATCCACCAACTGGCGCGCTTCCGCCGCGGTCATGCTCAATGGCTTCTCGCAGAGCACTGCTTTGCCGGCCTCAATTGCGGCCATCGACATCGGAAAGTGATCCACGTTAGGCGTGCAGATGTGTACTGCGTCGATTTCCCGGTTATCCAGGACCTCCTGCAACTTGCTTGTTGCAACCGGAATCCCAGTGCTTTCGGCAAACTTTTGCGCCGTCTCCGGCCGGCTCCCTACTACCGCGGCGACCTCTACGTTTCCTAGCCGCCGCACGTTCTCCACATGCACCTTTCCCATGAAGCCGGTGCCCACAATTGCTGTCTTGATTTTCTTCATCCTGATTCTTCAAAAAGTATATGCGACTCACCTGCTAGGCTGTTTCTCAGGTCTGTTTGAGGTTTCCCGTCCGTGCAAGTCCGTATCCGTCTTTCTTCCACTCCGCCGCTTCGCTCTCAATCCGTGGCGCTCGCGGTTGCATCGCTCCTTACCCCTTGCGCTTTGCTGGCCTTTACTCTAAGTTTCTGGAGCATCGCCGCCGATCTGCGCTGGACTACGGCCTTCTTTGTGTCCACCGGTTTCTTCTCTCACTGGCAAGTTTGGCTTGGAGGCGCCGCTGTCCTGCTGGTGCTTGCGCGTGTACTCGGTCAACAACCGCCGAACGATTCAGAGTGAAATACGGTGTCCCGAAGTTCATAGCCGCTTCCCACAAACCATAGAAAGAAATAGTCCTATGATTTGGTCCTGGTTATCCGAAATATTTCTTGGAAGCCGCGGTTTAAAGGCCTCCGGCTCTGTTAACCTGAAAATACTCCACATATATTCAGTGGCGACAACTTTCGGTACTCCGCGTGCATCTACTTCGTAGAAGGTTAGAAAAATGATGGGTGAGCCAAGATCTACCGCAGTCGTTGTCAATATCCAGAGCGCGCGCACTTGGATTTCCGGCGTGCATCCGGTGGCACGGCGCATTGGAGTTTGGGCGGCTGATACAGCGCAGCAATTTGGAGCGGTGGTCTCGGCACTGATGGGTCCCGCTGTCCTTTCGGTCTACTCATTTGCAGCGTGGAGCTTGGCGGACGATCTCGGCTGGACGGATAGTTTTATTTTTCAGACGGGCGCCTTCTCCAACTGGCTCGTGTGGTTGGTCCTGGCGCTTCTGGTGAATTCGGCCGCCGTGATTCTCCGGCGTCAGTATCCGCGTGAACGAACAATTGCCTGACGCCTGCATCTGGCGCTGGACTGTAAGGCGATTTTTGTTATCCTCAAGTGAGGAAATCCGTCGGCCATGCCCTTCAGTTCGCGTTCTTACGTGAATCGATACACCCCTTCGAACAGGTTCCCGACTGGCGTGAAGTGGCTGCTCATAGTCAACATCGCGCTTTTTCTTCCCTATTACGTTCTGCAGCAGCAAAATTCTTTGCACTTGCTGCTCGATAATTTCGCTCTTGTGCCGGCCCAGGCGGTAGGGAAATTTGCCATCTGGCAGATTGCCACCTACATGTTTCTGCACAACTCCATCATGGACGTTGTCTGGAACATGCTGGCGCTATGGATGTTCGGCTCGGAACTTGAGCGGACCTGGGGCACCAACAAATTTCTGCGGTTCTATTTTGCTTGTGGAATCATTGCGGCTTTGACGGTCGTCGTTGCGGCTTTCTTATTCCACGCATCCGGCATTCTTACGGTTGGCTCTTCCGGAGCGGTCTATGGCTTGTTGGCCGCCTACGCCGTTCTATTCCCCGATCAGACCATGCTATTCGGGTTTTTGATTCCGATGAAATCCAAGTATTTCGTCATGATCATCGGCGCTATCGTGTTTCTTCAGTCCTACATGGCGACCATGGGCGGACAAGGCTCGGCGATCGGCGTGACGGCACTGCTTGGCGGCATGGTTGGCGGCTACTTGTTGCTGCGCGGCCGGAAACTGAAAATCCAGATCCGGCAGCCGATCATGGATGGGTACAAGGACTGGAAACTTCGCCGCGCCAAAAAGAAGTTCCAGGTGTACTTAAAAAAGCGCGACTCGGGCCCCGATCGCTGGGTGCATTAGTCTGGAGTAAGACTGGTTAAACTAGGTTGACCTTGCCACAAACGTTGCAACTCTTACTCATCCGAGACCGTCAGGGAGTGGTTAGAGGCACTCGTCCATGAAACAGAATCTTTTCCATGCCGGCCTTTGCCTGTCGCTGGCGCTTGCCGGATTGCTTCCCGTAGTGGGGGCGGCGCAGGGTCCGCCAACCCAAAGCAGCGATCCGGTTGCCGCACCCAAGAAGAAGCCGGCGGAAGCGCCTCCGCCCGACAAGCCTCCCATTCCGTCCGAATACAAGCGGCCCAAGGATGCCCCGGCGGCTGATGCGCCGACTTTCCGCTCGAACGCCACCACCGTCAGCGTGGACGTCGCCGTCATGGATGACCACAACCGCTTCATCCCAAGAATTCCTCAAGGAGCGTTTCGAATCGTCGAAGACGGCGTACCGCAGCAGATCTCACAGTTCGGTCAGAACGAAGCGCCCATGACGATCTGCATGTTGATTGAGTTTAGCGGCCGCTTTCAGCAATATTGGACCAGCGGCTGGTACGAAACGCTGCAGGCTTCTTACGGCTTCCTGGAAACCTTGAAGCCTGACGACAATGTCGCCGTGGTCACATACGATCTGCGGAGCACGATTTTATCGGATTTCTCGCCCGATAAGCGGCGCGCCGAAGAAGCCATGCGGCTTTTGCGTATTCCCGGTTTCAGTGAATCGAACGTGTTCGATGCGCTTACCGACATGGCGGACCGCATGTCCGGAATTGAGGGGCGAAAGGCCATCCTGCTGATTGCCAGCGGCATTGATACCTTCAGCAAGATTACTTTCGATAAAGCGCGCCGCTCCTTACAGGAATCCGGCGTACCGATATACACCATCAGCGTCTTGCAGATTGCACGCATTATGGCCGAATCGCGCGGCATGGGTCCCATCGCCACCATGGATTTCCTGCAGGCCGATAACGAAATGCGGACATTCTCGAAGGAATCCGGCGGCCTCAGCTTTTTCCCGAGATTTACCGGCGAGTATCCGGAAATATTCCGCCAGATCTCGCAGGCCTTGCGCGATCAGTACGCGCTGGCGTATCACCCCACCAACACGGCTCGCGACGGGAAGTTCCGCCGCATCAAAGTGGAACTGATCAATCCGGAGACCAATGAGCCGCTGCGCATCACCAATCAAAAAGGCAAAGCGATTAAATATCAGATTGTGGCAAAAGCCGGCTACAAAGCCCCTCGCGAAGTCGATTGATCGGGCTGCAAGTTTGCTGAACTGGTTTGTTTCGTGTGTCAAGTACTGAATCTTTAGCGGTTTGAATTCGATAGAAGCGCATTGACAGTAGCCGTTCGCAATTGCTACCTTCGTTTGGTCCGATGCGCTCTGCTTCCTTTTCCAATCGCGCTCCCATTCAAGCCTGCATTCTTCTGGTGGACGACAACTGCGACGGCATCCTGGCCCGCCGCTCCGTCCTTGAAGAGTTGGGCTATCTCGTTGTCACTGCCGGCTGCGGCTCAGATGCTTTGCAGATCGCCGGTGAGCGAACTTTCGACCTGGTCATCACCGATTACAAGATGTCGCCCATGGATGGTCTCGAGTTGATCTCGAACTTGCGTGGGCGCAATGTCAAGACGCCCATCATTCTTCTAACCGGGTTTGCCGAATCTCTCGGACTGCGCTCCAGCAACACGGGCGCGGATGTCGTGATTCAGAAAAGCGCTAATGAGGTGGCTAATTTGATGCGGCATACCAAGCGTTTGTTGAACCCCCGCAAACCTGCTTCTTCGCAGGCTACGCCCAAGGCAGCGGGTGCGCGCACGGGCTCCGGAGCGCAATAGTTCCATTCGAACGATAATAGTTGTTTGAAGTTCTCTTTTCGATTCGCCATTGTTCTGGCTGTAGCCGTTGCCGTGTCACAGGCGGCGTCACCTGTGGCAAGTCCATCCCTGCTAGGGGGCTTGTCGCTGCATGACCGCATTGCGCAGCTGATCGTCGTCCGCGGTTACGGCGACTATCCGCCCTCTGACGACGAGGAGTACCGCCGCTTTACGCGTTGGATCACGGAAGACCACGTAGGCGGCTTCATCGTTGCGGGGCACATCCGCAATGGCAGCGTCATCGCCGCTCAGCCGTTTGAGATGGCGGTTTTCGTGAATCACATGCAGCGTCTGGCAAAGACGCCCTTGCTGGTTGCTTCCGACTTTGAACGCGGGGCGTCCATGCGGGTTGCGAACACCGCTCGTTTCCCGTACCTGATGGCGTTTGGCGCCGCGCATGACCTGGATGCCATGCGCCAGTTGGGATCTGCCACTGCACGCGAGGCGCGCTCTTTGGGTGTTACCTGGGTCTTTGCACCCGATGCCGATGTCAACAACAATCCCGATAACCCCATCATTAACGTGCGGTCATACGGCGAAGATCCGCAAGCCGTGGCCGCCGGCGTGTCCGCCTTCATCGAGGGCGCGCACGCCGACAAGAGTACATACGTTCTGCTTACCGCGAAGCATTTTCCGGGACATGGCGACACCGCTGAAGATAGCCACATGCAACTGGCGAAACTGGATCACTCGAAAGAGCGCCTCGAAGCGCTGGAGTTGATGCCCTTTCGCGCCGCCATCGCCCATGGCGTGGATTCCATCATGACTGCCCATATGTCCGTCCCGGCCTTTGAACCCCAAGCGATACCCGCCACCGTTTCGCGCAATATCCTGACCAACTTGCTGCGTGACGAACTGGGGTTCAAAGGCATCGTGGTGACCGATGCCATGGACATGCAGGGAATTACCGCGCTTTACTCCACCGGTGAAGCGGCGGTGCGGGCGATTGAAGCCGGCGCCGACGTGCTCCTGATGCCGACCGATCCAGCCGAATGCATTCGCGCCCTGGAAGCCGCCGTCGCGAGCGGGCGCATTAGCAGGCAGCGGATTGACCTCAGCGCGGCTAAAATTCTCGCTGCAAAACAGCGCGCCGGTTTGTTCCGTTCCCGTCTGGTAAATCTAGACGCTATCGCGGACCAGGCGGAAGACAAGAAACTCGAAGCGCTGGCGCAGCAGGTGGCGAATCGCGCTGTCACCCTGGTCAAAGACGAGCAGCATCTCTTTCCTATTCCCAGCAAGGACGGGCCTTGCCTGGTGATCTTGGCCGAAGGCGCTTTCTCCACTCGCGGCGAAACCCTCGCGCGGGAGTTGCGGCGCCATCTCCCCGCGCTCAAGACCTTCGTCGCCAATCCCGCCATGCCGGCCGAGTTGCTGTCCGCAATAGCCGGACAAACAGCGCAGTGCAAACAGATTTATGCCGCAGCTTTTATCACCGTAGCCGCCAACCGCGGCAGCGTTGCCCTGGAGGGCGGGTTGGGAACGTTCCTCAAATCTCTGGTTCATGGGACGGCTCCGGTCGCCTTGCTGTCGTTCGGAAATCCGTACTTGTTACGCGATGTTCCGGAAGCCGGTACTTATGCGGCGATGTTTAGTACTGCCGTTACTTCCGAGAGCGCCGCTGCGCGCGCGATCCTCGGTGAAATTCCGATTACGGGCAAAATGCCCGTCTCTATCCCCGGCCTGGCGAAAATTGGCGATGGTCTTACTGTAGCCGCGCAGGCCCGCGGCTCATCTAATTAGTGGCATTACCAACACTTCTAATTGCATGACAAAAATTACCTGGCTTGGCCACGCAACATTTGAATTACAGTTCGCTTCCGGCGATGTATTATTGCTCGATCCTTGGATCACCGGGCAGCCGAAATACCCGAAGGGCCACAAAATGGAGAGGGTCGATGCGGTCGCCTTCTCGCACGGCCATTTCGACCATGTGGCTGACGTGATTCCAGTGGCGGAAAAATTCGCGCCGAAGCATGTCGTAGGCATCGTGGAAGTAGCCGGCTTCTTTGAGAAGAAAGGCGTCAAGAATACCGTCGGTATGAACAAGGGCGGAAGCGTCGATCTTGGATTCGTCAAGCTCACCATGACTCACGCGCTGCACACTTCATCCATGCAAGATGGCGACAATGTGGTCTACGGCGGCGAGGCTGCGGGCTTCCTGATGACTCTGCCGGATGGCCGCCGCGCATACTTTGCTGGCGACACCTCAATTTTCTCCGAAATGGCGCTCATTGCCGAGATCTACCGCCCAGAGTTGGCCTTTTTGCCTATTGGCGGCTTTTACACCATGGATCCGGTCGAAGCGGCCTACGCGGCGCGGCTTCTCAAAGTGAAAAGCGTAATTCCCATGCACTACGGGACATTCCCGGCGCTCGTGGGTAAACCCAAAGAACTGGAACAGCATCTTAAGGACGACGGGATCAAGGTCTGGGAACTCCAGCCCGGCACGCCCGTGACGTGGTAGGGGCCGAAACCTAATAGCGCTGCAGGATAACGTCCTGAAAGCCGGTCTTCCGCAGCGCGTCGCGTGTCGAGGAAAGATCGGAGGTATCGCGGATTGGGCCTACCAATACGCGATACAACTTTCCTTTGCCGGGCTTCGGTACTGCATGCGCTCGAAAACCCTTCTTGGCCAGCACTTCCGCCACTCCGTAGGCGTCATCGCGCGCGAGCGCCGTCACTTGCAGAAACATTTGCCCGGTCTGCGGTGCATATGTCTCTGAGACGTTACTCACCGCCGGCGTCTCCGGCTGCTGTTTGACTGCCTTGGCGCTAGTCTTCTGCTTGGGCGTGCCGAGCGGCGTCGGATCTTGCGTTTCCTCGTCCGGACTTGCTGTCTCGGCGTTTCGCTTGGCGGCCGCGGGGCTATCCGATTTCGCATCGCCTGTTGACTCGTCGGAAGCCGCGCTTGCCGGAGGACCTACCGGATGCGTCTCGAGCCCGCTGTCTTTCGGCTGAGCCCCGGCAGCTGTGTCGTTGGTTGCGGACGCTATGACTAGCGGCTTTTTCTCCGGGGAATTCCGACCGAGCATGTACCCGCCTGTGAATGCTATTCCCAGCAGAATAGCGATCACAAAGAATATTGCCAGCAGCTGCTTGTTGCCAAGCAGGATCTCCGACTCGTTTTCGCTATTCGATGCCATTTCTAATTCAGATTGTACTTAAGAAGTCTACTTTTATAAAATGGCGCGCGCGATACAGTACTTAGAGAGTCTATGAATTTCTCCTTCACGCGTCTTCTCGCGCGTCGTTCCGGCGCGGGGCGAGGCGTCTTGTTGGCTGCGGCGCTTCTGTTGCACGGAGCGAATCCGGCCGTCGCGCAGGGTCCGTCCAAGCTCAATATCCTGCCCGGTATGCCGCCCGTGCTCGATCTGAACAATTTGTACTCTGCCGCGAGCGCGGGAATGCTTGCTCCGGCCGTGGCGCAATTCCCCAACCGGGTGTATGTCCCTAATTCGAAGAGCGACACGGTAGACGTCATCGATCCCGCTACCTTCAAAATCATCGGTCACTTTGCTCTGCCCAAAAAATCGAAGCGCCTTCTTGAGCCTCAGCACGTTGTGCCGTCCTGGGATCTGAAAAGGCTCTGGGTTGCCCAGGATTTAGGCGACCAGTTAACCGCGATTGATCCTGCTACCGGCAAGCAGGGCGAGACCATTCACGTCGATGATCCATACAACATGTACTTCACGCCGGATGGCAAGTACGCCGTTGTCATGGCGGAGCGCGAAGAGCGAATCGATTTCCGCGATGCTCAAACGATGAAGGTCGTCAAACGCGTGCCGGTGCACTGCAAGGGCGTCAACCATGCCGACTTTTCACCCGACGGCCGCTATATGATTGCCACTTGTGAATTCGATAGCCAGATGATCAAGGTAGATATCGCCGCGCAAACCGTGTTAGGCCATATCACCCTCGCGCCCAAGGGCATGCCCCAGGATTGCCGCATCGCGCCGGACGGTAAGCTGTTTTACGTTGCCGACATGGACGCCAACGGCCTTCATCTGATTGATGGCAACGCGTTCAAGGAGGTCGGCTTTATCAAGACGGGAAAAGGAGCGCACGGCCTGTACTTCAGCCGCGACTCCAAGTTCCTCTACATCTCTAACCGCGATGAAGGGACCATTTCACTGCTGGACCTTGCGACTCACAAGCTAACTACCAAGTGGGTTATTCCTGGCGGTGGCAGTCCTGACATGGGTGGAGTGTCGGCCGATGGCAAATCTCTCTGGCTGTCCGGACGCTATCATCGCGAAGTCTACGTTTTCAATACTGCCAACGGTGCTCTGCGCGCGCGTATTCGCGTGGGCGCCGGACCGCACGGCCTATGCGTCTATCCGCAGCCCGGCCGCTACTCGCTTGGTCATACCGGAAATATGCGGTAAGTCTGTGACCCAACATTCGCCGTCCGATCATTCTTCCTCTGAGCATTCTTCCGCAGAATCGGCCCTTCCCAAACCGGAACCGTGGCTGAGAGGCCCCGTCTCTGGAATAGATCCGCTTGTCGCGCCGGTATTCCATAGTTTTCTGCAGGTCCGTGAAGATTTGGCTAAACATACGGCAGGCCTTGAAACCGCGCAGGTTTGGCGGGTTCTGGGCGGCACTTCGCTCGGCTTCCATCTGAAACACATCGCGGGCAGTGTAGACCGTCTTTCCACTTACCTCGCCGGCGAGCAACTAACTACCGTGCAACTCGAAGCCCTTCGCCATGAATCCGAGCCCGGCGCGAGTCTTTCCGTTTTGCTAAGCGCGGTGGAGGACCGCCTATCCGCTTGCGAAGAGCGCCTGCGGCAAATTTCTCCCGGCTCGCTGGCCGAACCGCGTTCCGTTGGCCGCCGCGCTTTGCCGACTACCGTGATCGGGCTTATCGTTCACTTGGCCGAGCACACGCAACGTCACCTGGGGCAGGCTGTCGTTCTTGCGAAGATCCTGCGGCAGACGAGTTGATGCCCGGCATCGTTCAGCTCCTGGTCCGCAATCGCAACTATCGCAGTCTTTGGTTCGGCCAGATAGTCAGTGAAGTGGGCGATCACTTCAACAACATCGCGGTGCTTAGTTTGGCCGTGGAGGAAACTCACAGCGGCGCGGTGGTGGCCGCTCTCATGCTGTCGCGCGCTATTCCCGCCGTGCTCGCCGGTCCCTTGGCCGGAGTGCTGCTTGATCGCTTCGACCGCCAGCGCATCATGATCGTAAGCGACCTCGTGCGCGGTTTCGTCGCGCTGGGCTTCGTGTTTATGGTCGGCCGCCAGCAGATGTGGACCTTGTATCTGTTGAGCGCTCTATTGATGCTTGCATCGCCGTTTTTCACCAGTGGACGCTCCGCCATTCTTCCCACCATCGCAACGCCTGGCGAGTTGCACACTGCCAACTCGCTCACACAAACGACTGGCTGGCTGACACTGGCTGTGGGTGCGTTCCTCGGCGGCACTTCAGCCGCGCATTTCGGCTACCGTGTGGCCTTCATCTTTAACTCGCTCTCGTTTTTCATCTCGGCGTTCTGCATCTTCCGGATGCGTTCCGTGCGGGGCCATTTTCGCGCGGAGCATCGCAGCCTGAACGAGACGAAAGTGGCCCGCCCATGGCACGAATATCGCGAAGGGCTCAGTTACATGGTGAAAGCGCCGCTCATCCTGGGCATTGGCCTGATTGCGGTAGGTTGGGCGAGCGGCGGTGGAGCAGCCCAGGTTCTCTTCACTCTTTTCAGTGAGATTGTTTTCAAGCGCGGCGCGCAAGGTCTGGGCCAGCTCTGGGGCGTCGCAGGAGTCGGACTGCTGATCGGCGGCGTCATCGGTAATCACCTTGGCAAGCGCATCGGCTTTGAAACCTATAAGAAGACGGTATTCGTCTGTTACCTGCTTCACGGCGCTGCCTATGTTGTGTTCAGTCAGATGCGTAGTTGGGGTTGGGCGCTATTCTTCATGGGACTTTCCCGCGCCGCAGTGGCTGTCAGTTCGCTATTAAATTGGTCAAACCTGCTCAAACACGTGGATGACCGGTATCGCGGGCGCGTCTTCTCCACTATCGAAACAATGAACTGGTCTACCATGATGCTCTCCATGCTGGCTGCCGGCGCCGCTTCCCAGCACTTCGATATTCGGATAATCGGCGCCGCTTCGGGCCTGCTCAGTTCCTCGACGGCCATTTTCTGGGCCTGGGCAAATTGGACCGGCCGCCTTCCCGAACCAGTGCTGAGCAAAGACGATGCCGTGGTGGAAATTCATGGAGACCCGACGGCTTGACTTCGGTGACCATAATAGTCATAATAGTCACGTAAAGGAGTTCAACATGGACGAAACAACCTGGACTGTTGCTCAAGCCAAGGCCAAACTCAGCGAAGTCATCACCCAAGCGGAGTTAAAAGGTCCGCAGACGATCACCCGGAACGGCCGCACCGCTGTTGTCATGGTCTCCTATGAGGAATGGGAACGTAAAACGAAACGAGTGGGCAATTTAGCCGAATTCTTTGCGGCCTCGCCTTTGCGCGGAGCTGATGTCACTTTGGAGCGGCTGCCGGAACAACCTCATGAGATCGAGTTGTGACCTACCTGCTCGACACCAACATCGTTTCCGAGTGGATTAAGCCCCAGCCCGCTCTGGGGGTAATCAAATGGCTGGCCGAAGCCGATGAAGACCGTGTTTTCCTGAGCGTTGTCACGCTGGCTGAACTGCGCTACGGAATCGAGCGCATGCCGGACGGCGAGCGGCGGCGACGGTTGCACGTTTGGCTGAAAGACGAACTGCCGGTTCGCTTTGAAGGGCGGATTCTTCCCGTCGATCGCCCCGTGGCGGAAGCCTGGGGACAACTGCTAGCCCGCAGTCGGGCCCTGGGACGCACCATCGCGATCATGGATGGCTTTCTCTCCGCGACCGCTGAAGTGCATCAAATGACGATGGTGACCCGGAATGTCAGCGACTTTTCGGACCTGAGACATCCCATCGTCAATCCATGGCTCTAATCAGTTGTTGCCGAGCTGCCGCTCAGTTTCTCCAAATGCTTCGCCAGAATATCGACCTCTAGATTTACCCTGGAACCGGTCGCATAGCCCTGTAAGGTGGTATGGGCGCGAGTATGCGGAATAATCGTGAATCCGACCAAATCCCCTTGTACCTCCGCCACCGTCAGGCTAATTCCATCTACAGCCAGCGAGCCTTTGCTCACGATGTAGCGCGTAAGCTCGGGCGGCACGCGTATCCGCAGCCACCAGTTTTCTTCTCCCAATGCGGTGAGCGACACAATTTCCGCAGTCGCATCCACATGCCCCAGCACAAAGTGACCGTCCAGGCGTCCATCGGCTCGCAGGGGCCGCTCCAGGTTCACCGCCGAGCCCACATGCAATTCGCCCAGATTTGTCCGCTGTAAGGTCTCCGGCGCTAAATCCGCGGCAAACCGGCCCGGCTCCAGTTCTACTGCCGTCAGGCATGCTCCGTTGACTGCGATGCTGGCGCCCAGCGACGCATCCCGCAAAATCGCCGAACATGCAACCGTCAGACGCGCACCGGTGGCCTTGGGTTGAAACTCCACCACGCGGCCCAATTCCTCTACAATGCCTGTGAACATCAGCTACCGTCCTTCACCACGTATGCCTCGACCGCAAACTCGTCTTTTGACACCGAGTGTATGGTCAGCCGGTCAAGCAGCATGGCGTCCGCGCGGCGCGCCCTGCCCGGCCCGCCCGCCACGGGTAGGCTTTTCATTCCTCCCAGAATTTTCGGAGCATAGTAGAAGAGCACTTTATCCGCGATCTGCGTGTCCAGCATGGTCCAATTCACCCGGCTGCCGGCCTCTACCATCAAAGAAAGATAGCGCCGCGCCGCCAGATACTCCACCACTTTTGCCGGATCGGTGCGTCCCGCCGCGCCATCCGCGATCAATACCTCGATTCCTTTTGCTTCTAGCGCCTTCCGCCGGTCAGCCGTAGCGGCGGATGTCCCTACGACCAGCAGGTCTCCGCTGGCGCTCGTGACGATCTTCGATTGCAGTGGAATGCGTAATTGGGAATCCAGCACGATGCGCAGCAGCGGCCGGCTGCGCACCTGGCCGGAACGGTCCGTTAGCAGACAATCGTCTTCGAGCACGGTGCCTACACCGGTCAAGATGGCGTCGGAGAAGTGCCGCACGAGTTGCACGCCGGCGCGCGCCACCTCGCTTGTGATCCAGCCGAAATTGTCCTGCGGCGCGGCAATCTTTCCGTCCAGGGTCAGCGCTGCCTTAATCGTGACCAAGGGATGACCGGTCCTCATGAAGTGGGCGAAAGGCTCATTCAGTTCTTCGGCTGCCGCCGTGTGCTCCGCATCGATGGACACCTCGATACCGGCCTGGCGAAGCCGCTCCAGGCCCGCGCCGCTTACTAGCGGATTCGGATCCTGCATGGCAGCCACCACCTTGCTGATGCCCGCCGCGATCAGCGCATCGGCACAGGGATTTGTACGCCCGCGATGCGAACACGGCTCCAGCGTTACGTACGCCGTTGCGCCGCGTGCCGCCTCGCCGGCCTCGCGCAATGCCACTACTTCCGCATGGTCAACACCGCTCCAAGTGTGAAAGCCGCGGCCCACAATCTTTCCATCACGTACCAGCAGCGCCCCCACGGCCGGATTCGGACTAGTCTGTCCTTTCCCCAGCCGCGCCAGTTCGAGCGCTTCTTCCATATAGCCGCTCATCATTTACCTCGTGATTGCCATCACGTATCTCGTAACCGTCATCGCACTAATCGAACAACGATTCCACGAACTTCTCAGCCTCGAACGGCAGCAGGTCTTCGATTTTCTCCCCTACTCCAATAAACCGGATCGGGAGATTTAATTCCCGGGCGATAGCCACTACGACGCCGCCCTTTGCCGTCCCGTCCAGTTTCGTCAGAATAATGCCGGTTACTCCGGCTGTCTCGGTGAATTTACGTGCCTGTTCCAAACCGTTCTGCCCGGTCGTGGCGTCGAGCACCAGCCAGACTTCATGCGGAGATCCCGGTAACACTCGCTGGCACGTCCGGCGCATCTTGTCGAGTTCCGCCATCAGGTTTTCTTTTGTATGCAGACGTCCGGCCGTATCGACAATGACATAATCCACACCCCGCGCTTTGGCGGCTTGGAGCGAATCGAACACTACCGCGCTCGGGTCCGAGCCCGTCTTTTGGC
>Ga0193743_1000468_pt1 | contig 32014 bp, 36 predicted proteins | sample L2c2metaG_FD_143038 | JGI IMG/M metagenome (GOLD analysis project Ga0193743, IMG submission 143038) | Soil microbial communities from a riparian zone of the East river system, Colorado, United States - L2c2 | ecosystem: Environmental > Terrestrial > Soil > Riparian zone | place: USA: East River...
GCTCGGCGGCCAGCCCGGCGACCAGGCTGACCACGTCCGCCCCGGTGTTCACCAGCAGGTTCACCCGCCGGTAGACCTCGAGGAAGTGCGGGAAGTCGGTGAATGCGTAGAACCGGCGCAGCGCATTGACCTCGGTCGGCACGCCCTGGCCGGGATGCACCTCGGGGTGCCGACGGGCCAGCGCGAGCACGGTGTCCAGCGAGGCCGAGCCGACCAGGTGCAGGTGCAGCTCAACCTTGGGCAGGGCGGCGACGAACTCCGCGACGTCGCTGACGGCGGCCGACCCATTCACCAGTCCGCGTCACCCCGGTCGTAGCACTCGCCGTACAGCGGCCGCGCGCGTAGTTCGGCGCGGCGCGGGTCCATATCGCAAGCCTGCCCAGCGAGGACGGCCCGGGTCAACCGGGTTCACCGGCGGCGCGAGACATACCGTGGTGGCCGTGACGTCACCAGACCTGCGCCACCACGGGGACCTCGACGCCGAACCCGGGCTGCTGGACTTCGCGGTGAACGTGCGGGGGGACCAGCCGCCGGGTTGGCTGCGTGATCGGCTGGTGGCCGCGATGGACCGGCTGGGCCGCTACCCGTCCGCCGGGGACGACCTGGCCGCGCGGCGGGCCGTCGCCGACCGTCACCGCCGGTCGCCGGACGAGGTGTTGGTGCTGGCCGGGGCGGCCGAGGGGTTCGCGCTGCTGCCCGCGCTGCGCCCCAGGCTGGCGGCTGTTGTGCACCCGGGTTTCACCGAGCCGGAGGTCGCGCTGCGCACCGCCGGGGTGCCGGTGCACCGGGTGCTCACCACCGAGGCCGACGGTCATCGGCTGCGCCCGGACGCGGTGCCGCCGGAGGCCGACCTGGTGGTGCTCGGCAATCCGACCAACCCGACCTCGGTGCTGCATCCGGCCGAGGTGGTGCGCACGCTGGCCCGGCCGGGGCGGGTGCTGGTGCTGGACGAGGCATTCGCCGATGCGGTGCCCGGTGAAACGGCGTCGCTGGCCAGTGCTGACGCCCCGGGCTTGCTGGTGCTGCGCAGCCTGACCAAGACCTGGGCGCTGGCCGGGCTGCGGGCCGGTTACGCCCTCGGGGCGCCGAGCCTGCTGACCCGGCTGGCCACGGGCAGGCCGCCGTGGCCGGTCGGCACGCTGACCCTCGAGGCGGTCCTGGCCTGCTGCCAGCCGGAGGCGGTGGCCGAGGCGGAGATCGCCGCGACCGAGCTGGTGGCCCACCGGAAGTGGCTGGTGGAGGAGCTGTCCGGGCTGCCGGGGGTGGCGGTGCAGCAGCCGGCGGCCGGCCCGTTCCTGCTGCTGCGGGTGCCCCGCGGGCCCCAGGTGCGGGCCGCGCTGCGGGCCGAGGGCATCGCGGTGCGCCGCTGCGACACGTTCCCCGGGCTGACCGAGGACCACCTGCGGGTAGCCGTCCGACCACCCGCGCGGGCCACCGCGCTGGTCGCCGCGCTCGCCCAAGCCCTCGCCGACACGGCGCCCGGACCGGAGCCGGACGCGGCGCCCGGACCGGAGCCGGACGCGGCGCCCGAAGGGGTGGCCGATGCGGTGGACGTACCGGCGGTGCGTCCAGACGCGCGGGCCGGCGCGGGCTACGGTGCCGGCGTGGGGCAGAAGGCGGGATCGTGACCGGCGCGCGGCTGCGGGACGTGGTGGACGCGCTGCAGACCGCGTACCCACCGGCGCTCGCCGAGTCCTGGGACGCCGTCGGGCTGGTCTGCGGTGACCCGGACGAGCCGGTGTCCCGGGTACTGGTGGCCGTCGACCCGGTGCCGGAGACCGTCGACGAGGCGGTGGACACCGGCGCCCAACTGCTGGTCACCCACCATCCGCTGCTGCTGCGCGGGGTGCACGGGGTGCCCGCCGACCAGCCCAAGGGGCGGCTGGTGCACCGGCTGATCCGGGCCGGCATCGGGCTGTTCACCGCGCACACCAACGCCGACTCGGCCGATCCCGGGGTGTCCGATGCGCTGGCCGAGGCGCTGGGCGTCACCGTCGAGGGCCCGCTGCAGCCCCGCGCAACCGAGCACCTGGACAAGATCGTTACCTTCGTCCCGGTCGGCGCCGCCACCGCCCGGGTGCTGGACGCGCTGGCCGACGCGGGCGCCGGGCAGATCGGCGACTACAGCCATTGCGCGTGGAGCACCGACGGCACCGGGCAGTTCCTGCCGCACCACGGCGCGAACCCGACGATCGGGCAGGTCGGCGCGCTGGAGCGAGTGGACGAGACCCGGCTGGAGCTGGTGCTGCCCAGGGCCCGACGCCGCGCGGTGATCGATGCGCTGCGCGCCGCCCACCCGTACGAGGAGCCAGCATTCGACCTGTTCGAGCTGGCCGAGATCCCCGGCCGGCGCGGGCTGGGCCGGGTCGGTGTGCTGCCCGAGCCGGAGACCCTGGCCGCGTTCACCGCCCGGGCCGCCGCCGCGCTGCCGGCCACCGCATGGGGCGTGCGCGCCGCGGGCGACCCGGACCGACCGGTGCACCGGGTCGCGGTGTGCGGTGGCGCGGGCGATTCGGCGTTGGACGCCGCTACCGCCGCCGGCGCGGACGCCTACCTCACCGCCGACCTGCGCCACCACCCCGCGGCGGAGCATCTGCTCGCCGGCACCGTGGCGGGTCGGCTCACCCCGGCGCTGGTGGACGTGGCGCACTGGGCATCCGAACACCCCTGGTGCGAGCAGGCGGCCGGCGTCATCCGGGGCGGGCTCGCGGGTACGGTCGACGCAAGCGTCTCGTGGCGGCGCACCGATCCGTGGACCGTGGGCGCCAGCTCGCCGGAGAGCACGTCAGGAAGGATCACTCAGTGAATGCCGAACCCGCGGTACAGCAGCGGTTGTTGGAGCTGGCCGAGGTGGACGCCGAGCTGAATCGGATCCAGCACCGGCGCCGCGCGATGCCGGAGCTGGCCGAGATCGCCGATGCGGAGCGCTCGGTCCGGGAGCGCAAGGACGCCGTGGTGGCCGCCGAGACCCGCGGCGCCGACCTGGACCGCGACATCCAGCGGCTGGAGCGGGACGTGGACGGCGTGCGCGCCAGGGTGCAGCGGGACAAGGGGATGCTCGCCGGCGCCGGGGTGTCCGCCAAACAGGCCAGCGACCTGCAACACGAGCTGGACACGCTGGCCCGCCGACAGTCCGTGCTGGAGGACGAGTTGCTCGAGGTGATGGAGCAGCGCGAGGCGGTTCAGACCAACCTGGACGCCGCGCGCACCGAGCTGGCCGCCGGGGAGCAGATCCTGGCCGACGCCGCCGCGCGCCGGGATGCCGCCGCCGGGGATCTGGACGTCGCCGAGGCCGGGCGCAAGCGGGACCGGGAGCCCCTGGTCGCCGGCCTGCCCGCCGACCTGTTGGCGGTGTACGAGCGGAGTCGGGCCAGGCAGGGTATCGGCGCCGCGCTGCTGCGCGCGCGACGCTGCGGGGCCTGCCGGCTCGAGCTGGACACGCAGGAAATCAGCCACATCAGGACGGCGCCGCCGAACGAGGTGCTGCGGCACGAGGAGTGTGGAGTGATCATGGTGCGTACCTCGGAGTCCGGGCTGTGAGGCTGCTGGTCGAGGCTGACGGCGGCTCGCGGGGCAATCCCGGCCCGGCCGGTTACGGCGCGGTGGTGTGTGACGCGGACTCCGGCGAGGTGCTGGTGGAGTGCTCCGAGGGAATCGGCATCGCCACCAACAACGTCGCGGAGTACCAGGGGCTGATCGCCGGGCTGCGCGCCGCGGTGGAGCTGGGCGGCACATCGGCGGACGTCGAGGTGCGGATGGACTCCAAGCTGGTCGTGGAGCAGATGTCCGGCCGCTGGAAGATCAAGCACCCAGCCATGCAACCGCTCGCCCAAGAGGCCGCCCGCCTGATCGACAAACTCGGCGCGGTCCGACTCACCTGGATACCCCGCGAGCGGAACAAACGCGCCGACCGCCTGGCCAACCTGGCGATGGACGCCCAGGCCGCCCGGTGACCGAGCTTCCCGGGTCCGGAAAGCCCGCGAGTCGGGGCTCTCAGCACACTGAGTCGGGGCTCTCAGCACCCCCCGCGTCCGCCAGCTGGACCGGGCAGCGGGGCCAACCCACCCGGCTGCTGCTACTGCGCCACGGGCAGACGGAGTACTCAGCGCAACGTCGCTACTCCGGCCGGGCCGACCCCGAACTGACCGACTTGGGGCTGGCCCAGGCCGCGGCGGTGGCCGACGGGATCACCGCCATCGAGGGCACCGACAAGGTCAGCGCGGCACTGTGCTCGCCGCTGCGCCGTGCCCGGCAGACCGCCGCGCCGGTGGCGGCCGCGCTGGGCACGCCGGTGACCGAACACGACGGGCTGCTGGAGACCGACTTCGGCGAGTGGGACGGGCTGACCTTCGGCGAGGCGCGCGAGCGGGACCCCGAGCTGCACCGGAGCTGGCTGGGCGACGAGACGGTGCCCCCGCCCGGTGGGGAGAGCTTCGCCGAGGTCGGCCGGCGGGTCGCCCGGCTGCGCGACGAGCTGCTCGCCACGCATGCCGGTGAGACGTTATTGCTGGTCAGCCACGTGACCCCGATCAAGATGCTGCTGCGGATGGCGCTGGACGCCGGCCCGTCGGTGCTCTACCGGATGCACCTGGACCTGGCGTCGTTGTCCGTCGCCGAGTTCTACCCGGACGGCGGGGCGTCGGTGCGCCTGGTGAACGGTCGCTTCCCGGTGACCAGCACCGTCGCCAGCATCGCCTGACCGTCAGCTCAGCAGGACGCTCGGGACGGCAGGGCTCAGGAGGGCACAGCTGGGGCGAGCGGGGCCGGCTGGTAGGTGCCGAAGCACCACACGTTGCCTTCCGGGTCCCGCGTGGCGAACTCGCGGGACCCGTAGTCCTGATCCACCAGCGGCATGACGATCTCGGCTCCGGCGCGCACCGCCCGGTCGTGGGCCCCATCCGGGTCCTCGACCACCAGGTACAGGCAGGCTCGCCCGGTGTCGAACGGACTCGGCTCCTTGCCCCGAGAGCTGACCATGATCGTGCCGTTGCGCCAGCCCAGCTCCGCGTGCACGACCTGCCCGTCGGGGCCGTGGGTCACCTCGCCGACGGTCAGCCCCAGCGTGTCGGTGAGAAAGCGGATCGCGGCCGACGCGTCGTCGTAGCGCAGGGTCGGGACAACTGTCGGGGCGTTCTGGTTCAGTGCCATGTAGGAAGGCTAGGGCCGGAAAGGGGGCGCGCTCTTGGACGAATGTGACCTGGGGCCGAATCGGCCCTCACTTCGCGGCATGCTCGGTTTGCTCGGGCGCCCCGATGCTGACCGTGCCGTCGGTGTTGATCACCCAGCCCGGGTTGTGCGCGACCTCCCAGCGGAAGCCGGCCGGGTCGGCGAAGAAGCCGTGCCAGAAGCCGACCTCGCCGCGCTGTGCCGGCTTGAGCACGGTGCCCCCGGCTCGCTCGACGGTGTTCAGCACCTCGCCCACCTCCGCCTCGCTGCCGACGTTGTAAGCCAGTGTCATTGGCGCGGGCTGGGTCGAGGGCCGAGCCGGGCTGTCCGGGGCGATGTCGTGCTCCAGCTTGTCCGCATGCCAGAGCCCGAGCACCAAGCCGTGCCCGATCAGCAGGAAGATGATCTCGCCGGGTACCTCCATGGTTGGCTTCCAACCCAGTCCGTCGACGTAGAAGCGGCGGGCGGCGGCCAGGTCCGGTACGCCCAGCGTGATGATGTCTACTCGTGGTTGCATGCCGACCATGGTGGCCGGGTCGGGCGGTGCGTGTCGTGAACGAAACGGACATCGCGGCCTCGAGTTACCGCGAGTACCCCGCGCCGCCCGAGCTGCGCCACGTGCTGGCCTGCACCTGGCGGCAGCGCATCGCCCCGGGTTGCGGTATGTACCAGCAGCGGGTGTTGCCGGACGGGCACGCCGACCTCGTGGTGGACGACCGGGGGCGGGCGGTGCTGGTGGGGCCGGCCACCCGGGTGGTCCTGCCGGAGTTGCCCGCCGGCGGCGCGGTACACGGGCTGCGGCTGGCGTTCCATGCGGTGGGGCCACTGTTGCGGGTGCCGGCCGCCGAGTTGACCGACCGGGTGGTCCCGCTGTCCGCGCTGGTCAGCGAGCCTCTTGTGACGGCGGTCCGCGACGCGCTGGGCGACGGCGACCCAGCCGCCACCGCGCTGACCCAGCGCTGGCTGGCCAGCGCGGCCCCGGACCCTCGGGTGGGCGCGGCGGTCCGGGCGCTGTGGCGTCGGCCTGGGCTGGAGATCGTGTCGGTCGCCGACCGGATCGGGCTGTCCAGCCGGCAGCTGCGCCGAGCGCTGCTCGCCGAGGTGGGCTTGGGCCCGAAGATGTTCCAGCGGGTCGGGCGGCTGCAGCGGTTTCTGGCGCTGGCCGGGGCGGATCCCGAGCGGGGGCTGGCCGAGCTGGCCGCCGAGGCCGGCTACGCCGACCAGCCGCACCTCAGCCGGGAGGCCAAGACGTTGGCCGGGCTCACCGCCATCGAGTTGCTCGCCTATCAGCTCAGCTGACCAGCGCCCGCGACCGGTGGGGGTGCCACCGCGGCGATCAGCTGGGAAGGTGTCGCCCCGGCGAGCCGGCGGAACTCCCTGATCAGGTGGCTGTGGTCGGCGTAGCCCGCGGCCGCCGCCACGTCACTGATCGACCGGGCGCCGGGTGCGGTGAGCAACTGGTGCGCCCGGGCGAACCGCAGCACCTGTGCGGCAGGCTTCGGCGCGATCCCCACCTGCCCGCGGAACCGCGCGACAAAATGCCGGCGGCTCCAGCCGACCTCGGCGGCGAGCTCACCGATCGGCACCGCGCCGTGCGAGCCGGCGAGCCGACGCCACGCCCAGCTCACCTCCGGGTCGGCTCGCGGACCGTCCTGCACGCACTGGCCGAGGACGCGCTCCAGCAGCTCGAACCGCTCCGGCCAGCTGGGCAGTTCAGCCAACCGCTCGCCAAGGTCACGCCATGCCGGCCCGAACAGCCCATCCACCGGAACCACCGCATCGCGCAGCTCTGACATCGGGCCGCCGAGCAGCCGGTACGCGCCCAGTGGGTCGAGGTCGACCTGGATGCAGCGCAGCGTGCCGTCATGGGTGGTATCCACCGGGATCTCGTGCATGCCGGCGACGAACGAGGTGTACGTGCCAGACCCGGTGGCCGAGCTGATCCGCACCTGATCACCGAAGCTGAGGATGATCGGCACACCGCCGAACGGCAGCTCGCGCCGATGCACAGCGCCTCCCGCGTGCTCCGCGAACCCGACTACCCGGCGGATCTGCCCGCGCAAGCTCGGGCGTGGTCGGTGCGCCCGCATCCACACGTCGGCATCCTCGGCGGTCGCCCCCGGCACCGCTGTGTCCGGCACCGCTGTGTCCGGCCCTGTTGTCGGCACCTGCCCAGTGTGGCAGCGCCGGGTGACACTTCTGGCCAGGATTTGGCTCGATCAGCCAGGCACGCCGCCAACCCGGCCTGCGCGATCCGGCTCCGGTACCGGTCCTATACTTGATGGGCGGACGAGCTGGCCGGGCGGTCGCGTCGGCGCCCCTGGATGGCAACATCAAGGGGCGTCGCCGAGGAAAGTCCGGACTCCGCAGGGCAGGGTGGTTGTTAACGGCAACCCGGGGCGACCCGCGGGACAGTGCCACAGAAAACAGACCGCTCCGGCGCACACGCGCACGGAGTAAGGGTGAAACGGTGGTGTAAGAGACCACCAGCACCCCGGGTGACCGGGGTGGCTCGGTAAACCCCACCCGGAGCAAGGCCAGACAGCAGGCGATCGAGGACGGCCCGTCCGATGCCTGCGGGTAGGCCGCAAGAACTCGCCGGCGACGGCGAGTCAAGATGGATGGCCGCCGAACGGTGCGCCGCAAGGCGCCCGGGAACAGGATCCGGCTTACAGGCCAGCTCGTCCGCCCCGCTCCTCCGGACCAGTGCCGGGGGAGCGGGGCATAGCCTCTGAGCTGCGGATACGTTCCCGTGAGTTCTACCGGGTTCTCAGTGCTCCCCGACCTCCGACGGCCCAGAGACGGCCCAGAGAATGATCTTGCCTGGTCTCGGCGGCGGCAGAACGAGCACCTGGCGGCGACGGATTTGAGGTCAGCCGCCGACGTGGTTCTGAACTGCGGAAATGGCTGCGGAACTCCGAACCAGACCGGAAATGGACCGCCAGGTCCGCCTGGGCGCGGTCGGGCGGCGTCTGATCGGGCTTGATCGGGCTTGATCGGGCTTGATCGGGCTTGATCGGGCTTGATCGGGCTTGATCGGGCAAGGGTGATGGCCCGGAGATGGCGTCTTCTACGTATTGCACTATTTGTGACCTGGGTCTCAAATGGGTGGGCTTGCCGGGCGGGGCCAGACGCGGTGCACGGGCGGGACAGAGGGTCGCGCCGGGCATCAGTCGTGGGAGAGCCGCTGGCCGAGGCTGGTGGGCTCGAGGGGACTGCCATGACACTCAGTTTGGAGCTGGATGAGCTCCGGTCCGCGATGGCCGGAGCGGTGGTCGGTCCGGCCTCGCCGGACTATGACGAGGTCCGCAAGGTGTGGAACGCCGACCACGACCAGCGCCCAGTGGTGATCGCCCAGTTCGCCTCTACGGCGGATGTGGTGCGCGAGGCGAGAGCGCAATGAATCCGCAACGACATCGAGCACGCTCGCACACGGCAACATTCCGACAACAACGAGGAGTAGGTGACATGTTCGCCGCCAACCGTATGGAGCTTCCGGTCGCGCTCGAGGGCGACGGTGTTGAGGTCCGGGCCGCCGAGACGGGCGAGCTCACCATGGGCTGGTTCAAGCTCGACAAGGGGGTGGATCTAGGACCGGCGCTGGTCGGGCTGCCCGAGGACCTCTGTCCCTGCTCGCACTGGGGGTATCTGATCAAGGGACGGTTGCGGATGCGCACGCTCGAAGGTGACCGCGAGTACCGAGCGGGCCAGGCGTTCTACTGGGCTCCCGGGCACGCGCCCGAGGCGCTGGAGGACTGCGAGTACGTCGACTTCTCCCCGTCCCTCGAGTTGGCGAAGGTGGTGGAGCACATCAAGGGCAAATCGTCTTGACCGCGGGCCGACCACGGGCGCGCATCCTCTCGGTGCAGCAGACGGGAGACGCTGCCGTGGCCGTGGTGGCGGAGGAGGGCTACCGGGGGTCGCTCTCCTTCATCGACTACCTCCAGCTCGCGCGCATCGAGGGGACCTGGAAGGTGGTCAGCAAGCTGTTCGCCCACACCGGCGGGGAGGTGCCCGAGTAGGCGTAGCCCGTGCGCTCCGCGCATGTGGTTCGCTCGGCCGTGGTCGGCCGCACGTTAAACGGTGGAGATGATCTAGGTCTTGGTCGCCGACATCGTGGCGCTTGCTGCCAAGCCGGCGTGTTTCTTCCCGGACCGGGACCGCTGTGGCCAACACTGCAGGGTTATGACACAGAGCCATGTCGGCGAGTGGTACCGCGGCTACCTCACCTGCTTGAACGAGAAGCGGTTCGGCGACCTCGCGGAGTTCGTGCACGACCCCGTGGTGCACAACGACCGGACGCTGGCCGTCGCCGAGTTCCAGGACCTCCTTCGCCGCGACGCCGCAGAGATCCCGGACCTTTACTACGAAATCGAGCGGCTGGTCATCGAAGGCGACGAGGTGGCGTGCCGCATCCGGTTCGACTGCACTCCAACGAGCTTCCGCGGCCTGCCTCCCACCGGCCGACCGATCTCGTTCGTCGAGCACGTGTTCTACCAGTACCGGAACGAGCGGATCGCGCAGATCTGGTCGATGATCGATATGGACGCGATCCGTGACCAGCTGAGCACCGCCCAGTGAGGGCGTCGTCCGGACATGGTGCCCCGGTAGCGCGAGACGGGTCGGCGCGGACCGCCGCGGGAAGTCCCCGGCACGGATGATCTTGCCGAGCGCGGAGTCCACCGCCGCGCGGGTTGTCTCGTCCGAATCCGGCCACCCTTACGGTGTGGCCCTCATTACACCGCGAGAGTCCGCCATGGCTGCCACCACCCGCCGCGCGATAATCGCCGCCGCCGGGGACCGGGCACGCCGCGCGGGGTATGTCCTAGACGACGACCAGACCGAAGAGCATGCTGGCGCTGGGCGTGATGATCTGTCGGCAACTGCACTCCGGGGAGCGCTTCGAGACGCTGCTCGACGTAATGACCGCGGGCCGTGGCGGATACACACACACGTACGGAGGCTGCGGCGGTGGTAGGTGCATCCAGGGGCGCGCGGTGTCCTGAGGTGAGCTACAACGACTGAATCCATCCCCCGACCACACCTCGGATCCACAACATCAAAAGAAGAGGGGCACGCCATGACCGGAACACACCGACTATTGACGCTAGGGGGCACGGGCTTGGCCGCGATGACGCTGTTCGCCACCCTCAGCGCGCCCATGGCTGCGGCATCCACCCCCACCGCCGCCACCGTCACCCTCGCCGCATCCAGCGGCCCAATGCTGACCGACTGGCGCAGCGACCGTTGCTGGCGTTGGTGGGGCGGCGAACGCCACTGGGTGTGCGACCGGCACGACCGACGCGGCGACCGCCATGACCGACACGACAACCGGCGCGGCGACCGGCACGACAACCGGCACAGATAGACCCTCGGGGTTGAGGGAAGCGGGGCCGACGCTCGTCGGCCCCGTTTTGTGTTCAGGCTCGGCGGTGGTGTCGGCGATCCAGCTGTTGACTATCGAGGGTGATGTCGCCAACGAGCGGGTGGTGGTAATACTTGCGGCGGTGCCCGGCGGCACGCACCGTGTGGCTGCCCCGCCATGCACGGAAGTCATCGTCATTCACGGAAAGCTCCCCGACCAGCGCGGCGAGCCGACTGTCGTTCGGGTAGCGGCGGGCGTCCATACGCAGATGGGCGACGCAATTGCGGGCGACCGTTTCCCAGTCGTGCAGTTGAGCCCGGTAGCTGGGGTCGAGGAACGTCATCCAGATCAGATTGCGGTGGGCCGGAGGGATGGCGTTGAAGTCCGCCAACAGTGCCGCGCCCATCCGATTCCAGGCGAGAACGTCGAGCCTGCGGCCGAGCAGGATCGCCGGAACGTTGCTCATACTGTCAAGGAGCTGCTGAGTCTGAGGGCGGACCCGGTGGGTGGCCGGTCGTGAACCTTTCGCGCCGGCGTCTCCGGCGATCGCGACCAGGTACTCGCGTGCGTCTGTGCTGAGGCCGAGCGCATCGGCCAACGCGTGCAGAACTCCGGCAGACACACTGGTCACTCGGCCCTGTTCGAGCCTGGCCAGATAGTCAACGCTGATGTTCGCCAGCTGGGCGACCTCTTCGCGGCGAAGGCCAGCGACTCGGCGCAGATGGCCATCATCGACCAGGCCGACCTCCTGGGGTTGCACGGGACGTAGCGGTGCGTGGCACAAGTTTTCCCAGGGAGAATCTGTCACTGCCTCGGCGCGGATTGGCGAGGGATGGTCGGCAGACGACAAGGACAGCGGGCTCATCCGGCGCACGCGAGGAGCTGCATGACCACGGAACACGAACCAGTCACCAGCATCATCTTTGGAACCATGACGCTGGGCTATCGCGGCTACGGCGCGCGCGTCCACGACCTGCCGACCGCACAGCAGATGCTCGACACCCACTACCCGCGATCACGGCGTGCCGCTCGAATCAACACTGCCCGGCATCCAGGACCTCCACGACGAGGGCCTGTTCGACGAGTTCGGGTTGAGCAACTTCAGCGTCGCCGACATCGAGGACGTCCTGGCTATCACCAGACGGGAAGGTTGGACGCGTCCCACGGTCTACCAGGGTCTCTACAACGCTCTCGCCCGGATCGTGGAAACAGAGCTCTTCCCCACCCTTGCCGCGCACGGGATGCGATTCCAGGCCTACAACCCGCTCGCCGGTGGGGCCTTCGCTCCCAACTTCGGCACGGAGGACTCCGATATCGACGCCATCTCCGCCGCTCTGCGCTGGTTGGTGCACCACTCAAAGCTCGACGGCCACCGTGACGACGGCATTATCATCGGCGCGTCATCCATGGCCCACCTCCAGCACAACCTCTCAGCGGTGAAGCAAGGCCCGCTACCACGGGCGGTAGTCGACGCGATCAACGATGCCGGCGAAACCGTCCGGCCTCACTGGCCGTCCTACTTCTTCACGCTCTGAGCTGGTGATCTACGTACGCGATCCGAGCCTCGCCGAGCTGATCAAGTGCTGACGGTGACGGGCCGGGTGTGTGCGGCCTGCGGGTTCTGGTCGCTGCCGCACGGCGGCCGAACCAGGTGCGGCCCCATGGCTTGTACACCGAGAGCACGGTTGCGGCTAGTACCAGCGCGCCCCCAAAACCGAAGCCGCCGATCAGCCAGACGGGATCTGTCCCCAGCTCAACGCTATGCCCAGCAGTTGCCACGAGCCGCGCGGAATTCGTGGCCGCGGTCGTTACCCAGCCTTGGACGAACACGAGCCCACTGGCCACCGCGAGCACCGCGAGGACGAACTTGACCAGCACCCAGTAGTGCTTGACCAGGCCCCATTTTCCGGTAAGGCTCACCGCCAGCCCTGAGATGATCGACGAGATGCTGACCCAGGGCAGGATCGTGAGGTCAAGGCTCTCCAGCAGCGCGTAGTGCGAGTGCACCACCGCGATGTCCTCAGCGCCAGCTACGAGAACCGCCAGCGTCACCATGACTACCGCGACCCCGAGGAAGCTGCCGGAGAGCGCGACATGCAGGGTCAGCAGTGCTTTGCGGGTGCCGGGCGTAACCTGCCCCGCAAGCAAGCTGAGAACCGCGACCGACAGCGGCAGGGTGGTCAACGCGGCCAGCAGGTCGGCGACCAAGAAACTCAGGTGCGCTGTCAGTACGAGCACCAGCCAGCCCGCACCAAGCAACAGCGGTCGGGGTAGCGGCGGTCGTCGCCAGGTCGAGGCAAGGATCGCCAGGCAGATCACCGCGCCGACGGCCCAATACACGACCCGGCCGGGATCGGTGGTCGGGAACACCGGCGGAAGCAGCATCCCCAGGACACTGATCACGGCGTAGCTCGCGGTCACCCCGCGGAGCGGCATCGTCGTCGACGGCGGGGTCGTGGTGGACATGAGGATCAGCCAAGCCGTTGGGTCCGAGACACTCCATCGCTCAGCCACTCAGCTCCATACGCGATCGTCCAGCTTGCTCTCAAGCGGGTGCCGGGCTAGGTCAGTTGGTGCGGTCGGCGTAGTCGGGGGGGAGATCCGCTGGACCGCAGGCGATCACGTCCTCCCGTCGAGGTCCCGGCCGTTCGAGCAGGGTGATCTTGGCGAACTCGTCGATGACGTGGGCTGGGTAGGTGGGACCTGCGTCCCGGTAGCCGCGTATCTGGTCGAGGTGGTCGTTTTGGAAGCAGATCGTCCGCTCCGGGTGCTCGGCGACCCAGCGCGGAAAGAAGATGACGCCGTGCAGTTCGCGGGCGCTCAGGTCGATGGACACGCTCACGGTGGTGCCGGTGGGTTCGTCCCAGGACATCTTGAACCGCTCGTCGCCGAGCCGGACCAGATGCACCGGTTGGTCGCGCACCCACCGTCCGCCGACCATGCCGCTGTGGATGCGGTAGTCGATGGTCGTGGAGTCCTTCACGTACAGCTCGTATCGCCATCCGTTGGCATAGGTGTAGATCAGGTGCGCTCCGACGATGTGGTCGAGCGTCTGGGGCGGCGTGGGGTTGTCCACCGTGGTCATCAGGGGATCCTCGCTAGTAGTTTTGTTGCAAAGGCACCCGACAGCTCGCCTCCCCGACCTGCCTGAGGCTCAGATCGAACTGCTGCGCGCCCTGGCCGACCACGGTCCCGCCGGGGTCCGGGAGACTGGGTGGAACCGTCCTGCGTGACGGGCTCGGCCGGCTCCCGGCGGCCGACCGCGCAACCCTCGATCGCGCCGTGCCGGTGCTCGGAGCCCTGCTCACCGCACTCGACGACCCCGGCTGATTTAGGTTCAGATTCGCAGCAGGTCGGAGGCCTTTTCCGCGATTGTGATGGTTGGTGCGTTGGTGTTGCCGCGCAGTGGGGAGGGCATGACCGAGGCGTCGATGACCCGAAGTCCCTCGACGCCGCGCACGTGCAGCTGTGGGTCGACCACGGCCCGTTCGTCGGTGCCCATCGCGCAGGTCCCAGCCGGGTGGTACATGGTCTGGGTCCATCGCCGTATGTGCGCGGCGAGGATCTCCTCGTCGGGGTTGGCGACATCAGGCAGGTACGGCGTGTCCAAGAAGCCGGCCAGCGGCTCGCATCGCGCGATGTCCAGAAGGGCCCGGGTTCCGGCGAGCAGCGCATCGAAGTCCGCCGGGTCTTGGTAGAAGCCGAGGTCGATCTCCGGTTTCGCGGTCGGGTCGCTGCTCGCGAGCTGGAGCCGTCCACGGCTGCGCGGAGTGATCAGGGTGGCCGCCACGGTAAATCCGGCCATCGGCACCGGCCGCAGAGCGTTGTCGTGATAGCCGGTGGCCACCGGGTAGAACTGAATATCCGGTAGGTCCGGGTGCCCGTCGGTGGCCAGGAAACCGCCCGCGTCCGCGAAATTTGATGCCAACGGTCCGCGGTGCTCCCGCTGCCACTGCTCGGCCGCCTCGGCAGTGGCGGCGAGTTGCCCAAGGTCGGTGGTGCCCTTGGTGGCCCAGGCCACACCGGCGGTGGGGTGGTCGTGCAGGTTCGCGCCCACCCCCGGTAGGTCGACGGCGACGTCGAGACCGAGGCCGCGGAGCTGGTCGGCGGGGCCGATCCCCGACAGCATCAGCAGCTGCGGCGAACCGATCGCGCCGGTGCAGACCAATACCTCGGCCTCGGCCGCCACGGTGTGCTCGCCGGTCTCGTTGCGATACACCACACCTCGGGCACGGCCTCGCTCGAGCACGATGCGAGATGTGACGGCGCCGGTGCGCACCACCAGGTTGTCCCGGTCCAGTGCGGGTCGCAGGTAGGCGTCGGCGGTGGACCAGCGGCGCCCGTCGCGGCAGGTCAGCTGGTAGGGCCCGACACCGACCTGAGTACCGGAGTTGAAGTCGTCGTTGACCGGCAGCCCCCACTTGACCGCCGCGTCCAACCACGCGTGCTGCAGCTCGTGGATCTCCAACGGATCCTCGACCCGCAACGGGCCCCCTTGCCCGTGCACAGGGCCGGCCAGTCGGGCGTTGTCCTCGGCGCGCACGAAGTAGGGCAATAGATCCGCGTAGCCCCACCCCTGTGCCCCGAACCCGTCGCGCCAGTGGTCATAGTCCGCCGGGTTGCCCCGCATGTAGATCATCGCGTTGATCGACGAGGAGCCGCCCAACATTCGGCCCCGGGGCATGTACTGCCGATGGCCGGTCGTCGCGAGCGGGACCGTGGTGTAGTCCCAATCCAGCTCGGTTTTGAACATCGAGAACGATGCTCCCGGCATGTGGATCTGCGGAGCGTCATCCGCCGGCCCGGCTTCCAGCAGCAACACGCGCACCGCCGAGTCCGTGCTCAACCGATTTGCCAGCACACAACCCGCACTACCGGCCCCCACAATCACATATTCGAAAGACTCCATGCCGCCCCCTTCGCTGGTCGACGACCGGCGATCGGCCATCTAATGGCGGACGCTAGCAGATAGCGCCTCTTATCAGATCAGTTTGCTGAGCTTGCTCAGGCATTCCGTTGCGTCTCGGCACACTTGGGCCTAGATGTGTTCGGAGCGGGTAACGCTCGGGGTGCTTCCCGATCCAGTCGGCGGAAGGTGGAAACGCGATGATCACGTGGCAGGAAGCCGTGTCGAATTGGCCCTAAGTCCTGACCCCCGACTGTCAGGAGTCCCGGCAAGAAACCTGTCCACCTCCATTCAGCTGGCGCACGAAAGGCCGAGGCTAGCTCCTGTATCCGGTGCGGCGGGCAGCTCCCCGCACCCGTCCTGACCAGCGAAATCTCAGCTCCCCTCGCGTGGCTGACTCCGCGACTGGCTCCCTGTAGAATTGCGCCTGGGCAATGCCGCACATTTAGCAGCTTCGTGCGTCGCTCGATCCACTCCTTGCGCAAAGTCGAGGACAGGAAGTACCGTGCGACGGCCCGGTTAACGCCAGGGTAGCTGAACTCCTGGATCGCGCGGCGCATTTCTGAGTCCGGTGCGGGTAGGTTCCCGACGAATGTCGATTCCTGCCTTATCCAGCGTAGCCACGAACTGCTCGGCGACTGCCGCGTGACGGTAATCCTCCCTGGTCTTGTCGAATTGACCATCCCTTCAGACCTACTGAGATACATCGTACGACGGTGCGAACTGACAACTGATGGTTGCCGGGTGCTAAATCTCGACCGGGGCGATGTCGCCGCCCGGGGATGGGCCTTTCTTAGGCAGGAAGTACGCCAGGGGAGTCGCGGCGAGGACGCAGACGCCGACCACGAGGAAGGCGTTGCTGTAGCTCTGGGTGATGACCCTGGCTTGGAGCTGGTCGAACAGTGGGATGAGTCCGCTGGGTCCGTGGCTTTGCATCTGGGTGATGCGCGGGTCGGCGTTTGCTCCGGAGGCCTGCAGCAGCGCGCTGCGGTTGGCGAACAGTTGGGCTTGTTGAACGGTGGTGAGCGCGGTGATCGCGGCGAGGCCGATGGCGGCGGTGACGCGCTGCACCAGCGTGGTCATCGCGCTGCCCGCGCTGGCGATGTCCGGGGGTAGGGATGACATTCCTCCGGTCATGATCGGCATGAAGCACAGCGCCAGCCCGGCCCCGGAGATCATCAGTCGCAGGAGGATCGCGGGCCGGCTCATGTCGATGTTGATCTGGACCATCATCAGGGTGCCGATCCCGTTGATCGCCATTCCGGCCATGACCAGGTAGCGGGCGCCGATCTTGTCGAACAGTCGGCCGGCGATCGGTGTCAACACCGCCATAGCCAGCGCCTGGGGCATGATCGTCAGGCCGGTGTTCCATGCGGTGATGCCCTGGACGTTCTGCAGGAACAGCGGCACGAAGTAGAGCGAGGCGAACAATCCGGTGTAGACGATGGCCATGAGCAGCAGAGAGTTCACAAATGGCCAGTAGGAGAACGTCCGCAGGGTCAGCAGTGGTTGTTTGACCTGTAGTTCGATCACCACGAACAGCGCCAGCAGATTGAACCCGCCAGCGACCAGAATCAGCACGGGGTAGCTGGTCCAGCCCCACTGTTGCCCCTCGGACACCGCTAACAGCAGTGCGAAGCAGGCGGCCGCGATACAAAGAAACCCGGGCACGTCGAACGAGCGGCCAGGAGTCGCCGGGAACTTCGGGAGCACGATCATCGCCGCGATCGCGCCGAGGATCCCGATCGGCACGTTGATGTAAAAGATCAGCCGCCAGTCCACGTACTCGACCAGGTAACCGCCCAACGTCGGGCCGACGCCGGGGGCGAACACGATGCCCAGACCGTAGAGGCCCATCGCCGCGCCGAACTTGGCCGGCGGCACCATGCGGTAGAGAATGGTCAGGCAGGTGACCGGGATGACCCCGCCGGGGATGGCTTGCAGGATCCGGTACACGATCATGGTGTTGAGGCTGGTCGCCGTCCCGCACAGCGCGGAGAACAGGGAGAACAGCACCAGCGCGATCAGGTAGGTACGGCGCAGGCCCAGTTGCTCGCCAAGCCAGGCGCTGGTGGGCACGACCACGCCCAGACACAGCGTGTAGGCGGTGGCGATCCACTGGATATTGTCGGGTGAAGCGCCGAACTGGCCCTGCATCGTGGGGATCGCCACGTTCACGATATTGGTGTCCAGCACCGTCATGAACATCCCGACTATCACCACGCCCAGCGGCAGCCCCCACTTCATGGGTGCTGGGGCCGGCGGTGGTCGGGCAGGGGACGTTGCTCCGGTCGGTGGGGCTGGCGTTCTTACTGCCGCGCGGGACGCCGAACCCGAGGCGGGCACACCGACCGACTCTCGCAGCGACACGCCGGACTCCGCCCGGTCGTGTTCGTTCCTCGGATCAATCACGCGGGGCTCCGTCCGTCAAGCCACGGTCCTGAAAGTCGGTCGGGGTCGTGGTGCCTCGGACGTCGATGTCGCCAACGCAGTCCCCGAGAAATTCATCGCTGGCGAGTTAAGCGTAAAACATTTCAACAGCGTTGAGCAAACCCTGTGGGTCGATAGGCTGCCGGGATGACACCGCCGCGTCGACCGGTCGGGCGCCGACCAGGTCTCACCCAGACCAGGCAGGCCATCCTGGCCGCGGCGCAGACCGCGTTCACCGAGAAGGGCTACGCCGAGGCCACCATCCGGCAGGTCGCCGGTGCGGCGGGCGTGGACCCCGCGCTGGTGCTGCATTATTTCGGTAGCAAGGACGGCCTGTTCGAGGCCGCACTGCGGGCCGACCAGCCCACCTGGGGGCTGGTCGAGCTGGCCGCCGAGGGCGACGTGCACAGCCTCGGCGAACGATTCGTGCGCCACTACCTCGGCCTCTGGGAGAACCCGGAACAGTCGGCCCGGATGCTGGCGGTGTTCCGAGCGGCATCGGTGTCGCCGAGCGCCGCGGCCATGGTCGCGGCCCTGATCGGTGAGGCGGTGATGGCGCCGCTGGCCCGGAGCATCGGCTCGCCGAACGCCGAACTGCGGGCCACACTGGCCGGCTCACACCTGTTCGGCACCTCCACCGCCCGCTACGTGCTGCACGTCGAACCGCTGGCCTCACTCGACAGGGATGCGCTGGTCGGCTACCTCGGGCCGGTGATCCAGCACTACCTCACCGGAGACCTCGACCAAGCCCAGATCGAGGCCGCGTCCGCGACAACTCGCGGCCGCTGACGGCCGGGCGCTGCTGACGGAGGGTTGTTAAGTTCCAACACCCGCCACGACGGCCGTCCCGATCGCTACTGTCGGGCCGCGGCGATGAAGGCCCGGATCAACTCCGGCGACTTCACGCCGCGTTCGCTCTCCACGCCGCTGGAGACGTCCACGCCCCACGCGCCGGTGACCTCGGCGGCCCGGTGGACGTTGTCCGGGCGCAAGCCGCCGGCGAGGAGCCAACGACCCGCGGGGGCAGTGAACTTGGGCGAGGCCCAATTCCATGGCTTGCCCGAGCCCGGGTCTGGGGCGTCGAGGAGCAGCAGGTCCTCGCCCCAGTCACCGCAGCGGCACGGGACCGCGGTGGCGGCCGTGGCCCGGATCAGGGTCCGGCCGTCCTCCCGCAGCGTCTCGTAGTACTCGGGGCCCTCGTCTCCGTGCAGCTGGACGGCGCGGATGCCGCTCTCCTCCGTCAGTCTTCGAACCTCGTCCACGGACTGCCCTCGGAAGACCCCGACGGTCAGTACGCGCGCCGGCACCCGCTGCACGAGCCGCCGGGCGGTGGCGGCATCGACCGTGCGGGCACTGGCCGCGAAGACGAAGCCGACCGCGTCGGCTCCGGCCTCCACAGCCGTGTCCACGTCCTGCCCGGTCCGCAGACCGCAGACCTTGACAAAGAGATCACTCATGCCCCGAGTCAACCAAAAGCGGTCGGAGAGACCGCGACCTCCGTGACGGGTCCGGGCGGGTGTCGATATGCAGAACCGGTTACCAACAGTTCGTGCCGCGCTTGTTAATGCATGAAGTTGTACACGTCGAACGCAGTCTCCTCAGGCGGTTTGGTGAATCCGCCATCGACTCCTTGCTGTAGTTGGGGGGTAAGAGTCCCGTCGCGGAAGTCTTCCCAGCTCTCCCGCGAATCATGTACCGCCACGATCGTCCAACCGCCTTCCGATGCGCCGGCGGCGTGGAAGATCTGGCCCTTCGGCAATCTGTCCTTTCCTGGATGGACGGCCGCCAATGTCGCGTCGTACTGCTCCTGAGTTCCGCCGGCAAAGAAATGGATGATCCCGTAGGCCATGATGCCGTCCCTCGATGGTGATGTTCGTCGTCCACTTTGGTGTTTGAGAGGGCCATGACGGTCCTCGTGCCAGCGACAGCGGTCAATCGGCCATCCGGCGCAGCAATGCCCGGAGGCTTCAGCTGAAATTTGAGGATGACCCGCGGCAGGGGTGGTGCCACCATCGGTGCCCGGGGGTTCCCTCGCGCATCGGAGATGCCATGACCACGATTCCGCAAGCCACGCCGAGTGTTGCCTCCGGTTCGTACTACGTCATCGTCGACGTGGAAATCCGGGATCTTGAGCGGTACCGGACCTACATGGAAGAGGTGAGACCGGCACTTGAGGAGGCGGGTGGCCGCTACCTGGTACGCGGCGGGGCACACAAGATCTACGAGGGGGACTGGGAGCCGGCCCGGCTGGTGCTCCTGGAGTTCCCCTCGCGGGACGCATGGGAGTCCTTCTACCACGGGCCGGCGTATGAGGGCATCAAAGCGATTCGGGATGAGGTCAGCACCGCCCGGCTGGTCGGGGTGGAAGGAGTCCCGCCCACTTTCTGAGTCGGCGCGGTGGGGTCAGGGCTCCGGGGTTTCCTTTGCCCGCGCCACCAGCTGGGTGGGGTTGACGAAGCGCAGTGCGATCACCAGCAGCACGAGCATGGTGGATGTGTAGATCACCGCCATCGCGTCCACCGATTGCTGCGCCCTGATACCGGCCGCGGACATGGAGTAGTAGAGCACCACGACCAGGGTCTGCGAATCGGGACCGGCGGTGAGGAAAGTCAGCTCGAACATGCCGACCGTGCGGACCAGCACCAGGATCGCGGCGGCGAGCATGCCCGGCACCAGCAGTGGGCCGAGCACGCGCAGGAACAGCGCACGGACGCCGGCGCCGCACATGCGGGCGGCGGATTCGATGCTCGGGTTGATCTGCTCGATGAACGGCGTCATCGTCAGGATCACGAACGGTACCGACGGCACCAGGTTCGCCATCACCACGCCGGAGGTGTGCCCGGCGAAGCCGAACTTGTACAGCACCGTGGCGAGTGGGATGCCGTAGGTGATCGGCGGCATCAGGATCGGCAGCAGGAACGCCAGGTAAATTATCTTCTTGCCCGGGAACGTGCGCCGGGCCAGCACGTACGCCGCCGGCACACCGATCAGCACCGAGATCACCACGACGAGCAGTGAGATCCGCAGGGTGACGCTGACGACGTTGAACAGCCCGAACTCCTGCCACGCCGCGCTGTACCAGCTGGCGGTGAAGCCCTCAGGGAGCCAGGTCCCGAACCACCTCGTGCCGAACGAGCTGACCAGCACCGACCCGACCACGCCGAACAGGTTGATCAGGAAAAACGCGACGGCCGCCCAGATCAGCCAGGCCCCCGGGCTGGCCACCAGCCGGCGGCGCGGGCGCGCCGGGACTGTGCTGGCGATGGTGGTGGCCATCAGCCCTTGCCCCCGGTCGAGCCCGCGTAGAGCCGCGAGCGCCACAGCAGCACCAGCCCGATGACGATCAGCTCGACGGCGCCCATCACCATGGCGATCGCCGAGGCGAGGGAGTAGTCGTAGACCTCGTAGGCGGCCTGGTACGCGGCCAGCGAGAGCACCCGGGTCTCACCCGCCGGATTGCCGACCAGGACCGCCGACGGGAACACGCTGAACGCCAGCACGAACGCCAGGCAGAACGTGGTGGCCAGCCCCGGCGCGAGCAGCGGCAGGGTGATCCGGCGGAACCGCTGCTTCCAGTCGGCGCCGAGCGTGGCGGCGGCCTGCTCCAACGTCGGATCGATACCGGAGAGGTAGGACAGGATCAGCAGGAACGCGAACGGGAAACCGGTGATGATCAGCGAGAAGAGCACACCCCAGTAGTTCTGCACCAGGTGCGCCGGCGAGCTGAGCACCCCCACCGAGGTGAGCACCTTGTTGAACCAGCCGGCCGGTCCGAGGAAGTTCAGCAGGCCCTGCGCGGTGAGCACCGTGCCGAGCGTGATGGGCACCACCAGGATGATCGTCAGCAGCCGCTTGCCCCGGAAGTTCCCGCGCATCCGGTAGGCGATCGGCACCGAAGCCAGCACGTTGATCAGCGCGGCGGGCAGCGCCAGGCGCAGCGTGAGCCAGATGGTGTTGCGCTGGTAGGGGTCGGAGAAGAACGACACGTAGCTGGCCAGCGGGCCGCCCTTGGCGGGGGCGAACGACAGCTGCAGGCCGTACAGGAACGGGTACAGGAACAGCAGGACGACGAACAGCACGGCAGGGATCAGCAACGCCAGCTGTCGGTCCACTCCTCGTTCGGCGAGCCGGTGCCGCAGCCCGGGATCCCGCCCCCGCCGGACATCCTGGGCGGGCCGGTCCACCGTCACACTCACCTCGTCCCCGCCTCCACCAGCGCGGCCGCGGTCCGGTCGTCCGTCTCCAGCGGGTAGACCAACAGCCGGTCCGGCGACACGGTCAGCGTGACGGCTTCGCCGGGCACCAGGCGCCGCTCGGTGCGCAGGTGCAGGGCCAGGCCGCTGGGCGCGCGCGCCTCCACCGCCAGCTCCCTGCCCTGGTACTCGACAACCTCGACGGTCGCCTCGATCAGGTTCTCGCCGGTCGGGGAATCGGTGACCTGGATGTCCTCGGGCCGGACGGCGGCCTTCACCCGGTCGTTCGCGGTGATGTCCGAGGTTGCCGTGCCGAGCAGGCGCAACCCCTCGCCCCGGACGAGCACCTCGGATCCCGAAACCCGGTTCGCGTCGGCCTCGAAGATGTTCCGGAAGCCCATGAAGTCGGCCACGTGCCAGTTCGCCGGGCGGGTGTGCAGCTCCTCGGAGGTGCCGATCTGCTGCATCCGCCCGTTGCGCAGCACGACCAGACGATCGGCCAGCGACAGCGCCTCCTCCTGGTCGTGCGTCACGTAGACGGTGGTCAGCCCCAGCGACTGGTGCAGCCGGCGGATCTCGGTGCGCATCTCCAGGCGCAGCTTGGCGTCCAGGTTGGACAGCGGCTCGTCCATCAGCACCAGCGACGGCTCGAGCACCACCGCGCGGGCGATGGCCACCCGTTGCTGCTGCCCGCCGGAGAGCTGCCCGGGCAGCTTGTCGACGTGCTCCTCGAGTTGGACGAGCCGGATCCCCTCCTCGGTGCGGCGCTTGATCTCGGCGCGGGACAGCCGCTGCATCTGCAGCCCGAACGCGATGTTGCGGCGCACCGACATGTGCGGGAAGAGGGCGTAGCTCTGGAAGACCATGCCGAACCCGCGCTTCTCCGGCGGCAGTGTGTCGATCTGCCGCTCGTCCTGCCAGATGCTCCCCGAGCTGAGCGGGAGCAGGCCGGCGAGGCAGTTGAGCGCGGTGGACTTGCCGCACCCGGAGGGCCCGAGCAGGGCGATGAACTCGCCGGCTTGAATGGTCAGGTTGAGGTCGACGAGCGCGTCCTTGCCGGCGAACCGCCGACCGATGTTGTCCAGCCTGAGCTCGGAGAACGCTGACATCAGGAGCCGATCTCCCGATCCCAGCGGGCGAACGCCTCGACCAGCTGCTTGGTCTCCAGCGGGACGGCCTTCGGGTTGTTCTCGATCAGCGCGTCGTACTCCGGGCGGCCGAACTGCGCGATCACCTGTTGGCTCTCCGCCGGGGCCATGGCCAGCGTGACGCCCTTGATGGCCGGGCCGGGGTAGAAGAAGCCCTTGTCGTAGGCCTTTGCCTGCTGCTCGGGGCTCAGGATGAACGCCAGCAGGTTGAGCACCGCGGCCTGCTTGTCCGCCGAGACGCCCTTCGGGATCGTCGCGTAGTGCGCGTCGGTCACCCAGGTGAAGTTCTCGAAGGTGCTGACCTTGTAGTTGGCCGGGACGGTGCCGAGCGCCCGGGGATTGATGTCCCAACCGGTGGTGGACAGCACGATGTCGTAGGTCCCGTTGGCCAGGTTCTTCATGGTGTCCGAGGTGCCGCTCGGGTAGTTCGTGATGGTCTTGTCGAGTTCCTTGAGGTAGGCCCAGGTCTTGTCCCAGCCGTTGATCGGGTCCTTCGGGTTGCTGTCCTTCAGGATGTAGGGCAGGCCCATCAGGAACGTGCGGCCCGGGCCCGAGTTCGCCGGCCGGGCGTAGCCGACCTTGCCGGGGTGTGCCTGGGCGTAGGCGAGCAGCTCCTCCGGGGTCGACGGCGGGTCCGGAACCCGCTCAGGCGCGTACTCCATGAGGGGCCCCGACGGGTAGTACGTGATCAGGACGCCGTATTCGCCGGCCAACTTCTGCATCGCCGCCGCCGGCTCGAGGTAGTCCTTCATTCCGGGCAGCCGAGAGCTGAACCTGGGCATCAGGGGAGTGAGCAGGTTCTGCTCGATGCCGGCGGACAGCGCATCGGTGCCGGTCAGCACCAGGTCGATGCCGATCCGCCCGGCGTCCTGCTGCGCCTTGACCTTGCCGGCCATGTCCGGCGCGGTGGCCTTCTCGTAGGTCACCCTGGACACCATGTCCGGGTTCGTCTTGACGAACTCGTCGATGATCGCCTGAGTGAGCTGCAGGTTGCCGGCGACGTCCAGGACGTTGAGGGTGACGGCGGCAGCTGGCTTCTCCGGTACCGGGGCGTCGGCCGGCGCCGTTGCGCCACCCGGTGGGGTCGGGGCGCCGCAGGCAGCCAGGAACAGGAGGGTGGAGACCCCACTTGCGGTCATGGCCGTCCGCCAACGCGTCCTCATCTGGTCGATCCCTTCATCGAGTGACCTCCGCCGGGCGGTGATCAGGTGCGGGCACAACGCCGGTGGTGGCGCGCACGATGAGCTGCGTGGGGAGTTCGCGGTGCAGCGCGGTGGTGTCGGCTTCGCCGTCGAGCAGTTGCAGGAGCAGGGCGACCGTGGCCCTTCCGGCCTCGTGGGTGGGGGCGGAGACGGTGGTCAGCGCGGGATGGGTCATCGCGGACATCCCGATGTCGTCGCACCCCATGACGCTGAGCTGCCCCGGTACCGCGACGCCGCGCGCGCCAAGGCGGCTGAGCAGTCCGAGCGCGACGACGTCGTTGTAGGCGATCACGGCCGTCGCGCCGGAGGCGACGGCGAGGTCGGCGGCGGCGACCCCTCCGTCGAAGAAGGGCGGGAAGTAACCGAGGTGCACGATGTCGGACCGGGTGGCTGTGGCGGTCTGGCGCAGGCCGCGTTCCCGCTCTCCGTTCGACCATGACGTGCGCGGACCGGCGACGTAGGCGATCCGCCGGTGACCCAGCGCGGCGAGATGCTCGACCGCCTGGCGCATCCCGTCGGCGCTGTCGAACGTGACGCTCGGCCGGTTGTCGACGTGGCGGTTGATCAGCACAACCGGGGTGTCGGTGCCGAGATCGGCCAGTCCGACGTCCACGCTGCGTGGCGAGCACAGCACGATGCCGTCGACCTGCTTGGCCAACGCGCGCAACAGCTCGACCTCGGCGCTGGCGTCTTCGTCGGTGTCCGCGACGAACACGGAGTAGTCGGCGGCCCGCGCCGCCATCTGCATGCCCTTGAGGATGGTGGAGAAGAACGGGTTGGCCAGGTCGGGGACGATCAGGCCGAGGTTCCCGGTCCGGCCGGTGATCAGCCCTCGGGCCGCCCGGTTCGGCTGGTAGCCCAGTTTGCGCGCCGCCGACATGACCCGCGCCCGGGTGGCCGGGTTGACCAGCTCCGGCATCGACAGCGCACGCGACACCGTCGACTGCGAGACGCCTGCCGCGTGCGCGACATCGCGGATCGTGGCGGCCACCGCTTCCTTCGTTGGTGCGTCGGCGTCGAGGGTTCTGCCACTCGTTCGTGTGATGCATGCCACGATCGGGTGATGTGAGGAGTCTGAAACCGTTTGCGGTTCTCGTCAAGGACGATCCGGACGTCGACCTCCCTGCGCTGGCAGACGGCGCCGCAAGCCTTTTCAGTCACGAGGCGGGCGAGACGGGAGGTAGCGCAGTACCAGGGCTCCGGAGGTGAACCTTCGGACGTCCAGGAGTGACAGCTGGGTCGCCAGGTAGTCGCCGGTGAACAGCGGCGTGCCACTCCCGAGCACCGCCGGGTTGAGGATGATCCGGTACTCATCGACTAGTCCGAGCCGGCTGAACGACATGGCGGTGTTGGCGCCCGCGAACAAGGCGATGTCCTTGCCCGGCTGGGCTTTCAGCTCCGCGAAACGCCGAGGGACGTCGCCGGTGATGACGTGGCTGTTGGACCAGGACGTCCGGTGGGGTCGATCGGAGACCAGGTACTTGGGCAGGTCGTTCATCAGGCGCACCGCTGCCCGCTGTCGCTCCGAAAGGTCGGGCTCCTGGCCGGCGTTCGGCCAGTACGACGCGAGCTTGTCGAACGCGACCCGTCCGAACACCATCCCGTCGATGGACTGGAGGGTCTCCAGGATGAACTCGTCGAACTCGTCGTCGGCGAACCGCCAGTCGATGTCACCGCTGGAGTCCTCGATGTAGCCGTCGAGAGACATGTTGATCTGCACGAAGAGCTTGCGTCCGCCGGGCGTGGCGGCTGGGATGTCGTTCACTGGCTGTCCTCCGAAAGTCGGGTGTCACCAATGTCGACAACCGAGGAGCCCGAGACTCACCGGTCCGACGCGGAGTTCAAGGCATCCGCGGAAGGGCTGCGCGGCGAGCTGCTCGCGCACTGCTACCGGATGGTCGGGTCGGTGCACGATGCCGAAGACCTGGTTCAGGAGACCTACCTGCGGGCCTGGCGGGCACTCGATCAATTCGAACGTCGTTCCTCCATGCGGACCTGGCTGTACCGCGTCGCCACCAACGTCTGCCTGAATGCGCTGAAGGCGTCCAAGCGGCGGCCGATGCCGATGTACCTCTGGGCCGAGGCTGATCCGGACGACGCGGTGAGCGAGCGGCTCGACCTGCCGTGGCTGGAGCCGCTGCCCGGTGCCCTGGTCGGACTGGCCCCGTCCACTCCGGAAGAGGCAGTGACGACCAGGGAAAGCGTTCGGTTGGCCTTCGTCGCGATCGCCCAGACCCTGCCACCCCGTCAGCGCGCGGCCCTGATCCTCCGCGACGTGCTGCGGTTCGGGGCGGCCGATGTCGCCGAAATCCTCGACACCACGACGATCGCGGTCAACAGCAGCCTGCAGCGGGCGCGCGAGCACCTCGCCCGCACGACTCCGACATCGCCGGGCGCTGCCACCGCACCGCTGTCAGTAGAGCAGCGGCGGCGCCTCGACGCGTACGTCGCCGCCTGGGAGGACAAGAACGTCCCGGCGATCGTCGCACTGCTCACGGCGGATGCCGTGTGGGAGATGCCCCCGCTGGCGGCGTGGTATCAGGGCCGCGAGCGGATCGGCAGGCACCTGGCCAACCGCTGCCCGGTCCGCCCTGGTCAAGCCAGGCTGTTTCCCGTCGACGACAACGGTCAGCCGGCCTTCGCGACGTACGTCCGAGATGTCGACGGCACGCTGCGGGCGGTCTTCCTCCAGGTCCTCGATCTCGGGCCACACGGGATCGAGCACGTCTACGCCTTCCTCGATCTCGGCGTGTTCGAGCTCTTCGGACTCCCGCTCGTCGTAGAGGTCGGCGCGGCGGCCGGGTGAGGGTCGACCGCATGCTGTCCAGGGAGTCCCTCGAATGACCAGCTCAGGGGTCGTGAGTGGCGATGGTCGCTATAGCGACCATCGCCACTCACGACCTGTGACCTGCGGTGTTGCGTTCACTCGCCCGAGGGCAGCACGCCGGAGCGACCCAGCACGACGGCGAGCCCGAACGCGACACCGAGGATGGCGAGCTCGCCGATGACCCAGCCGGCCAGCGCGGTCCGCCGACCCCGCGCCACCGACGGCAGCAGCCGCATCCGGATGTAGCCGCCGAGCAGGGCAACGGCGCCCAGGCAGCCGGCCTTGGCCACCACCAGCTGGCCGTAGTGGCTGGTGAGCAACACCGAGGGCAGCCGGACGCCGGGCGTGGTGGCCAGCTCCACGAGCGCGTTGAGTACGCCGGTGGCGGCCACCACCGCCACGCACAGCCCGGCCAGTTGGGAGAACCGGGGCAGCGCGCGAGCCAACAGCGGCGGGTGCCCCAGCAGCAGCCAGGCGGTCGCGGCGAGCCCGCCGGTCCACGCCGTGGCCGCGTACACGTGCAGCTGCAGGGACACCATGGTCAGCTCGTGCCAGCGCGCCGGAATCTCGCCCGCGTGGCCGGTGAGCAGCAGTGGCAGCAGCCCCAAACCGGCGGTGGCCACGAGTAATCGGGCCGGCACCGGGCTCGCGGAGCGGATGCCCACCGCCGCCAGCCCCGCGGCCAGCAGCGCGATGCCGGCACTGACCAGCAACGCCTGCGCGCCGGAGAACTCACGGACGTAGGCGGCCAGCGTCGCCGGGGTGATGCCCGGCACCGGGGCCACCTCGGCGGTCCCCAGTGCCACGGAGACCAGCGCGGCGGCCAGCCAGGTCACCGCCGCGATCAGCGCGCCGCGGTGCGCGGTCCTCAACACCCCGCGCAGCGCGGGATCGTGGCGCTGCCCGAGCAACATCGGGAGCAGGCTGAGCCCGACCGAGGCGGTGAGGGCGAGGTCGAGGAGCACCCGGGCCAGTGGCACCCCGAAACGGACCGCCTCGGGCGGCAACACCACCCCCGGGACCGGTGGTGACCGGGTCAACCACACGGCGATTGAGGTCGCCAGTACGGCCCCGAGCACACCCGCAACGGGCCCGGCCACAGTCGGGGGGTTCGTTCGAGACGGCCGGGGTCCGGAGTGCGACCGGATATCGAGGGTCATCGCGGATGAGGCTACTACCGACCGAGCAACTATCGGGAACCGCCAAATGCCATGGTGTGCTTCGACTGAATGGCGCAATTCCTCGATTGATACACCGAAATTACTAAGATCGAAGAGCAATGATCGGGCGGAACATGTGTAGCGTGCACCGAGCGCGAGCAGGTCCTGTCGCGTCGGCAGCATAGGCGCTCCCCGCCCGAAAATGCTCCAGCCGGCGGTACCGAGCGGGGTATCACTTTCTGGAGGTCCGGTGAGGGCACCCCTGCGGACGTTGATGAGTTACTTGCCGAGAGGAAACCTTCTCGATGACGCCGAGTGGATGCACCGCCATCAACTCCTGCAGTGGGTGTTGGGCCTGCACCTGCCGGCTCTGTTCATTTTCGGGCTGGCGCTGCACCATGACGCGCTGACCACGGCAGAGGTCCTGGTACCACCGCTGATCTGCCTGTTGCTCGGCCGGAAACTCACCCAGCGCCGGCCCGCTTCGATCGCGATCACGGCTGGCCTGACCTACTGCTCGGCCGCGTTGGTGGGCCTGTCCCGGGGCTCTATCGAGGCACACTTCCATTTCTTCATCATCATCGGATTCATCGCGCTGTACCAGGACTGGGTGCCGTTCCTGTGGAACGTCGCGTTTACCGTGCTCAGCCACGGTATCGGCTCCGCGTGGCGAACCGATTTGATATTCGATTACGCCGCCGCGCAACGAAGCCCCTGGCTGTGGTCGGGCATTCACGGGGCCGCGGTATTGGCCGCATGTGTAGGTATGGTGTTGTTCTGGCGGGTGAGTGAGGACGAACAGGTCAAGCGCGGCATGCTGACTCAGCGGCTCACCGAGGCGGACCGCCGCCGGTTTACCTCGCACCTGTTGGTCAATCTTGCCCGCCGGAACCAGAGCATGCTCTATCGGCAGCTGGACATCATCAATCAGCTGGAGAACAACGAGCGGGATCCGGACGTGCTGGCTGAGCTGTTCCAGCTCGACCACCTGGCCACCCGCGTTCGGCGGAACGCGGAGAGCCTGCTCGTGCTCTCCGGAGAGCAGCCGGCTCGAGTCTGGCGCGCACCGGTCCCGTTGCACGAGGTGGTCCGAGCCGCGATCGCCGAGACCGAGGATCTCGAGCGGGTCGACATCGCGGTCGACGAAACCGTGGCGATCGCTGGCCAGAGCGTCACCGACCTGACCCACCTGCTGGCCGAACTCACCGAGAACGCGGTGCGGTTCTCTCCACCCGGTGCCGGGGTCACCATCCGGGGCCGAGCCCAATTGCCCGGCGCTGGGGGCCATCTGTTGACCATCGAGGACTGGGGCGTCGGCATGTCCTCGGACGTGCAGGCGGCCTACAACCAGGTCCTCGCCGAACCACCGGATGTCGACCTCGCGGTGCCACAGCAGCTGGGCTTCCACGTGGTCGCGAGGCTGGCGCAGCGGCATGCCATCGAGGTGTCGCTCACCCGGACGCCAGGTGGTGGCCTGACCGCGGCGGTGCTGTTGCCGGCCCGCCTCGTGGTCTTGTCTGACGACATGGCGCCGGCGGCGCTTCGGACCTGGGAGTACCCGCGCTCGGCTCGCCCGGTCTCGGGTCGCCCGCGCCGTTCCAACAGCCGCTCGTGGAAGGAGCTGCGCGACGGGTCGGTCTTGGAGGCCGAGTTGGTGAGTGTGCCCGCGCAGGCGACCGCCCCGGTGATCGAGGCCACCGGCCGGCCGGCGTCGCACGCGCGACTGATGCCGCCGGTCCACCCGATGGCCGCTGTGGCCCCGGGATGGAGCGGCTGGTGGACCCCGAACTCGAACGAGCGGACCGACCCGCCGTCCAGCGGGTTCACCGACCAGGCGGCCAACCAGCCCAGCGGCCACGCCCCCAACGGGTGGAGCGATTCAGCGCCCAGTTGGCGGGCCGACCCGGTGCCGGGCGGACGGGCCGACCAGGGGCCGGACGGACGGGGGGACCAGGGCCCGGCCGGACGGGCCGACCAGAGGCCGGACGGGCCGACCACCCGGACGCCGAACCCTCGCCCCGCCCGGACGCCCGGGCCGGTTCCGTACGAGCCTCTCGCCTCGAGGCAGAGCGCGGCCGACCCCGGAGCTGAGCGGCCGGACGTCCCGGAGAAACCCCGGCTCAACCGCCGGGTGCCGCAGTCACATCTCGCACCTGAACTGCTGCTCCCGGCCGAGGATCCAGAACCGGAGGAGCGGCCGGCGCACCTGGCGCACGCCTTGACCCGCTACCAGGCCAGCCGCAACGCGGCATCCGCCGAATCCGGAGAGAACCGGCCGGGCGGCGGCCCCAACGGCGCGAGTTTGGGAGCGCGGGAATGACACCCAGCAGTAGACCGGGGGCGGGCATCAGGACGGCCGCGACCGAGGGCGAGCTGGACTGGTTGCTGGCTGACTTCGTCAAGGCGATGCCCGGCGTGCGGCACGCCCTCGTGGTGTCCGCGGACGGGCTGCGGGTCGCCGCGTCCGGCCGCCTTGACACGTCGTTCGAGGACCGGCTGGCGGCCGCCGCATCGGGCCTGGTCAGTTTGGCTCGGGGAGCGTCGAGGGTGCTGGCTGACGAGCCGCTCAGCCAGGTCATCGTGGAGATGGCGGATGGGTACCTGTTCGTCAGCTCGCTGAGCCAGGGCTCCACCTTGACCGTCTATGCCGAGCGGCAGAGCGACATCGGGTTGCTCGGTTATGAGATGACCATGTTGGCGCACCGGGTCGGTCACCTGCTCACCTCAGCGCCTCGCAGCTAGAGGTGGAGATCGTGAGCTCGCACGAAGCGCGGGATCCGGAGGCCACCTGGCGGGTGGTGCCGGTGTACGCCCTGACCCGAGGCCGCACGCGGTCGGCGGGTCAGGAGATGCCGATCGAAGCGGTGGTCACCGCCAACGAGCTGGCCGACCGGCACAATCCCGCGCTTCAGGTGGAATACCGGGAGGTGCTCGCCCTGGTATCCGGGCCGGTGTCGGTCGTCGAGATCGGTGCCGCGCTGCGGGTGCCCGCCGCTGTGGCTCGGGTGCTGGTCAGCGACCTGGCCAACGCCGGGTACCTGGTGATGCATCTGCCGCCGGCTGCCGAAGAGAACGGCCGACCCAACGCTGAGCTGTTAGAGAGGCTGCTTGATGGACTCCGTTCGCTCTGAGGCTCCCCGCCGCGCGCCTGCGCCGACCAGGCCCGAGCTGGTCGCCCTCAAGGTGCTCATCGCCGGCGGCTTCGGGGTCGGCAAGACGACGTTCGTCGGCTCGCTGTCGGAGATTCCGCCGCTGAGCACCGAGGAACACATGACCGTCGCGTCGATCGGCGTGGACGACGCCGACGCGGTGCCGGACAAGCAGACAACCACGGTGGCGATGGATTTTGGTCGGATCACCGTGGACGACTCGATGATCCTGTACCTGTTCGGTACCCCCGGGCAGGACCGGTTCTGGTTCATGTGGGACGAGCTGGCCCGCGGCGCCGTCGGCGCGATCGTGCTCGTCGACCTGCGCCGGGTGGACGACTCGTTCGCGGCGATCGACTACTTCGAGAATCGCGGGATGCCGTTCGTGCTCGCCCTCAACGACTTCCCGAACACTCCGGTCTTCAGCGACGCGTCGGTGCGCGACGCACTGGTGCTGCCCGGCGACTG
>Ga0193743_1000469_pt1 | contig 31986 bp, 30 predicted proteins | sample L2c2metaG_FD_143038 | JGI IMG/M metagenome (GOLD analysis project Ga0193743, IMG submission 143038) | Soil microbial communities from a riparian zone of the East river system, Colorado, United States - L2c2 | ecosystem: Environmental > Terrestrial > Soil > Riparian zone | place: USA: East River...
CCAGCAGATGGGCGCCAAGATCGATGGCAGCGGCACCTCCACGTTGACCGTGCACGGCGTGCACAGCCTTGAGCCCACTCAGCACCGGGTGATCGGTGACCGGATCGTCGGCGCCACCTGGGCGTTTGCCGCCGCGATGACCCAGGGCGAGGTCACCGTGCACGGGGTGAACCCGCACCACATCGATCTGGTGCTGGACAAACTGCGCTCCGCCGGTGCGGAGACCAGTACCGGGATCGACTCGTTCACGGTGACCATGCGCGCCCGGCCGACGGCGGTGGACTTCGTCACGCTGCCGTTCCCGGGGTTCGCCACCGACCTGCAGCCCATGGCGATCGCCCTGTCCGCCGTCGCCGACGGCACCTCCATGATCACCGAGAACGTCTTCGAGGCGCGCTTCCGGTTCGTCGACGAGATGATCCGGCTCGGCGCGGACGCCCGGACCGACGGCCACCACGCCGTGGTGCGCGGGGTGCCCCGGTTGTCCAGCGCCCCGGTGTGGGCCTCGGACATCCGCGCCGGCGCCGGCCTGGTGCTGGCCGGGCTGTGCGCCGACGGGATGACCGAGGTGTGGGACGTCGAGCACATCGACCGCGGCTACCCCCGGTTCGTGGAAAACCTGCGCGCCCTAGGAGCCGACGTCTCCCGAGTAGCCGCCGAACCCGTCCGCTAACCAACCCGCCCCGCCCGACCACCAACCAACTGCCCGCGAGTCGGGGCTCCTGGCACATCGAGTCGCGCTTCTCAGCACATGGTCCGGATTCCGGATGGTGTGCCCAGAGCCCCGACTCAGTGTGCTGAGGGCCCCGACTCGCGGGCAGTTGTGCTTGGGATTGTGAGCAGGAGTACGCGGTGGTGGGGGCTACTCGACAGTACGATCAGTGGGTTCACTGCCGAGCGGAGGTAGTCCGGTGCCCTACCCGACCGACCGCGAGCACGACCGGCCCTGGGTGATGCGCACCTACGCCGGCCACTCGTCCGCCACAGCGTCCAACGCCCTGTACCGACGCAACCTGGCCAAGGGGCAGACCGGCCTGTCCGTGGCGTTCGACCTGCCCACGCAGACCGGCTACGACCCGGACGACGAGCTGGCCAAGGGCGAGGTGGGCAAGGTCGGCGTACCGGTCAGCCACCTGGGCGACATGCGCCAGCTGTTCGACGGCATCCCGCTGGCCGAGGCGAACACCTCGATGACGATCAACGCGCCGGCCATGTGGCTGCTCGCGCTGTACGTGGCGGTGGCCGAGGAGCAGGCGGAGGAACAGGGCGCCGACCCGGCCGAGGTTCGGCAGAAGCTGGCCGGCACCACGCAGAACGACATCGTCAAGGAGTACCTGTCCCGGGGCACCTACGCGTTCCCGCCGGAGCCGAGCCTGCGGCTGGCCACCGACCTGGTGACCTGGACGGTGACCAACGTGCCGCGGTGGAACCCGATCAACATCTGCCCGTACCACCTGCAGGAGGCCGGCGCGACGCCGGTGCAGGAGATCGCCTACTCGCTGGCCACCGCGATCGCGGTGCTGGACACCGTGCGCGACTCCGGCCAGGTGGCTCCCGAGCAGTTCGGCACGGTGGTCGCGCGCATCTCGTTCTTCGTCAACGCCGGGCTGCGGTTCGTCGAGGAGATGTGCAAGCTGCGCGCGTTCGTCGCGCTGTGGGACGAGATCACCCGGGACCGCTACGGAGTCGAGGACGCCAAGCAGCGGCGGTTCCGCTACGGCGTGCAGGTCAACTCGCTCGGGCTGACCGAGGCGCAGCCGGAGAACAACGTGCAGCGCATCGTGCTGGAGATGCTCGCGGTGACCCTGTCCCGGGATGCCCGAGCCCGCTCCGTGCAGCTGCCGGCGTGGAACGAGGCGCTCGGGCTGCCCCGGCCGTGGGACCAGCAGTGGGCGCTGCGCATGCAGCAGGTGTTGGCCTTCGAGACCGACCTGCTGGAGTACGAGGACCTGTTCGACGGCTCCCGGGTGATCGAGGCCAAGGTGGACGAACTGGTCACCGGCGCCCGGGAGGAGATCGGGAAGGTGCTGGACATGGGCGGGGCGGTGGCCGCCGTGGAGTCCGGCTACATGAAGGGCCAGCTGGTCTCCTCGCTGGCCGGCCGGCGCCGGCGGATCGAGTCCGGCGAGGACGTGGTGGTCGGGGTGAACAGGTTCGACACTACCGAGCCGAGTCCGCTGCAGGCCGAGGGCGCCAAGTCCATCGAGACGGTGGACCCGGCGGTGGAGGCCGCCGCGATCGAGGCCATCGACCGCTGGCGGGCCCAGCGGGACTCGGGCGCGGTGGAGCGGGCGCTCGCCGAGCTGCGGGACGCGGCCAAGACCGACACCAACCTGATGGAGCTGACCGTCGCCTGCGCCCGCGCCGGGGTCACCACCGGCGAATGGGCGGGCGCGCTGCGCGAGGTCTTCGGCGAGTACCGGGCACCCACCGGAGTCGGCGCGGCCACCGCCCGCGGTGAAGCGGGCAGCGAGCTCACCTCGGTGCGTGAGCGGGTCAGGGCCACCGGTGAGGAGCTGGGCACCAGGCTGCGGATGCTGGTCGGCAAGCCCGGGCTCGACGGGCACTCCAACGGCGCCGAGCAGGTCGCGGTGCGCGCTCGGGACGCCGGGTTCGAGGTCGTCTACCAGGGCATTCGGCTCACCCCGGCGCAGATCGTGGCGGCCGCCGTCCAAGAGGGCGTGCACGTGGTCGGGCTGTCCGTGCTGTCCGGCTCGCACCTGGAGGTGGTCCCGGCGGTGGTGGACGGGCTGCGGGCGGCCGGCGCGGACGACATACCGGTGATCGTCGGGGGGATCATTCCCAAGGAGGACGAGCCGGTGCTGCGCGAGCGGGGCGTCGCGGCGGTGTTCACGCCCAAGGACTACGCCCTCACCGAGATCATGGACCAGATCGTCACCCTGATCCGCCGCAACAACGGCCTGGACGACTAAAGGACCCGTGAGTGGTATTGGTCGCTATAGCGACCAATACCACTCACAGGGTTCTTAGGGGGTGCCTCGGCGGCGGAGGTAGGCCAGGCCGGGGATGCCGTTGATGGCCAGGCGCAGGTCCTTGACCACGTTGAGCAGCTCGTGCATGTCCGGGCCGACCCGGTCCAGGGTGGCCAGGATCGGCATGATGTCGGTCTCCAGGTGCTCGGCGAGCTTGGGTAGCTGGTCGACCATGCGGACCGCGGCGGCCACCTCGTGCGGGCTGAGCTCGTCGATGAACGTCCTGGCCAGCGGTGCCGCCGCCGTGGCCAGCGGCTCGAAGGTGCCCAGTAGGTCGGCGGCACCTTGGCTGGCCACGGCGGCCTGGCCGACCACCGAGGAGGCCGCCTCGGTGATCTTCTCTGAGCTGGTGACCACCACGGCGGCGCTGTCGGTGACCGCGACGGCCCGGCTCACCACGCCGGCGGCCTCACCGGCCACCGCGCTGGCCGCGAGCACCGTCCGCTCGGCGGCCCCGGCCACCGCGTCCACCCTGGCGACCAGGCTGTCCGCCCGCTCCGCCAGCGCGTCGATCCGGGTGATCAGCTTCTCGATGGTCTCGAGTAGCGCGTCGGCGCGTTCCGGCAGCGCGGCCACCAGTTCGGCGGTGCGGGTGCCCCAGCCGGCGACGGATCGCGCGGTGCCGAGGGCCTCACCCAGCACCTCCGTCGGCCCGGGCAGGGTGATTCCGGCGATCTGTACGGCCATGCCCGCATCATTCCCGATTCCCGGTGCGACCACCGGATCCATGCGGGCACGTATGGGCCGAATGGGCAGCCGACCACGCCTGAGCGAGTGAACGCACCGCCCTGCGCGGCCGCTGCTCATGACGGGTGGTCATCGTGCTCAGCTTTTGCGCCCGAACCGGTGATCCCCTAGTTTCCTTCCACAACGATCACCAGTTCTCGGGCGAGTAGCAAAGGCGGCGTCGTCATGACAGGTGGATGGACGCGGCGGGACTTCCTCCGGCGGAGCGCGGCGGCCGGCGCGGTGGCGCTGGCCGGACCGGCGGTGTTGGCCGCATGCAGCAGCACCAGCAGCGGGGACACCCTGGAGACCGCCAAGAAGGCCGGCACGATCAAGGTCGGCATCGCCAACGAGGCGCCGTACGGATTCACCGGCCCGGACGGCAAGACCGCGACCGGTGAGTCGGTCGAGGTCGGGCGGGCGGTGTTGAAGGCGCTCGGGATCAACGCGGTGGACGCCCAGGTGGTCGACTTCAACGGGCTGATCCCGGGGTTGAACGCCCGCCAGTTCGACATGGTCACCGCCGGCATGTTCATCAACAAGGCCCGGTGCGGGGCGGCCACCTTCTCCGATCCGGACTACACCGCACCCACCGCCTTCCTGGTGCCCAAGGGCAACCCGAAGAGCGTGCTGACCTTCGACGACGTCAAGAGCAAGACTCTCAAGCTGGCCGTGCTCAGCGGCGCGGTGGAACAGGGCTATGCGCAGAAGAGCGGCATACCGGATGGCCAGATACAGGCCTTTGACACGCAGAACTCGCTGCTGCAGGCGGTGGCCACCGGGCGGGCGGATGCCGGCGCGCTGACCAACATCTCGCTCAACGACGTGGTGAGCAAGAACCCGAGCGCCGCGGTCGAGGTCACCAAGGGCTTCTTCCCGGTGATCGACGGCCAGGAGACCCTGTCGGCCGGCGCCTTCGTGTTCCGCAAGGGCGACGACGCGTTCGTCAACGCCTTCAACGCCGAGCTCAAGAAGCTGCACGACAGCGGCGAGTGGCTCAAGATCGCCGCGCCGTTCGGCTTCAACCAGGACAACGTGCCGAAGTCGGACGTCACCACCCAACGGCTCTGCTCGGCCTGATCGAGGCCCTGAGTTGGACAACCTGCCGCAGATCGTCACGGTCCTGTTCCAGGGCCTGCCGCCGACCGTGATCGCCGCGGTGGGCGGCATCGCGCTGACCATCGTGCTGTCCTTCGTGGCCGGCCTCGCGCTGCTGTCCCCGCGCCGCTGGGTGCGGACGATCAGCCGGATCTACGTCGAGGCCTTCCGGGGCACCTCCGAGGTCGTGCAGCTGTTCTGGATCTACTTCGTGTTGCCGTTGCTGGTCGGCGTGCAGCTGGTGCCGTTGTTTGCCGGGCTGCTGGTGCTCGGGCTCAACCACGGTGCGTACGGCGCGGAGATCGTCCGGGGTGCGGTGCGGTCGGTGCCGCGCGCGCAGTACGAGGGCTGCGTGGCGCTGAGCCTCTCGCCGACCCAGCGGATGTGGCGGGTGATCCTGCCGCAGGCGGTGGTGGAGATGCTGCCGTCCTTCAACAACCTGTTCATCCAGCTGCTCAAGTCGACCTCGATCCTCTCCCTCATCACCGTGGCCGAGGTGACCCAACGGGGCCGCGCGGTGCTGGTGCCCGCGTTCGGCGACGACATCGTGCTGATCTTCACCGTGATGCTGCTGATCTACCTGGTGCTCTCGGTGCTGATCACCACCGGGATGCGGTACGCCGAGCGGGTCGCGGCTCGCAAGGTGGGCCGGCGGCCCTCGCGTGAGGCGCGCGCCGTGGCCATGACCACCGGGGCGCACTGATGCCGCTCTGGGACTGGGGTTACGCGTTCGAGGTGTTGCCTCAGCTGCTCAAGGCGCTGCTGGTCACCCTGGAGATCACCCTGCTCGGCTCGGTGGTGGCGCTGCTGCTCGGCCTGCTCATCGCGGTGCTGCGGCAGGCTCGCATCCCGGTGCTGGACCAGGTGCTGTGGGCGTTCGTGGAGTTCATCCGGTCCACCCCGCTGCTGGTGCAGGTGTTCTTCCTGTACTTCGCGCTGCCGCGCTTCGGTATCACGCTCAGCGCGCTGACCGTCGGGGTGATCGGCCTCGGGGTGCACTACGCGACGTACACCTCGGAGGTCTACCGGGCCGGCATCGAAGCGGTGCCCAGAGGCCAGTGGGAGGCGGCCACCGCGCTGAGCCTGCCGCGCTCGCGCACCTGGACGGGCGTGATCCTGCCGCAGGCGATCCCCCGGGTACTGCCCGCGCTGGGCAACTACGTGATCTCGATGTTCAAGGAGGTCCCGCTGCTGCTGGCGATCAGTGTGGTCGAGGTGGTGAGCAAGGCCCAGGAGATCGGCTCGCAGACCTTCCGCTTCACCGAGCCGTTCACCATCGCCGGCCTGCTCTTCCTGGTGCTGAGCTACCCGGCTTCGATGCTGGTCCGACGTCTGGAGCGCCGCCGTGTCGCCTGAGTCGATGATCGTCTTCGATGGCGTGGAAAAGCGCTTCGGCGACCACGTGGTGCTGCGCGATCTCGACTTCACCGTGGCCGCCGGTGAGCACGTCTGCCTGATCGGGCCGAGCGGCTCGGGCAAGACGACCATCCTGCGGCTGCTGATGACGTTGGAAAAGGTGGACGCCGGCACCATCCGGGTGGGTGGGCAGTGCCTGTCCCATATGGAGCGCAAGGGCGCCCTGGTGCCCGCCGACGAGAAGCACTGCCGCGAGGTGCGCAGGCGGATCGGCATGGTGTTCCAGCAGTTCAACCTGTTCCCGAACATGACGGTGCGGGGCAACCTGATCGAGGCGCCGACCCGGGTGCTCGGGCTGTCCGCCGACGAGGCCAACGCGCGGGCCGTCGAGCTGCTGGAGTTGGTCGGGCTGGCCGAGAAGATCGACGCCCACCCCACCCAGCTGTCCGGCGGTCAGCAGCAGCGGGTGGCCATCGCCCGTGCCCTGGCCATGCGGCCGGATGTGCTGCTGCTCGACGAGGTGACCTCGGCGCTGGACCCGGAGCTGGTGGCCGGGGTGCTCAACCTGCTGCGCGACCTCGGCTCGAGCACCGACATCACGTTCCTGTGCGTCACCCACGAGATGGGGTTCGCCCGGGATTTCTCCGACCGGGTGCTGATGTTCGACGCCGGCCAGGTGATCGAGGACGCGCCGCCGTCGAAGCTGTTCACCGAGCCGGATCACCAGCGGACCAAGGACTTCCTGCACGCGGTGATCGACCGCACCTGAGGTCAGCCGGACTGGCAGAGCCGCTCGGTGATCAGGTCGGGAGCCGGCAGGTTGGCGGCCGTCGCGCCGAACCGAGCGACGATCCGCAGCCACTCCCCGGACCGCTGCAGTTCGGTCAGTCCCGCGTTGAAGGCGTCGCGCAGGTCGGTGTCGGTCGGGCGGAAGGCGAACGCGCCGGCGGGCTGGGACATCGAGCGACCCGAGGGCGGGAGGCCGGGGGTGACCTCGAGGGGCGACTGGGGGTGGCGGCCGAGCAGGTTCCGCAGCGAGATGTCGGTCAGGGCTCCCGCCGGGGCGTCACCTTGGAACACCGCCTGGTACAGCTGGGCCGGCGAGTCGTAGGGCTTGATCCTGGCGTCCGGAATGCCGGCGGCGCGGGCGGCCTCCTGCTCGATACTGGCGTCCAGCACCGCGATCAGCTCACCCGCCCGCGCCACGTCGGCGAAGCTGCGCAGGCGCCGGGGGTTCCCCCTCTCCACCAGGAAGGCGGTGGGGGCGACGAAGTCGGGGCGGGAGAAGGCGACCCGCTCGCAGCGCCCCGGAGTGATCGCCATACCGGCGGTGATGATGTCGAACGTGCCGGCGAGCAGGCTGTCGATGAGCTGGCCGAACGGCCGTTGCACCGCCTCCAGCGAGGTTATCCCGAGGCCCTTCAACACCGCTGTCGCGACCTCCGGAGACTCCCCGGCGAGTCGGCCGTAGGAGTCCAGATAGCCGAACGGCTCCTCGTTAGCGACGCCTACCCGGACCGTCTCGTTGGCCTGCAGCCGCTTCAGCGTCGATCGGTGGTCGGGCCCACATCCGGCCGCGAGCACCCCGACGCCGGCCACGGTGAGCAGGCGGCGCCGGGACAGCATCAGGTGAATCTAGTGTCCTGAGTCGAAAGTTCTTGCACCGCCTCCGGCGCCCAGACGGCGCCTGGCGGCGTTCTCGATCGCCTGGATATGCCCGATATCCAGGCGATCTGCGGCCTTGCCAGCCACCGCCTGGATCACCGGATCCGGCGCGAACCTCCGACTCAGGACACTAGGCGTCCGCTTCGGTTGAGGCGGCGAGGAGCCGGCCGAACTCTTCGGCCATTGCCGGCAGCGGCCAGTGCGCGTTGAGCCCGCTCGGGTTGGGCAGTACCCAGATCCGGGTGCTGCCCAGCCGCCGTTCGGCGGGCCCGATCACCGCCTTCGGTTCGCCGAACGCGACCCGGTACGCGGTGACCCCGACGACGGCGAGCCAGCGGGGGCGGACTTGCTCGGTCAGCTCGCGCAGCCGCTGGCCGCCGGCGGTGAGCTCCTCGGCGGTGAGCTGGTCGGCCCGTGCGGTGGCCCGGGGGACCAGGTTGGTCAAGCCGAGGCCGAGCGCGGGAAGCACGGCCTGTTGGTCCGGCCGCAGCAGCTCAGGCGTGAACCCGGCGCGGTGCAGCGCGGGCCAGAACCGGTTGCCCGGGCGGGCGAAGTGATGCCCGGTGGCCGCCGAGACCATGCCCGGGTTGATCCCGCAGAACAGCACCCTCAGCGGTGGATCACCCGGCCCGGGGAGCAGATCCGGCAGTACCCCGGTCACCGGCGAGCTCAGAGCAGGCCGGCCAGCAGGTAGGCAACCACCGTGCCGAGCAGGAACACCGCCCAGCCGACCGCCGAGGCCACCAGCGGCGACCGGTCCAGCCGGGTCAGCAGCCGGCCTCCGATCAGACTCACCGCCAGGCCGACGAGCAGCGCGGCCGTCGGAAGGGCCACCACCATGGCATGCGCCTTGGGCTGGCACACCGCCAGTCCGGGGTCCGAGGGGCAGGCGTCGATGGCCATGCCCAGCGGGCTGAGCGAGGCGAATCCGACGAGCAGGCCGATGGCCAGCAGCGACAGCGTGGCCAGCCCCCACGACGGGTACTGAGCGGCGAGCGCGGCGCGATTGACCGAGGGACGCGGATCCTTGGTGAGCTCGGCCAGCGTGGCCCGGGCGGCGGCCCGGGCGGCGGCGTCGTGCGATGCGGGATCCTCGGTGGATGCGCCGCCGGTGTCAGGCATGCCGCACTGTATCGGGGCTGACCGGCTGGTTCTGGGCTGGGTCGTGCTGTTGCAACACAGCGCTGTTGGAACACAGTGCTGTTGCCGCATGCGTCCGCTGGAGCGATGCTGGCTCCAGAGACCTACCGGAGTGATGACCTGACAGGAGCAGCGCGTGCATCATGCCTTTGTCTTCAACGAGGTCGCCGTCCTCGTCCGGCACTGGTTCGAGATCGACCTCGGCGACAGCCACATGGAGCACGGTGCGCGCGTCGAGGTTCGCCTGGTGACTCCTCAACCGCGTCGGGGTACCGAGTCGGCCGCCCAGGTGATCACGGTCGATCAGCCGGTGTGGCGGGCGGACCTCTTCGATCGGCTGGACGGGACGCCCGGAGCGTTCGAGGCGGCGCACTTCCACCCGCACTTCGTGGGAGTCGAACCCAGCCCACGTCACTGGGCCGAGCAGGTCAAGGCCGCGCCGTGGGACTGGCTGCACACCCGCCTGACCGACGTCGCGGACATCGTGTCCACCGCTGGCCTGGAGCTCAACGACCCGATCACGGCCAACGAGCAGGTCGGGGCCGAGGTCGAGGCGATCGTCGCCGCGGCGCAGACCCGTGCGGCCACGCAGTGCCGCTCCAAGCAGCAGTGTTATGCCTGGACCAGGGACGCCCAGGTCTCCGTGCACACCATGCTGGACACCCTGGCCCGGCCGGATCTCCTCGACCGGGATCGGGTGTCCCCCTGGGTACTTGCCTGAGCCTGGGCCAAGGTCCGGGCTGAGACTGCCTCCCCGCGGGCTGAGACTGCCTCCGGCGGGCTATGGCGCCGACCACACCCGCTACCTAGGCTGGGGCCGGGGTGACGCCGGGGTCTCCGGCTGCCCACGGAGGGATGTCGGTGGACGAAGGCGTCTGCGCGGTTCGGCCCGGGGTCGATCTCGGCCGGCACGCCCGCATGCTTGCTCGCGTGCACGACGCCCTGCTCTCCGGCGACCGGCCGCCGGCCCGACCGCGAGACCTGGTGGAGCGGTCCTGGACCCGGGTCCGGCGTTACGGCGTGAGCCCCGACCTGGGTGACCCGCCCGACCCGATGACCGCCGACCAGGTCGAGCTGCGCAGGCAGGCCTCGCCGCTGAGCCGGGTACTGCCGCTGCTGCGCGCCAGCCTCACCTCGGTCGCCGAGGACGCCCGGCACATCATGGTGATCACCGACGCGCAGGGCGTGGTGCTCTGGCGGGAGGGCGCTTCGAAGGTCCGGCGCCGCGCCGACGGGCTGGGCTTCACCGAGGGCGCCACCTGGTTGGAGGGCACCGTCGGGACCAACGCCATCGGCACCGCGATCGCCGAGGCCGCCCCGGTGCAGCTGTTCTCCGCCGAGCACTTCGTCCGCCGCCAGCATCCGTGGACCTGCACCGCGTGCCCGGTGCACGACCCGCGCACCGGTGAGCTGCTCGGCATCGTCGACATCACCGGCCTCGCCGAGACGATCCACCCGACCACGGTGGCGCTGGTGTGCACCGCGGTGAAACTGGCCGAGTCCAGCCTCTGGCACCAGCACGAGGGCCGGCTGGAGGCGCTGCGCACGGTCGGTGCCCCGTTGCTGGCCGGTGTGCCGGGGCCGGCGCTGGTGGTTGACGATCACGGCTGGGTGGCCGCGGTCACCGGGATGGCGCCGGTGGACCGGGTGTCGGTGCCCCGGCCGGACCAGCCGCTCGCGGTGCACGGCGTCGGCCTGTGCCAGCCGGAGGCGGTGCCCGGGGGCTGGCTGCTGCGCCCGTCCGGCCCGGCCGGCGGCGAACCCGCCTCTGGCCGGCTGCGGCTGCGGCTGGAACTGGACTCCCGGCCGGTGCGCGCGGTCGTGGAAGGCACCAACCGGTGGCTGCACCCACTCTCCACCCGGCCGGCCGAGGTGCTGTTGCTGCTGGCCATGGCGGGTGTCGCCGGGCTGAACGCGGCCGAGCTGAGCGTGGCGCTGTACGGGGACCGCGAGCACCTGGTCACCGTGCGCGCGGAGCTGTCCAGGCTGCGCCGCACCCTGGGCGGGCTGTTGCTGGCCCGGCCGTACCGGATCGCGCCCAGCGTCGAGGTGCAGCTGCCCGAGCTGGTCGGCTGCCGGTTCGTGGTGAACTCGACCGCCCCGGGGGTGCGAGCTCTCGCGGTCGGCCGGCGCTGACGGTGCTCACCGCGCCGAGCACCGTGCAACCCCGCTGCAACCGTTGCCCCCAAGCAGTGTGGCGCGGTGAGCTAGGTCACCGAGGAATGGGCAGCGAGGGGGCGTAACAGATGCCGGGCCAGCTGGAGACCAACGGCGCGCTGGTGGCGCCGGTGGTGCCCGGTTCCTCGGTGGGCATCATCGCCAACCCGATGTCCGGCCGGGACATCCGCCGCCTGGTGGCCAGGGCCTCGGTCTTCCCGAACGCGGAGAAGACCAACATGGCGTTGCGGCTGATCGCCGCCGCCGGCGCGCTCGGCGTGCAGCGGGTCTACATGTCGACCGACGGGATGGGGGTGGCCGGCGGCGTGCTGCGGGCCGCCGGCAAGCCCCGCGCCCGTGATGGCAGGTGGCCCGAGCTGGTGTTCTGCGAGCTGGACCGGCCCACCGGGGACGCGGATGACACCCGGCGGCTGGTCCGCCAGATGCGCGAGCGGGGCGCCTCGGTGGTGGTGCTGCTCGGCGGTGACGGCACCGTCCGGGCCGCGTCCACCGAGTGCGCCGAGCTGCCGCTGTTGCCGCTGTCCACCGGGACGAACAACGCCTTCCCGGAGATGTGGGAAGCCACCGTGGCCGGTTCGGCGGCCGCTTTGTTGGCCACCGGGCGGGTCACTCGGGAGCAGGCCACCTACCGGGCCAAAGCGCTGCACGTGCGGTGCGGCGCGGCCACCGAGGTCGCGCTGGTCGACGTGTGCATCGCCACCGTCGCGCACGTGGGCGCCAGGGCGCTGTGGGAGGTCGGCACGCTGCGCGAGCTGTACTGCGCGTTCGCCGAGCCGCACGCCATCGGGCTGTCCAGCATCGCCGGCCTGGTCGCGCCGAGCGGGCGCACCGACCCGGGCGGGGTGCGGGTCCGGTTGGCCGGCGACGCCGCCGCCCCGCGCCGGGTGCTGGCTCCGGTGGCGCCCGGGGTGCTCGCCCAGGTCGGGCTGCTCGAGGTGGCCCCGCTGCGTGCCGGTGAGTCGGTGACCAGCGCGGTCCCCCGGGGCACGGTGGCGGTGGACGGGGAGCGGGAGCTGGAGTTCGGGCCGGGCACTCCGGTCTCGGTGACGCTGCGCGCGGACGGCCCGACCGTGCTGGACGTCCGGGCCGCGCTGGCGCACGCCGCCGAGCGCGGGCTGCTCGTGTCTCAGATCCAACCGACTCACCAGGAGGTCAGATGAAGGCAGCGCGGTACCACGGGCGGGGCGACATCCGGATCGACGAGGTACCCGAGCCGGAGGTGGGCGCCGGTCAGGTGAAGGTGGCGGTGGACTGGTGCGGGATCTGTGGCAGCGACCTGCACGAGTTCCTGGAGGGCCCGCTGTTCATCCCGCCGCCGGGGTCACCGCACCCGCTGACCGGGGAAACCTTGCCGGTGGTGATGGGGCACGAGTTCGCCGGGACGGTGGCCGAGCTGGGCGACGGGGTAGAGGGCGTCGCGGTGGGTGACCGGGTGGCGGTGGAGCCGTACTACGTGTGCGGCACCTGCGCCGCTTGCCAGGCCGGGCGGTACAACATCTGCCGCTCGCTCGGCTTCGTCGGGCTGTCCGGCACGCAGGGCGGTTTCTCCGAGCGGTGCGTGGTGGACCAGCGCTGGGTGCACCCGCTGGGCGAGCTGGGCACCGACATCGGCGCGCTGGTGGAGCCGCTCGCGGTGGGCTACCACGCGGTCCGGCTGTCCCCGCTGCCCAAGGGCGGCACCGCCGTGGTGTTCGGCGCCGGGCCGATCGGGCTGGTCACCATCGCCTCGCTGAAGGCCGCCGGCGCCGGGCAGATCATCTCCGTGGAGCCGGCCGCCGCGCGCAAGGCCAAGGCTCCCGGTGCCGGTGCGGACGTGGTGCTGGACCCGATCGAGACCGACGTCCCGGTGGCGGTGCGCGAGCTGACCGAGGGCGCCGGCGCGGACGTGGCCTTCGAGTGCGCTGGCATCGACGCCGTGCTGGCCAGCGCGATCGGCTCGGTGCGGCCCGGCGGGACGGTGGTCAACGTGGCCATCTGGGGCCAGCCGGCGACCGTGCAGATGAACTCCCTGGTGATCTCCGAGGTGTCCGTTCTGGGCACGCTGGCCTACTGCGGCGACCACCCCGACACCATCCGGCTGCTCACCGACGGCACCGTCGACGCCGCCCAGTTCATCACCGGCCGGATCGGGCTGGACGAGCTGGTGGACGGCGGTTTCCGGCAGCTGATCGAGCACAAGGACGAGCACGTCAAGATCCTCGTCCACCCCTAAATCCGCCCAACGCAAGGAGGCACCATGACAGCGCAACGGGTCGCCCTGGTGACCGGCGGAGGCCGGGGCATCGGCCGGGGCATCGCCATGCGGTTGGCCGCCGACGGGCTGGCCGTCGCGGTGAACGACGTCAACGCGGAGTCGGCCACCGCGGTCAGCAAGGAGATCACCGCCGCGGGAGGTCGTTCGGCGGCGGTGCCGGCCGACGTGACCGACCGGGACGCCGTGTTCGACATGGTCGCCCGGACGGCGGACGAGCTCGGCCGGCTCGACGTGATGGTGGCCAACGCCGGCATCGCGCAGGTCAAGACGCTGCTCGAGGTCACCCCGGAGGATCTGAAGAGGATCTTCGAGGTGAACGTGTTCGGGGTGGTGTACTGCCTGCAGGCGGCCGCCGAGCGGTTCATCAACCAGGGCGGCGGCGGGAAGATCATCAACGCCGCGTCCATCGCCGGGCACGCGGGTTTCGAGTTCCTCGGGCACTACTCGGCGACCAAGTTCGGCGTCCGCGGGCTCACCCAGGCCGCCGCCAAGGAGCTGGCCCAGCACAACATCACGGTGAACGCCTACTGCCCGGGGATCGTCGGCACCGACATGTGGGAGCTGATCGACGAGCAGCTGCGGCCGTACCTGAACACCGCGAAGGGGGAGGCGCTGGCCACCTACGCCGAGCGCATCCCGCTGGGTCGGGTGCAGACCGCTGACGACGTGGCCGGTTTCGTCTCCTACCTGGCCGGACCGGATTCGGACTACATGACCGGGCAGTCGGTCATGATCGACGGAGGGATCGTGATGTCATGACCGGAACCCTGCCGACCACGGTGTCCCAGGAGCTGGGCCCGGACGCCCTGCTCCAGGTGTACCGCACCATGCGCACCATCCGGGAGTTCGAGGAGCGGGTGCACGAGGAGTTCGCCAGCGGCGACATCCCCGGGTTCGTGCACCTCTACGCGGGTGAGGAGGCCTCCGCCACCGGGGTGTGCAGCCACCTCGACGACCGGGACGCCATCGCCTCCACCCACCGCGGCCACGGGCACTGCATCGCCAAGGGCGTCGACCCCAAGGAGATGATGGCCGAGATCTACGGCAGGGCCACCGGGTCGTGCAAGGGCAAGGGCGGCTCCATGCACATCGCCGACCTGTCCAAGGGCATGCTCGGCGCCAACGGCATCGTCGGCGGCGGCCCCCCGCTGATCTGCGGCCGGGCGTTGGCCAGCAAGCAGCTCGGCACCGGCGGCGTTGCGGTGGCGTTCTTCGGGGACGGCGCCTCCAACCAGGGCACCACGCTGGAGTCGCTGAACCTGGCCACCGTGTGGAACCTGCCGGCGATCTTCGTGGCGGAGAACAACGGCTACGCCGAGGCGACCTCGTCCACCTGGTCGGTGGCCACCGACGACATCGCCGACCGGGCCGCCGCGTTCGGCATGCCCGGCGTGATCGTGGATGGGTTCGACTTCTTCGCGGTGCACGAGGCGGCAGGGGAGGCGGTGGCCAGGGCCAGGGAGGGCGCCGGGCCGACCCTGATCGAGGTCAAGTTCACCCGCTACTTCGGCCACTTCGAGGGTGACCAGCAGCTCTACCGGGGCGACGAGGTGGCCCAGGCCAGGGAGAAGCTGGACTGCCTCAAGCGGTTCCGGGCCAGGGTGACCGAGAGCGGGGAGCTCACCGCCGACCAGCTCGACGCCGTCGACCGGGAGGTGGCCACCCTCATCGACAGCTCGGTCGACGAGGCGAAGGCGGCGCCGAGGCCGGCCGCGTCCGAGCTGCTCACCGACGTCTACGTCACGTACTGATCGCGCCGCATCCCCGGAAGGAAGGAACGGTCATGGCACGCAGCATCAGCTACCGCGAAGCGATCAACGAGGCGCTGGACCAGGAGATGGCCCGCGACCCCCGGGTGGTGGTGTTCGGCGAGGACAACGTCGGCGGCACCGGTTCGCCGGGTGAGATGGACGCCTGGGGCGGTGTCCTCGGCGTCACCAAGGGGCTCTACGGCAAGTATCCGGGCCGGGTGATGGACACCCCGATTTCCGAGTCGGCGTTCATCGGCGCGGCCATCGGCGCGGCCACCGGCGGGCTGCGCCCAGTGGCGGAGCTGATGTTCATCGACTTCCTGGGCGTCTGCTTCGACCAGATCTTCAACCAGGCAGCCAAGTTCCGCTACATGTTCGGCGGCAAGGCGGTTACCCCGGTGGTCATCCGGACCATGTGGGGCGCCGGGTTGCGCGCCGCCGCGCAGCACTCCCAGTCGCTGCTGCCGGTGTTCACCCACATACCCGGGCTGAAGGTGGCCGCGCCGTCCAACCCGTACGACGCGAAGGGCCTGCTCATCGCCGCCATCCGGGATGACGACCCGGTGATCTTCGCCGAGCACAAGATGCTCTACGAGATGACCGGCGAGGTGCCTGAGGAGAGCTATGTGATCCCGTTCGGCGAGGCCAACATCGTGCGCGAAGGCTCCGATGTGACCATCGTGGCGATCGGGCGGATGGTGAACACCGCCACCGAGGCAGCCGCCGAGCTGGCCGCCGCCGGCATCGAAGCGGAGATCATCGATCCTCGGACGACCAGCCCGCTGGACCTGGACACCATCCTGGAGAGCGTGGAGAACACCGGCCGGCTGGTGGTGGTGGACGAGTCCAACCCGCGCTGCTCGCTGGCCTCGGACATCGGCGCTTCGGTCGCCCACGAGGCGTTCGGGTCGCTGCGTGCGCCGATCCAGATGGTCACCGGGCCGCACACGCCGGTGCCGTTCGCCGACTCGCTGGAGGACCTGTTCATCCCGGACGCGCAGAAGATCATCGGCGCGGTGAAGACCGCGGTGGACTGGTCCAAGTGACTGAGCGGAGCTTGCGGAGCGAACATCATGACTGACGAGCGCATCCAACGCGTGACCATGCCCAAGTGGGGCCTCTCGATGAAGACCGGGAAGGTCATCGAGTGGTTCGTCGCGGAGGGCGACACCATCGTCAAGGGCGACGACCTGGCCGACATCGAGACGGAGAAGATCGCCGGCACGCTGGAGTCCCCGCAGGAGGGGCTGCTCCGCCGGATCGTCGCGGAGACCGGGGTGGAGCTCCCGGTCGGCGCCACCCTGGCCGTGGTCGCCCCGTCCGAGGTCTCCGACGAGGAGATCGAGTCGGTGGTGGCCGAAGCGCTGGCCCAGCTCGAGTCCGGTGAACTGGGCGGGGACGAAGAGCCGGCCCCGCGCGCCGCCGAGATCGACGGGCGGTCCATCTCCTACGTCACCCTGGGCGAGGCGGAGGGTGACCCGGTGGTGCTGGTGCACGGGTTCGGCGGGGACAAGAACTCCTGGCTGTTCGTCCAACAGCCGCTGTCCGAGTCGCACACCGTGCACGCGCTGGACCTGCCCGGGCACGGCCAGTCCGGCAAGGACGTCGGGGACGGGTCGCTGGACACACTGGCCAGTACGGTGCTCGGGTTCCTGGACGAGGTCGGGGCGGGCAGGGCGCACCTGGTCGGGCACTCGCTGGGCGGGGCGGTGGTGGCCGCCGTGGCCGCCCGCGCGCCGGACCGGGTGGCCTCGCTGACCCTGCTCGCGCCGGCCGGGTTCGGCCCGGACGCCGACGCGGAGTACCTGCGCGGCTTCGCCGGGGCATCCTCCCGGCGGGAGCTCAAGCCGTTGCTCGGGCGGCTGTTCGCGGACGAGTCGCAGGTGACCAGGCAGCTGGTGGACGACCTGCTCAAGTACAAGCGGCTGGACGGGGTGTCCGAGGCGCTGCACGCGCTGCTCGGCACCCTGCTGGACGGCGATCGGCAGGCCATCGACACGCCCGCGCTGCTGGCCGGGGTATCCGCGCCGGTCATCGTCGTGTGGGGTGGCGCGGACCGGATCTTGCCGGTGCCGGAGGGGGTCAAGCTGAGCCGGGTGCACGCCGGGCACATGCTGCACATGGAGGCCGCCGGTGACGTAGTGCGCCACATCCAATCCGCTGTCGGCTGACCCGGCGCCTACTGGCGGGCCAAGTTGCGCGTGGTCTCCCGTGCCGCGCGCAGCATCAGCTCGGGAAGGTCCTTCGGCGGCCGGTGGCCGAGGAACAGCGCGGAGATCGACGCGACCCCGCCAGATGCCGCCAGCGGGATCGCGGCGGCCGCGCAGTACACGCCGGGGAGGATGTCCTGGTGGTCGACCGCGACAGCGGCGTGCCGCGAGATCCCGTTGCGTACTCGCGCCCATTCCGGCCGGGTGTAGCCGACCGGCGGGTCACCCTGGGGCCGGGCGGCGAGTAGCACCTGCGCGGCCGCGGTACGCGCCACCAACTCGTCGCCGGTCTGCATCCGGTGCATCGCATCGGTCATCGCCCCGGATGTGGCCACCACCCGGATCGCGTGGCCCTCCAGCACGCAGACGGCGGTGGCGGCCCCTCCGGTCAGGTGGCTGAGCGTCCGGGCCGGCGCGAGCGAGGCCCGGCGCAGCGCGGGGTGGGGCTGCCAGGCGCGGCCCAGCCTGGCCAGCGTGCCGCCGACCCGGTAGCGCTGCCCGTCCCGCTGGGCCGCACCGAGAGCGAGCAGCTGCTCCAGCAGCCGGTGTGTGGTGGCCTTGGGCAGCCCGGTTTCTCGGGCCAGCTCAGAGAGCCCCGCGCCACCCGGGGCGCGGGACAGCACCTCCAGCAGCTCGAAGGCGCCATCGAGCACGCCTCGGCTACCATTTCCGGCCACCCCGTTGTGGCCGGGCTTCGGTATCTCGGGGGCTGCAGGGTCCACGTCCCACCTCGCGGGCCGACTGTCGCACGGGCAACCAACAATATCTTCGGGGCCGTCGAATGGCCCCCTGTTTTACCTTCTGATTGAGGTCCGCTGAGCGGACCGACGTATTGATGGCGCTCCCGGCCGCACACACACTCCGCATCGGAGTAGTGACGGGGGGTGTTCGTGCTGAATGCGCCGCTGCGGCTGCTCGCTTTCCTGATCGCGGTCGCGCCGCTCGCGTACGTTCCACCTCCTCAGGGACTCGTCGTCACACCCGCTTCGATCATGGCCGGCGGGGAAGTCACGGCGCGAGGCGAAGGATTTCGCGAGGGCTACTGCTTCAAGGCAATTGTGAAGGACGAGATTCAGAACTCCGGGGATCCGGCGCCTGTCGTCACGATCCGTTGGGACGGCTCCAACGGCAATGCGATTCTGAAGACTTTCCCGTTGGAGGATCGCGGAGGGGCGTTCAGCCAGAGCTTCCCCGTGCCCGATGTGCCTCCTGGTCAGTACAAGGTCAAGGCTGAGTGCCCGAATCCCTACAGTTCAGGAAGTCCTGGGGCATTCGCGACCGCGCCGCTCGAGGTGCTCGCAACTCCACCTCCACCCCCACCTCCGCCCCCAGCGTTAACCATCACCCCTACCTCGGTCGGCGCCGGCGGAGCCGTGACGGCTCAGGGCGGCGACTTCCGAAGCTGCCTCCCGGTCGAGGGACCTCGGCGGAACGTCAGATTCCACTTTGTCGACGCGGGGTCCGATGTCATCCCCGATCCCAATGACCCACGCGTGTTTGGCAAAGCGACGCTCAACGACGCCGGCACCATCGAGAGCACGTCCTTGACCGTGCCGCCGAACGCCTCCTCCGGCACGCATAACGTGGCCGCCGAGTGTGGAGAGCCGAACGGACCCGGCGACGGCGAGATCTTGTACGAAACGCTCGAGGTGCTGCCGGTTTTACCGCCACCGCCACCGCCACCGTCGTCCTCGGTCGGGCCGCCGCCTTCTTCCGGTGGCGGGTCCGGCGGCGAGTCGGGCGGATCGGGCGGCTCGGGGTCCGGGTCCGGGTCCGGGTCGGAATTGATCCCGTCCTCGACCCCTGGCGGCGGCACCCTTCCACCAACGACCGGGTCGGGCGGGCTTGGCGTGGTGGTGACCCTGGCAATCGTGGCGGCGCTGGTGGCGCTGGCCGCGTTGGGGCGGAGGTTGCTGCGCGCCCGGCCGCCGCCCCAGCACACCGCGCGGCTTCCGGTCGTGGCCGCACGCGTCCTGCCGGATCCGGTCAGCCTAGTGGAGCTGCGCCGGGCCGGACCGGGCCGAACCATCGCGATCCGGGTGGTGGCCAGGGAAGACCCCGGGGAGCGGGTCGTGCAGCGGGTCGGCGGAGGGAGGCCGGGATGAGCTCTGGAGTGCTGGGGACGGTGGCCGAGCTGCTGGGCGACGGCGACCCGGAGCGAGGTGTCCGGAACCTCGAGGGTGGGCTGGAGCGGGTCGACGCGGGGGAGCGGACGCTCGCCCATGTGGGTTCCTTCCCCGCCGTGACCTGCAAATTGGTGGATGAACGGGTCGCGGAAGCGTTACGGCCCCAGCTCGGTGCCCAATTGGGTGGGTTGGTGCTGGACGGGTGGCTGAAGTATCGGGAGCTGATCGCCGCCGCTGAACGCACCCGGAACGCGGCCGGGTCGTCCGTGGACGTCGAGCTCGCCGAACACGAGATCATCTCCACCCACCACCCGGTCGTCGAGGTGATCATCGATGGGACCGTGGTCACCACCCTGAACTTCACCCTGACCGTGTCGTTCGTGCTCCGCAGCGTGATCGCGGAGGTGGCACACGGGCGGCTCACCGCGCTGCGCGGCGGGGATGTCCTTGCCCGGGCGAGGATCTCGCTCTGGGACCAGGAGCTTGCCCGCGGCGAGAGCCGTCCGCTGGTGGTCGGCGCGGTGGTGCGGCTGCCTGGCGACGGCGTCGAGCTGCTGTCCGGCGCCCCGCCCGCCCCGCCACCCCCGGCGCCTCCGGCGACCGCTCCACCACCGGTTCCGACGCCGGCGGCCTCATCGACGGCACCGTCGAAGGGGTCCTCGACCGGCACCCCGTGGTGGCAGCAGACCGGGCCCGCGCCGGTGGAGCAGCAGTCAGACCCCTGGTGGCAGCAGACCGGGCCCGCGCCGGTGGAGCAGCAGTCAGACCCCTGGTGGAAGCGGTCGGGGGGCGGCGGTGGCTGACCCGTGGCGCAACCGCGCGTTGGCGCCGCTCTATGCGTTGGCGATCACGTTCGTGCTGGTGTCCGCCGCCCGCGGCGCTCTGGGCGAACCGGCCCCGGCGACCGACGTCCAGGTGTGCGTGGCGCCCGGTTCGAAGATCGACGGGGCCAAGCTGGACCCGGCCACCGGGCTCTCCTGCCGGCGTTACCCGACCGGAGAGCAGCCGGTGACGATCCTCCCCATCGCCGACCCGCCCCAGAAGCCAGAGCCACCGCATGAAGGACTGACGGTCGTTCCCACGGCGCCGCCTCGGCACGGGAAATCGGCGGGTGGAAACTGATGACCCGGGTGGTCACGGTTCTGTGCGCCGGTTGCGGCGGCCTGCTTGCCAGCTGGTCCTGGCCAGTCCCGCTGTGGCTGAAGGTGCTCGTGGTGCTGCTCGGCTCGGTCGTCGGGGCCGGTGTGGCGTACTTCGGCCTCACCCGGGCACGACCGGAACAGCGGCACCGTCGGGACTCCGCGGGTCCGGTCGCCGCCGACCAACCGTCGCCGACCGGCGGGCCCGAGCGGGGTGACTGGTGGGCGGACAGGACGTCCCCCGCGGCCACAGCGCACCGACACGACCGCCCGGTGCCCACCAGCCACCGGGCCCCGTCACTCTCGGGTGCCGGCGAACCGCCGCTGGTCGCCCAGTGCCCGCGCTGCGGCGACTTTCGGCTCGACCTGCGCCGCGACGCCGAGTCCTACGCGTTCCGGTGCGGCAATCACGCCTGCGCGCACACCTGGCGCTGGACCCCCGGCACACCCTGGCCGCCCACGGTGGTGCGCAGAAACCTGACCGGCCGGCGTACGGGCCAGAGCACCGACAGGAAGCAGGACGACCATGTCTGAGGGCACTTACCGCCGTCCGGTCAGCCGGTCCGACCCGGGATGCATCGTCGTGCTGCTGGACCGGTCGGATTCGATGAAAGCCCCGTGGTCCGGGACGGGCTCCTCGCTCGCCGTGGGCGCCGCGCTGGCGCTGAACAACATCCTGCTGGACCTCTGCATCACCGCGACGACCGAGGTCAACGAGCAGGTCAGGCACTACTTCGACATCGGCGTGTTCGGTTACGGCGCGAAGGTGATCGACCCCGGCGAGGGCGTGGAGTCGGCGTTCGGCGGGGCGCTGGCCGGCCGGGGCATCGTCGCGCTGCCGGACCTGGCGAACCACCCGCTGGCGGTGCGCGACGAGCCGTCGGTGGACCAGATGGCGGTGAGCGTGAAGATGCCGATCTGGGTGGAGCCGGTGCACGGCTGGAGCACGCCGATGTGCCAGGCGATCGAGGTGGCCGGCGACCACGTCTACAAGTGGGCGGCCAACCACCCGAACTCGTTCCCGCCGATCGTCATCAACATCACCGACGGCATGGTGACCGACAGTCCGCACGGCGGCGCCTCCCTCCAGCAATGGGTCGAGCGGCTGACCTCGGTGCGGACCAGCGACGGGCCGACGCTGTTCTTCAACGTCTTCCTCTCGCCGGTGCGGGCCCAGGAGATCCTCTTCCCGGCGACGCCCTCGGGGCTGCCCGAGCCAGGGCCCACGCTGTTCGGGATGAGCAGCGAACTGCCTCGCCCGATGGTGGAGAACGCCCGCGCGGACGGCATTGAGGTGCGGCCCGGAGCGCGCGGCCTGGCGTTCAACGTCGGGCGCTCGACCCTGCTCCGGGTCCTGCAGATCGGGACACGGGTTCCCGACCGGCCGTTCTAGGCGGGCGGATGGAGGCACGGATGGTGGTGTTCTACGCCGCGAAGCTGGGCAACGACGAGCGCGAGTGGGAGGACGCCGCGGCGGGCTTCCTCGGCGACCCGCACACCGGGCGCAATCCGCGGTTCGCGGTGGCTGACGGCGCGACCGAGGGGTTCGGCTCGGCCCGCTGGGCGCACCAGCTGGCCGCGGGGTTCGTGGGCCTCGGTCGGGTCGACCAGCCGGGGAACGGCGCCGGCCCGGCGGGTCGGGCCGATGCGCCGGCACTGCGCCCCGAGGAACTGCGCGGCTGGTTGGCCGGCGCCCAGGCACGCTGGCACGGCGACCCCCGGATGGCCGAGGCAGGAGATCTGGCTCGGCTGAAGGCAGCCAGGGTGGGGTCGTTCGCGACGGTGCTGGGCTGTGAGCTGACGGGTCTCGCCGGGCCGGAACCGCACTGGGAAGCGGTGGCGCTGGGAGACACCGTGTTGTTCCACGTCCGTGGCCACCAGCTGCTGACCTGGTTCCCCCGGATCGAGGCGGAGGACTTCGGGGTCAACCCGGAGGGGGTGTCCACCAAACCGGAACGGCTGGCCTCGGCGGTGAGCCGGCTGTCCACCGACCGAGGGAGCCTGGAGGTGGGTGACCGGCTGTACCTGGCCAGTGATGCGCTGGCCCAGTGGATGGTGCGGGCCGATCGCCGCGATCCGGGGTCGTTGTGGGATGCCCTGGCCGGGCAGGTGCACCCGGCCGAATTCCGGATGTTGGCGGAGCGGCGCCGCACCGGCGAGATGACCAACGACGACGTCACGCTGCTGCGGGTGGAGCTGGCCGCCGCCGCGCCATCAGAGCTGGTGGTGTGTCTGTAATGGCCTACCCCAGCAAAGAGGACTATCTGAAGGCCGTCCAGCACAGCGACTCCTTCACCTCCGATGCGCTGCGCCGCGCCGAGTTCGTGCCGCACCCGGTCTGGGGGATTCCCAAGCCTGCCGCCGGGACGAGCGCGGTGGTGTTCAAAGCGGTGCTGGACGGTCAGGAACAGGCGCTGCGCTTCCTGACCCGCCAGGACGCCGCCCTCCGCGAGCGCTACGACGCCCTCGGCGAACACTTCGCCGGCCATGACCTGGTGGACTGCGTGGCGATGTCCCACTGGGAGGAGGACGCGATCCGGATCGGTGGCCGGACCTGGCCGGTGGTGCGGATGCAATGGGTGAACGGCCGGGCATTGAACCAGCACGTCGACAAGCTGGTCGAGCGGCTGGACACCGCTGCCCTGGGCGTCCTCGCCGCTGACTGGCAGCGGCTCGTGGCGCGCCTGCAGGCGGGGCGGTTCGCCCACGGCGACCTGCAACACGGCAATGTCCTGGTGGACGAGCGGGGCATGCTGCGGCTGGTCGACTTCGACTGCGCCTGGATCGCCCGGTTCACCGGGCAGACACCCCCTACCGAGACCGGCCACCGCAACTACCAGCCGGAGAACAGGCGGTGGGGCCAGTGGATGGACACCTTCTCCGGGCTGGTCGTCTACCTCTCCCTGCTGACCCTGTCGAGGAACCCGACGCCCTGGCACGCCCTGAACACCGGCGAGAACCTGCTGTTCCAGCGGGACGACTTCGCCCCACCGTTCCGGACCCCGGCGTGGGTGCACATCTCGAGCATCCTGGACCCCCAGCTGGATCAGCTCGCCGCCTGCCTGCAGCGGTGCTGCGCGCCCGGCTGGACCGCGACCGGCGGTCTGGCCGAGCTGCTCGCCCCGACCCCGCTGCCTTGGTGGCAGCTCACCGGCACGCCGCCGGCCGCGGCGACCCCGGAGAATCGGGAACTCCGTCCGGCTGAGCCGGCGATTCCGCCAGGCGTACCGCGGGCCCCGGCGCCCACCTCGCCAAAACCGCCGGCCGGTCCGTGGTGGGAGGCCGTCCCGACCCCCACGCCCCCGCCGCGCCGACGTTCCGGGTTCCGCGCGGGCTGTGGCACGCTCGCCATCGGTGTGTTCGCGCTCGGGCTTGCCCAGGGCGCCGGGTCCGGCCCGACGCTCGCCCTGTTCGCAGGCTTGCTGGTCGCGGCCGCATTCCTGCTGATCTATCTGATCCGGAGATGACGTCGCACAAGCCAGGTGCCGGTCGATCCGGTCGAGGGGGAGGGGTGCTCGATGTCGGCTCAGTTCTTCAAGGCGGTGTGCGCGGAGCTGGGCGAGGACGCGGTTGACCTCACCGACGACACGCTCGCCGCCTATGGCGCCAACCGGCTGCCGGGTGGGGATCGCTGCCCGAGCGGCGTGCTGTTCCCTCGGACCGTGGGCGATGTCCAGGTGATCGTCCAACTCGCCAACCGGCACGAGGTCACCCTGTGGCCGACCAGCACCGGTCAGAACCTCGGTTTGGGCGAGTTCTCCCCGGTCCGCGCGGGGCAGGCGGTGGTGCATCTGGGGCGGTACATGAACCGCATCGTGGAGCTGGACGAGACACTCGGCTACGCGGTGATCGAACCCGGGGTGACGTTCCGGCAACTGCGCGCGGAGCTGGCCGCCCGTGGTGACAAGTTCATGATCAGCGGCACCTCAGGACCGCCGGACGGGGGCATCCTCGGCAACGCGCTCGACCGGGGGGCCGGCTACACCCCCTACTTCGACCACTTCGGCATGCTCTGCGGCCTCGAGGTGGTGCTCGGCAACGGCGAGTTGATCAGCACCGGTGACGCCGCGCTGCCGGGCGCGAAGACCGGCCACATCAACAAGTCCGGCTTCGGTCCGCTGCTCGACGGCCTGTTCAGCCAGTCGAACTACGGCATCGTCACCCGCGCCGCGATCTGGCTGATGCCTCGGCCGCCGGCCATCCGGTCGTTCGGGTTCACCTTCCCGGAGGAGGACGACCTGGCCGAGATCATCGACCTGGTCCGGCCGCTGAAGATGGCGAACGTGGTGCCCACGCTGATCAAGGTGACCAGCGCCGAGTATGCGTTCACCACCCGGGAGAGGTATCCCTTCGACCGCACCGGCGGTGCCACCCCGCTGCCCGAAGACCCCGTGCTGTCCACCCACCTGGACACCTTCAGCGGCGAACCGACCGAGGCCGAGTTGGGCCTGCTCGACTGGCGTCCTGGCGGCGGAGCCACCTGGTTCCTCCCGGCCACCCCGATGATCGGCGAGGTCGCCGCCGCGCAGCAGCGGGTGTCGCTGGATATCCTCACCCACTTCGGCTTCGAGCGGTGCGTGGAGTTCGTCTGCGGCCCACGCGCCGCCCGCGCCCTGCACGTCGTGGTGTTAAACCGCGCCGATCCCGCCGAACGCCACCGGATGGACGACTGCTACGCCGCCCTGGTCGCCGCCTACGACAAACTCGGCTACCCCATCGGGCGCACCCCGACCGACTGGCAGGAACGGGCGATGAGCCGGCTCCCCGGACTCGCCGCGGTGACCAGCGCGGTCAAGGGCGCACTCGACCCCAACCGGGTGCTCGCCCCCGGCAAGTACGGCATCTAGCTGCTACTGCGCCCGCGGTGCGTTAGCGCACCGCCACCAGGACAAAGTCGTCGCCGCACTGCCACACGGTGGTGACCGTGCTGAAGCCGGCTTCCCGCAGCGCCACCCGTTGCTGCTCGAGGGTGAGCTTGCTCCCGCCGGAATGCGCGATCGCCGTGGCGGACCGGGCGTCCACCAGCGGGCCGAGCTCCGGATCGGCGAGCACGGCCTCCCACCACGCGCCCCATTCCTCGTTGCCGGTCACCCCGGCCCGCTCGGCGCGCGCGTCCCGGACGTGCCGGGCGAGCTCCGAGGCGACCGGGTCGGTGTGCGTCCGGTGGTCGGCGTCGACGAAGACACCGCCGGGACGCAACCGGGCGGCGACGGTGCGGTACAGCTCGCGCAGGGCGTTGGGCTGGAGCCAGTGCAGCGCGGTGGACGACACCGCCGCGTCCCACGGCTGCGCCAGCCCGGTGGCGGCCGGCCACTCCGGGTCGGTCAGGTCGGCCCGCACGGTGCGCAGCCCCGACTCCGCGCCGAGCCCGAGCAGCAGCGGGTCCGCATCCACCCCGACGATCTCCACGTCCGGCAGCTCGGCGACCAGCCGGGTGGACAGCGAGCCGGGCCCGCAGCCCAGGTCAACCACGCGAGGCCGCCGGCCCGAGCCGTCCGACCGGCCCGGTCCCGACGAGCGGCGCAGCGACCAGGCCAGCACGTCGGCCACCACGCGGAACCGCTCCTCGCGGTCGGCGACGTAGCGCTCCTGCTGGGCGTCCCAGCGCCGTACCCACCGCTGCCTCACGTCCGACGACATTGGCTCCTCCATCACTGGTATAAGCTACTATGCCAGTTACGCTAGAAGAGAATGGGTACCTGGTCAAGTGGAGTTCGACAGTCACATCAACGACGTCGTGGTGGCGGCCGTCACGCTTGTCAACGCCGTCACCCCGGGCATGCGGGGCGGCCGGGAGGTATCCACGCCGGTCGGCGCTGAGCTGGCCGCCGCGGTGAACGGCGCCCTGCGGACGGGCACCCGCTGGGCCGTGCAGCCGCTGTCCGACGAGGCCGCGCACCGGATGGCCGGCTGGATGGGCCGGCTGCGCGCCGTCGTCGAGCACGTCGAGCACGGCCGGGTCGACGACGCCTGCATCGAGCTGAACGAGGTGCTGCGCGACTCCCAGGCGGTGCCAACCCTGTCCCGCCACGACGGTGAGCCGTGGCACCTGCACTTCCACCGCCCGGACGCCGACGAGGTCGAGGGCTGGGTGGCGGGCATGGCCACCGGGCTGGCCGTCGTCCTGGGCAACCCGACCATCGATCGTCTCGGTGTCTGCAACGCCGCCGGCTGCGACCGGATCTACGTGGATACCTCCCGCAACGGCACGCGCCGGTTCTGCTCCACCACCTGCCAGAACCGGATCAAGGCCGCCGCGTTCCGGGCTCGGCGCAGCGCCGGCGAGTGACGGTGGCCGACATACTGGCCTCAATGTCACCGTGCAGTTCCACGCTGACCCAGCGCGCGGAGGGATCATGACCTCGTCCGACGACTGCTCAGTCACCCTGCCATCCGGGGAGCAGGTACCGGCAATGGGCCAGGGCACCTGGCATTTCGCCGAACGGCCTGGGCGGCGGGCGTCGGAGATCGCGTCCCTGCGGCTGGGCATCGATCTCGGCATGACGGTCATCGATACCGCCGAGATGTACGCCAACGGCGCATCGGAGACGCTGGTCGGCGAGGCCATCTCGGGCCGCCGGGAGGACGTGTTCCTGGTCAGCAAGGTGCTGCCGCATCACGCCACCCGCCGAGGCACAAAACAGGCCTGCCAGGCCAGCCTGCGCCGCCTGGGTACCGACCACGTCGACCTGTACCTGTTGCACTGGCGCGGGTCGGTTCCGCTGGAGGAAACCCTGGCCGGCTTCGCGGACCTGGTCGAGTCGGGGGAGGTGCGCTACTGGGGGGTGAGCAACTTCGATACCCCGGACCTGATCGAACTGCGCCACCTGTCCGGCGGGGACGGCGTCGCCACCGACCAGATCCTGTACAACCTGGCCCGACGGGGCCCGGAGTACACCCTGCTGCCCTGGTGCCGCCTGCACGGCCTACCGATCATGGCCTACTCGCCGATCGAGCAGGGACGAATCCTGCGCAACCCGGCACTCGCCGACGTCGCCCGCCGGCACGGAGCCACCCCGGCCCAGGTTGCCCTGGCCTGGGTGCTGCGCTCCGAAGACGTCCTTGCCATCCCGGCCGCCGGCACACCGGAGCATGTGCGGGAGAACGCGGCCGCCCGCGAGCTGCAGCTGACGCTTGCCGACTTCGTCATCCTGGATGCGGCGTTTCCGCCACCCCGGCGAGAGGCGCCACTCGAGATGATCTGAGTCCCTAGCCTCGGCTCCGGATCCCGGCTAGGAGGTGATGTCCTTGCGGGCGAAGCGCCAGCCGGCGAGGGCACTGAACACCGCGCAGTAGGCCAGCGCGGAGAAGATCCCTCGGGTCATGTCGCCCCAGTCGATCTGGCTGGCCAGCAGGTCGGACCAGGCCAGGCCAAAGTGCGTGGGCAGATAGTCGCGCAGGCCCTCCAACGCGGTAATGGTGTCCAGGATCTGGGAGAGGATCGAGGTCAGCACCGCGCCGCCCACCGCGCCCAGCGGGGCGTCCGTGCTCACCGAGAGCAGCAGGGCCAGGCCGGCCACCCAGCTCAGGTGCAGTGTCAGGTAGAGCGCGGCGAGCGCCAGCCGGCCGGCGGCCTGGCCGAAGCTGAGCGACTCACCGGTGGGGCTGACCAGGTCCGATGCGCCGTAGGCCAGCGAGCCGACCAGCAGCGCCGCGGCCGGCAGTAGCAGGATCGCGAGCAGTGAGAGCCCGGCCGCGACCAACGCCTTCTGCCGCAGCAGCCGCATCCGGGGCACCGGGGCGGCCAGCAGGTAGCGCAGGCTGGACCAGGAGGCCTCGCTGGCCACGGTGTCGCCGAAGAACAGCGCCACCACCACGACCAGCAGGAAGTTGGCGGAGGCGAACAACGCGAACACGGCGAAGTTGGGGCCGCTGCCCTTGGCCAGGTCGACCAGGGTCAGCGAGGTGCTCGCCGGGCCGGGCCGGGACAGCTGGAACGCGATCCACAGCAGCACCGGCAGCAGCACGACCAGGCCCATGGAGATCTGGGTGCGCCGCCTGGCCAGCTGCCGGGCCAGCTCGACGCGCAGCCGCAAGGTCCGGCCGGGCCGGTAACCGGGCGCCGCCGGGCCGGTCGCCAGCGTGGACTCCCGCGCGTCCGGCACTGACGGTGACGGGGTGGCGGTCATGACCTGGTGTCCTCTCCGACCAGCCGGAGGAATGCGTCCTCCAGGCGGCGCCTCGGGCCGGCGGCCTCCACCGCGACCCCGGCCCGGACCAGTTGGCCCACCACGGCCGCCCGGGGCGTGCCGTTCAGGTCGGCGTATACCGCGTCCCCGTCCACCTGCACGGCACTCACCCCGGCCAGGTCGCTCAGCACCTGGGCGGCCCGCGCCGGATCGTCCACCCGGAAGCTGGCCTGACCACCGCCGGCGGCCAGCTCGGCGACCGAGCCGTCGGCCACCACCGCACCCCGGTGCATCACCACCACGTGGTCGCAGGTCTGCTCCACCTCGGCGAGCATGTGGCTGGACAGCAGCACCGAGCGGCCATTGCGGGCGTAGTTGCGCAGCACGTCGCGCATGGCGGAGATCTGCGGCGGGTCCAGGCCGTTCGTCGGCTCGTCCAACACCAGCAGGTCGGGCAGCCCGAGCATGGCCTGCGCGATCGCCAGCCGCTGCCGCATGCCCTGGCTGTAGGTGCGCACCGCCCGGTCCAGCGCGCTGCCCAGCCCGGCGATCTCCAACGCCTCCTCGAGCCGGGCGTCCTTCTCCGGACGGCCGGTGCTGGCCCAGTACAGGCGCAGGTTGGTCGCCCCGGACAGGTGCGGCAGCAGCCCCGGCCCCTCGACGAACGAGCCGACCCTGGACAGCACCTCCGCGCCCGGGCTGACCCGGTGGCCGAACACCCGCATCCCTCCGCCGGTGGGATGGATCAAGCCCATGAGCATGCGCAGCACGGTGGTCTTGCCGGCCCCGTTCGGGCCGAGCAGCCCGAGCACCTGGTTGCGGCGCGCGGTGAAGGAGACGCCGGCCACCGCGGTGATGCCGCCCGGGTAGGTCTTCCAGAGATCCTCGATGACCAGCGGTGGCGGACCGTCCGCGGTGCCCCCGCCGGAGGCCGTTTCAGTGGCGGTGGCCCGAGTGGCGGTGGCCGGAATCGTGGCGGCGGTGATCTTCGACGCGATCCGCCCTCGGCGGCGGCGCAGCAGCCAGCCGACCAGCCAGGCGATCAGCGCGGCGGCCAGGATCAGCCCGATCCCGACGGCCGGACCGGTCGGCACCGTGTTCGCGGTGACCGAGCGCCCGGGGATCACCGGCACCGCCAGTCCCGCGCCTCCCGGGCCCGCTCCGCTCTGGGCGGCGGCAGCCCCGGCGGGCGCGCTGGCCAGCCCGACCCGCCACACCGCCGGCGCGCTCGAACCCTGGTACGCCTGGTCGGTGGTGCTCAGCGAGACGGCCAACCGGTGCCCGGCGGCGACCGGCGCGACCACGGCGGGCAGCGTCACGGTCACCTCGGCGGGGCCGCCACCGGCGGGCAGCGGGATCCGCATCGGGGCCACCGCGCCGCCGAGCAGCACCCGCCGCCCATCGGGCGAGATATCGGTGAGGCCGCCGAACAGCACGGCTTCGTTCGCGGTCGGCTGGCCCGGCACCGGCGCCACGGTGATCCGGACCCGGGACGACCCGGCCACCAGGACCTGGCGGGGCACCGGGTCGGTGGTGAAGCTGGCCGACTGGCCAGGCAGCGCGGAACCGATCGCGGCCAGCCGACCGGCCAGGCTGCCCAGCGCGCCGCCCACCCCGGGCACCGTGGTCAGCGCCGCCGGAGTGCCGCCGGGAGGGTTGACGATCGCCTGCGGCTCGCCGCGCAACGCGAGCGTGTCCAGCTGGACAGGTGGGGCGCCGGGCAGCCCGGGATAGCGGTCGGCGGTGACCGTGCGCACCGTCGGCGTGGTGCGCCCGCCCCGCACGCCGCCCTGCACCGCGTAGCTGAGCCCGCCAACCGGCGGCGGTGCGTTGGCGCCGCTGGTGTCTGAACCGGCCGGCGACCCGCCGGGTGCGCCTGGCTCCATCAGATACCTGTCGAACCAGGCGCCGACCCGGGCGCGCACCGTGGGCCCAGGCGCACCGCCGTCGTGCCCGCCGGAGTACCAGATGACCGAGACCGTGCCACCTCCGGCGGCGATCTCCCTGGCGGTCGCGTCGGCCTGATCCAGCCCGAAGAGGGTATCCGTCTCGCCCTGGATGAGTAGGGTCGGCGCGGCGATCCTGCCCGCCACGCTGGCCGGCGAGGAACGGCGCAGCAGCTCGATCGTGGCCACGCTGGCCCGGCCGGTGGTAGCCGCCTCGGCGTAGGCCTGGCAGACGGCCGGCACGAACCGCCCGCAGCTGGTCGCCGAAGCGGGGGCGGGTGTGTCCGCTGCCCCCGCGGCCGTGTCCGACGTCGACCCGGACGTAGAGCCGGACAGGCCGCCGCTCGCACCGGACGAACCGCCGCTTGCGCCGGAGAAGGACGAGGAGGACGAGGACGGCGCCTGCACGTCCGAAGAGGCGGGGGTGTCATCCGCCGGCGGGGTCGCGCCAGGCTGCGCGGGAGCGCTGGTCCGTCCCCGGGCGTTGCCCAACCCGGCCGAGAAGAAGATGCCCGCCCAGCCCCGCTTGAACACCCCGTCCGGGCCGAAGGCGGTGCTCGCCGGGGTGTTCTCGGCGGGCGGCGTGGCGCTCGCCGCGTTCGGGAACAGCGCCTGTCCCAGGTCGTTCCAGGTAATCGCCGGCGCGATCGCGTCCACCCGGTGGTCGTACCCGGCAAGCAGCAGCGCCAGCGCGCCGCCGTACGACCCGCCGGTCACCCCAACTCTGGGGTCCCCAGGTGCGTCCAGCCGGACCTCCGGGCGGGTGGCCAGGTAGTCGATCAACCGGGAGGCGTCCGCCACCTCGTAGTCGGGGGAGTCCAGCGCGATCTGCCCGGTGCTGCGGCCGAATCCACGAGCCGACCAGGCCAGCGCGACGTAGCCCCGGTTGGCCAGCTCGCGTGCGTCGGCGTCCACCGAGGCCTTGCTGCCGCCGAATCCGTGTGCCACCAGCACCGCCGGCGCCGGCGTGCGGGACGGCAGATACAGCGTGGTATCCAGCGAGACGGTGCCCGGTGCGCCCGGCCCGGCCGGCACGCTGAGCTGGAACTCCTCAGTGCGTACCGGGCCGGGACCGGTGCGGAAGGCGCCGACCAGCGTGACGACCGCGCCCAGCACCACGAGCACGATGACGAGGGCGACGACCCGGAGGCGGGTGACTCGGAACCGGGGCGTCACGAAGGGCACCATTCGAAAGTATGTGAACAGCAGCCGAGGTTGGCCCCCGCTCCTGGATTCCTCGACAATTCTCAGGAAAAGGTGACCTGCGCGGGGGTC
>Ga0193743_1000470_pt1 | contig 31941 bp, 31 predicted proteins | sample L2c2metaG_FD_143038 | JGI IMG/M metagenome (GOLD analysis project Ga0193743, IMG submission 143038) | Soil microbial communities from a riparian zone of the East river system, Colorado, United States - L2c2 | ecosystem: Environmental > Terrestrial > Soil > Riparian zone | place: USA: East River...
CCACGGGAGTCGCCGGGACCGCCGCCACCGGGACCGCGGAAGTCGGTCGGGCCACCGCCGCCACCGGGGCCACCCGGGCCACGGGAGTCGCCGGGACCACCGCCGCCACCGGGACCACCCGGACCCCCAGGACCCTGGTGAGGGCCTCCAGGTCCAGGCCCGCCTCCTCCGCAAACCGGCGGCACACAGCCACCGCCGCCGCCCGGTGCCGCATATGCCACTCCTGAACCGACCCCCATCAGGGCCAGTCCCACACCGGCAGCGAGAGAGACTCCCGCGACGGCTTTCTTCAGGTTCATCGTGTTACTCCTAAGTCCGGAGGCATTCACTCCGATTTATCCCGACGGCTCGAAGTTAGATAGCTTGCCTATGAATTCTCTCTGTGTCCGCTGAAAATGGGCTGTGCGGTGGTAAAACTGGTGCTGAACAGCTGTTTTCGCCGTCGCGGTGCACTCGTTGGGCGCAGCTCACCCGGTCGATAGTCGATTGGCCGGGCCCGATCACGGCGCTTGGGTACCCCCGGCGCGCAGTACTGGATGGTGCACCCGCGACCGATGCGGCGCCACCGGCCAGTCCGATTCTGCGAGTTTGCTGAATGGTGACTGTGACGCGCGACGAGCACGCGCACAGCTGGTGCCCATTTTGGGGCAAGGCCGTCGTTGTGCTGCGAAGATCCCACGCGCCGGAGAAGATAACTGGCAACTGCACGGAAGGACACCATGACCATTAGCCGCGGACTGACCGCAGCCGTAGTCGCCGCTGGGTTCTCCTTGGGGTTTGCTAGCCCGGCATGGGCCGACGATTTCAGCGGGATGTATTCATTGAACCTCAGCGGTGCCCCGGGAGCCCATACCTCTTGGACCGCTAGTTCAACGTGTCCACCGTCGGGTGGGTGCGTCGCGCACATCACCAGTTCAAGCGGATGGAGCGGTGACGCGCAGCTTGCGGGTGATCGTTGGACGATGACGGTCGACAGGCCAGACGGCCAAAGCTGCCCCGACGGCACTCGCCACTCGGAGTCACAGACGTGGTCGTGGGATGCGGCAGCGCTTGCCGGCCAAGTAAGCGGTGTTTCCACGGACCCCGCCGCCTGCCCAGAGACTTCTCCCGATGCATTCACTCTGACCAAGCTGCGCATGAGTTTGTGAACCTGCGACCTGGGGATCAAGACGGGTAGCCCACGCGGTTGTGATCTTGGAAATGTCTTGATGGGATATCTGTGTGCGGGCGCGGGGGGTCTTTTCGCGGTGGCTGATGTCCAATCCCGCGACACACGTTGGTGCCCTCGTTGCGGCGCTGCTGCTGGGGGTCTCGGGCCTGTTCGGCGGGCTTGACCACGTCCCACTCGCCGACCGCGTCGACGACGTCGAACCCGGCACCGAGGTCACCGCGGAGCCCTTCACCCTGACCATCAAGCAGGCGGTCGCGGTCGACCAGATCGGCGACGTGGTCAGCCCGCTCACGCCCGGGAACCACCTGATGGTGGTCCTCGTGGACGCCGAGAACCAGAGCAAGGAGTCACTGAGTAGCACCTTGCTGGCGCCGGTTTCACGTGCGGAGTCCTACCGGAACCGCAACCTGGTGGTGCTCGACGACCGGCTGAGCCCCACGACTGCGACGGTGTACGACGCCGACTCCAACGTGGCCGTCTCGGTCCTGAGTCCGGGCCTGACCTATCGCCTTGCTCTGGTGTGGGAGTTCGGCGGGCCGGTGCCGCAGCGACTACCGCTCGGGCTGGCCAAGCTGACGCTTCGCGGAGTGACGATTTCGCAGGCCGATCTGGAGTGGCAGGATCCCGCGGAGGCCGCGACCTTGACGCTGCCGGTCGGGGACTCCACCAAGGCCAAGGGTCCGCCGTGACCTGGCCGGCCCGGATCGGTGCGGGCGTCGCGGTGCTGGCGGCACTCGCCGTCGGACAAGCGGTCGACGCGGCGCTGCCCGTGGAACACACCGACGAACGCCCGTTCGTCCGTGCCGGGGGGATTGGCGACCGCGTTCACATGAACTACGCCGACGTCACCGTCGATGCCGTGCACACGGCCAAGTCCCTGGACACCCCGCAGGGCAAGGTCGGCACACCCGGCAGGTGGCTGATCGTCGACGTCACCGTCGTCGCCTGGGGCCGTCCGCTGTCCAGGCCCGCGATGTCCCTGGAGGACGACAGCGGCCGCGTCTTTCTCAGCGATCCCAGGTCCGGCTACGACTGGTCGTCTGCTCCGACCGGAGTGAGGTGGCGGGCGCAAGTCCCGTTCGAAGTGCCCGAGGACGCGCTCCACGGCGCGACGCTGGTGTTCAGCCGAGACGCCAACGACGACCGGCGCGACGACGTGGCAAGAATCGACCTCGGCATCGAGCCCGGCGACGTCGCAGGACTCTGGGACACCCAGCAGGTGATCGAGCTTCCCCCGGCCCAGATGGCGACACCGTGAAGGCGTGGCTGCGGCGTAACCGATGGGGTCTGCTCGCGCTCCCCGTCACGGTGGTGCTCGCCGTCGGCGCCAACGCCCAACGCCTCCACGACTACTGGTGGGATCAGGACCTTCGGCACGAGGCGGCGACGGGTGGCCAGGGGGAGTGGGTGGCGTGGACCGACCCGTTCTCCGACGCCACGGGTGACGTCACCCGAACCTTCCAGGTCAAGGTGACCGGCTCGGAGTCGACCGACGTCGCCGACTCCTCGGACGGCCCAGCCGACCTCGACCTGCCGTCCGACCTCACGGGTTGGCGGGTCACCATGGACTTCGAGGCGCAACCCGACCAGGTGCTGTTCGGATGCCTGCTGGCGCTGCTCGACGACGAGGGCAACCGGTACTACTACCGGGCGAGGGCGAACAAGGTATCGCAGGACATCTGGCCTTGCGTGCCGCAGGACCACCCAGGGCCAATGCCCTCGATCGAGGCGGGGAAGCCGCGAACGGTGTTTCCCGGCGAGGAACGACCGTCGCACTGGACTGCCCGGCCGGTGGTGGTGGTGCCGCGCAGCGCGAAGATCACGCAGGTGCTGCTGTGGTGGGAGCAGCCGGACTACCTTGCGGTGCAGCTGAACTGACTTGCCGGAGCATCCTGTCGACGCCTGCGGCGAGCAACACGGCCAGCACCGTCAGCATCAGCGCGTCCTCGATGGCCCCTTCGATCGGCGCCCATGCCACGTAGGTGTCGCTGTCGACGGGGCCCACCACCGCGCGCCACACGGCGCTGACGAGCCAAGGAACGCGTAGCGCCAGCAGGGCGGCCAGCGCGAACACGAGCATCGGCACCAGGCCGGCCCTGACCATCAGTCGCAGCCCCTCGAAGAACGCCGTGAAGCGCGATGTGACGTCGTCGGCAAGACCGCCGATGGCGCGGGCCACCGGCTTCGGCACGACCTTGGCCCGCGCGAGCCAGGGGTGCTCGAAGTTCGGTGCCGGGGCCAACTTGTGGCCGAGCACCACCGCGCCGACGGTGATCCAGGCCAGTGGGACGATCACCACCGCGTCGACGGATCCGAGCAGGCCGACCAGCCAATTGGTCACGGTATGTACCGGTTGGGCGAGCGGGCCCAGGCGGTCGACCACGGCGTCGTAGTACCCGGTGACCCTCGCGACGGCGACCCGGTTGAGCAGCCAGTCCTTGACTGCGGCTTTCTCTCCATCGATGTAGCCCGCGGCGTTCGCCGACCAGTAGACCTCGACGAGCGCGCCCAGGATCGCGAAGCCGAGAAATCTCCAGCGCTTCTCTGCGCGGCCGAGCGCGAACCGCAGCACCCAGGCCGCCAGCACCAGACCCGCGACGAGGTAGACGCTGTTGATGAAGACGCGGCCGAAGTCCGGTCCCGTGCCCGTGCCGTAGAAGTCGATCTGGTTCAGCTCGTCGACGCCCGCCTCGTTGACGAACTGCGCGACGTCCTCGGCCAGCAGCCCCGCGCTGACGTAGACGGCGAAGAACGGGACCACCATCGAGGTGGCGACGTCGATCAGCCGGCGTTCGCGGCCGGTGGTGGCATCGGCCGGCGCGGTGCTCGACGAGACCCGCTCGGCGTTCGGCAGGTCGTGGCGCAACACGTGCAACATCGCGATCATGGCGACCAGAAACCCCAGCGGTGCGAGGATGACCAATCCGTGCCCCAACCAGTTCACGTGATCGCTGACCTCGACCGCGGCCCAGAGTGCCGCCCCGCGAAATGCCATGCCCGCCAGCCCCAGAGCAACGAGCACCGGCCAGTGTCGAAGCAGAAGCCGGGCCGCCACGACCAGCACGTCGGCGGCATCTCGCACGAATTCCCGTGCAGTCCCCACGGCGACAGGGTACCGAGGACGGTCCCGCCCCGTGGCCGGACATTTGTTCCGTCTGCGGTGTGACTCATGTCACTAACCTGTGATCTGGCTCACGGCATCACACTCCGCTACAGTCGGATATCGAAGGTAAGTCCATTGAAAAGGAAAGACCAATCGCTGCGGGTTTGGCTCGCTGGCTGCAAGGTTCTGATTGCTGCGTGGCCGCTAACCGTCATTAGGTCTGAGTGAGCTCGTAACTCCGCAGCCCATAAGCGCGGCCGTCATCGGCCGGTCGTGGTGGGTGGGCGACGGTAGCGGTCCCTTAAAAACAGACAGCAATTGCCGTTGTTCACCAATCACGATGGATATTCTCGGAGGTCTAAATGTACAAGAACATCAAGCCAATTGCCGCCGGAGTAGGCATTGCCGCACTGCTGGCACTGGGACTAGGCGTCGCCACAGAAGGATCGGGCTCTTCCACCGGCACGTACAGCAGCGGCGGCACTGCCGGAGACACCGTCACGATGAGCCCCGACCCGACCACGCTGGAGACCGCCTCGTTCGTGCCGGCGGAGAAGGCGGCGGCACCCTGCGGATTCGCTCAAACCGGCGGCTGCTGAACGGGGTCAGTGCGGTATTCGCGCTCCGAAACAGCCTCTGACCAGCGCGCCGGCAGTGTGGTGTTTCAGGACATACGAATGGGGTGTCTCAAGACATCGGCATAGGTGAGTCGGCGATGTTCGGCGAGTGTCGAAGGCTCGCTTGGTCATCACCGCCGTCGTTGTCCAAGGACGCTCACAGTCGGAGGTCGCCCGCGAGTACGGCGTCTCCCAAGGCTGGATATCGCGGCTGGTCGCCCGCTACCGATCCGAGGGCGAGGCCGCGTTCGAGCCACGATCACGCCGGCCACACACCAGCCCGGCCCGCCTACCGCAGGTCTTGTTCATGGCGGCGTCGCTACTGGGGTGTGGGTGGTTGGTGCGGTCAGCGGTGCAGGAGGCGGGTGGTTTCGTTCCAGAGGCGGTCGGCGTCGTTTTGATCGAGGGCGTGGGGGGCCACTCCGCGGGTGCCGTCGCCGGGCTCGGTGACGACGACGGCTTCGTTGCAGTCCTCGAAGTAGCGTCCGGTCACCCCCTCGACGAGCGGGGAGGCGGCCAGCAGCACGGAGGTGGCCGCGCCCTGCTGTGGGGTTTTCCAGCCCGGGGGAGCCGCCAGCGGGCGGTCGTGCTCGTCGACCGCCCCGATGGAGCGCAGGGTGGCTTGGTCGAGGTGGCGCTGGATGTTGGTCACGACGCCGCCGGGGTTCAGCGCGTTGGCGGTGATGGCGTCGGCGGCCCATCTCTTGGCGATGGCGACGGTGAACAGGACGGTCGCCGTCTTGGGCTGGGCATAGGCGGAGTAGGCGTCGTAGGGCCGGGAGGTGAAGTGGATGTCGTCGAAGACGACCGGCGACATCACGTGGGCCGAGGAGCTGACGACGACGACCCGGGCTCCCTGCGCGGCGGCGAGCGCGTCGTGCAGGCCCCGGGCCAGGGCGGCGTGGCCGAGGTAGTTCGAGGCGAACTGCGTCTCCCAGCCCTCCGGGGTGTGCTCGGGCAGGTCTTGCCGCTGTTGGCCCGGACGCACCGCAAACAGGATCCCGGCGTTGTTGACCAGGATGTGCAGGGGCTGGCTCCAGTCGGCGGTGAAGGCGTCGATGGTGGCGAGGTCGGTCAGGTCGAGGCGTGCGACAGCGACGTCGTGGCGCCCCGTGGTGGCCTGGATATCGGCGGCGGCGCGCTGGCCGGTGTCGGTGTTGCGGACGGCCAGGGTCACCTGGGCGCCGGCGCTGGCCAGCGTGCGGGCGGTCTCCAGCCCGATCCCCGACGCGCCGCCGGTCACCACTGCGCGCTTACCGACCAGGTCGACACCGGCGATCACCTGCGCGGCGGTCGACTCAGCGTTGAAAGGGGTCGTGATCCGGGACATTGCTCGTACTCCTTGGGTAGCTAGGTGGGCCCAGCGAGGTCGCCGGCCCGGCGTGGGGATCAGCTAGTCACTCGCCAAAAACACCGAACGGCAACGACATCACTTCTCGCCCCGATCACTCCCAGTTGGATAACGGGAGTTCGGGATGGCTAGATATGTTCTTGCTCTTGCGGGCGTCGTCGGGGCTGTCACGTGGTGTGCGGCGCTCGCCGAGCACCTCGTAGATATCGATGACCGTGGTTTGGTCGTCCACCGCGTCGGAAGCGGTCATCGTCGGCGCGGCGGCGCCGAGGGTTTCGAGGGTCGCGGCGAGATCCTCGGTCTCGATCTCGTAGACAGTCAGAAACCGGGGCCGGTCCGCGGCAATCTGCCCGGTCAGGGCGTAGCGCCGACCGGCTACGAACCCGGGTACCTGCAGCCCGGTCAGGGCGTAGCGCCGGGCGGCTACGAACCCCGGCACCTGCAGCACCTCGGGCAGATGTGTGTCCTCATACCAACGGTTGAAATCGTCCTCACGACCAGGGACGGGGGAGGTCACGACGGTCTCGATGTATCTCATTGGGTCCTTACCCTTGTCGGAGGGTGTTCGGTGCCGCCGCCGGTCGTCGGCTTCGAATCACCGAGGGACGGCGGGTATGGCTTTCCTTAGTCAGCCGTTGATGGCCGAAGGAGATTGACCGCACGCCCAGCCGCAGCAGTGAGGCTGCGCAGGCACGTTCGATGGTGCGGGACATTGCTCGTACTCCTTGGGTCGCTGGGTGGGCCCAGCGTGGTTGCCGGCCCGGGGTCAGCTGGTCGCTCGCCAGATCAGCCGAACGGCGCGCCGGACCCGGTCGCGGAACTCGGCCCGCGTAGCCACGGTCAGCTTCCAGGTGACGGCGGCCGAGAAGAGGACGTCCGTGAAGTCGTGGGCACCCAGCTCCACGGTGAATACGCCGGGCGGGGCCAGCGAGTCGACCTGCGCGCTGATCGTCGCTTTGGCCTTCTGCTGGTAGTCATCGAACATCGAGCCCAGCTGCTCGCTGTTCTCCAGCAGCTCGCCGAGGTCCCTGGACACCTGGGTCTCGATGTACTGGCCCAGCAGTGCATCCAGCGCTGCGACGATCCGGTCCTCGAAACCCAGCGTATCGTCGGCGAGACACGCCTCCATGGCCTGCTGTCCGCCTTCCATGACGCCTTGCATCGTCGCGCGGTACAGCCGCTCCTTGTTCTGGAACAGCAGGTACAAGCCCGGCCGGGAGATACTCGCCGCCTTGGCCACCGCCTCCATCGACGTCTTCTGAAACCCGTACCGCCCGAACACGCCAACCGCAGCCGCAAGGACGCGCCCGCGCTTGGGATCGTCGGGCTCGACCATCGCTGAACTGCTCACACCTGACAATATAGACAACATTTCAAACGTTGTCTAATCTGTCAGGGGAGCGCGAAAGTGGACTCTGGATTCATGACGAGGTGTGCGATGACAGGTTTTGGCCAGAAAGGTTCGTCGAGCGGTGTGATGCCAGTCGACGGATACGAACGCGTCTTCTCGGTGCTCGAGGACTGTGACGGGGCCAAACCGGGCGACGTTGTCCGAGAAGGAGATCGACCACTCACGGCGGAAGCCAACAAGTGATCCGTGCCATGGTGGGCAAGTTCGCCATCCTCGTCGCCCTCGTCCTGTCGGTGGTGGCGATGCTGCAGCCCGACCGGGTGATCTCCGGAATCGTTGCGGGACTGGTGTTTACATCGTTCCTGCTCACGATCTCGGCCCACGGGCACCACTGGAGGCATGGTTGGCATGAGGCCCACCGTCATCACGGTATCAAGGGTCATGCCCACGACCACCTGGACAGCTATCAGCGATTTGTGCAGGTATTGAGTGACTGAATACTGCATCGGCGTGAGAGCAGCAACTCCAACCGTCCAATGCACTATCCGCCGGAAGGCGGTGGACCCGTGCATTATTCGCGGCCCGCGACTCTCTCAAAGGATTTGGACAGCACGGATTCCTGATTCCGTGGGAACAGGCAACCGTCGCCATGGGTCTGGCTCTGAGCCGTTACCGGTTTGGCTCGCTTCTTCGGGGCCGCGCCCGCCGAGCGCACCCTCCCCGGCGACGGCGCCGAGATTTCGGCGACCCACGTCGCCGACTGGCTCGCTCACAAGTCGCATCGCTGAGTCCACCGTGCGCGGAACGACCCAACCTCGTCTCATGAACGGATGACGGCGAGAAAGAGATGCGGAGGCACATCATGACGCTGCAGGTTTCGCAACCATGGCCGCCGCTGCGTTGCCGCATCCGTGGGAACAGCGCGGGGGTACAAGCTGTTCGGGGATTTCACCCCCGAGGCCGTTCGAGTCTGACGCCGAGTTGGCGGCGCGCTTCGAGCGTGATGCGCTTCCGCTGCTCGACATGCTGTTCAACGGCGCGCTACCGATGACCCGCAGCCGGGCCGATGCCGAGGACCTATTGCAGGACACCATGGTGAGCGCATTCGCGGGATTCCGGACCTTCCAACAAGGCACGAACCTCAAGGCGTGGCTGTTTCGGATCCTGAACAACCAGCGCATCAACACCTACCGCAAGAAGCAGCGGCAGCCGCCAGAGTTTCTCGCCGACGAGATCACCGACCTGCAACTGGCCTCCAGCGCCGGGCACTCCTCGACGGGACTGCGCTCGGCCGAGGTTGAGGCACTGGAAGTGTTGCCGGACACCGAGATCAAAGCCGCGCTGCAGGCGTTGCCGGAACAGTTTTCGGATGGCGGTGTACTACGCCGACGTCGAGGGCCTGGCGTATAAGGAGATCGCCGCGATCATGGATATCCCGCTCGGCACGGTGATGTCGCGGCTACACCGCGGGCGCCATCGACTACGCACCCTGTTGGCCGACGTCGCCCGAGACCGCGGCTTCATTCGCGGACAACGCTCAGGTTCACCGACAGAGCCCTCGCAGTGACAGGTGGCGGTTCTGGCATCGGCGAAGCAACCGTGCGCAAGCTGACCGAAGACGGCGCGAATGTCGTCATCGCCGATGTCGACGATGCCCGTGGCAAGCGCGTGGCCGCAGAGGCCACCAATGCGGGTGGCCACGCCGCCTTCGTCAATGTCGATGTGAGCAGAGAGCCCGATGCCGATACCCTCGTGCGGTTTGCCCTGGGGCACACCGCAGTACAGGAGACGAGACCCTGGGTAGATCGGCGCCGGGCGGCCGGAGCGTCGTCGGCCGTGACTGCCTCGCGACCGCTTCGTGGCCGTGGGTGCACGCCAGATCTGATTGACGTGCGTCACAGTCGACGCTAAACTAGCGTTGCTCACTTATTCGGAGAGATCGGCACCGTCTTTCCCGGCAAGTGGACCGACTTCCCGAATTCTCCGCCAGCGGACATGTTGACCGTCGCGGCGGATCGGCTCGTTGCGCCCATTCGACATTCAGAAGGGGATACCTATGCGAAGCGAAGATCTTCTGCTCCTGCGTAAGCAGATCGAGGAGAATCCATATTCGGCGGACTTGGCCGTGATGCGTGCCAGCCACGAGGCGGCCGGACAGTTTCCGCTACCGAGTGACGTGCGCGTCGAGGCATTTCAGCTCGCTGGGTTGTCGGCCGAGCGGCACACGAACACCCGCGCGCGGCGTCCCGGTGTGATCTTCTACCTTCATGGTGGCGGATATGTCACGGGTTCGCTGAACACTCACCGCTACTACGTGGCCGAGTTGACGCGCCAGTCGGGCTTGGATGCGGTCGCCATCGACTATCGCCTCGCGCCGGAGAATCCATATCCGGCAGCGATCGAGGATGCCGTCCGCGCGTACCGATCGTTGATTCAGGAGTATGCGCCCGACAGCATCGTCATCGCTGGTGACAGTGCCGGTGCCGGCCTGTTGATGGCGACCCTGCTCTCGGTTCGTGACCAGAACGTGGCGCAACCGGCGTGCGCCTACTGCGTCTCACCGTGGGTTGATCTCGAAGTGACTGGCGCGTCCATCGAGACAAAGGCAGACGAAGATCCGATGGTTCGGAAGGATCTTCTGCTCAGCACGGCGAAGAACTATCTCGGCACCGTGGACCCGAGAACGCCCCTTGCATCGGCGATCCACGCCGATCTCAGCGGCCTGCCGCCCCTCCTGATCCAGGTGGGCTCGGCAGAGATGTTGCTCGATGACTCAACGCGGTTGGCCGCGGTCGCCGGTGCCGCCGGTGTGCAGGTCCAGCTCGAGATATGGCCGGACATGATTCACACCTGGCCGGTGTTCTACCCGGTCCTGGCGGACGGCACGAAGGCAATCACGAAGGCCGTCGACTTCATGCTCGCGACGTTGGAAGGCCGCTCCGTTACACAGAGCGCTTGACAGGCTCGGCCACAGCAGCAGATGCCGGATGCGCCCGCTTCACGAGGCCGTCGGTTGAGAGGATATGGAGACAGGATGAACCAGTTCGACGGGAACACCACTGCTCGCGGAGCAGTTTCTGACCTCGGGTTCGACCCGGACGCCTTGCGCGACCGCTACCGGCTGGAGCGCGACAAACGTGTTCGCTCCGATGGTCATGATCAGTACATCGAGGTGGCGGGTGACTTCAGCCACTACGTGGACGATCCCTACTCCGAGATTGCGCCCCGCTCCGCAGTGACCGACGGGGTCGAGGTCCTGATCGTCGGTGGCGGTTTCGCCGGCCTGTATGCGGCGGCGCGCCTGCGCGAAGCGGGAGTAGACGATATTCGAATCGTGGAGCGCGGTGGCGATTTCGGCGGCGTCTGGTACTGGAACCGCTACCCCGGCGCGCAGTGCGACATCGAGTCCTACATCTACCTCCCGCTGCTGGAGGAGACGGACTACATTCCGACCGAGAAGTACGCTCATCAGCCCGAGATATTTGCTCATGCGCAGCGCATCGGCAAGCACTACGATCTCTATGGCAACGCCCTTTTCCAGACGCGGATCACTGACTTGCAGTGGTCCGACGAGCAGGAGAAGTGGCAGGTCACCACAGACCGTGGAGACAACTTCGCCGCGCGGCTCGTCATCACGTGCACCGGGGCGCAGGAGAAGCCGAAACTTCCCGGCATTCCGGGCATCGACGGTTTCACGGGCCACACGTTCCACACCTCTCGCTGGGACTACTCGTATACCGGCGGTGATGTGACGGGCGATTTGCACAAGCTTGCCGACAAGCGCATGGCCATCATCGGCACCGGCGCGACGGGCATTCAATGCACGCCGTACGTCGCCAAGGACGTCGGGCACCTCTATGTCTTCCAGCGGACGCCCTCCATGGTCAATGAACGCGGAAACCGTCCCACGGATCCGGCATGGGTCGACAACCTGACGCCGGGCTGGCAGAAGCGCCGGATGGACAACTGCACGACGGTGGTCTTCGGTGGTCCGCCGGTCGAGGACCTGATCAATGACGCGTGGACCCGGGCCGGTCGCGAAATCACGAGTGTCTACTCCAGCCCAGGATGGGGTGCTCTGTCGGAAGCTGAACAGAATCTGAAGTCCGAGATTGCCGACTTCACGGTGATGAACAAGATTCGCGCGCGGGTGGACACCATTGTGAACGACGTTCGCACCGCGGAGGCCCTCAAGCCGTGGTACCGGTTCACAAGCAAGCGCCCCACCTTCAACGATGGATTTCTGCCCGCATTCAACCGTGACAACGTCACGCTGGTGGACACGAACGGGCGTGGCGTCGATCGGATCACCGAGAGCGGTCTGGTGGTCGACGGCCAAGAGTACGAGGTGGACTGCATCGTCTTTGCGACCGGCTTCGAACTGGCCACGGGCTATACGCGCCGCGTCGGGTTCGAAATTCATGGGCGCAATGGAGTGACGCTCACCGAGTATTGGGAGAACGGCACTCGCACCTTGCATGGCCATTCGAGCCACGGCTTTCCCAACCTCTTTCACATAGGTACCGGACAGGTCGGCTTCTCGATCAATTACATCGAGATCATGGAGGAGCAGGTCGACAATCTGGTCGAGATCATCAAGGGCGTCAAGCGGCGTCGGGCTTCCACAGTCGAGGTGACAGCAGAAGCCGAGGCGGACTGGGTGGCGACGATCATCGCGGGCGCCGAATCCAGGCTCGAATTCCTCTTAGAGTGCACGCCGGGCTATTTCAACAACGAAGGTCGCCCGGTTCGCCATGGGAAGGGGGTCGCGGATTCCGCATTTGCTGGGGGATTCACCATGTTCAGGGAAATCCTCGCGTCGTGGCGCTCCGACGGGGAAATGGCTGGATTGAAGTTCACCCGATAGTGCGAGCCGGGCGACATGACAGATGGAGTGTGTGGAAAATGAGCGAGCTGAACGAGATGGCGGCGCCGGTGCGCAACGCCGGTTGCTTCTTCATCGATGGTCAGTGGGTCAAGCCGTCGTCGGATTCGATGATCGAGGTAATCGATCCGGCGAGCGAGCGGCTCTACTTCCGGGTTGCCGAGGCACAGGCGCCGGACATGGACCGTGCGGTCGGGGCGGCGCGTCGCGCGTTCGACGAGGGCCCGTGGCCCCGGATGTCCCATGTCGAACGGGCCGAGTACCTGCGTGCGATCGCCATCGGGATGCGTGAGCACGCTGATGAGTTCGGCCGGATGTGGCCCCGGGAATCGGGCGTGCTGCACCCGGCCGCGCAGGGCATGGTCGCGCGTGCATCGACGCGGTTCGACTACTACGCCGGTCTGGCCTCGACGTATCCGTTCGAGGAGCAGGTGACGCCGACCACCGGTGGCCAGTTCGGTCTGCTGGTGCGTGAGGCGGTGGGGGTCGTCGGGGCGATCATCCCGTGGAACGGCCCCCTCATGATGATTGCGGCCAAGGTCGCTCCCGCCCTGCTCGCCGGTTGCACGGTCGTGCTGAAGTCGTCGCCCGAGGCGCCCGGCGAGGGCCTTCTGCTGGCCGAGATCGCGCAAGCTGCTGGTCTGCCTGCCGGGGTCCTAAACGTCGTGACCGCCGATCGGGAGGTGTCGGAGCTTCTCGTACGCGATCGGCGCGTCGACAAGATCACGTTCACCGGCTCGACGGCAGCCGGCCGGCGAATCGCCTCGCTGTGCGGTGAGCGCATCGCCCGGTGCACCCTCGAGCTCGGCGGCAAGTCGGCCGGCGTTGTTCTCGATGATTTCGATCTCGCGACGGCGGCCGAGACGATCGCGCACTCCGCGAGTTTCCTGGCGGGCCAGGTGTGCGCGTCGCTGACCCGGATCGTGGTGCCCCGTGACCGGCACGACGACTTCGTCGATGCGCTCGCGACGGCGTACTCGGCGATCGCGGTGGGCGATCCGTTCGACCCGGTGACCCAGATGGGCCCGCTCGTATCGAGCCGCCAGCGCGACCGTGTCGAGGGCTATGTCGCGAAGGGGATCGAGGAGGGTGCCACGCTCGTCTCCGGCGGCGGCCGGCCCACGCACCTCGATCGCGGCTGGTTCGTGGAGCCGACGGTGTTCGGGAACGTCGACAACTCGTCGACGATCGCCCAGCAGGAGATCTTCGGTCCGGTGTTGAGCGTGATCGCGGCCGATGACGAGCGACATGCCGTCGCGATCGCGAACGACACGATCTACGGCTTGAACGCGACGGTGTTCACCAACGATGCGGATCGGGCGTGCGCGGTCGCGCGGCAGCTGCGCTCCGGCACCGTAGGGCACAACGCGGTCCGGGGCGACTTCGGCGTCGCGTTCGGCGGATTCAAGCAGTCCGGCATCGGCCGAGAGGGCGGCAAGGAAGGAGTGGTGCCGTTCCTCGAGACCAAGTTCGTCGTGCTAGAGGACAGCCCTTCCGACCACGACCACCTCGCGGGGATTCGATGAGAGCGGCGCTCCTCTCGGCGATACCGGGGCAGTTCGACATCGGCGAGGTCTCGATCGACAAGCCGATGAGCCACGAAGTCCTGCTGCGAACTGTCGGCTCGGGCCTGTGCCACAGCGATCTCAGTCTGATCGACGGGCCGTTCGCCGCCGGTTTCGGCGGCGGAGGAGGCGCCGTGCTCGGTCACGAGGCCGCGGGAGTGGTCGAAGCGGTCGGCGCCGAGGTGTCCTATGTCCGACCTGGTGACCATGTCATCGCCTTCCCGGCCCAGTTCTGCGGGCGGTGCGAACTCTGTCTCCGGGGCATGCCGGCGTTGTGTACCGACAGCCCCGGGCCGCGCCATCGCGATGACCCGCCGCGCCTGACCCGCAAGGGCCAGCCCGTCGTCGCGCTGGCCAATCTCGGTGCGTTCGCCGAGGAGATGCTCGTCCACGAGAACGCCGTGGTGAAGATCGATCCCGACTACCCGTTCGACCGCGCCGCCATCATCGGCTGTGGGGTGGCGACCGGACTCGGTGCCGTGATCAACACGGCCGCGGTCCGAGCGGGCAGTTCGGTCGCGGTCGTCGGCCTCGGGGGAGTCGGGCTGTCGGTCGTGCAAGGGGCGTTCATCTCCGGTGCCCGCCAGATCATCGCCGTCGACACGCAGTCGAGCCGGTTCGACCTGGCGACCACGCTCGGGGCCACCGACTGTGTCGATGCATCGTCGGCGGACCCCGTGGCCGCCGTGCAGGAGCTCTCCGGGGGTGGGGTCGACTATTCGTTCGAGGCGATCGGGGTGAAGAGCACGATCGAGCAGTGCGTGCTGATGCTTCGGCGGGCCGGGACGGCAACCATCGTCGGCTACGGGCGGGGACAGAAGGTCGAGCTCGATGCCGGCCTGTTCATGGACGAACGGCGAGTGCAGGGCTGCATGATGGGATCGACTCGGTTCCGCATCGATCTCCCGCACTACATCGCGTTCGATCTGGCCGGGCGCCTCAACCTCGAGGCGTTGATCGAGTCCCACATCACGCTCGACGATCTCAACGAGGGCTACGACGCGATGCGTCGACGGGCCATCACCGGCCGTCGGGTCATCATGTTCCCGCAGTGAGCGAGCGGCAGCGCACCGGCCTTGACGGCGCCACCCGCTCAGTTATACTAACATTGGTAGCTTACCGGCCGCGTGTCGGCCAGGCCTTTCATCGGACCATCAGGGCAAAGGGGCCAAGGAAATGAGCAATGCAGTCGACGTCGTCGCGACGACAGCTGGCAAAGCACCCATTCCGGACCGGGTGCAAGCGTTTCTGGACGCTGGGGTGAAGAAGCTCTACATCGATGGCGACTGGGTCGACTCGTACACCGGCGAGACCTTCGAGACGATCAACCCCTCCACCGGCAAGGTCATCGCACGGGTCGCCGCAGGCGGTCCCGTCGACGTCGATCGTGCCGTCGCTGCCGCCCGGCGCGCGCTGAGCGGCCCGTGGGGCAGGATGACGCCAGCGCAGCGTCAACGGCTGCTGTGGCGCTTCGCCGACGCCGTGGTGGAGAACTCCGACGAGTTGCGCTTCCTCGAAGTGCTCGACATGGGCAGGCCGATCGGCACCGATCCTCGGATCCGGGTCGAAACGTGCGCCGAAGTCCTGCGTTACTACGCTGGTAGTGCAACCAAGATTCACGGCGAGACCATTGAAAATTCGCACGGCAAGGGCGTCCTCACGTACACCGTGAAAGAGCCGGTCGGAGTCGTCGCTTCGATCGTGCCCTGGAACGGCCCGCTGTCGAATGCGCTCTGGAAGCTCGCACCCATTCTCGCAACGGGGTGCACGACGGTCTTGAAGCCTGCCGAGCAGGCACCGCTCGTGGCCGTCAGGCTGGCGGAGATCCTCCAGGAGCTGGGCCTTCCGGACGGTGTCGTCAACGTGGTCAACGGGATCGGCGAGATCGCCGGTGTCGCGCTGGTCGACCACCGTGACGTGGACAAGGTCTCCTTCACCGGCTCGACCGCAACCGGCCAGGCGATCGTCCGAGCGGCGGCGGGCAACCTCAAGCGTGTCACGCTCGAGCTCGGCGGCAAGTCCCCCGACATCATCTTTGCCGATGCAGATCTCACTCGGGCCATTCCGGGCGCCGCCATGGCAACGTTCGCGAATTCGGGTCAGAACTGCGTCGCCGGGACACGGGTGTATGTGGAGCGACCGGTGTACGACCAGGTGGTGGAGGGGGTGAGCCGCTACGCCGAGACGCTCAAGGTGGGGAACAGCCTCGACCCATCGACGCAGATCGGTCCGCTCGTGTCCGGTGAACAACTCGATCGTGTCACGGGTTACCTTCGCGTCGGTCGCGAGGAAGGTGTCCGCGTCACGACCGGCGGCGAACGGTTGACGACGGACGGACTCGGCGACGGTTATTTCGTGCCTCCCACGGTATTCGCGGATGCTCGGGATGAAATGCGGGTTGCCCGGGAGGAGATCTTCGGACCGGTCATGTGTGTCATGCCGTTCGATGACATCGACGAAGTCCTGGCCAGTGGGAACGACTCCGACTTCGGACTCGGCGGCGGCGTGTGGACCAAAGACCTCGGCAACGCACATCGTGTCGCTCGTCGGCTGCGGGCAGGCACCGTGTGGGTCAACACCTACCTGCTGCTTGATCCGGCAGTGCCCTTCGGCGGCTACAAGATGAGCGGGTGGGGCCGGGAGAACGGCAGCGCAGCACTCGAGTCGTACCTCAACACGAAATCAGTGTTCATCGATGCCGGCGAATGACATGCACGAATCGTGCCTGGCAGGGAAGGGCGTAGGGACCGTCATGCCAAAGCAGTCCCCGGTGGCCAGCGAGTTGGACAAGCCGTTCTGGGATGCGTGCAACCAAGATCGGCTGGTGCTGCAGTACTGCGGCTCGTGCAGCCGGTTCCAGCATCCACCCGAGGGCGAGTGCCTCGAGTGCTCCTCGGACGAGGAGTTGACGTGGCGCGAGATCGGCGGCAGCGGAAGGATTTACAGCTGCGCCGTCATCCATGACACGCCGATCGCGGTGCTGCAGGCCCATCAGCCGTACAACTGCGCAGTGATCGACCTGGACGACGCTCCAGGAATCAACATGATGTCGCATCTTCCGGGAACTCCTGTGGACTTGGTACCGATCGGAGCGCCGGTGAGTTTGATTTTCGAGGTGACACCAGGTAATGGACAGAAGGTTCCTGAGTGGCGACTGACGTGACGGCACCCACTGTTCGTCAGTCCGCGGCGGCGTTGTACCGGACGACCGAGGGTCTGGGTCGATGGCCTCATCGGGGAAAGGTTGCGGCGGTCGGAATCGGGCACTCGCCGACTCTGCGGCGATGGGATGGCGACCCGGAGACCAGCGTGGGGGCGTGGTCGATCCTGGCGATACGCCGGGCGATCGAGGACGCGGGAGTCGCACCTGATCAGGTGGACGGGCTGGTGCTGGACCGCGATACCTCGACCGGGTCGCCCTGGCCGTCCGGCGAGCCGGTGCCGGAGAACTTCCTGGAGCGCTTCAACCAGACCGACGATCCGATGGACGGGTTGGTGCAGCTCAGCCCGGAATGGATCCTGAAGAACATGCCGGAACTCACGAACCTCAAGTTCGTGATGCTCGCCCAGCACTGCATGTCGATGGTGCTGACCGCCGCCGTCGAGGCGGTGGGCAGAGGAATGGCGAGCACGTGCATCGCGCTCAAGGCCTGGCACAACCTGCCCGGCCGATACCGCACGGGCGGATTCAACGCAGAGCCGACGGTGTCGGGCCGCGGCAAGTACGGCCCGTCCCTCGCCGGCCCGACCTGCTATGGCACGGCCATGCAGTTCCAGCGCTATCTGCACAAGTACGGCAAGACGCACGAGATGATGGCTCCGTTCGTGGTGAACTCCAGGAACAACGGCCTGCTCTTCCCCGAGGGGTACTGGGCGCAGCACCGACCGACGCCGATCACTGCCGATGACTACAACAACGCTCGCTGGATTGCGAAGCCGGCCAACCTCTTCGACAATGACATGCCGATTCATGCCGCAGGCGCCTACCTGATCACTACGGCCGAGCGCGCCACGCACATGAAGCAGAAGCCCGCGTACGTCCTGGGCCACGCCGGAGCGGGAGCCGTGCACGGCGATTCCTACACCGGTCTGAAGCCCCGGGGTGTGATCGAGACACTTGAAGAAGCCGAAGAGTTCGCGGCAGCGAGCGGTCGTCGGGTGTTCGAAGCGACCGGCCTCACCGCCAGAGACATTCAGTTCGAGAACATGTACGACGGCTTCGCCCCGTTTCATGTGTTCCACATCGAAGGGCTCGGCTTCGCCGGCATCAAGCGTGGTGAAGCACTGGACCTCTTCCAGGAAGACATCAGCATCAACTCCCCACACCCGGTCTCGCCCAGTGGCGGCAATATCGGTGGTGGCCGCACTCGGTTCTGGATGCATACCGACTCCATCCAACAGATCCAAGGACGTGCCGGCCGGCGGCAGATCAGGATTCCTGCCAACGTTGGGATATCTGGCGGATTCATGCCGTACTGGAGCAACTTCATCGTGTGGGGCGCCAACGCCGACTGACGTGAGAGTTGCGGAATTACTGGCTGTTTCGTGCAGGTTGAGCACGGGGATCGAGACAACATCATGGCAGAGAAGGAAGCGTCGCCCGGAAGCTTCTTGACGGGCGTTCGTGTTCTGGAGCTTGCTGACGAGCTAGGCGAGTACTGCGGGAAGGTGCTGGCCGGGCTTGGCGCCGACGTGATCAAGGTCGAGCCGCTCGGCGGCGAGAAGACCAGAACCTATGGGCCCTTCCACGAAAATGTGCCCGACCCGAACCGCAGCATCTACTTCTGGCACTACAACTTCGGTAAGCGAAGCGTCACGATCGACCTCGAGACCCAAGCCGGCCGCAACGACTTCCTTCGACTGGCCGGATCAGCAGACATCGTCCTGGACACCCGCCCGCGTGACTACCTCGCCGCCCGAGGTCTGGGCTATGCGCAGCTCAAGGAGAAGAACCCCGGCATCGTCTACGTCCGGATCAGCCCGTTCGGAGACGACGGCCCATGGGCCGACTACAAGGGAAGTGACCTGGTTCACCTGGCGCTGGGTGGAGTAATGATGAACTGCGGCTATGACCCGACACCCGAGGGTGAGTACGAAACACCGCCGATCGCACCGCAGATGTGGCAGTCGTATCAGATCGCCGGCGAGACGACGGCGATGTCGATCATCGCCGCGCTCTGCTACCGGCTGCACAGCGGCGTCGGGCAGCAGCTGTCCACCTCGGTGCACGATGCCGTGGCGAAGAACACCGAAACCGATGTTCCGGACTGGATCTACCTTCACTCCCCGCACAATCGGTTGACCTGCCGCCATTCGTTCCCGACCTCCACACGGAAGGACGGGAACAACGTATCCACGACACCGAGTATCGCGATGACGAAGGACGGGCGGTGGGTACTGCCGTACCAGACGTACCTGCCCGGGATCGGATCGCCGATCGACAGCTTGTTCGCGTTGTTGACGCGGCACGGCTTCGGCAGCGAGATCGACGACGAGCAGCTCCGTGACTCCGCGCACCGGCGAGAGCCTGCCGGCATCCGCCAGGTCAACTCGATCGTCACGCGGTTGCTGAACAGCTACACGTTCGATCGCGACATCTGGCTCGAGGCGCAGAACCTGGGGCTGCAGTGGGCGCCGGTGCGCCGCCCGGAGGAGAACGTCGGCGACCCGCACTGGTCGCACCGGGAGACCTTCTTCGACGTCGAGTACCCGGAGCTCAAGACCTCGTTCACCCAGGTCGGCGCGAAGTGGATCGCACCAGGCCTGCCGTGGCGCAGCGGCCCGAGGGCACCCACCATCGGCGAACACAACGCACAGGTGCTGACCGGCCCCGATTCGCGCGGACCGCGCGCCACGCCCGTCGACACCGATGCACGAAAAGTTCCAGGTGCCGATGTGAGCAAGTTGGGCAAGCCATGGGCGCTGTCCGGCGTGCGGGTGATCGACCTGGGGTGGATCCTCGCCAGCGCGGGCGGCGGGCGGTTCTTCGCGGCGCTGGGCGCTGAAGTGATCAAGGTCGAGCACTCATCGAAGATCGACATGATGCGTTTCGGTGGTGGTTCCGTGCCTGAGGGCCTGCGCGCGGAGCGCGACGCGGCGGACGGCCCCCTGACGCCCTCGCCGACGACGAGCCCGAACCGCGGCGGTCGCTTCATGGAGATCAACGTGGGCAAACGCGCGATCAGCCTCAACCTCAGGAGCGAGAAGGGCAGGTCGCTGCTCGTGGACCTGATCAAGGACGCGGACATCCTCGTCGAAGGCTATTCGCCGGGAACCCTTGAGCGGATGGGCCTTGGCTACGACGTCCTGCGCGAGATCAACCCGCGACTGGTGTACGTGCAGCAGTCCGGCATGGGACAGACAGGTGTCTACGGACGGCTGAAGAGCTTCGGGCCGACGGCGCAGGCGATGTCCGGCATCAGCGAGCTCTCGGGCCTTCCTGCGCCGTATCCGCCTGCCGGCATCGGTTACTCCTATCTCGACTGGTTCGGCGCCTATCAGATCGCACTGGCGATGATGTCGGGCCTGTACAGACAGAAGGTGACCGGCGAGGGCTGCTGGATCGACTCGTCGCAGGTCGAGGCGGGCCTGTATCTGACCGGCACGGCGGTACTCAACGCCTCGGCGAACGGCCAGAGTTGGGCTCGCTACGGCAACCGGTCGCCGTACAAGCCGGCCGCGCCGCACGGCGCCTACCGAGTACAGGGCACGGACAGGTGGATCGCGATCGGCGCGTTCGATCACGATGAGTGGTTGGCGGTGACCCGAGTTCTCGATGCATCCGAGTGGGCAGACGACGAGCGCTTCGTGACGTTGGATCTGCGGCTGGCGAACCAGGACGCGCTGGATGCGCTGGTGGAGGGCAGAACCCAGAAGTGGGACGGCATCGAATTGATGGAGACGTTGCAGGCGGAGGGTGTGCCGGCGGGAATCTGCGAGACGTCGGAGGACCGCTGCGAGTGGGACCCACAGCTCAGGCATCTTGAGTGGTTGATGGAATTCGAGCAGTCCGAGATCGGACGGTGGCGGGCCAGGACCCCGCCGACGAAGTTCAGCGAGACACCGGCCTACCAAGGCGGGATCGTCGACCGGCACAGCCCGAACTATGCCGAGGACAACGATTACGTCCTCGGCGAGATATTGGGTCTCGACGCGGACGAGATCGAGGCGCTCGCCCGGGACGGCATCACGTGAGCGCCGGAAGTTGTGGTGCGGCTGTGCAGCCCGTGGCCGGCGCGTTCGAGGGATGAGCCGGCCTTGCTTCGGCGCGTGTTCCCATTTATACTATCAGTGATCATTTAATGGAGCAGCGTCAGAGGAGGCACGATGAGCAACCCCGTGATCGACGTCAAGTCGACACTGCATATCAGTGATACGGATGTGCCGTGGATCGAGAGCGCGCCCGGCTTCGAGTTCCGAATCCTGCAGGCTCGCCTCGACGATCCCCTCGTCGTGAATGAGTTGCGGGCGCAGCCGGGTGTCGAGTCGCCCCTGCACCGTCACGACACGCCGGTGCTCGCGTGGACGATCGAGGGCGCGTGGGGCCACGACCGGCGCTATCTTTACCGGCCCGGCACCTACGTCTACGAGACGCCCGGTGTCGTGCATCGGTTCCTGAACGGGCCGGAGGTCACGGTGGCGCTGTTCATCCAGACCGGCGACCTCGTGAACCTCGAGGACGGGGATACCGGCGTGCTGAAGACCCTGGCCCAGCGGGTTTCCTGGTATTTCGAGGCGTGTGAGACGGCCGGCTTGCCGCGTCCCAACGTCCTCCTTGACTGAGAGGACACATCGGACTGTGGTCGACGCGGAGCCGAGCTTGGAGCAACTGCCGCGATCCAAGCCCGTACTGCCACCGAATCACGAGGCGCTCCGCCGTCGCACCACCAGCGACACGGAGGGTGACGTCCGTCGGGTCCTCGCCAAGCTGGAGGGAAACGACCTGGACTTCACCGTCGTGCGCGTGGTCGCGAACTCTTCGGCGTTGTTCAGGCCCTTCGTTCTCCTGTCGGATGCACTGAACAATCGATCAACAATTCCGGCTGATATTCGGGAGACCGTGATCCTGGCGATCGCGGCGCGTGCCCAGATGCAGTACGAGTGGGCCGAGCACGTCCCGATGGCCGGGGCCGCTGGACTCGACGACAAGCAGATCGCGGCACTGGCGGCGGACTCGGCCTCTCCGGATCTGTTCGACTCGGAGCAACTGTTGGCCGTTGCGGTTGCACACGGAGTCCTTGAAGGTGGTGGCGTCGCCCCCGAGAATTGGAGTCGCATGAAGGCGCAATGGGGCGACGGCGGTGCGCTGGAACTGATTGCGATCATCGGTTGGTGGGGGGGCTTCATCCAAGCGATGCTCGGGGCTCTCGGTCTCGTCGCCCCGGACGGGCGCCCGCAGAAGTGAACAGGAGGGTCCGGAGGTGACAACGGAGATGCTCAGCGGGCTGAGAGTAATTGACATGTCATCGGGGCTCGCCGGCCCGATGGCGACTCAGCTGATGGCGGAGTACGGAGCCGACGTCATCAAGGTGGAGCCGGTCGGTGGCGATCGGTTCCGGAATGAATCGCTGTTCCAGACCGCCAATCGCAGCAAGTACGGCCTCACCATCGATCTGCGATCGGACGACGACCGCGCGCGACTCGACGTCCTGCTCGCCGGCGCGGATGTGCTCGTGCACGGATTTCGGCCGGCCAAGGGCCGTGAGCTCGGGCTCGACGACGCAAGCCTTACCTCGCGGTTTCCTCGGCTCGTCGTCGCGGCCGTGCTCGGGTACCCGTCATCGCATCGTGATGCCGAACGTCCAGGGCACGACATCCTGGTCCAGGCGAGGTCCGGGGCGATGGACGAGCTCACCGGTCCTCGCGGCGGACCGGTCTTCATGCGCTTCCCGCTGCCCAGCTGGTCGGCGACGCATCTCGTGACCTCGGGCGTGCTCGCCCGGCTGATCGCACGAGATCGCAGTGGCCGAGGCGGAAGCGCACACACGAGCCTCTACCAGGGGATGCTCGCTGCGCTGATGCCGGTCTGGAATCGCGCCGAGAAACCGACCCGAGTGCTCGCCGAGAAGATCCCGCTGACCCGCGGGGGCGAAGGCATGTCCCGGTGCACGTTCCAGTGCGCGGACGGCGAGTGGCTGCAGATCGCCACCTTGACCGGCTACACCGAGCATCCGCTGGTCATCGAGACGTTGCTCGAGTCAGGCCACGAGTTCATCGCGGTGGAAGGGTGGGCGCCGACCCACGATCAGCTCGCCGTCTACCGGCAGGTGTTCCTGCGGCGTCCTCGTGAGGAGTGGTTGCGGGCGCTCGAGGCCGGAGACGTGCCGGTCGCCGCCGTCGAGCCGCTCGGCTCGGTGTTCACGGATCCGCAGGCGGTCGCGAACGGGTACGTCGTCGACGTCGACGACCCGGTCTGGGGGTGCGTCAGACAAGTCGGCGCGCCCTTCCGAGTCGATCCGCCCGCACGCGTGCGGCGCCCTGCGCCGCGGCTCGGCGAGCACAACGGGATGGCCCTGCCTGTGGTGGATCGCGTCTCTGACGTCGACGTCGGTCGGCCCGGCGGAACCCGTCCGCTGCAGGGGCTGAAGGTGCTCGACGTCGGCATGTACGTTGCCGGTCCGCTCGGCAGCCAGCTGCTCGCGGATCTCGGTGCGGACGTCATCAAGCTGGAGCCGGCTGACGGCGGCGATCGCGTGCGAAACTTCGAGACGCTGTTCGTCGGAGTGAACCGTGGTAAGCGATCGCTCGCTCTCAACCTCGCCGATCCGGCCAGCAGACCGGTGCTCGACCGCCTCGTTCAGTGGGCCGACGTGATCCATCACAACCTTCGACTGCCGGCGGCGCAGAAACTCGGCCTCGACTACGAGTCGGTGCACGCGCTCAATCCGCGAGCCGTGATGTGCCACGTCAGTGCATATGGGCATACCGGGGAAAAGGCGAACTGGCCGGGCTACGACCCCACGGCATCGGCGGCGTCCGGCTGGTCGCTGGAATCGGGCTCGCGCAGAACCAAACCGATGTGGTACCGGTTCGGGATCTGGGACTTCCAGTCCGCGATTTCCTCCGTCATGCCGACGCTCATGGCCGTGCTGCGTCGCACTACGACAGGCGAAGGCTGCTTCGTCTCGGTGTCGATGCTCGGCATTGCGGCCCTCACCAACAGCGAGACCATGCTCCTCGAGAGCGGCGAGCTGGCGCCCTATGCAGCGGTTGACGAGGACCAGACCGGTCTCGGCTACGGCTACCGGATCTATCAGCTGGCACACGACGATTGGGTCGCCGTGTGTGCGTTCGATCCCGACCAGCGATCGATGTTGCGCTCGATCTGCGGAGTCGACTCGGACGACCAGATTCCCGCAGCATTGGCAAGCAGTGACGCGGACTGGTTCGTCAAGGAGCTCGACGACGCAGGCATCGCTGCGGAACATGTCGCGCGTGACCACGAGCAGCGCTTCTTCGACTCCGAGGGTTGCGAGGGTCGCCTGGTGGCCCGCTACCACCATGCGGAGTACGGCGAGCTGGAGCAGCCGGGGGCGCTGTGGGAGTTCGGGGATCTCGAGCTTCGGCTCGACCTGCCGCCACCGGTGCTCGGGCAGCACACGGCAGAGATCCTCGCGGACCTGGGCTTCGAGCCCGCGGCGGTCGACGAAATGATCGCGGCAGGTACTGCCCGCCGGTGGACCGGAACGAGGGGCGAGAGCTGACCGCGCCCCGCCGACGGGCAACTCGGGGCCGCAGATTGACAGACCGCACCAGCGCTTGGCAAACCGTCAACGGTAGTTAAAGGCCGCCGGCACTCCGGGCCGGTGCTGCCAGAGCAGATGGACGAGAGGGATGAGCAGAGTGGCTACAGGCCTGGACGATCGCGAGTCGATCGAGCGGACGATTTCGTTGTACAGCCACCTCGTGGACTTCGGCCGATTCGACGAGTGGGGCGACCTGTTCACCGAGGACGCCGAGGCATCCGTCTACGGCGGGGTGCAGGTGTGGGGTGATGGGCCGACGACAGTGGTCCTGAGGGGCCGACAGGAGATCGTCGACTTCGTCCGCGGCAACGTCGGGCCGCTCCGGGAGCAGGGTGCCCACCTGTTGCACGTGTTGGGCAAGCCGATCATCGAGATCGATGGCGACATCGCGACGGCATGGTGGACCTACATCGTGGTCTCGACCACGTCGGAGTCGCTCAGCGTGGCAGGCACGGGCCGGTACCACTGCGTACTCGTACGCGGCTGGGACGGATTCTGGCGGTTCAGCAATCGCACCTGTGTCGAAACCGGTGGACCGCTCCCCGAGGGTGCCCTCGAGCAGCCGCCGAGCCATTGATCGAGCAGGCGAAGTATCTGGCAGGTAGCGCATGAGATGGGTCACGAGGTCGCAACTACACCTCGATCGGATGGCTGCCTCCTGGTTGATCCTCCGGTTCATCGATCAGCAGGCAACCTTCGAGTTCGTGGGTTGGGAGGAGGGGCCCGACCTGCCGGAGGGCGCCATTCCGTTCGGGATTCCCGATGTCGAGCTCAGTGCGCACGACGAGAACGGAACCACCTTCGAGAAGCTCATCCGCAGGTATGGACTCGAGGATCCGGCGTTTGACGAGATGGCATCGGTCATCGGTGCGGGCGTCCGCTGGGCACTGCGCATCGACCCACCTCCCGAGCAGCGAAGTTCGCACACCGCCCTCGGTCGGGCGTTCGATGCCCTGGGGGCGGGCATCGGTGTCTTCCACGACGACCTCGACATCATCAGCCAGTCGATGTCGATGTACGACGGGCTCTACGTCTCCTGTCAGATGGTGCAACTGCATCCCGACGAGCGGAGTTCGGTTCCTCGTCATCCCGTCAAGCGTCAGGCGTTCTGGCGGCAGCGCCTCCTCGACCCGAGGGCATGAGCGCATTGCAACTGAAGTTCTGATAAACTATCGTCGATAGTTAGTGGGAAGGATCAGATGTCGGGCCCCGATAAGTTTGCGCACGTTGTATATCGCTCCAATGACCTGCCCAGGCTTCGAGATTGGTATCTCACGGTACTCGAGGCGACGGTTGCCTTCGAGAACAAGTTCATGTGTTTCATCACCTACGACGATGAGCACCATCGCGTCGCGATCGTGTACGACCCCAAGTTCACTCCATCCGACCAACCTCGCGCCGTCGACCATGTGGCGTTCACGCATGGAACTCTGCGAGCGCTCGTCGATAATCACGACCGGCTCAGGGGTTTGGGGATCGAACCGTACTGGACGATCAACCACGGCCCGACCACGTCGTTCTATTATCGTGATCCGGACGGCAACGGAGTCGAGTTCCAGGTCGACAACTACGCGACAGTCGAAGAGTTGCACCAGTTCTTCCGTTCGAGCCACTTCGCCGCCAACCCGGTCGGTATGCTCGTCGACCCCGACGACCTCCGCGGACGACTCGACGCAGGGGAACCCTCTTCCGCACTGCTCCTCCGGGCAGACATCGTCAACATCTGACGCGCCGGTCGCGAAAGGGGCTGCAATGGCGAGTGCAAGTACCACTGACGTGGGCGGTGTTGCGGGTCTTAGAGTTTGGCGTCTTCGACCCCGCATTCGCCAGGTCGATCGGAGGTCGACCCGCAACTGGCAACGCGTATCGCGGCCCCGGAACCGTCACGGCGACAACACCGCTCGGACACCAATGAGGCGTCATCGAGCACGTGCCGGTGTCGCGAACCTCAGGCTCCACCGACATGTCTTGCTGCCGCGCGGTCCTCGGAGCCGGTCCGGCTTGCGCATTGAACCGCCAGTACGAACGCCCGAAAGCGCAGCGAGCTAGTCCAACACGTTGACCCGTCGTCCCGTCGAGTATCCACAGTCCCCAGGAAGGACGTTCTGACATGCCACGCTACGACGAACGCCGCATCGATCGACCCCGTGGGACCAGTGCGCCAATGAGCGCCCTAGTCATTGAGTGAGCCGAGCCGTGACCAGTCCGATGTCGGCCCATGCTGCACTGCTGCCCAACGGCGCAGGAGCGCATCACCGAAACCGCCAGGGCGGGTGTGTGTTTCCCGGCCGCGGGATGTCATCAGAGCAAGCACCGCCATGTATCGCAACCGACGACGGAGGAGATCCTGATCTGCGCTCCGCAGTCGAGAAGGCCTGCGAGCTACTGGTGGGCTTGTGCGGCGATGGTGACAGCACGCCCGGTGTGAGCGAGCTAGCACGCAGATCAGGTCTGACGAAGTCCACCGCCCACCGGCAGCTGAGCATGCTTGAGCGGGCTGGGATGATCGAGCGTGTTGACCGCGGTTATCGTGCGGGTCCACGCCTTCGGGTGCTGGCGCAGGAGGTCTGTCACGGACATCACGCGCGCCTCGCGGATGCGCTGACGCCTTTCCTCGTCGAGTTGTTGGAAGAAACCCGCCAAACCGTTCAACTCGCTGTCCTCGACGGTGCGGAGGTGCTGTGCATGGGCAAACTCAGTCGGCACCACAGCGTTGCGACACGTTCACGGCTAGGCGCACTGCACCGCGGGCGGCAAGCTACTCCTTGCCTTTCGGCCAAGTGTCGCTGCAGATTTCGTGGCGTTACCACTTCAAGCGACGACGTCTGAAACAGTCTGTGATCGTGCACGGTTGACACCGCAGTTGAGCGACATCCGCAGTAGGGGAGTCGCAGTCGATCGAGGTGACGGCTCGCTAGGTGTGTGGTGTGTGGCCATGCCGATCATCGCGCCCTCTGGAGTGGCGGTCGCCGCATTGTCGGTGTGTACTCCGCGCGGGACCAACTTCGCTGCGTTCGGTGATGCGCTTCGGCGAATCACACGCTCTGCATCCCGGTCTCTGGTGCAATTGGGCCCAGAGACCTGGTGACCGCTAGCTGTGCGCGATTTCTCTAGCGCAGCAATGTAAATCGGACTCTGGTTGTGCGGAGGTGGCCGCAACGCGTGCGCCTCGCTGGCACACTGCTGATGCCCATTGGGGCAGCGATCAACCCCGACGGTGGATCTTCACATCACGAGGAATCTCCGGGTGGCGCTTGCGGCAGGGAATTTCTCTGCACCGTCCCGCCCTGCGGCACAGTCGTTTTGCCCAACATCGATCGCGCGCCACTATCAGACTGTGACGGCGACCTACATCACAGAGAAGCTCGTAAGTATTGTGGCTCACACCGTTTCCCGTGCTGTGGTGTCGTCGAGTGACCTCGGATCGATGACGAACGGCATTGTCCCCGCAACTTGCCGTGCCGCAGATCGCCCGACCGATGACGCAGCTGCAAAGCCAAATGACGTCACGTCACCAGGGTCGCAGGCAGCCGACGTCGGCCTGGTGATCGGCCGACACCAGCTGGTGACCGCCGTCTCTCTGAAAGCACCACCGGGCAGTCTGACCGCCGTCATTGGCCCATCTGGATGCGGGAAGACCAGCCTGGCTCGGATGCTGTGCGGGGAGGTCGGCCGACCACTGGCACTGTCAGTTTCGACGGCGATGACCTGCACGTCTGGCTCACCCGGCGGGGCCAGTTGCTCAACCGCGGCATCGAGATGTGGAAGCCGGTCCTCGCCACCGTCAACGGCTACTGCCTCGGCGGCGGGCTCACGCTAGTGCTCGCGACCGATCTCCGGTTCCCGACACCGTCGGCCTCCTTCGGGCTGAGCGAGGTCGATCGGGGCGTCCTGCTCGGCAATGGCGGCACCCAACCCCTTATCGACCAGCTCCCGCAAGCGGTCGCCATGGAGGTCCTGCTCACCGGCGAACGGTTCGACGCCGCGACCGTACTGCGGTGGGGCCTGGTCAACCGCATCGTCGAGCACGGCGATCTACTCGAGACGGCCTTCGACGCGGCCCGCAGGATCGGCCAGAACGCCCCGCTCACCGTCCAGGCCGCCAAGGAGGTCGCGCTGCGCTCCCGGGACCTCGACCGTGCCACGGGACTTCGCCCCGAGCCGGTCATCGCGCTAATTCCTCGTGTAGCCACCCAAGAAGTCCAGCTGTGCGGCTGCGCGATCCCTGCGGGACAGACCGCCGTGACGGCTCCTGGCACCGTCAACCGTGACCCGAACATCTACCGCACTCCAAAATCCGTGGACGTCACTCACTCCGACCGCGACCATCTCGCATTCGGGGCAGGGATTCACCGCTGCATCGGCTCGCACCTCGCTCGTCTTGAGACCGGTCTGGTCGTCGAGGAATTCCGTGCGCGCATTCCCGACTACGCCATCGAGCCCGGGTTCCTACCCAGTTCCAATGGTCGGCCGGCGTCGTGTCCTAGGACAATCTCCCGCTGGCATGGACGGCGGCCCAATGCGGTGGGCTCGCGCCCACCAACACCGAGCTTTCCGGCAACGCACAAACCATCTCGTCCGGGAAGTTACCGATGTTGTTCGCGTTCATTGACGAACGCCCAGAAGAACGGTGCCATCCAATGAGTCCTAACCCGCAGCGTAGCAACCGAGAACCCATCACCGGGCGCATGGCGCCTCACCAACCTGTCGACGAGTGTCTGGCAATTTCCTGGATCGTGCCTGCGGCCCGCCGCCGGAGCGATTTGGCGACACGCCGGCGAAAACCGGTACGCCGCAGAGTGACTCGATGGATTCTTCCAGTCGGGCTGGGCGCTGCCCTGTTGGGCGGCGGTATCGTCTTCGGCTCGCCGGCCTCAGCCGACGAAGCACCCCCGTATCACATCTTGAGCACCCAGAATGTGTGCAACTTGGTGTGGCCGCGCTCGCAGGCCATGGCCAACCCAGCCAAATTTGGGGCTGTTTGTGTCCGCCAGAACGGGCTTCTCTTCAGGTTGGCAAGGTCGATGCCGGCGTTCATGGCCAACAGCTTCGTGCTGGATCCCGGCAGCGCCGTTGAACTGCCCGTCGGTTCGGTGCGGATAAACCCCGACGACCCCCTCAGCGACTGGATCATTCCGGACTGCTATGTCTCGGGCCGCATCGACTGCGTGAACCCGTGAGCGGGGACCATCCATCTCGTGTGAGAAACGCCGACCCGTGCATCTAGGCATCGTCCACGTCGTCAGCTGCAAACGCCGTCCGACAACGACAACGCCCTAACTGCGGCGGCTGGACGGGCACAGTTCGCTCTGCGCAGCTCTCGCGATGTCGAGCAAGTTCTGTCGAGTGGTGTTGGGGTAATACCAGCGGGCGGCGACGTCGTCGGGCTGTCTGCCCCCGTTGGACATCTCATTGCACATCGCCACACCGGTGAAGCGCAGTGGAGGCATTGACTGCGGCGTCACTTCCACACCGCGTGAAGAAAGCGCATCGAAATAGCTGTCGGTGTCAGCGTGGGCGGGAGCTACCGTGCCCGTCAACATGGCTGCGGCTGCCAACACTGCGGTGGTGTATGCGGTGAATCGCTTCACAGCCGCTTCCTTCGATAGAAAACGAAAATAAGTCCAACTAAGTATTCAACACCAACGGCAGGACTTCTATGCCGTCCGTGGCGGGGTGATTGTGCGCATGTTGGGCCGGAACGGTGAGCCGCGTCACCTGCGGGTACAGGCGGTATCGGGCGTGACCCGTCGGGGTCGGCGACTGTTGGGTGAAGTCGCCCAACTGGCTTGGTGTCTGCAGCGCTGCGAGTGGACCCGCGAACGCCCTATGAGCCACCCCTCCTCACCAACCCATCGCTGGGGAGCGCGGGGGAGCAGACCGCCCGGCGGGGGTACGCCTTGCCACCCAGCATCCGCGCGGGGCGGTCTGCGGGCGGCCACGACCGATCCGGATCCCCGACATGACCGGCTCGAACGCCAGCGTCGCGGCGGTGCCCGCAAGTGGTGACCCAAGAGATCGGCCGGCAGACCGCCCGAGGGTCGCCCGGCTCGGCTTACCGCTCGATTTCTTGAAGTTCGACCCAGCCCCGTGTGTCCAACTCGGTGGGCGCGAGGACCTCAACGGCGACATCGACGGGCGGCTGATGGCGCACGCCGGCGGCGTGTTGTTGCGCGCAGAACCACCCCGGCATTTGACCCCGACCGTCCACTCGCTGCCCTCGACCGGCTCAGCGCCGCGACGCAGCTCGTCGAAGACCCCTCGCCCTCCGTACCGTTCGGCTGACCAGCGACGATGCCGTTTTACCCGGTCATCCAGCTCCCGTAGACCGGTGGCACGTCGCGCCACCGCAGACCGCACCGGGTACGCCAGAACACCTCGTTGATCACCATGCGGTGATCGCAGCAACGGCCTCCCCGGCGCGGTGTCTGATCGGGCAGCAACGGCTGCCGCCGGATCAGTCAGGTGATGAGGATCAAGCACCAGGACGGTTTGCCGCATCCGACCGACCGCGATGATCCGCGCGACACGCTCCAATGGAGGTGGGTCGATCTCATGCTCGACGACAAGCGCCGATGTGTGTCGATGGCTGAACGTCCGCCGCATCCACCGAGCTTTCGTCCGAGCGTTGGCTGGACGGCGGTCCGGCTTGTCGCTCGGCGTGCGGCGGCTTGGCACGGGTGGCCGGCAAGTCCTTGAGCTGCGGCGGGAGCAGATCGCCGAGTAGTCGGCCGGCCCAGCGTGGATCGACGAGCTCCAGGTAGAAGCCGAACGGCGTCCGGTGCAACGCGAAGGTGCTCGGGTCTCCGTGCTCGTCTGCAACCGTTGCGGCGAGTTCCCACCCCTGCGTCTGAAGCTTTGCTACGTCGGCGGAGAAGTCGTCGGTCCAGACGCCGATGTGGTGGAAGTGCGATCCCGGGATCGGAGCCTCCATCGGCGTTCCGGCGCCGCCTTCGAAGAGTTCGATGGCCGGCGCATCTCCCGATGAATAGACCGACCGGATTTGCACCACCGACTCCATGGCGTCATGGAAGACGCAGAGCGGATAACTCAGCACGTCGCGCCACTGCACGCCGGTCGCAGCCAGGTCGGCCATTGCCGTTTCGATGTGCGGTACCGCGAGGGCAATGTGAAAGTGTGGGTGAAACATCAA
>Ga0193743_1000471_pt1 | contig 31910 bp, 24 predicted proteins | sample L2c2metaG_FD_143038 | JGI IMG/M metagenome (GOLD analysis project Ga0193743, IMG submission 143038) | Soil microbial communities from a riparian zone of the East river system, Colorado, United States - L2c2 | ecosystem: Environmental > Terrestrial > Soil > Riparian zone | place: USA: East River...
GAGTCCTTCCGGGCGCACCATCTCTTCAACAGACAGCAGAATCAAGACGCCGAGCCTTTAGGGCTCGGCGTATCAGCTTTCGTGTCTCCATGACATCGCCAGCGCGCTGCCTTTAGTGTGACGCAGCTGCGGCATCATTGAAGGTCTTGAAGAAAGCTTCGTACTTCTCCACGCCATTGATCTCTGCAAATCGCAGGGGTTTGACCCTCTCGACCAGCACCTCGGTGACGTTGGGGTTCTCCCTGAGGATCGTCATCACCTCGTCAAGAAACTCCTTCAGCGGCATGGCCCGGGGATCGTTGGCCTGCGCGCTGCCCATCAGCTCGGTCTGAACATAGGGCGGAGCAAGCTCGATCACCTCGATATTGGTGGACTTTAGCTGATACCGAAGCGACTGCGTGTAGGAGTGAATCGCCGCCTTGGAGGCACAATAGGTCGGCGTCAACGCAAGCGGGATAAACGCCAGCCCTGAAGTTAGGGTCATGATGGTCGCCTTCGGCTGCTTCTCCAGCAGAGGCAACAGAGCCGCCGTCAGGCGGATCGGACCCAGCAGATTTGTAGCGATCGTGGCATCCAGGGTAGTCAGATCGGCCGGTTGGCCCAGCAGATTCTCCGGCCGCATGATTCCGGCGTTATGGATCACCACATTCAGCTTCGGATACTCCTTTGCGATCCCGTCCGCAAAGGAGCGGATGCCGTCAGCGCTCTCTATATCGAGCACAGCGGCCTTCATCCCAGGATTCGCCGCCACCGTCTCATCAAGGACCTGCTTACGCCGCCCGGCGATGATGACCTCGTTACCCAGCCTGTGGAAGGCCTCCGCAAGGCCACGCCCGATGCCGGAGCCTCCTCCTGTGATCAGAATCGTATTTCCAGAAATCTTCATTGCCTTTCACCTCTCTGACGTAATATAGGATTGTTACTTACCAATAGGAAGTAGGCACCTGAAAGATTTATACTTACCTAAAAGAGAGTGATAATGAAAGAAGCCACCTTGCCGCTCCAGACGACTCATCCCGGCCGTACTTCCCCTCTCCCCGAGCCTCCCAGGATTGTTGATCCGCGCATTGAGGCTCTGGTCCGGGAGATCATCGAGCGGGTCGCCGACAAGTGGACCATGCTCGTCCTCGAGGTTCTCGAGGAACACGGCACGGTTCGGTTCACCCGCCTCGGAGAATTGGTCGGTGAGATCAGTCAGAAGATGCTGACGAAGACGCTTCGCCAGATGGAGAGCGATGGCCTGGTCGTTCGCACGATTCATCCGGTCATCCCTCCGCGCGTCGAATACAGCCTGACCAGCCTCGGACACAGTCTTGGCGAGGCCTTCTGCGGAGTCTGGATCTGGGCGGAGAAGCACTACGACGAGATCACGCAGTCGCGCGAGCAATTTCGAAGACGCGCCGCCAATGCCAACGAAGATTCAGAGGTTTAGTCCACGCGAGGTTGCTCTTCCCCTCGAAATCCGGTATCTTGAAAAGGTTGCATTCAACGCAATGTGCGCCCGTAGCTCAGCTGGATAGAGCAACTGGCTACGAACCAGTAGGTCGGGTGTTCGAATCACTCCGGGCGCACCATACAAACCCCAAAAAATAAGAGACTTGCAGGATTTCTACCCCTTCCCCGTAGAGGCCGAAAAATCCGCAATGTTAGCAACCGGTGAGCAACCGCGTCAGCGAGCGGGAGGGATGGCCGATCATATGGCTTTTGGAGTCGACTCCCGGGATTTTTACCCCCTTCATTTCCGCGACTTCCATCTTTTCGGATCCGGTAAGAGACGTACCATTCCCGGACATCTGCCCACAAACGCAAGTCCCGCGAGATCAATCCTGCGTTGGCATTTTATGGTTGCGAGAATCGCAGCACAGGTTTTGCCAACACGGCACTAGCACGGAACGGAAACGCCATCCCCGGCGTATTCCCTCGATAGAAACGGAGGCTCTTTGGCGATGACCTGCGCTCGATGTGGCTTTTCCAATGATTTCCGGGGCGGCTATTGCCCACAATGCGGACTACAACAACCCGCTATCCAAGCTCATGATTCTTATGCCTACCGACCTCGCGTTCAGCGCCATCTCCATGCGCTCTCCGTCCTTTGGATGGCCTCGGGCATCGTGTATTTATTGGCATTACTGGTTGGAATGACCGTGTTCAAGTTCTTCTTTTTCGGGCGATTCGGCCAAATGCAAATTTGGAACAATCACGCGGATTCCATTCCTTTTATTCACGTGATCATCCCACTCCTTTTCTTCTTGGTCTCGATTCTAGGAATCGCTGCAATCATCGTCGGTTACGGCTTAAGCCAACGAACCAGCTGGGCACGTGTGGCCGCAATCGGCTTTGGCTGTCTGGCCCTGCTGAAATTTCCGCTCGGCACAGCCCTCGGCATCTATACGCTGTGGGTGTTGGCTCCCGCAACCTCCGCGCTGGAATACGACTCAATCGCCACGTTACCGTCCGTCTAAGCACAAACTACTGTTGTTTTTGCATAACAGTAGTTCTTTCGAAAATTGTCTTTGCGATCGGAGCAGACCGTTTCATCGTCCCGCGGAGTGGAGAAATCCGCTTCTTTACCCCGAACTTTCGTGCCGCCACCGTGTAAAACAAACGTCCGATGGGCAATCGCATCCCTGTCAAGCCCAGGAACCTCGTAAACCCATAAAAACAGACAAGATCGCGCTTGCCGGTCAGTTTCCCTCGACTTGCTACAATCAATACAGAACAGAAATCTGAAAAAACGCCCCGGTCCCCGGGGCGTTCTCTTGTTGCGTCGAAGTCCAAAGCTAAGTTTTCTGTTTCGAAGACTTTGCGCAAAAAATGGGGGTACTCCATGCGGATCGACATATCATCGATCCGCACTGAATGTCATTCGTCTAGTCGCGGCGGCCCAGCGTCGGGCGATCGTCGGAGTTGGACGGGTTATTCGGGGCGGAAGGATCGTTATTGCCTCCGCCTACGCGACGCAGCGTGGGACGGTTGCCATCCTTCTTATCGTTCAGCTTGCGCTTGTTCTCCAGGCGGGCCAGGCGCGCCTTGACATCGTCGAACTCCGAGGTGGAGACGATATAGTCAGGCCGAGCTGGCATGATGGTCGCGATCTCCTCCTCAGAGCGGGAGATGCGGTCCGGCGTCTGAGGATGATCGGAGAAGACCTTCGACAAGGTTCCGGGCTTGTGCTTTTCGAGAGCAGAGATCTTTTCGAAGAACTGGATGAAGGCCTGCGGATCGTATCCGGCCTTGTACATGTACTGCAATCCGAGCCAGTCAGCTTCTGACTCGTCGACGCGGGAGAATTTGAGGAAGGCGATGGGAATCGCGAGCTGAGTCGCCTGGTAGATGCCATAGCCGGTCCAGCTACCCGAGGTGAAGATGATCAGCGGGATGGAGCCGATCTGCGCCATGTTCATCTTGGTCATCTGGCGGGCAGCATGGTGAGCGCAGACGTGTGCCGTCTCATGAGCCATAACACCAGCAAGCTCTGCCTCCTCATCGGCGGCCAGAATCAGCCCCGAGTTGACGTAGAAGAAGCCTCCGGGAAGGGCCATGGCATTGATCTCGTCGGAGTCGATCACCTTGATGGTGAAGGGGACCTTACAGTCAGAGTTCTTCACGATGTTCTGGCCGACGCGATTTACATACTCGTTGATAACCGGGTCGGTCACCATATGAGCCGACTTCTCGATCTCCATGGAATAACCCTTACCGTTGCGAATCTCCCAGTCTGTGGAGTACCAGTTGCCGAGACCGCGTCCGCCGATATCCCGGGTTCCGATGGCGTTGACATCATCTTCGCTGCCGGCCTTGATATGCGGGTCCAGAGCCTCGCCGGGAGACGGAAGCGAGTCGGCCTTCTTGCTGGCCTCCTCTTTTGCGGCCTTTTGCTCTTCCGGGGTAGCCGTAGGAGAGCCGGGGATGGGCTTGGAGGAGCCTGGAGGTGGTGGCGGGGTCGAGGAGGGGGTCTGGGAGCTGGTCTGCGCGTAGGAGACGGCAGTGAGAACGAGGATGGCGGCCAAACCGAGGTGCGTTACGGGACGCATAAGGGTGTCTCCTGAGGAGCAGCGGCCGGGCGATGGACGTAGCTCAGCAATTGCTTAGACGTAAGTATGCGCCTGAAAGTTACGGGAGACAAACGGCTAGCGGGAGGTCAAGCATTTCCCGGAAAGATCAAAGGCCCTCAAAGAGGGCCTTCGGTCGGTTGATACACGATGTGATCTTACAGATTGAATAATTTGCGGCGAACGAAACCGGCGGCTGCAAGAGCTCCGGTTCCCAGAAGAGCGATCGAGCCAGGCTCCGGAACAGCGGGCGTTGTCCCGGGATCATTGATGCCGGACATTCCGGTCTGACCAGCAGCGTTCATGATGTCAGCGGCAAAGTAATATCCGCGGCTATTGGCAGTGAAGTCGCTATAGGTAATCCCAGTGCTGTCGAAGATATTGAAGACGAGAGGACCAGCGTTATGCTTGCTGGCTCCGGGGCCAGGATTATCGATGAAGTAATCGAAGGTTCCGAGACTGGGACCATTGGTTCCGGTCGAGGAGAGGTTCACATCAGAAAGAGTCCATGGACCGCTGATGGAGGTGACGGAGATGGTGGGATCACCGGCCAGGTTGAAGGCAAAACCGGGGTGATTTCCAGATCCAGTGTCCACAAAGTACTGAGCCCCCGTGGTGAGGGAGACCGTAACCTGCATGCTCGTGGAATCCACCTGATGGAGGCTGACGTCGAAACAGCACAAACCAGCTTGAGAACCAGTAAAGATCGTATCGGCCTTTGCAGTAGCTCCGGAGATACATGCAAGGGAAAAAGCAACCGCCAGACAGGAGAGGGGCCCAAATTTCATAAAGTCCTTTCGAATTTTTCTGCACTGAAGAACAGAACAAAAAGACTAGAGCACGCGAATCTCCAAATTTTGGAGATGATGTTTTTTCAAAAAATCAGGGGGTAACACGCCCAATTAGAGATAACCCGCTCAGTTATAGGTCTCGAATTTACGGGTAAGCCTGTTTGAGGGAAATGTTTTACCCACTGAGAGCACTCCTCTTCGCAGAAAAGGAAGAGTTTAGCTACCAGCTTGAATAAGTTGTCCCGTCAGAGCCTACTTCCTGGGCTCCCGAGTGCACGTCATTGATTCCGGCCTCGGTCTGATCGATCGTCTGCAGGGTGTCATCCTGCCCTGGAACCCACGTGTCGGAGCGGTGGGTGAAGGGATCGACCGGCATGGCCTTGATATAGCCGGCCTGAACGAGATCATCGAGGGTCTGGGGGGCCTTCTGCTTGTCGACCGTGTAGGAGTCGATGGCGGAGCGAAGCGTACGGAGATCCTCCTTGAGGACCGCCTCGCGCGCGTGGCGAATGCTCTGGACGTACATGGGGACCGCGATAGCGGCCAGAAGGCCGATGATGACCATGACGATCATCAGCTCAATCAGGGTGAAGCCTTCGTCGAGCCGGGTGCGTACGCGGAGCCGGGTTCGTGCGCGGTTTGGAGTAAAAGCTACCATGTCGAATATTTTGTACCGTCCAGCGCGGTGCCATCGCTCTTGGTGTGAACATCGAAGACACCCTGACCACCGTAGGAGGTGGAGTCTGGATCGTCCTGGTTGGATCGCATCCCCCACTCGGCGTTGCCCGTCATAGGGTCGACGGGAATGCGGCGAAGAAAACGTACCTTCTTTCCCTGTACATCGACTCCGTCGACAAGTGTCTGAAGGTCCGGAGGATAGCCCAAAGAATCAGCCTTGACCTGAAAGGCCCCCTTGTCGGCAGCGTCCTTGTAGTGATCGATGGCAGAGCGCATCTCCCAGAGGTCGCGCCGCAGCTCGCGCTCTTTTTCCCTGCGGACCTGAAAGCGGGCGATGGGAATCGCAGCGCTGGCCAGGATAGCAATGATGGCAACGACGATGATGAGCTCGACCAGCGTAAGACCAGCTTCACGACCATCCTCCTGGCAGATATTCATGGTGACAGGCCGTCGAGATGCCGGGTTGTTGCCGACAATCACTTCACATGCACCACGGATTGAGAGCCGACCGCCGGAAGGTTGGCCTGTGTACTGTTTCGCGCCCCAACCTTGACCAGCGCCAGGTTGGAGTCACCCGCAGCAATGGCCTTGAAGGTCAGGGTAGCGACACTTCCCTGCCCGCTGACTCCCTGAACATTCGGAGGCCGCGATGTGGAGATCGTAACCAGCCCGTTGCCCTCGTCCCGATGGACGATCGATACCGCCTGACCGTCACGCGACAGCAGAGTTCCGGCATCAACGTTGACCAGCTGCAGAACCGCCGGATTGAACTGAAGCTGCATGGGAACCGCAAAGAGATCCCGCGCATCTGCCGCGTTCACGGCAACCTGGAAGGTGCTCCCCACAGCCTGATTCCCCGCGGGCGGAGCGACACTAAGGCTGATCGGCGGTCCCGCAGGCGCTGCCTGATTCGCGGGAGCGGGAGGATTCGGTGTCTCGACCGGCGGCGTCGCACCCGGAGGCGGCGGTTTGGGCGGCTGCGCCTGCTGCATAATCTGCTGCGCGGCCGCGGACACTGCATTCGCAGCTGTCGTAGGCTGTCCGACCGGCCTTGGCCTGCCCGGCAGCACATCCTCATCCTGACCCGTGAGCGTGGGGTCCTGACGGAGCTGGAAGGACGTACTGGTCCCGGTATCGATGGCGCGAGTGTTCAGCCGCGTAAGAACGGACTCACGAACGATATGCGGAATCAGCAGGAAGACAATCTCATTTTCCAGGACGTCGCGCGAGTTTGAGGCAAAGAAGTATTTGAAGAGTGGAAGCTCGCTCAGACCCGGGGTTCCGCTGAGGTTACGGTTGTCCTGCTTGGTGACGAGACCGGCGAGGATGCTGGGCTCCCCTTCCTTGAGCTGAAGGACTTGCTCGACCACATTCTGGCCGATGACGGGCTCCTGAACACCGGAGATGGTGACCGTGCTTTGCTGGGAGGAGACCGTCATCTTCATCTTGAGACCGACCTGGCGGTCGTAGTGAACTGTGGGGGTCATGTCGATCTCGACGCCGACATCAATGTAGGTGAACTGGGTCTGGACTCCGATACTGGCCACACCTGTCGAGACGCCGGCATTGTAAGACCCGGTGGCGATGGGAATTCTCGAACCGATCTTGAGGTTGGCACGCTGACCATCGGTCGCCCGGATTCGCGGGTTTTGCAGAATTCGGGTGTCGCTATCGGTCAACAAGGCGTCGAGAGTTGCCGCGGGAATGGTGACGCCAAAGTTGTTGGCATTGATATTGGCCAGGGTATTGAGGGTGAGGGGGTTCGTAGTTGTGGTGGTGGATGAGCTGGTCGTTGTAGTGGGATTCGCCTGCGGGGTGATCGTAATCGACTGCGGCAGCGTGATGCCCAGCTTTCGCATCTTTTCCCGGCTGACCTGAAGAATGGCAACGTCGACGACCACCTCGGGACGAGCGCGGTCTACATCGTTGATAAGTTTACGGGCGAGCAGAAGCTGGTCCGGGGTAGCCCGCAGAATGATCGCATTCTGGCTGGGAACGAGCGTGATCTTGGAACTGGGATCCAGAACATTCCGAAGCGCCGTAAGAACTTCGTTAGCGTCCGACTGCTGGCTGGCGTTGGTCAGGTAGAAGGTCTGGACAGCGAGATCGTCCAGCTCGGTGCGCTTCGTGCGGTTGTTCTGCGCGACGAAGATCGTATTCGACGTGACCGGCTTGTAGAAGGTTCCCGAAAGCGTTCCGACGATGTGCAGAGCATCGGCCAGGCTGACGTTGGTCAGGTCGATAGGAATGCGCTTGGAGGTATAGTCAGGGTCAAAGATCACATTGAGGCCGGCAAGCTTGCCAATGGCCTGATAGATGTTCTTCACATCCTCCACCGCATGGAGCGTGATCGGGTCGTTTGAGACCGGCTTAAGATCGATCGGGCCCGCAACGCTTCCGACCGTGGCAAGATCGGCGATGCCCATCTGCTGGCTGGCCAACGAGGCCGCCGAAGACGGCTGCGTGGCGATCTCGTGAGTAACGTGGTCCAGCTCCTGCTGCGCGGTCTGATTGCCCGGATCGATGGCAACGGCGCGAGAAAATTCGCTGAGCGCGTTCTGAAGGTCGCCGTTCTGACGCAGCACGCGACCGCGATCGACATGGCTGACGGCTGCCTGGAAGCGCATGAGCTCGAAGTGCGCCCTGTAACGGAGATCCTTGGGCTTCTTCACCATTGCCTGGCGATAGTCCTCGAAGGCTGCGTCGTAGTCGTGGCGGAGCTCCGCATCCTGTCCCCGCTTGTCCCACGTCTTGGCGGATTGCGCAACGGCGCTCGAGCCGCCAAGAACGGCAATTACCAAGAGAATGCCTGCAAGCGCCTGGGCGGCGCGTGTGGCGATCCTCGGGAGGGGCCTTGAGAGAGATATGGAGAGAGATGAGGGCCTACAGCGACTCATGCTGCTTTCTTCTGCGTCCTTTACACCGAAAAGAGTGAGGCGTCTGCCGGAGTACACGCCAGCCCCTGCATCTTCGCAGGGGAGGACCCTGCCTGTGGGGGCGTTGCCTTCCAGGCTGTTGCGCTCGGGTGAGTATAGCATTCGGGACTGCAGTTCCTTGTAATCTGGCGGTTAGCGATTCTGACATCGTTTTGCCCTGCCCGCCCGCATCGCGGAAAAGTCTTTGTGAGTTAGCAGGATAAACGTTCTATAGGGCTTAGACGGGACTCGGGCTGCCGGGTGAGACGCAATCTTTCTCCATGTTAAAGTAGAAGGTTCATGCCTCGCTCGCTCTCCAATCCGACAACGGCCTACCAGCCGAAGACCGTGGCGGCAAAGCCGAAGGACCGCGATCCTGTGGCTTCGGGACAGCGCGATGCCGCGGTAAACCGCGCTGCAAGCCATAATTACTTTCTGATGGACCGTTTTGAGGCTGGAGTCGCCCTGCGGGGGACCGAGGTGAAGTCCATCCGTGAAGGAAAGGCTAACCTGAAGGACTCCTATGGCCTGTTAAAGGATGGAGAATGCTTTCTGCTGAACGCGCATATCGGCCCTTTCTCGCACGGCAACATGATGAACCACGATTCATTGCGCACCCGGAAGCTACTGTTGCACAGCAGCGAGCTACGCAAGTTGGAGAGCATGACACGGCAGAAGGGCTATACGCTTATTCCGACGCGGTTATACTTTCGCCATGGCCGCGTGAAGTGTGAGTTGGCGCTGGCAAAAGGCAAGCAGGACTGGGATAAGCGCGAGACAGAGCGACGCCGCGAAGCAGATAAAGAGGCGCGGGCCGCAATGGCGCGTAACCAGCGCAGATAACCTCCCTCGCGGACGGGCCGCTCTTGATGAGCATGCGACTCTTCCGCGCCGATTCATCCGCAGTTTCACAACACGACCGGCACTTTGATGATCTGTTGTCAGGAGTCACTTTTGCCTCACGCTAGGATATTGGCATGGATATGAAGCTCATGTTTCAGGAGGCGGCCAGTTTTCAGACGCCGCTGCTGGTGGTGTTCGCCGTGGACATCGCCATCGGAAAAGATGCTGACCCGCTCATTGCCCTGCTCACGACGTCGGATGCCGTGGCAAACGCGGCAGCAGCCATCATCGCATCGGATGAGTTCAAGGGTGCGCTGGGCGAGCAGGCGGTGCTGCATGGGCCAAACGGGCTCAAGGCAGAGCGGCTGCTGATCGTGGGACTGGGCAAGGCCAAAACGCTGTCAGTCGACGATATCCGCAAGGCTGCGGGTGCGGCGGTGCGCTGGGCCAAGCCTCGTGGGATGCGTCAGGTGACAATTGCATTCCCGGAAGACCATGCTCTCTCCGACGAGCACCTCGACGACCTGCCAAGCGCCCTCCTCTCTCGCGCCCTGGTCGAGGGCGCCGGACTTGCGGAACAGGACTGGGACACCTACAAGAGCGACCGGAAGGACCGGTCGATCGAGACTCTGATAGTTGTGGTTCCGGAGGGCGAGGAGTCCACCACCCGGGAGATTCAGTTGGGCTTCGAGGAGGGCAGGATCGTTGCCGAGGCGCAGAACTTCGCCCGCTCGCTAGTCAATGAGCCCGGGAATGTCCTGACCCCGACCGAGCTTGGCCGCCGCGCCGCCGCGATGTGCGCGGAAAAGGGACTGAAGTGCGAGGTCTACTCGACGGCAAAGCTGGAAGAGTTAAAGATGGGAGCCTTCGCTGCCGTCGCCAAGGGATCGGCACAACCTCCAGCACTGATCGTCATGACCTATGAGCCGAAGCTCGAAAAGGGCAAGGTCCTGTCCCAGGATGCTCCGGTGCTGGGCCTGGTGGGCAAAGGCATCACCTTCGACACAGGCGGCATCTCGTTGAAGTCCGCCGATGGCATGGAGAAGATGAAGTACGACATGGCGGGCGCCGCGGCAATGATCGGCGCGATGCATGCCATCTCTCAGTTCAAACCCTCCGTAAAAGTCATCGGTATCGTCTGCTCGGCGGAGAATATGCCCAGCGGGACCGCATACAAGCCAGGCGATGTCGTAACGGCAATGTCAGGGAAGACCATCGAGATCCTCAATACCGACGCGGAGGGTCGCCTGGTGCTGGCCGATGGCCTGCACTACGCAAAGACGCTGGGGTGTACGCACCTGATCAACGCTGCAACGCTGACCGGAGCCTGCGTCGTCGCCCTGGGCATGATCAATGCCGGCCTGTTCTCGAACGACGAAGACACCTTTGAACGTTTTTCGCGTGCAACCAGAGTCTCTGGAGAGAAGTTCTGGCGGCTTCCCTGCACCGACGACTACAAGGACCAGATCAAGAGCCAGATCGCCGACATCATGAACACCGGCGGATCACGCTGGGGTGGCGCAATCTCCGCCGCAATGTTCCTCAGGGAGTTCGCCGAGGATACGCCCTGGATTCATCTCGACATTGCTGGTTGCGCCTGGAACGAAGAGGTCAAACCCTGGCATCCGAAGGGGCCGAGCGGAGTGGCCGTTCGATCCATTATCGAATGGGTCCGGACCTTCTCGACCACATCCTAGTCCACAAACAGAGGCGCGGCTCCATCATCGGAGCCGCAATCTCACCGAATGCACAGTTTGAGTTCCAGACATGCTTGTCAGACTGCGACATGCCATGATGTGGCGCCACCTTGCCCGGAGACCGGCGTCCTGGTCAGCAACGTGAGATTCGGCTGTGAGTAGAAAATGCGTTGTCCTTCGCCCTGTGGAGATCGTCCGACTAATCTGCCTTCAACAGAGCTGCAATCTTCCCGATTCCCCGGGCGAACATCCCTGATGGAACAATGAGGCTTACAACAATAGTCTCGCTTCCCGAGATCCCGTAAAACTCTCCCGGATGCACAATCAAATCTCTCTGCTCCAGCAGGCTCTCTGCTCCGATTCCAACCTTCGGCAATCGAATCACCGCGCTCCAGCCAGCATCCGTTCGAAGAAGTCCGACGCCGCTCTTCTCTATCTCAGAAAGATTCATCGAAGCTCTCGACAGAATCTGCTTTTGAATCTGCTCGCGTCTCTCCAGCCATCGTGGTAAGGCAAGCTGCGCCGGAGCATTCATCGAGAGAAACGTATCGACAATCACCTCAAGGCGAGCCAATGCGGAGCCACGGTCCTGCTCTCCTCCAAAGGCTGCGATCCACCCCACCTTCATCTGGGGCAGGCCGGCAATCTTGCTCATCCCGCTCAGCACAAAGGTCAATGCAGGGTGCGGCCCCCGGGCAAAGCTCTTCATACGCTCCTCGCCCAGCGGATAGTCCAGAAAGACCTCATCGACGATCAACGCCAGGCCATACCGTGCGCAAAGCTCCTCGAGTCTGCCTCGTTCGTCCGCTCCCGTTTCGTGGCCGGTGGGATTATTCGGATTCACCACCACAATCGCCCTGGTTCGCGAGCTGATCCTGCGCTCCAATTCGGCGAAGTCGATCCACCAGCCGTAGTCGTAGAAGAGAGGATAAGAGCGCAGCTGCACATCCTCTAGCTCCGCCAGAAACTCGAAGAGTGGATAGCTCGGCTGCGCCACCAGAACCTCATCGCCCGCGTCACAGAGCAAGCGGAACAGATAGCCGTACCCTTCACTGGTGCTGGTCGTCAGAATCAGCGCGTCAGGATTCACCTCCGCGCCATGATCTGCATAGTAGGCCGCCACTGCCTCGCGCGCAGGACGGATTCCGCGAGGATCGGGATCGTAGACCAGCGCGCGGGCATCGCCAAGAGGCGTAAGGATCGACTCGGCATCGTAATCGAACCCGCATACCGTGGGGTTCGAGATAGTCAGGTCGATCAGCTTGCGGCCCTTCGATCTGGCCTGCCGGATCGCTCGGGCATAGGAGCTCTCCCCCAGGTCCCATCCCGTCCGCGATGAAAAATGCTGGCTCACATCTTCATGCTAACGGCTCTGTGACCTTGCTCCCCTACAATGAACCTATTCATGACTTCGACCAGACAAAACCCCGTTCAGACCGTCCTCTTCGACTACGGTATGGTCCTCTCGGCTCCTCCTGACCCCGCCGCATGGCTGCAGATCCGCCAGATCTCCGGCTTTGACGAAGAGACCTTGCAACACGGCTACTGGGCCTTCCGCCACGACTACGACCGCGGCGACCTGACTGGTCTCGAATACTGGAAAAAGGTTGCCGATTCCGGCAAGACCACCTTTACCACGGAACAGATCTCCCAGCTCTCCGAGGCTGACGTCGCACTCTGGACACGGCCGAATCCCCCCATGATCGAGTGGGCGCAGCGGCTTCAACGTGCCGGGGTCCGGACCGGAATCCTCTCCAACATCGGCGACGCCATGACCGAAGGCCTCTTAAAGAAGTTCGACTGGATCTGCGACTTCCATCACTGCGTCTGGTCCTATCAGCTTCGCCTGGCAAAACCGGAGCTAGCCATCTACAGGGCCGCAGCGCAAGGTCTCGACACGCCACCCGAGAAGATCCTCTTCCTCGATGACAAGATCGAGAACATCGAAGCAGCCCGCACCGTCGGCATGCATGCCATCCAGTACCGAGACCACGACTCCTTCGAGCGCGAGATGCGGGAACAAGGCCTCTCCAATCTCCTCAATCCGGCATCCGTCTCAACCCAGTAACGTGACCTGCCGCCCCTATTATTCCTGTTTTGGGAATATGACGTAACCTTCGTGTCGCTTCTCACTCACGATTCCCTCAAGTTCCATGTATCCATGGATGTTGAGGGTAGGCTGCAACCAGCGATGGATCCGCAGCCAAATCACCATGAAGCGACTCCTTCTCCCCATCGCGCATCTCTGCAGCCTTCTGGCTGCCTCGCATCCTGTGGCCTTGGCCCAAAGCACAGTCCAGAGCAACGCACAGCAGCTAGCGTTCGCGGGCCTGCGTGCCGTTCAGGGCCACGGCCAGTTCAACGCGGTCCAGAGCGATCACTCCGGCAACCTCTATCTTCTTCTCGACCAGAAAGACGGCATCCGCGTTCTGAAGACAGACCCCAATGCAACCCAGATCCTCGCGGAGGCCCATATCGGTGCCAGTGGAGACATCGGTCTCGCCCTCGCACTCGACCCGTCAGGAAACATCTACGTCACAGGCGCGACTGCTTCAGGCTCCTTGCCCACGACACTTGGCGTACCCTTCCCCTCTGCCGCTGATACCTCCACCAACGCTTTTGTCGCGAAGTTCAACCCTTCGCTCGCTCCTGTCTTCGTTACCTATGCGGGAAGCGGGCGCATGGCGGCGACAGCGATAGCGGTTACCGCGGACCGCGTCTTCATCACCGGCGGCATCTACGCCCCTACGCTTCCGGTCACACCTTCGGCCATCCTCCAGGCTCCCGCACCGGGAAGCAACGGCAACGGCTTCGTTGAATGCTTCAACACGACGGGCACAACGCTTCTCTACGCAACCTATCTCAGCGGCCTCGACGGCGACACGAATCCCTCGTCCATCGCAGCCGACGCTACAGACAATGCTTATGTGGCCGGTTACACCACCTCCTCGGGCTACCCAACCCTTGCGGCGCTCGTTCCCGAAGAGATCGGCGCTGGCTCAGGCTCCGGCTTTCTCACCAAACTCACCGCAGCGGGAGACGGCATCGTATTCTCAACCTTCCTCCCCGGCCTGGGAGTTAACTCACTTGCGTTGGACAGCAGTTCGCAGACACTGCTGCTCTCCGGCAACATCGCCCCAGGGCAGTTCCCCATCGCCACCGTCCAGGCCCTCATGGTCTCGACACAGTACCAATCTATGATCCGGCTCTCTCTCGACGGAAGCCATGTTCTCTCCTCAACCCTGCTGGCTCCAGGAGAGCAGTCCATCGTGACTCCCGCTCCCGATGGCGCAGCATGGGCGGCCGTCTCGCTCAGCTCGTCACTGCTTCCCTTGCAGGCGATCTCCGACGTCGGCAATGCGGCAGCGTTCCGGATCACCGCCAACAACGCCATCGACAAGAGCGTCCGCTTCGGAGGCCCTGGAACCGAGTTCTCCAGCCTGCCCGTAAACATCGCCTCCATCGCGCTCGATCCAACCGGACAACCCATCTTCGCCGGCAGCGCAGCTCCAACAACCAGCTCGAGTCTGCTCGCAACCCAGACCTACGACCTGCCGCTCTTCAACGCTCCCACCGCGGCTCTGCCATCTACGCTGCGCGATGCCGTCCTGTCCCCCGGAACCAACTGCGGCAGCCTGTGCGCGGGAGCAGGAGCCTTCTTCGCCAAACTCAATCTCACCGCCGGTCCCAGCCTCGCGCTCTCGACCGATGCGGCGCCCAACATCGTCCTGCGCAACCTGGGCTCGCTTCCTGCAACCGATCTCCAGATCACAGCGACGGGCTTCAACTCCACGCACGACTGCCCCGCACAGCTGGGAGCAGGAGCGCAGTGCAACATCATCCTCACAGGCCCCGGCCCGGGAACCCTTACCGTTCAGGCCTCGAACGCCACCCCCCAGACCGTGGCACTCCCGGCCATCACTAGAGTCGCCACCACTCTTCTTTACTCACCTCGTGAGCTTGACTTCGGCATCCTCACCCCGTCGTCGCCTCCCATCACCCGAACCATCACGGTTACAAATCTCGGCTCCTCTGCGGTTGCGTCCATCCCCGTATCGTTCTCCGCCAACACAAACTACGCGGTCAGCCTCTCCGGCGACTGCCCAGCCGCACTCCAACCCGGCGCAAGCTGTCATCTGGTCGTCAGCGTGACGTCACTGTCCGGCGCTACCGACGGGGCATTTCAAAGCTCGTGGTCCTCTGGAGCCGCCTCCATCACCATCACTGGATACACGCAGCTGAACCCACTCAACCTCTCCTCCAGTGAGATCGACTTCGGCACGCAATTTCTTGGAGGACTGCGCCTGCCCCGCTATCTCTACCTCTCCAACAACTCCGCAGCAGCGATTCCGCACTCACCCCTCGCCCTTCCTCCGTCATCTCCCTTCACCGTCACCGACCGCTGCCCGACATTGCTCGAACCTCACACCGTCTGCCAGCTTCAGATCGATTACAACTCACCAAGCACCTCCGCCGATTCGGTCACCCTCTCGCTCGATCAGGGAAACAGCGTGCTCGTCACCGGCAGGACGATCCCGCAGCCCGGCGCCGGCGGCGCGAGCGCAAACCCGAACCTCGTCGTCACCCCGGCCTCACTCAGCTTCCCCAATGCCGTCGTCGTCACCGGCATCTCGGCTAATACACAAACGGCCAGCATCTCGAACACTGGAACCCTCCCCTTCCCACTCAGCCTCTCCCTCACAGGAGACTTCATCGACTCCACCAACTGCACCACGCTCCTCGCAGCCGGCTCCTCCTGCTCCGTCGTCTTCACCTTCACGCCCTCGCAACCCGGCGCGCGTCACGGTCTGCTCTCCCTCTCTTCAGGAGCAGGCACGACACCGGCGTACGTGAATCTCTCCGGAACCGCCACAGGCATCCTTGCCACGAACAATGGAACACTCGATCTCGGCAACAGCGCGATCGGACAGCCCGTCATCCAGTGGTACAAGATCACCCAACCCTTCACCCAGCTTGCCGCCACAACGCACGGCGACTTCGGCGTCGTACTGGTGGAGGACATCGGCTACGGCCACGGCCAGCCGGCGGCTTCCTCTTTCACTCCCTCGACAACCGGTTCCTGTCTCAACTGCTGGCTCGGCATTCAGTTCCTCCCCTCCTCGGCCGGCGTGCAAAGCTCTTCTCTCGCGCTCTCTTCCACCAGCAGCGGAGCACCGTATACTCTCGCGCTCACAGGTAACGGGCTCCCTCTCACCGGCCTTCTGCTAACGCCGCTTCAGCAGGACTTCGGCCCCATCCCCGTCCACAGCTCCAGCGCAACGCAGCTCTTCACCCTGACGAATCTCACAAGCTCCGTTGCGACCTTCTCTGCGCCCGCTGTTACCGGAGACTTCGCCCTCAGCAACGCCGCCAGTGGAGGCCCGGCGTGCATCGGGCCCATCGCGCCCAATGCATCCTGCTTCGCGCAGGTCCTCTTCAGTCCCACTGCCACCGGCCCCTCCGCTGGAACTCTTACGCTCGCCTCTGATATCGGAACCGCCACGGCATCTCTAACAGGCTTCGGCTCTCCGGACCCCGGACTCGCGCTCAACCCATGCGCGCTGGTCTTCCGTAACGTCCCCGACCCGTCGGCGGCGCAGCAGACCATCGTGGTCACCAACACCGGCCTGTACAACCTGCAGATCGGCAGCCTCTCCGCCGCCCCCTCGAACTTCCAGGTCACCACCTCCTGCAGCACGCTGGTGCCAGGAGCCACCTGCAACATCACGGTCAGCTTCCTGCCTTCAGCGGCAATCGTCTCCGGGGCTCTCTCCATTCCGGTCACCAGTTCCGCCTCCGGAGCACCCCAGACCACCTACACCGTGCCCCTCTCCGGCAGCTATACCTCCGAGGACAGCGGCCTCCAGATCCTCCCCGCACAGGCAGACTACGGCCCCACCTCCACCTCAGCGCTCGGCCTGACGCGGCAGTTCCTGATCAACAACCTCACCACACAACACGTCGCTCTTTCTGTCACCCTCCCGCGACAGTTCGTCCTCGTCGATCCTCCCTGCTCCACACTCGAACCCGGCAGCGGCTGCAGCTCTCCGTCTCCTTTCTTCCTCTCACAAATGGAGACATCACCGGAACGCTGTTCGCACAAGGCACCGTTAACGACGGCAGCCCCGCCATCAACAGTCTTGGCTACGTAAAGGGCTTCGGCAAAGGCCAGGGCACGCTCACCATCACGGGTGACCTTCTTCCCGGCCGCCTGATCCAGTTCGGCCAGGTCCCCTCCGGGCAGACCTCCACCCGCTCCCTCACCCTCACCAACTCCGGGTCAACCCCGCTTACAGTCCGCCGCATTACCAGCGAGTGGCCCTTCCTGTCCTCGACCACTTGCGGAGCGACGCTCTCTCCAGCGAGCAGCTGCACCGTCACCCTCACCTACTCCCCGCTCAATCAGACCGCCATAGGCTCCACTCCCGCTCCCTTCAACACCGACGCAGGCACTCTTGTCATTGAGAGCGATGCTGTCTCCAGCCCCGACTTCGTCGATCTGACCGGCACCGTCACCCCCGTGGCCGTCGCCGTGCCCTCGACCACAGCGCCTCTGGTCTCCTACACCATCTCTCAGGGCTCGCTCAGCTTTTCAGCTACGCGAGGCGGTGAGATCTCCCCGCCGCAGACGATTCAGCTCTCGAACACCGGCAATACAACCGTCCACATCAAAAATCTCCTCACCACGCCGGACTTCTCCGTCTCGGGAACCTGCCCGGTTCTCATCCCCGGCGCAAGCTGCCCGCTGACCATCGCCTTTACCCCGCAGGCCTCCTCCTCGCAGCTCACCACACCCGTCATAAGCGCTCTCCAGATCCTCTCCGACTCGAGCACCTCTCTCGACTTCGTCAGCCTCCTCGGCATGGCCGCACCCTCCACTCTGGGTCTCTCCCCGGCCTCGCTCGACTTCGGCAATGTTCTCGTCGGATCTTCCGCAACGCTTCCCATCCGCGTGAACAATGGCAGCTCCCTGCCGGCCATCTTCCGAAGCATCACCCCAACCGGCGACTACTCATTGTCGGACGACTGCCCTTCGCCAGGCGCGCAGCTCGCACCATCTGCCGGCTGCACTCTGCAAGTCACCTTCAAACCCTCGCAGCCCGGCCCGCGAACCGGAACCGTATCGATTGCCACCTCGATCACAACTCTCGCCCTGACGGCAAACCTAACCGGAACAGGAACCCAATCGCATCTTCAGGCCAATCCCTCCAGCCTGTCCTTCGGGGATACCCTCCTCGGCGCCTCCACAAGCCTCACGCTCTCCCTGACCAACAATGGAACCGCGCCAGTAAGCGGCCTCTCTCTCTCCACCCTCAGCGATTTCGCAATCACAAAGCCGTGCGCCGTTACAACGCTGGCTCCCGGAGCAGCCTGCACCATCACCCTCACCTTTACCCCCAAAGCAGCCGGAGCCCGACCAGGCGGCCTCACCGCCATCAGCTCCGATCCCGGCTCGCCCATGACCGTCTCGCTCTCCGGCAACGGCACGCTCTCCCCCGCCGTCACCCTCTCGGTCGACGGCGGTACGACCTCCAGCGTGACGGTGAAGAGCGGACAACCCGCCGGCTACCACCTGTCGCTCACCCCACAGAATGGATTCACCGGCTCCGTCGTCCTGAACTGCACCCCCGTTCAGGCCGGCCAGTACGCCTCCTGCTCGCTTCTTCCCTCCAGCATCGCCCTCAATGGAGCCGCACAATCCTCCGCAGCAACTCTCAACACCGTAACCGAGGAGACCACGGCACAGATTCGCAACGGCACGACGTCCTTCGCGCTCTGCTTTCTCCCCTTCGGACTCTGTCTCTTCCGGCGCGGCCGGGCCACCCTCGCGCTCGCGCTGATCACTACTGCCGCCCTCTTTGCCTCGGGCTGCGGCAGCGGAGGAAGCCTCGTCATCAACAACGCAGATCCCAGCCTGCGCTACACTCCACCCGGAACCTATCAGTACAAGGTGACCGCGACCAGTACAACTGGAACGCCGCTAAGCCGGACCGTCACCCTCAACCTCACGGTGACAGCGCACTAAACCAGCTTGCATCCCTGCTATCCAGTCACACTGGGCTATCGGGTCACACTGGGAATTGACACTGGAACCTGCTCGACAATCTCAATGCCGAACCCCTGCAGCGCAGGCACATGTGTCGGCGTATTCGTCAGCAGGCGGATCTTATGGATCCCCAGGTCAGAAAGAATCTGCCCGCCCAGCCCTACCTGACGCAGCGTTCTCTGCGCGCGATCTTCGCTCTTCTCCCGCGATCTGTGGTCGCGATGAAAGATCACCCGGTGCGGCGTCACGCTACGGTCAATCCCAAAGCCTGCGTTGCCGTTGTGCAGATACACCAGGGTTCCGCGCCCTGCCTCGGCAATCATCCTCAGCGAACTCTCCACCACCGCGCGACAGTCGCACAACGTAGTCCCAAAGACATCCCCGGCCAGGCAGTGCGTATGCACCCGCACTGTCACCGGCTCATCGTCGGCACTGTTGCCCCCAACATCGCCATAGACCATCGCCACATGCGACTCGCCCCCCTCGACCTCGCTCTCATAAGCGATTACGCGGAACTCGCCATGCGCCGTCGGCATCATCGACTCGGCCACGCGATGGATGTACCGCTCATTCTGCAGCCTGTACCGGATCAGGTCCGCGACCGTCACCATCTTCAGGCCGTGCTCCTCGCAGAACTTCACCAGGTCCGGAACCCGCGCCATCGTTCCGTCGTCGTTCATGATCTCGCAGATCACACCGGCAGGAACCAGGCCCGCCATCCGGGCCAGATCGACGGAGGCCTCGGTCTGCCCCGCCCGCACCAGAACACCACCCTTACGCGCGCGCAACGGAAAGACATGTCCCGGCCGCGCCAGATCGTGCGCCGTCGACTTCGGATCGATCGCGACTCGAATCGTATGCGCTCGGTCCGCCGCTGAGATCCCAGTGGTCACACCCTCCCGCGCCTCGATGGTCTCGGTAAATGCCGTGCCGAACCGCGAGGTGTTCTCCTGGGTCATCGGTCCCAGCCGCAGGTAATCGGCGCGCTCCTCAGTCAGTGTCAGGCAGATCAGGCCGCGGCCATACTTCGCCATGAAGTTGATCGCCTCCGGGGTCACAAACTCGGCGGCCAGCGTCAGGTCGCCCTCGTTCTCGCGATCCTCATCATCGACGACAACCACCATCCTGCCCGCCCGAATCTCTGCAACCGCCTCACTCACCTCAGAAAACATGGCCTCATCCCTCCCGGCATCTCTTTCGACTGTCTTCATCATACTTTCGACGCAAAAAAGAGAAACGCCGCCCGGTCGGGGCGGCGTCCTTTACTCTACGGAACTCTCGTCTTACAGGGTCGACTCGATCTCGAAACCCCAGGCCTCCAATAGGGCCTCCGGGATGTACTTCGAGTTCTTGTTTCGGCGCGCCCATTCACGCAACCGGGTCGACCGGATGTACTGGTCGGGTGTCAGTTTGAACTCTTTCACGACCTGCTCAAACGATGTTACCGTTGGGACCACAGGGCCGATCGGCTCTGGCTTGCCCCAGTTCGGATTTCCACGACGTTTCGCCATAGTGTGCAAGTACCTCTTGATGTGTGTTGTGTTCGGATTGTCCTTCGGGAATTACCTAAGGAGAAATAGAGCACAGTTAATTATACGGCAGCTAACCCTTGAAAATCAAGGGACTTCCAGCCCAAAACCAGCACTTCGGGGGAGGGTTTGCAACCCCTTTTACTGCCTCAGTTATGCAGCGCTTCGGAGTAGAACTTCACCATGTCGGCCTTCATCTCTTTCAGAGCATCCACATTCAGATAAACCATGTGTCCGGCCGGGTAGTAACCGAACTCCACGTTACCCACCAGCTTCGCCGGCAGGCTCATGTGGCTCAGGTCATATTCCGTCGCAAAGAAGGGTGTCGCCAAATCGAAGTATCCATTCGCCGAGAAGACCCGCAGCCGGGGGTTCTTGCGCATCGCATCGGCCAGGTCCACCGCCGTATCCGGCGCCGACTGTTGTCCTCTCCCCGTGCCCATTCCCGCAGCTTTGTGCTTGAAATCCCATGCCTCGTTCAAGCCCGGGCCGGAGGTGTAGTACGTCTCCTGGCTCATGTATTTCAACTCATGCTGAATGTAGTCATGAAACGCCCCTACGAAGGCTCCGCTGATCCCCGTATCGGACGGATCGAAACCCGGCGTCTCCCCGGCCTCATCCGGATCCCATCCCATAAACCGGGCATCGTAACGTCCCAGCGTCCGCTCATCGTCGCGTAGCAACTCCTTGCGAAACCGCGAGGCGCTGATCCGCAGCTTCGCTTCGCGAACATACTCAACCTTCACCCCTGTAAACGCTGATACCCGGGCCGCAATCGAGTTGAACTCGGCCTGCGGCAGGCGATCTCCCTGAGCCAGCGCCTGTGCATAAGGACCGCGCGCAAACTCCCGCGCCTGCTCGACCCACTCCGCAAGCGTCCCCGGAGCCTTCACCTTTTTGTAGAAGTAGCCTATCGCCGCGAACGAAGGGAAATATCCAACCGATTCAATATCATACCCGGGATTTCGAATCCCATAGTTGAGGATTGAGGAGAGCAGGACAACCCCGTTGAAGGGGACTCCATCGTTTTGAAGAGCCGATACAAGCCCCGCCGACCGCGTAGTCCCATACGATTCGCCAAACAGAAACTTCGGCGACGTCCATCGCTGATTGAGCGTGATGTAGCGCTCGATAAATTTCCGGAACGCCTGGATATCCTGATCGGTCCCCGCAAAGTCCTTTGCGGCTCCCTTGCCCACCGCGCGCGAAAAGCCACAGAGCGGAGCATCGATAAAGACCAGATCGCTCTTGTCCAGCAGGCTGCTCTCGTTCTGCACCCAGGTATACGGAGCCGGACCGCTCGCTTCGGGACTTCGGGTCACCACCCGCACCGGACCAAACGAACCCATGTGCAGCCAGATCGTCGCCGCCCCCGGTCCCCCGTTGTAGAAAAACGTCACCGGCCGCGACTTCGCATCCACCCCATCCTGCGTGTAAGCGACATAGAAAATGCTGGCGTTGGGACGATCCTGATTGTCGCGGATCAACAGGTTCCCCGCCGTCGCCGTGTAGTGAATCAGCTGCCCGCCCACGGTGAGGTCATGCTTTGTCACCGAGGTCGTCTCCGGAGGCACAGGAACTCCCGCGTCTTCCTTCTTCTCTTCGTGACTCTTCGACTCCTGCCCCTTGGTCTGGTCATCCTGCCCGTAAGCCAGGACTCCGGTCGCTACGGTCGCCGCCAACAGAATCGCCCGTGCAGGGCGTATACGCTTCCAAACGCTCAATCGAAATCCCTCGGTCTGCAATGATTGCTTTCTCGGATGCAACCATCATAAACGTCGGGTTTCATAAAGAATGCGGATGCACTTACAACTTCAGTGAGCTTTCCTTCCAGGCTTTTTCTCAGACCACAGTATCCAGCCGAAACGACTCTGTATACGGAACTACCGGATAGCCCTTCGCCTTCCACGCCTCCAGCCCACCACGCAGCAGCCTGATCTTCGTGAACCCCAGTGATAAACCACGCTGCACGATCTCCCTGCTCGTCTTCTGCCCCTCGCAGGTGCAGTAGATAACCGCCTCCGCATCCATCGGGATCAGCGATGGATTCGCCAGGATCTCTTTCGGTGGAATCCGCCTGGCCCCCGGAATCATCTCCGAGTGCGCCAGCAGATCCAGCGGTTGCCGTACATCCAGCAGTAGTAGAACCCGCGGCTCACCTTCCAGCAGCTCTCGCAGAGCCTCCGCGTCGATGATGTGCTGCTCCAGCTCGTGTCGGCGCCGTGATCGAATCCTCCAGAAAACCGCGCCCAACACCGCAAGCACCGACGCCACCATAACTGACACCGCAGTTGCATACAGCATGACTTGCTCCTTCGCTCTTGCTGCTTATCCGCTTCGTATCAGATTCTCTATCGTAAAGGCAGGATTCTGTATCTCCTTTTATTCCCCGTTCAAATCGACCCAACCCCCAGGCAAACAATATGCGAAGATGAGCGCAGAGCCTCATGGATTCAACTACCCTCTCCGACATCCTGCACAGGACCTTCGGCTTCTCCGGCTTCCGCGCCAACCAGGAGGCCGTATGCCGCGCCGCTACGGAAGGCAGCGACGTTCTCCTCGTCATGCCCACTGGAGCCGGAAAGTCTCTCTGCTACCAGCTCCCGGCGCTCGCCCGGGGAGGAACCGCGCTCGTCATCTCGCCCCTCATCGCCCTCATGGACGACCAGGCGGCAAAGCTCTCCGCCCTCGGCCTTCAGGTCGCGCGCATCCACTCCGGGCTTGCCCGCGAAGACTCCCGCCAGGCCTGCCGCGACTATCTCTCCGGCAACCTCCAGTTCCTCTTCATCGCTCCCGAGCGCATGCGTGTCCCCGGCTTCCCCGAGATGCTCGTCAAACGCAAACCCGCGCTGATCGCCATCGACGAGGCGCACTGCATCTCGCAATGGGGACACGATTTTCGCCCTGACTACCGCACCCTGGGCGAGTACCTGCCCTCGCTCCGCCCCGCACCCATCATCGCTCTCACCGCCACCGCCACTCCCACCGTTCAGCGCGACATCGCCACCCAGCTTCGCCTCCACGATCCCGCGCTCTTCATCCATGGATTCCGCCGCCACAACCTCGCCATCGAGGTCGTCGAGCTCTCGAAGCCACGTCGCAACCAGTTCACCATCGACCTGCTGAAGCCGACTGAGAACCGCCCCGCCATCGTCTACGCCCCCTCGCGCAAGGCCGCTGAAGAATTAGCCTCGCAGCTAGGCGGAAGCGCCGCCGCCTACCATGCCGGTCTCGACCCCGCCACACGCGAACGCGTCCAGCGCCACTTCCTCTCTGGATCGCTCGAGGTGGTCGTCGCCACCATCGCCTTCGGCATGGGAATCGACAAGGCCAACGTCCGCACCGTCATCCATACCGCCCTCCCCGGATCGGTCGAAGCGTACTACCAGGAGATCGGGCGAGCTGGCCGCGATGGCAGCCCTTCGCGCACCGTGCTTCTGCACTCCTTCGCCGATCGCAAGATGCACGACTTCTTCCTCGAACGCGACTACCCGGCTCCCACCGAGCTCTCACGCCTCGCCCGCATCCTCACTCCCGACTTTCAGGAGCCCGACGCCCTCCGCAAACGCCTCCACATGGACGTCGAGACCTTCGACCGAACCGCAGAAAAGCTCGTCTCCCAGAACGCCGCCGCCTTCGATATCACCGGCAACCTTCGTGCCACCGAAAACAAAAGCTGGCAGTCCGGCTACGACCGGCAGCTCGCCTTTCGCCGCGCCCAGATCGACGCCATGGCCCGTTACGCCGAAACCCCGCAGTGCCGCATGACCGCCCTCATCCAGCACTTTGGCGATACCGCCGACGGCCTCCGCCCCTGCGGCCACTGCGACTTCTGCTCTCCCGAGCGAGCCCAGGCGCAGAGCTTCCGCCAGCCAAATGCGCAGGAAGACCGCCAGCTCCGTACCATCCTCTCCGCGCTCGACAACGCACCGCCGCGCGCCACCGGAAAGCTCCACACGGATTTGGCTCTAGGTATCGACCGAAAACACTTCGATGTCTACCTCAATGCCCTCACCCGAGCCGGCCTCATCTCCCTCACCACCGACACCTTCACCAACGCCGAAGGCAACGTCATCAACTTCAAGCGAGCTTCCCTCACCCACGAAGGCCGCACCCGCGACGAGGCAGGCGACCTCGGCACCTTCCTTCCCAACCAGGAACAGACCGCATCCCCCTCCAAAGCAAAACGCCGCAAACAAACCAGCAGCTCCTCTAAAAACGGCAACTCTTACGAGAGGTCATCTCGATCAGAGAGCCCAAGGGCCGCAGCAGAGAGATCCACCCCTCCCCCCACACCGCTTACCCCAGCCCAACAAGTCCTCGAACAACACCTCCGCGACTGGCGCAAATCCGAGGCAGCAAAGACCGGCAAGCCCGCCTTCATCGTCTTCGGAGACTCCGTTCTCAAGAACATCGTTCAGGCACAACCGCAGACGATCTCCGACCTGCTCAACATCTCAGGCATAGGCTCCGACAGAGCCGACCGCTATGGGGCCGACATCCTCTCTCTATGTCGCGGCGTAAACGACTCATCAAGCGAACGACCTCTGCCGCCTCGAAACATCGTATCGACGAAGCCCGATGCCCCATCCATGACGCAAAGCGGGATGAGTGGGAAATCGCGCGAAGCGCAATCCACATCCACCGAATCTCTCACCCCCGCACAGCAGCAGCTCGATCAGCGCCTCCGCGACTGGCGCTCCACCGAGGCCGAACGCCTCGGCCTGCCGCAGTTCTTCATCCTTGGCGCCTCTACCCTGCGTAACATCGTCCTCGCTCACCCTCAGACACTCGCTGAGCTGCGCCTTATTCAGGGCATCACCCTCGACAAAGTCGAGAAGTTCGGAGCTGGCATTCTCGCCGCCTGCACGGCATAAGCCCGTGTGCTACCGTCAGAACAGGCCTATGTCTCCGGCTGACCCAACCCGTCACTCGCCTGCCTCGATGGAGGGCAACCCCACCATCGACGAACGCGCCAATCACTGCTTCGGCTGCGGCCCCGCGAATCCCCAGGGGCTCCATCTTGTCTTCACAACCGACACCTCCGACCCCGCGCACCCCACCGCCTCAACGCACTTCCAGCTCGACCGACTCCACGAAGGCCCACCCGGCTATGTCCACGGAGGCATCATCGCCACTCTCCTCGACGAGGCTATGAGCAAGATCAACCGCCCTCTCGACGTCCTCGCCGTCACCCGGCACATGGAGGTCGACTACCTCAAGCCCGTCCCCCTCTTCCAGCCGCTCGTACTCACAAGCCGCCACCTGCACCGCGAAGGACGCAAGCTCTTCCACCAGGCCGAGATTCAATCCCCCGACGGAACCGTACTCGCCCGCGGCAATGGAGTCTTCATCGAGATCGACAAGGCCATCCTCGCCCGCATAGGCATGACCCAGCCCGAAGACTAGTTTGCAGATTGTCAGTTGTTAACTTGTCGCCAACTCAAGAAAGTGTCATTCCGAAGCGAAGCGTCAGAATCCCCAGTGAGCTTGCTCGCTGGGGTGGAGCGAAGTCGAGGAATATGCTTCTCTACCACCGAAGCCGCCCTCAACTAAACCTCCGACTCCTCCCAGTACCCCTGGTCGCGCAGAAAGTACTTGTCGTTCCAGGTATGCATCATGGTCTTGAAGAACATCCAGACCATCTTTCCATGTCCCAGCTTCTGGAACCTGCGATTCGTCGTAAGAATCTTCCCGCGCACAATGCGAAAACGCGTCCGCGCCACGCCCTTCGACAACAGATAGTCCTCGGCGAACAGCGCCCGCTCATTGAATCCGCCCAGCGCCCAGAACGCCTCGCGATCGAAGAGCATGAACATCCCCGTCGCAAACGGCTTCAGAAACTGCCCGATGCGCTGCATGAAGTTGTTCCCCATATACAGCGCGTCGTCAAAGAAGCCGCCCTCCCGGCAGGCAATATTCGTCGTCGCCAGATGAAGCCTTCTCCGCCGCATCCTCCACAACGCGCGGCGCAGCAGCGTCGGCTCCGGCAGCTCCACATCCGCATCCAGAAACAGCACATAAGGAGTCGTCGCCTGCCGCGCTCCGGCATTCCTTCCCACCGAAGGCAGGCCACCCTCAATCACCTCAACCTGCAGCCGATCGCGAAAGCTGAGTGCTATCTCGACGGTCCCGTCGGTCGACCCAGCATCCGCCACGATCACCCGAGTCTCAGCCATCCCCTCGTAGTCCTGCCGGACCAGCGACCCCAGCAATCTTGGCAGCATCTCCGCTTCATTCTTTGCCGGAATCACGATCGTCAGCTCAGCGCTCATCCAACCTCCAGGCCCCACACTACTCCCTCATCACAGGTTGAACCCTCCGGCTGCGCCGTTCCGTGAATGTAATTTGAATTCTCTGCAAATCTCCAATAAACGGCGTCTCAGCGATTAACAAACCTCTGACCACCCCTCGACTCCAAAACTCCTCTTCATCCCACAGCAACAAAACTGCTAAACTTAAACCTCTCGCGGCAAACGTCCTCAAAACTTGGCTACGCACCGCGGCTCCCAAGGAGAATCGTCATGGCAGACCACACCACCAACGGCAACCTCGGCTCCCCCTCTCTCCGCCTCAAGACCGGCCTGGCCGAGATGCTCAAAGGTGGCGTCATCATGGACGTCATGAACGTCGAGCAGGCTCGCATCGCCGAAGAGGCCGGAGCCACCTCCGTCATGGCGCTCGAACGCGTTCCTGCCATGATCCGTGCCGAAGGCGGCGTCGCCCGCATGGCTAACCCCAAGCTCATCAAGCAGATCATCGCCGCCGTCTCCGTTCCCGTCATGGCCAAGGCCCGCATCGGCCACTTCGCCGAAGCCCAGATCCTCCAGGAGCTCGGCGTCGACTTCATCGACGAATCCGAGGTCCTCACCCCCGCCGACGAGACCTTCCACATCGACAAGCACGCCTTCACCACCCCCTTCGTCTGCGGAGCTCGCAACCTCGGCGAGGCCTGTCGACGCATCGCTGAAGGCGCTGCCATGATCCGCACCAAGGGCGAGGCCGGCACCGGCGACGTCGTCCACGCCGTCCAGCACATGCGCCAGATCGTCCGCGAGATGCGCGCCCTCACCGTCATGGATGACGCTGAGCTCTACAACGCCGCCAAGGTCCACCAGGCCCCCTACGAGATCATCAGGATGGTCGCCCAGGCCGGCAAGCTCCCCGTCCCCAACTTCTCCGCCGGCGGCATCGCCACCCCCGCCGACGCAGCCCTCATGATGCAACTCGGCGCCGAAGCCGTCTTCGTCGGTTCAGGCATCTTCATGAAGGAGCGCGCCACCCCGCTCGACGTCGAGAACAACCCCAAGGAGCGCGAAGAGGCCGTCTCCCGCGCCAAGGCCATCGTCATCGCCACCACCCACTTCAACGATCCCAGGATCGTCGCAGAGGCAAGCGAGCTGGTCACCGGAACCATGAAGGGCCTCGCCGCCGCCGCCCTCGAAGAGCACGAGCTCCTCCAGACCCGCGGCTGGTGACGCTCGCCGCGTCGGGCGGACGCGGCCTCCGGCCGCAAAAACTGGTTGGCGCTTGAAGCCGTCATTCTGAGCGCAGCGAAGAATCCCAGTAATTCGCTCGAATCGCCGCTACAATCAAAGGCGATGCCACCCGATCAGGCCTATGTCTACATCATGGCCAACAGCCGGCGCCGGCTTTACATCGGCGTCACCACTCGCCTGGCCGCGCGAGTCCAGGAACACAAAACCTCCGCCCACCCGAACTCTTTCACCGCTCGCTACAACATTCGAGATCTCGTCTACTACGAGTGCCACGCAACCATCTCCCGAGCCATAGCCCGTGAAACCGAGCTCAAAGGCTGGCTCCGCACGAAAAAGATTCAACTCATCGTAGCCGGCAATCCAGTCTGGCAGGACCTCAGCCAGAAGTGGGGCAAACCCATCGACCCTTTCGACGAATCGAACCTCCGCCCACCCGAAACCTTTCGATAAAACCTTCTGGAACATCTACTGTAAAGCCACCTCGACAAAGGCCGTCATCGACAAAGGCCGTCATTCTGAGCGAAGCGAAGAATCTCAGTAGTTCGTTCGAACCGCCACAGGATCCATCCGACGCTACCCTGTACGACGTCCTCAGATCCATCCCCCATCGATCACATAGCTCTGGTTCGTAATGGCCGAGCTGTCCTCCGACGCCAGAAACAAGACCAGCCGCGCTACCTCTTCCGGCAGAATCATGCGCTTCAGAGCCTGCCGTGCCAAAATCTCGGCCTTGTACTCCTCTGTCAGCCAGAGCTTCTTCTGCCGTTCCGTCTGGATCGCGCCCGGCATGACACAGTTCACCCGGATATTGTCCGCACCAAGCTCATGGGCCATCGTACGGGTCATCCCTACGATGGCCGCCTTCGCAGTCACGTACACCGGAACATTCGTCGAAGGAATCACCCAGCTGATCGAGCTCATATTGATGATCGAGCCCCCACCTGCCCTTCTCATCGCCGGAATCACAGCCTGCACCATGAAAAACTGCTGCTTCAGGTTGATCGCCATCATCTGATCCCAGAACTGCGGGGTCACCTCTTCGATCGTGTGCCGGGTATCGTTGCCCGCATTGTTTACCAGAACATCGATCCTCGGATGCATGGTAGCGATCTCTTCCACCGTCCGCTGTATGTCTGCTATGTCCGTCAGATCGCAGTGGCGATACACCGGCGTCACTCCTCCTGCATCCTTCATTCGCCGAACCAGGCTCTTCGCCGCGTCGTCCTGGACATCCAGAAACATCACCCGCGCGTTCTGCTTCACAAAGGCCTCGACAATCGCTTCGCCAATCCCGCTGGCCCCTCCGGTTACAAGAACAATCCGGCCCTCGAGACTTGGATAGATCGCCGTTCCGGCATCAGTCATCTGCGGTAGAACCTCCTATCCCTCTTATTCTCTCTGACCTTTATAAGGGATAAGGACGTTCAAAAAGAAAGTCGCGCGCTCAATTGAATCTGCCGGCCCGGTGTAGTCACCTCGGTAATCGATCCAAATCCTGCCGTATTCACAAATCGATTCGGCGTTCCCAGGTTCGTATGATTCAGTGCATTAAAGAACTCGCCACGCGTCTCAAGACGCAGTACCTCGCCTAGCGGGAAACTTCGCACTACGCTTACATCGACCGTTTCCATTCCCGGCCCCGGAACTGAATTCCTCCCAGCATTCCCGAATGTGTAAGCCGATGGAGCTGCAAATGCCGCTGGGTTGAACCATGTTGTCGCATTGCGCGTCCCCGTGCCGAACACCGGCTTTCCCGTTACATTTGCCCGCACGGGATTCTCCCCCAGCGCAGTTCCCGCATTCGCCGTATCTCCAAATACGGACACAGTCAGGGGAAACCCGCTCTGCAACTGCACAATTGCCGATGTCCTCCAGTTTGCAGTTACCGCCCGAGTCACGCTGCTCCGTCCCCACGCTGGAATGTCATACACCGCGCTAAAGGCAAACCGGTTGCGTACATCGCATGCCGGCCCCTTCTCCGCCGCAAGATCGTTATTGTTTTGGGGAATCGAAGCCTCAAACATTGGAGAACGAAAATCGGGAGCATTCGACAAGCTCTTCGACCATGTATAGTTCGCCAGCAGGCTCAGTCCCTTCCCCGCGCGCCTCCGCACATTCACATATCCAGCGTCGTACCAGCTCTGCGCCGAGTTCTCCAGCAGGTTGATCGTACTCACGCCAAAAGTTGTGCTCACCACATTGATGTTCGACGGCAGCACCGAATCGGGGACAAAGCTGATCTTGTTGTGCGGCCTGCGCGGCTGAATCAGCCCCGGCCCCGGCTGCGCATTATTGATCAGGTGCGCTCGCTGCAGATGCATCCCTCTGGACCCCAGATACCCGATCTCCAGCACCGTGCTCTTGTCCAGACTCTGCTCCAGCGATGCGCTCCACTGTTGAATGTACTGTGGTGAAGGATTGGTCTCCATCCCCGTAAAGCTCACCACCGTCGTACCCAGCACCGCCGGAGCAAAATTGAACGTGTTAATCGACGGCGTAAAGTTATCGCTCTGATTCGTCTCCGGAAACACATACGGCACATTATGCCGCTGGTTGCACCACGTATTCATATCCACCGGCGTAAAGAAAATCCCATACGCCCCGTGAAGCACCAGTCCCGCCTTTGGAATGCTGTGCGAAACCCCAAGACGAGGTGCGAAGGCCGCCCTGCTCGGATGCATCAGCCCCTCGGGAAACCCGTTCTGCCCGCCGATAAAGACACTCGGCGTCCCATCCTTCGCAAACGTCAGGTTGCTATTGGTATATCGAATGTCCACCAGCGGGCTCATATACTCGTACCGCACGCCATAATCGAGCGTCGTGTTCTGCGTCAGCCTAAACGTGTCCTGTGCATAGCCATTCGCATACCACTGCCGAAGATTCATCTGCGGAATACCCGCCTGACGTTGTCTTACCGCCGGCAGACCAAGCATAAAACTCGCCAGCGCCGACCCCGTCCCATTGTTCGCCCCAATATCCGTCGTAAATCCGTTCGTGAACTGGTAGTAGCCACGGTTCTGAAAGAATCCCCACATCGGCCAGATGAACCGCTGATACACCGCACCGAACTTCATGCTGTGCCGCCCCTTGAGCCAGCTCACCGTATCGCGTCCTTCAATCAGCGTGTCCCACGCATGCATAGGAGTCGCCGCATAACTATCCCCGATCGGCGAGTATCCCTGAACATTGAAGTACGGTGCGCCCCAGGCCGCCGGCCCTCCATACCCTACTCCTGCAATTCCCAACTGCCCCACAATGTCGTTTTTGTTCGCGCTCTCTGTCGTGTGATTCATGCTCAGTCGAGAGACAGCCACCGTAGCCACATTCAGCAGCGATGGACTGAAGATGTGGCTATAAGACCCCACTCCCTGCTGCGAAAGATTATCGTGCGTATACCCGAACCCTGGCAGATTCTCCGGCATAAAGCCACGCTCTCCGCTCGCGCTGTACCGTATAAACCCGGTGTCCTTCGAGCTGAACTGATGATCCACTCGCGCCGTTCCCTGATCGGTATCATGCACCTCGTTCCGAACATCCAGATAATTGTTCGAATCGTTCCCCGATCCCACCACGGTCGGCTGGCCCATCATCGTCATCCCGCCCATGCCACCCATCATCATGCTCGGCATCGGCGTGTACTGCGTCAGCATCGTCACAGCGACCTGGTTCATTCGCGACTTAGGAATGATATTTCCCGGAAACGGCTGCCGTGTGAACTGCGGGTTCTGCTGGCTCACCGGAAGACTCGGGTTATAGTTCGGATTCGCCTTCGTCGTCGCGGGATCATAGATCGTCACGCCGCTCATGCTGAAATCGCCATTCACCTCATCTTCCGTCGGCACCGTCTCCGTCATCGAAT
>Ga0193743_1000472_pt1 | contig 31906 bp, 34 predicted proteins | sample L2c2metaG_FD_143038 | JGI IMG/M metagenome (GOLD analysis project Ga0193743, IMG submission 143038) | Soil microbial communities from a riparian zone of the East river system, Colorado, United States - L2c2 | ecosystem: Environmental > Terrestrial > Soil > Riparian zone | place: USA: East River...
CAAACCGATGAGGGATTCCGCCCCCATGAGCTTAGTATATATACACAAGGAAACGTGGCTATGCTATTCTACGAGTCCATTCCGCTATTGGTTAATATCCGCTTACTCATGATGATGCAATATGACGTGATTGGTGCGAAATATTCCAACACCTCATCCGTGGCGAAATGAGCTATCTTGTTCGCGCGTTCGATGGCACTGCTCAGACGCTTCGAGTCGCACTTCGGAGATATTTGTAACCATCCTATGACAATAGGAAGAAGCCACAACCAAAGTGAACCCACGGCTTGGCCGTTGGAGTTGATGAAGTTTGTTACGCCTCCTATGAAGGAGTCGATGAGGGTGAAGATGTACGCAACGACAACCCATGCAATGTTATTGACGGCAGATATAGACCAGGTGTGAGTGTAATTGATCCACACAATGAGCTCGCTCCACCATTCGTCATTTTGAGGAAGGACGATAAGAGACGCAAGAAGCCCATCCTTCGTCTCAACTTTGAGAGGTGACTGTTGGAGGCTACTGAGAATGTGAATGGCATTTCGAACGTTGGGATATCTGTACTCTGCAAAGCGTTGGGCAATCCAGCGCCCATTCAAGACAGTTAGTGCAAGTGAATATGCAGCCAATGTCGGCGAACCGACTGTCAGCAGCATAGACTCTAGATTGTCCAGCTTATCATTAGCGCCAAATGGGAGCTGGGATACCAAAGCAAGCCATGGAAGCAGCCACGCGCTGAACTGCTGAGAGAATATGGTCCAATTAAAAGGCTCCTGGTCACTCCCACACGCCTTGATGCACAGGCTATACGTGATACCCACAGCCATGGACGCCTCTACGGGGCAACCAATGTTATCTGTACCACCTGCATCCATGCCCTTCCCATATGTGCCGTTCTGCACGCTGGTAAGGCACATAGCGAAGTTTGTGTCTTGCCCAACTGCGGCTGGCCACAAGGTGAGAGCGACGACGATAAATAATATAACGAATTTCTGGAGAGATTCTACATGAACTCTCGTGTTATCAGGTGGCCGCAGAAGAGAGTCGGAAACCACCCACTCATTCTATCGCACGCATGCAGATGTGTGAAAAGACATCCAATCTTTGCAAGCCACTATATATTATATATGAAGGCGCTGGCATCGAAGCTTTCACAGCCTTAGAACTGACGCAATGGTATCAATCTCAAGACCATGTTTCTCATCAAAAGCTGTACGGAATATCCAAGGAAGGCAGGCCTTACTCACCTGCGGCCATCATCGGCATTAGCCCCGTTTAATAGTGGATAAGCTATTTTTGTATACGCGCGCTAAGAGGCGCTAAGTAGAATTCCCAAGGTTCAGTCCCTCTGTCGAGGAATCCAAATGGCAACTTCTTTGAGAAGGGTACCTACTCCAGTTAGCTTCCATTTTTTGAAGAATGAACCCCTGTAATAACTTTTATATTGTGACGATGAGAAAAAGTGGACAAAAATATACCTTCTAAAGGAAAGGCAGTGTAAAGGGGAGACTCTCATAGCGGCAATATATTTTATGGAACCTTTCTTGTAGTGGAAAAGTAAAGTTGTGTTCAATTCAGTCCAAGATGGTTTTCGAATACAGGTTGTCAGAGTGTCTAGGTTGAGAGACGTGGGAACGTCACTGGTTGAACCTGGAAACCTGTGCTTTTCTTTCATTGCTATCTGAAATCTTCTGAAGCGACTTCATTACTGGCGTTGATGACTTCATTTGTTCCTCGCCATTGTTTGTTGTCGTGCGCCCTCCAGGACAGCCTGATTTTCCTGCTGCCTTCAAGGTTGTCAGTGCTTCCCTCCGAAGTCGTTGCAAGGTTCATCTATGTAATCATAGTAGACCTTCCGATCAAGATGGGATCGCTGCAGTAGATACACGGGCCCAGAGTCGCAGATAAGATCGGTTATAATGCTACCGCAGTATTTGGGTTACCAATAATTAATGAATTCTTTAAATATGTACTCCAGAAATCACTAGTCGTGTGAACGAAACTTGTCAACTTTCTGGTTCATGCTGTGGGATGGCGGAATAGTATAACTACTTGACCAGCACCAACGATATCTTGCATCAAAACCAGGAACTTGGAAACAAACTGACGCAGATGTATTAGAAAAGAATCTTTTCTACTACAAGTCGATGTTGGCTCGGAGAATGAAAGCATTTTCAGCAAACGGCGTAGTGCCAAATTGGGAGCAAGGTGTCAAGGTTTCAAGGTTTGAAACCGCCTATATGCAGTCAGCATTAATCATATGGCGGTAACTGTTTGGGAAGTTCCTTTGAGTACTGTATTACAGTAATAGTTACGGAACAATCAATAGTCAATTAAGTATAATGGATGAAAGGTGACCGGTGACCGGTGAACGTCCGGAGTTCCACGAGATACCAAAGAATCCGAGTCGATCACGAACGAGTTTTTATTTGTTACATAAATCATCCTAAGCGCAACGAAAGGGCAAGCCCAATACGGCGGGAAGTTGGTGGTTTTGCGATATAAATACAGGAGATCATTTACTCTCGATAGAAGAGAGGAAAGCTGGGAAACATGACATTTCAGACTAGCAAGGCCTGCTTTCCATAACACCCGTGAGACCAAAAAAGAATCGGGGTGCATAAATGGAACGATAATCGATAACATTCCTTCGATGAATTTCGTATCCTGGCAATTATTGCAATGAATATTTCGCCTAAGATTTATTTAATTAGTATCACCCAAGATGGCAAGGGAAGATATCACTACTCACCCGTAATTCTTGTCCTTTCCATTGCAGGTACGGAACAAAAAGCATGAATAGTCCGGCCACAATTCTGGGAAGGAGCCATCAACGCCAACTTGGTATATCTTTATGTTTTCATCAACTTACGCAGCTTCAAGACCGAATGTCTGGATGGCACCATTTTTAGTGGCCCAAGGAATTTGGAAATAAGCGACGCTGAATCCTGAGCATAGAGTGAGGTTTGGTTGGTGGAGCGGTGACAATACGCTGTGAAGTTACTCACCACCCAGAACTCGTGCGAGGTTCAGCAAGGCGCTGATTTCTCCCTACAAAAAATACAAATTTGATTCAGAGCTAGTTAGGGTCATGGAAAAGTTCAGAACTGCCTGTGAGATTTTACATACTTGATGTTTCGGGAATGCGTCATTGCAGTATGCATAGACTGCAACCGTGTTGATCATGATGGACATCTCCGCGATACCCCATCCCATTATTAGAGCTCCGACGCTGAGATGTTTCTGGAAGGCTGCGCCGAGTGTAACAAAGCCGCAGATGTAGAGTGGGATTGCAATATAGCATGCCCTGTTGGATCATGAGACTGTACGAAAGTTGAATAATATAATCCCATACCAAAGACGGCTTTCGGCTTCGAAGACACCATTGTTTCGCCTAATGCTGGTATTCATAATGTAGTCGTTGACATATCGACCAAACAACTCTCCGAGAATCACAGACACCTTATGGACACATGAAGTTTCGAAGGACTTTTTCTTAGGCTGAGCGCTTACGATTGGAGTTCCATAGGCTCCAGCAATTGCAAATTCGCTGAAATCGTAACCGAGGGGAGGAGGGCTTCCGAGGAAGACCGCATTGGTAACCTAACCATCTATGAGTATGACAAGCGTTGACACTTATCCATCTTACATTTATGCCGATACCGAAACCGAAAAGCATACCCTACGTTGAAGATATTAGACTGTCATCGTTTACTGAGGAGGGTGGGGAATTACCTCAAATATCAAGAGCATAAGTAAATGAGGTCTCCATACAAGGCGGAGAGGATTCAGGATAGACTCGGTCCAAGAGACGCGGTATTTCTGCATCTTGGAACCAGTTATGCCGATGAGTGTCTCTATCCTGTACCGAAAGCCCGTCGTGGTAGGCTCAGGAATCGGTCTAACTGTGCGATCGTACATGCTAAATGAATGGAAATTAGTTGCTGATCGCGAATGTGTGGCATCCAATCGTACGTTTCTTCCATGAAAAAAATGATCAGGAACACAACAAAAGCGGAATATATGGATCCGATGCCGTATGCCCATCGCCACGATGTCCGAGCGACTAGGAAGCCAAATGCGAAAGGGGAAATAAATGGCGAGATGATGAAGCCCATGGTCCATATGTTAAGCTATTGATGAGGTGAGCTCAAGGTCTGGTCACAATCGAGGACAAAAATCATCACCTTCCTCGCTTGGAGGTGGAATGGGTATAGATCCGTAACAACATAGAGTCCCTGGAACGATGAGGTGATTCGCGATACGTGAGGGTAGAGAAGTTTTGATACATACTGTCACCTGTGGGGCAGTGCTGATACAAAAATAGGATCAGTGAATTATACGGTAAAAAAGGGAGAGTTACCCGAAGACAGCGCTTAAACATCGCATAGCTGATTAAGTGTCAGATAACGCGTGGCCTGAGCAATTGGGACTCGTGAATTCTCACCGGCAAATGTGTTGAGATCTGGAGCGAAGGTGCATCCAACCATAAAACCGAGGGCCAGCAGCTAAGAAAAATATGAGTAAACGGGCGCAACGCGGACACCGATAAGCGCACCTGCGACCAAAATAAGATAGGAAGACGACCAAATCGTCGAATCAACATGACTGCTATCAAACCACCCCATCCTAGGTACTATGTTATTCATGTACGGTCTCTGGATAAAATAACAGAATCGACTGACCCAACAAAAAGATGCTCCAACTAGAGTTCTGTGAGCAGATAGTCATTGTATATAGAGATTCGTTACATACTTTGAGGTCAGATTGTTGATGACTCCGGTCGTCGTATCGTACTGTCTCGCCAATGCAAAGATGGCTGCGATACCTGGTCACCCATAAAACAGGGGATAGGCTTAGTGATAGTATGGGGCTGAAGGGGAACAGACTCTCTTCGCTCACCAATGCCTGAATCAAAGTCGGGAACGATGGCTGCGAGCGTGATAATGAATAGCTGCAGATTTTTGCGTCGCATACTCCAATTCTGAGGATCAAACGCCGAATCAGTTGGTTGTGGCCACAGAACTTTTGTTCCATCCTCCGACAGCTTCAATCTGGCAGCGATGGCTGCACCGAGCTCTATTTTGGCCTCTCTAGACGCGTGGACATGTTCAATGTGATGACATTAACAGTGAAAAAATAGGAATAACATACGCTGGGTCAATAATCAAACGACCAGCATGTTCCTCATGAAATGAATAAAGGTTAATTTCTGAGGCGTCGTCGTGATTTTGGCTTGCTAAAGTGTCTTTTTCAATGGACATGTTGGGTAAGCTTTGGCTAGGAGGTGAAAAATAAAGTTGACTTCAGATTATAATCAAAGGAACATATGCATTCCAGGTGTGTGGGTTTGAACCAAGAGTCCTATGTGAACGGTTGATGTATATCCGAGAAACAACCGTACCTGATAAGTACTCGGAGCACATCCGAGTCGCTCGGACAGCCAAGTCAACCCTAGGTCCATGGGTTCATCCCGTTTTCCTCAAAGGCCTCAAGCTTCAAGGTCACATTCAAGCTCTCAGATCCCAGCCAGCACTAATTACAAGCCTATAAGATAAAGTATAACAGCTTAGTATACTGTAGTGCGTGTGGGAATTCCGGGGCATTAAAAAGAAAACCTACGAAAATAACCAAACACTGACAAAGTTATACCCACTCGGAATGCCACTCCCTCATGACATCTGTTCAAAAATCCAAAATGCATTTCGTGCAAGACGCCAACTGGTCTCCTTAAACCACAACAAGCAGAGTCTCGGGATTCTCAACATCCTTCTCCGAGCTGGCTTCATCTCATCTATCACACGAGGAACTATTGCGGGTCCTGATCCTGCTGCTTTCAATAACGCTAAAGAATACGAACGCCGGATATGGGCGAACCTCAAATATCGCGACGACCAGCCGGTCTTAACTAATATAGAGCTCGTTAGTAGGCCTAGTCAACGAGTTTTTATGTCGTTGAGTGATCTGAGGCTGATATGTTCCGGGAGGAGGAGTGGAAGAGTTAAGCCTCTTGGTATGGGGGAGGTAGCTATGGTGAAGACGGATGATAAAGAGCATGAGTGGCTGGAGGCGAGAGAGGCACTACAGTTGAAGATACCTGGCGAACCTGTGTGTAGAGCACGATAAATTGGAAAGCTTGGTGAGATATCTTTTGTTCTTATAGACCTTGTTCCGTTCGTTAATTTTGGCCAAGATGGTCTTCCATTATATTTTATATCTAATATCATCCGACGACTCTACAACAGCACTCAGAACACATTCACTGGCCTAACAACTTCTTTCTCCATTGGCATAGATGTCATTAAACAGTACCTACAATATGTAGGTCATGTCGTTGCAATATCGTCCATTATCCATAATCTATCCGTCCAAATCCCGCAACCCCCTCCCTCCCCCATATATATATATATATATTTAAGAATCATCACTAAGACTCGTAAATGCGCCCTGCAGAAGACCCCTCCTCTCCTCATCCGCCCTCTCTTCCAAATCCCTACTCGTTTTGTCTTTTTTTAACCTCTGAACCACCTTCTCTACCTCCCTGTCCCAATCTGTGCGCAAGCATACCCATGTACCTATGGCTGCACAGTAGACAAGAGAAAAGGTCAGGCCGAACCAGAGACCGTGAAGACCTAGATGCCATGTGAATGTGAGGTAAATACCCAAAGGAATGCCAAGAATGTAGTATGCGCTGTTGGTGGTGATGACAGACGAGTTAATTACTGGATTTTATTGAGTGTAAAACCGTCGAACGTTACCTCAGGTTTAATAAGGCGCCCAAAAACTAGAGGTAAATTTAATTCTTCCAGAATTTTGAGATGAAATCTGCGAGACGTACCTGTTTACCCTTGGCACGAAGGATGCCGGCGGTGACTGCGCTCCAACCATCAAAGACCTGAAAGAGGCCCACGATGGGTAAAATAGATGCGACGAGTTTAACCACCTCTTTTACTCAAATTTCAGCTTGATATCACTTGAATAAAAAAGTCAAAGGAATATTGACCTGGATCGTCATTAAATAGATATGCCCACGAATGCCGAAACACGATGAACATCATACTATTTAAATATATCGTCAGCATGCTTCCTGCGATCATCGCCACTTTATGTGGCGGAATTGAGATACGGAAGGAGAAGAGATCAAACGTACCTCCACAGACAACCAATCATGAACGCCATTATGATGGACGTGTTTGATGCCATACCTGCGCGTCTAGCATTTTTCTCTCCGAGGAGATTTCCGATTCTAGTGGTGGTAAGGTAAAAGGCAAGTAACTCAGAATGCGCAACACATCAGGAGGAGAAAGAAAAAAGCCCCACCGAACAGATGTTGCTACGCCCAATGCGAATGGAGCTTGGAAGGTCGAAGATGCAGAAACGAGAAGTACGGATTGAGCTGCGAGTGCTGTCGGACCAAGTCTGATCAAATTGTTAGCATAGGCGGCGACAGGCGCCGGTAAGAATCTCACAGAGAAGCTGCAAGAGCAACTAATTCCCAAGCCCACCATTCTGAAGCCGTTTGACCTGTTCGTAAAGATACCAAAGTGGGCCGCAGTATTTGTTGGCCGAAAAGGAATGCTTACCGACGCCACTGAGCCCCAACTGAACCAGAACACCCAATCCTTTGAACATACGACGGGAAAGGGGATACCAGGCAGTTTTGGGGGCAAAAAAGATACCATAACAGATGGACATGATAGAAACTAAGTTGAATGAGATGGCCGTAGCAATAGGAGCACCAATAAAGCCCAGGCGGATAGGACTGGGGCCCCAAACTATTTAATTCAAATTTTAGCCCCTCGATTCACCTCCCAAACTTGAAAGGACTAGTTACCTAGAAACCAATTGAGAAGGGCATTGATAGGTGCTACTACGAAGACAATGCGCGTTGGCACCGCAAATAAGCCTGGATCATGAACGGTAATGAACGATAGGGCCCATCTGCAACGGATCATCTGAAGCCTAAAACTATCTACCTTGAGATTGAAAGTAGCGCCTGGGAATGAAAAGCATGTTGGAGATTAGGTTTCTATATTATTACAAATGAGGCTTACCGGCTGATACAGTTAAATGCATAGGCTAAAAATGGCGCAAGTTATTATTAAAGTCCAGTAGCGCAGGGAGATAGAAAAGGCAAATGTCAAACCATACCTGGAAGACCGAGTGACACCCAACGTAAATAGATGGCTGCTAGGTGGGCAACCTCGGGGTCTTGTTTGAGGAAAACAAGGATTGATTCGGCATTAAGCCATACCAAGAACGTAGGCTGTGAGATGAAGTCAACTTGAGATATGTTCCTGGTCCAACGGACTTACTATGAGGGATACAAATATGACGACAGCTGTGTAATGACTATGTAGTCAGTTATATTTCTGGGACATGACACCGTCAACGGAAGGTCGCAATGGACTTACTCATTCTCTGGGCCCAGAGTCCAACGAATTGAGGCTGAGTAGAAGTCCATGCAGATGGAAGCATGGTGTCAAGTGCGCTCGCGAAGCCCTGAATGATGCTAAAACCGGAGACACTGGCAGTCATAGAACCAAGACTAATAGCAGCAAGCGCTGTGGTTGAAATATGACCGATAGAGATGACAGACACCATAACGAGAGAATACTCAAGAAGATGAGTTCTGCGAATCATTTTTGATAAGTCAACTTTCATGGAGGGATGAATGATGGTGCATACCCAAAGACGGGAAATGCATATTTCGTCAAGATAGCGAGTTCTTCCCAAAACATAGTAACATTTGAAGCGTTATCAGCAGAGGCGTCGCAGTCTATATTTTCTTCAATTCGTGGCACGGGAGGGTTATTGAGGAGAGGAGTAGTTTCTGTTGGTTGATGGGCCAAGTGCCGCGAAGCCTCACTATGTGGATCAACGCGAGGATATACGCCAATGGTTGGGTTGAGGGGTCGATAATAGTGCTCCGAAGGAAAGCTTTCGCGACGAGTGATGGGATGAGGTACCTGTAAAGTATTTGTTGGTTGAGGTTCCGGTATATTGGATTCAAAATGTGTGCCTAGACGGGCAACAATTGCATAATCTGAAGGGAGAGAAGAGGGACCCTGATAGTGAGCATACGTGGACGACATGGTGGTTAGATTCCAAGTTGTCTTCCTATTTTGTTTTGTCTTATCGCGAGTAGCGAACTAAGTGTAGTTCCTCCGCCCGCCCGCCCGCCCGATGAAAAATTAATGGTCACATGAAATTATTGACATTTGGGGATATTGTCCTCGTATCGGCGATTGCTTACAGATATTTGCTGCCGAGTCGGTCGGCGTTTAAACTCTGGCAGACATGGCCAACGACGATGACAACGTCTCGTCGTCGACTCTCAGACCTCCTCTTCACGACTCCTCCTCCCCTCGGGACAAGGAACCAAAAGAAATAGAGAAACTTCGCAAATGGCAGGAAGAACGTATCACGCGCAAGTTGAAGGGTGAATACGAGTCTGCTATTGTGCATCTCTCCGAAGTCGTAAACACATTCTCTTCATTGACCTATGTAATTCTCTCATAAAATATTTAGATAAATGCCAACATAAAAAACCCTATCAATGTGTCTGCTGTTCGTGTCGAAGGCGCTGCTCACACACGCAAATCTTTTCTGGCGGCCATCATCAATCCTGCCATTCCACCACCAAATCCACCTTCATCCCTTCAACCAAATACACTTGAAGATGTACTACACGCTACTAGGCGTATATCAAATATTCTTAAAAAAACTGATATTTTTACGTCTGTTGAGGCTCGACTTGAACGCGCACGGGATTCATTGGCTCGTCCTGGAGATGTAGATCTTGTTTTCAAAACTAAAGAACGAGGGAGACTGTACGCGTCTAGCTCAACTGAGCTGGGAAATAATGAAGGTAGCGCGGTATGTCTTATTTCTTATCCTTGTTTACCAGTATTCCTTACTTTCATCTAGAGTGCCTCTGCACGGATCAGAAACGTTTTTGGAGGCGCTGAAACCTTTGAAGCCAATTTGTCTCTTGGTACTAAAACTAGACGTGCCTTTCGAGCCTCTCTAGCCGCACCCCTCACTGTTGACTTGGCGACCTATGGCGAACTCTCTGCCTATGGCATGGAGAAAGACCTTTCTGCATATGCCAGCTGTACTGAGGAGCTGAGGGGCATCAGGGCTCTCGCTAGGGTGAGCTAGGTTAGCATTCTTCATTTGGCCTGGGTGAAGACTAACTTTTTCCTGATACTTTCTTGACCAGACTGGAACTCCTGTCACAGGTGCACATGAAGTAGCATACGAGGCCGTCATTAGACACATAGCCGGGTTGACGCCTACGGCATCCATTAGGTGAGTGTTCCATGACACATATTTTTCCAAGGGTATAGCAACTTTTTATCTCCATAGTATGCGACAATCCGCTGGCACATCTGTGAAATCTTCTCTTAGCCATACCTTTCTATATGATACCCGAGATGACAAGATCGCCGCTACGCATGGTGTGTATGGGAAATTCTTCCAGGAATTGGCAGGTTTTGGGACGGGGGGTGATGCTCGGTTCTATAAAGTAGAAATGGAAGGGCAGGTTTCTAGAAATGTGCAACAGACTGGATTGGTGCGTTCGGCCATATGGTTGGCGTCAAAGATATTGACAATATTGCAGTCAGTGTCATTGGCGGCAAGGACGGGCCTTTTGTGGAGTCTTGCACAAGGGGGAAGGACTTTGTTTTCAGACCGGTTCCAGCTTGGAGGGCCAACTTCTGTAAGGTCCTTTAAAACCAGTGGGATAGGTCCTAAAGATGGTCGTCAGTATTCCTTCTTTTAAGTCCCTGTTAAGAGAATTGACTCGATATTTTCTAAAGTTGACTCAGTTGGAGGAGAATTGTACTACTCTGCAGGCGCAAGTGTGATTTCGGATATCCCAACAAAAGCACACTGGCCTGTCAAGGCGCACCTCTGGGTCAATGCAGGAAGACTGGATAGTGTCAATCAAGGTGGGATTGTCCTTGACTTCATTTTACTTCAACCACGACCTTATTAATCCCCTCAATGTGCTACTTGAACAAACAGATGTGTCCTTGAAAACGCTTGTTTCGGAGTCGCTCTCTCGTCCATCAATTTCAGTCGGCCTAGGGCTAATATATAGATTCGACCCTGTCCGCGTAGAGATCAACTTTGGGGTGCCCCTCGTTGCCAGTAAAAGTGATGGAAGCAGGAAGGGCGTGCAGGTGGGTATGGGTCTAGAGTTCTTGTAGAGGTTCAATGGTATTCTGTGGCTCTTAACGTTATCCGTAATGTCATTGTGATTTGCTTTTGTTGTGGTATCTGCCATTGAAAACATCCTCTTTGGAGTACCGGCGCTGATCCAGTCATGCACTACACATGGACTTCGCAACGTCTCTCGGGCCTCGGTCATCCGGCACACAAGCGCTTGGTTCTTATATAGGGACGTTTTATCGGTTTATGGTGAGTTTTTCTGGCCCGACTGTCCTCCGTCGTTCATCCGCTGCTAAATCTTTATTATTTCTTGAGGCCAATCTCCTCTATCTCCCGTTTGTGCCACTTAATCAACGCAGATATGCTGCAAATCTGGGTTGACTCTTCTAAAACGTCTGGATCTATGTCAGCCTTTACTTTTTTCCTTCTATTGCTCTCCAACCGTGCTTGCAACCTCTTCTGTTCGCTTAACGAACGTTAGAGCTTCGGTCCCCATGTCATGTCGCCGCGACTCGGTTGTCCCAGTCTCCGGACCTTTGTCAACGCTCCGTAATTTGTAGGCTAGAACTTTGATGCGTTATCGTCGCGGGGCAAAACTATGGGCTTCTGGGACCCACCATCACTGCTCCTGCTTCCCTCCAGAGAAAATCAAAATGCTCGAGACGCGTCTTTTGCTCGTGGCTTTTAGTATGACCGTCGTGTTGTGCGGTGTGAATGTGGTGCGGGCGCAAACAACGGTCTTGATTAGTGTGACGGCAAGCCATTCAGTTCCTACTACAATGTGTGAGTCTGGTTTGGTTTAGCTATCGTGTAGTGTAGCTATCTCTGATCTGGTGATGTACTTTGTGGCCTTTATACAGTTGGCCAGATGTTTGAGGTATATCTCATTCAAAACGAGTTCAACTATATGACTAACAGCTTGTTGCCAGGATTTAAGCGTATGCCTTTGACATTTTCATTATATTGCTTTATTTGATAGCCTGTTTTCCTCGTTTTGACTGTCCTCTAGCATGTAAGGACTTACTGATTCTGGTCAGTCCAATCATTCACGTATCCTGTGCAACAGAGCGGAGACGGAGGATTATATGCAGAATGTTAGTACATCTTGCCAAGAGACGGCATGCTGACATTTACCTTTACTTTTTTCCTTTGTACAGTATTGCAAAATCAAGCCTTCCAACTGGTTACTCCAGGTATCTATAACGCTCTTTTATGTTTCTGAAATCAACGGCGTCATGTCGCTGTGTTCATGAAGGCACAGTAGCTGCATTAGCTGGCTGGAAATCTCTCGATGGGAACATCTCTGTCATTCACGAGACTGTTCCAGTATCGAGTGCCCTGCTAAATGCTCTTCAACTCTCGCTCCTTGCTGGAGAAGCTAACGGTATCGGATTTGCAAATTCGGGATACTTCAGGTACGAATTATAGGTTCATGTTCCACAGAAAGTTTAACTATTCTTTAGGCATTAAAGTAACAGCGAACACGCACTACAAAGCTTTGTTTTATTATCGATTCCAGACTAACTCTCAGTTCTATGGTACTCTGAATGTTAGGTTGCAGGATGAAGAAGGAACATGGCTGCGCATGCCGTTAGCGTCACCGAGTCCCAGACTATATGGAAACAAGTTCAAGTGTCTCTCGATGCTAATATCACAGCAAGCTCGACAGCAAACATGTTCGAAATACTGTTGATGGACATTCGGCGGCTGGGGAGAATATCCGTTTTGCAATGCGACTTTCACAGGATGCTAACGCCTTCACATAATATAGCTTGCAAAGGTGGGGTGTCTTCTCACATATCTCGCTATTCCCATCAACTTTCAAAAAAAGAATAAAACGGAATGAAGGTGGACGTTGCTGAGGTGCGTCGTACGGTGATGAGGGATTGGCTTCAATGTGCTGATTGCCGAATGAATTTAACTTGAAGGCTTTGTCCGAGATGAAACCGTCTTTCTTCCGCCTTCCTGAAGGGAATAACCTGGAAGGTGAGACCTTTACGACCAGATGGCAATGGAACAACACGGTACTCCACTGTCCAAACATATTTGAACCTGCCCTCTCTACCAACGCCAACAATCTATTTGGGTCACTGGATGAAGGTCGTCTCATGCAAAGTAAGATCATCAAAATCTGACATCCATTGACTAATCTCTCTGGCGAGAAAGGCTCTGCTGGACAGGCCTTGAACGCAACAGTGACATCGTGTACAGCTAATTAACTACCTTTATAAAGCTACCTCCCTAACGTCTTGTTTCTGAACACAGATTTGCAGCGTCATAAGTCCCTCTTCTTGGTGTGAGTTTTTCCTCCACCCGCCACCCAATTCCAAATCTAATTGCTATTATTGCATGTCACAGATTACCAATGGGTAGGCCGTTCGCTTCCCGTCCACTTTTATTTCCCTTGCTAACCTGCTCCACCTAGACGCCAAATCTCCTGGCCTTTGAGTAAGTAGATGTGATATCATGTACCTTCCGGTTTGAAGCTTATGAGTACTAAGTGCTGGTTCTGTATACCGATCTACAAGCTACTACGTCAAACAGGTGGATTGATATCTAACTCCTTTTAAGACTAGATCTGATTTTTCTCCTTGTCAGCTTTTCAGCATCAATCGCGGTGACGAGGTATCTCCCAAGTACTTTGCCCGAGCAACTACAAATTGTATTTTGGAGCGTCGAGTCATCCAACGAGATCATCATCAAGGCAAGACGGCTGTCCGCTTATAATTGTTCCATGCACGTTATTGAAGTTGTTGAATAATAGGTGTCTAATATCGATACAATCTCACATTCGTCGTGCCCTTCAAAAATGTCGACTCGCAGGCTTCCGTGCAGTTACTGACGGGCAACACAACCTCAAGTAACACTCCAGCGAATCCAAACCTCATAGTCCCAGTTAAGGGTTGTGTTAGGACTGGTCAGGCTTTTAATTGCACTGCGCCACCTGTCAGTGTCATTACGTTCAGGGCTTCTTCAAGGTTAAGAGGCCATAATTAAAGGGTGATGGTCATGTACGCGGGCAACATTTTTATGTGCAACCCAAGAACAATCGATTAGAGTTTTGAGCGTCGATCTCATCTGAGCTTGTTCGGTTTTATATGATGCGCGACCTCATTCGTTGACCCTCAATTTCATGCTACTGTTTGCTACCGTCTGTGTCGAGCGGGACGACTCAGGCCGTGGAACGGCTAGCAACCCAATCTCACTGCCGGTCACCCCGTAACATTTACTTAGGCTGCGCTGGTGGATAGCGTCAGCACCGTGATACTGTGTCAAACTACCTATCATACCTTGTTTCGATTGGTGTTTGCCGCTCCCTAGTTCTCAAGTCTATTTCGTAAGGCCAAGATCACATTCTTAAAACATGTTTCTACTTCCTTGAGGTACTCTTCGTTGTTGGAATCAAACATGTTGCCCGCTGCAACATCAAGCTGATCATATGGTCATCAGATTAATGGGAGAAAGGAGAAAAATAAAAGATGCACACCGTAAAAGAGGGTGCATATAATGGAAACCCTGGATGGTCTGGAATATCAGCATCGAGACTGAGTGGGTTGTTCAACTTTAAGAAGGGATGAGTCCAAGCTCGGTATTTATAGAACAAGGACGAATTACAGCAATTGAAGTAAGGTAAGCCCAGGCTCTAGCAGCGTTCGGTGAGTTGTAACCGCCTTGAATGTCAGGATATCAACAAGGATGCATGTTACAGTCATAAATCTCTCACCGCCTCCCAGAAGCAACTTCTTTCCAGGCCAATCCATCAAAATACGCTGAATGCACCAACCCAGCGATCCTTCGCAATTACCTAGGGACCAGTTGAAAGTGGAGCAAGGGTCTCCCGCTAGGGTATCGACACCACACTGCACCACGATGTAGTCAGGTAAAAATGTTTCCTTGATGTGCTCGACGATCGGCCATATTCTCGCATACGTTATATTCGAGGCTCCACGTTGTAAAGGTATTGACAAAGTCAAAGGATCGAACTCGGGACTTGAAACGTTAGGTAGTTGAGCACGGGCAGAGGCAGGGAAGAAACCGGGTGATGAATAATGAATGCTTAACGTCTGCGGAAGATGAGATATTGAGATGTTTCCATTTCATCCATTTTGGGGCTTACCAATATCTGAGCGGGTGCAGATGATATTGGAGCGTAGAATGCGTCTGAGACGGCGTCAGAATAATGCAAATCAAGGTCAAGATACATAATATGGGGTTTCTTTGAGACGGTCGCCAATGGTGGTGGGATCCCCCGTTTGATAGCTAAGATCGCCAGAATACAATCTGCAACGTAGCAGAAGCCGGATGCACATGATTTTCGCGCGTGGTGTCTGATTTGAATGAGATGAAAGGGAAAGACGAATGATTAACAATTGAGGACCTTCCACCATCCCAACAAATGGCAATTTCGCTGATATCGTTGTGAAGCGCGGCTACCGCTGTCAGAGTAGCACCACCGATTAATTGAACATAGTCGGGCAAGCCTAAGAATGGCGGGCAGTCCTACGCATCATTCACCAGAAACTAGTAAAGTGACAAGTAAGAGTGACAACGATGTCTGGGCTTACGTCTTCCAAACCAAATTCTGTGGCATTGGAGGTGCCGAGAGAGGGATCTTGCACGGCATCAAGGTAGTCGCGAGTGTGGTACACGGCAAGATCTTTATAGCTCGCCTTAAAAGGGGTGACTACTTGAAGGCGTCTGCTGTTAGAGAAAGTGGGACTCATGAGCCCTATGGAGCTGATCAAGGAGTGCACGACTGTGGATCGACCCTTGTTCGATGGGAGTAGAGAGGAGACCTTATGATGACACACCAGACAGTATAAGCTTTTCCCTGTCCAACACAGGCAGGAGTCATTAATTTACCTTGACCAACTCTTTAGAACAGATATAAACGACAGTGTCACTACCTGACATGGTTCTGGGCAAAAAAATAAATAAATGGACACATTGGGAATTGAACCCAACACCTCTCGCAAACACCTGATGCTAAGCGAGCGTGATAACCAACTACACCATGTGCCCTTGGAACACCAATTGATGTTACTTTTAATAATAATAAATAATGTCGAGCCTGAGTAGGTTGGATATACGAAACATCTTTTTGAAACCTTTCCAAGCAGCAACATGTCACTAATTAGTGATACAGAGTAAGGACTCTCTCTCATTCTTACCATTACATTACTTAATGCTATATTCGCTAGTTTTCTCATTCATAGTCTTCGTCTTGCTTACCTGCGAGAGGTCGAAGATCCCTATGGAGCTCGAGTTATCTCCCTCGACCCATCCTACCAAAATAACCGATATATATTATCAGCCTCATTGGCTGACGTTGACCGTTGGCCCCAGCTGGCGATGCCAATTAGCCCTGACTTGAGCGAGGACGAACAAGAGCGGCCAATGGGATTTCCTGGCTCCCGTCTCAAACACACTCAAACTATCATGGGCGGTAGATCAGGCGGTCTCGGCCTTCGTATAAATGCCAAACGATCATCTACTTCAAAACGTATATCGGGTACACCACGACAATTCGACGTGAAGAATTTTATCTCAGACAAGGCACCTGTACAACAAGCCTTGAGCACGACTGCGCCGACCCCACCCACACTTGTACAGTCTGCACCTGGCACTGGTAGCTGGATTAAAATTCAGGATTCAGATGATGATCAAATCCCTCCAGAACCGACTATCCAGAAACCACAAAGTGTCCTTCCAGAACAGCCGCCAGTCGTCAAAGTTGTACAATTCATTCCTAAATTTAAAGGTGCTGCTGAGATGGAAGCGAGACGCCGTGCGAGAATGGCCGCGCGGAGAGGTCCTGCCGGGACCGTAGCACGAGCTCCACCCCCGCCTACCTTGGATTTTTCATCATCGTCAGAGGACGAAGTAGAGGTTCCCGTCATCAGCGAGGCATCATCCGATGAGTTCGATGAAGTTGGAGCGGCTGCGGTTGATGGCATGGACGAGGGCGATGAATTTGACCCGTAAGTGTATTATTGCAACCTATCCCGAACCTTCTGCTAAATGTATATCTGGTAGTGTCTTTGCTGCGACCCGTACCGGTGCAACCTCAGACAGCGCTTCAGATGTTACTTCGGTGCTGTCTGCCGGAACTAGTTCCATGCCTAACTCATCAATCCCTGTTTCATCACCTCAAACCAATAATAGAGCTCGTCCACGATTGAGTCCGGTATCCGAGCATGCACGATATCCCCGTCAACAGCATCAATCGGTAGATCGACCAGTTGGTTCATCCTTCGATGTTACCAATCAAGCTCCCAAACTAGAAGAACCACCATTGTCTAAACGATATGAGGGTGCTGCTCCTTCAAGAAGTCGAGGGGATAGCACGTCGAATTATGCTTCTAATACAACCGACAATATGTTTGCGAAGAAGAAAGTCATCCCCATGAAGCCCCTTAAATCGAGCTTGTCTGCGATGCTTGCGTCATCTGGCAGTTCATCAAACCCATTTGCTGAGATGTATGCTGCCATATCTGGTCGTGGAGAGTCCCATTCGACAAACGTACAACTGTACTTCCCTCACGCGCGGCAGCCCCTTGGAAAAGCTATGCATCTCAATGTACGATCAGACGCGACTGTGGAAGAAGTTATTGGATTTTCTATGTGGAGTTATTGGGAGGAAGGTTGGCTGCCTAAACTCGATGAAGGACTTAGTGGCGAGGATGATCCCAAGTGGGCCACGAGGTTGTCTGCTGTAGGGTGGATTCTTAGGATTGCGGAGGAGGATGGGGAGGTTGATGATGATTTTCCCCGTGAGGCGCTAGTTTTCTCAAGGACGACTGTGACACTGACCTGGTAACTTTGCAGCACCTGATCGTATGCGTAAGGTTGCAAAATTCAGCGCGGAAGCGTATGCAATTCTTGAAGCTACACCAACTCAAAGTGAGTGACAATTAGGCTTCGTAATGATGCTCTCATACGCTCATCCTCTATAGTCCAACAGAATCAAGTATTAGAAAGCAAGATTCAACGTCACCCTTCGAGAACAACAGTGGCCAAAAAACCCGAGAAACTCAACTCACTGGGTCCTAATGTTCCTGTCCAGACCCCAGGAAGTGCCGTTTACAGTTCTATGCCTGGTTCTGTATTATCAACGTCTCTGGGACCTTCATCCAGTCATGGCCCTCAAATCTTCTTACGCATCCGGGTAGCAGATACTGCAGATGCTGTTCACATCTCAACCACAATTCCTGTGTAGGTTCTTTTCTTATCTCTCCTCCGTTCATTGTCATATATACCTTCCTCGTATAGATCTGCAGGCATGTACATGCAGGAAGCTCTTGAATTAGTTTGCCGCAAGCGAAAACTTCAGAATCCAAAAGATTATGCTCTTTTATTGGCAGATATGAACATCATCCTCATCCCATTGGATCGAACGGTCGCAAGTCTGCAGGGGAAACGAGAGCTTTTGCTAGTTAAGCGAAGCATGTTGCCACAGATGGGAGCTGATGTTGTGAAAGGTATCGGAAGGACTACAGATCCTAATGGTAAGGTTTGATCACTTGACTCAAAAAGACATTAAATGGAGTACCTCAGCTTCCATATTCAAACGGATGTCGGATACTCCGGAGCAACAACACTCTCCAGCGCTGGATTATACAGCTGCTTATAAGGTAGCTTCCATCTTGTCCGCCTAACAGTCAAATTTTAACATCTGAACAGAAATACACCATCTACCGCAAAATGCCTATGCTTGTTGCCCGCCAAGAACGAACGCTTGCAATTGACGGGGTTTACATCCACGTCAGTTCATATTCTACCTACATTATCTTCGCCTCTGATAGATTCAACAGATCATGCCTTCAACAAACAAAGCAAAAGCAGTTTTCGATAGTGGTAAAACGTCGTCATATCATATCAAGAGTATCGCGGATTGTCAACAATCGGCGACTACACCTTCCATTTTCAAACTTATTTTGACTCGTGGGGCCAAGAGCAAACGTTATGATTTCGAGGCAGAGAGTCCGAAATATGCCGGTGGGTAGTCCATCTTTTGCTGCTGTCTTCACAAACCTGAGTAATTATCACAGCCGAGATCGTACAAACAATCAAGAACTTGAAGGTCGCTTTGGAGCGGTCTGGGACCGTTAACAGGTCGAGAAGGAGTCGCCACGTTGTATAATTTTCGCTGAACTTGGACTTTTTCTGTTTATTTTTATCCATGCTTCCGTGTATCATATATTATGCACTATGATTCGAACCATTTTCGCAATATTAAAATCTGATCTAGTCAGGCAACATTCAAAATCTGATATTGACCTTTACAAAATTGTCGGGAACGATATAGAGCGAATTTAAGCGTACATTCATGATGTAGTATTTTGTGTGTAGCAAGTCCATTTTTACAAAAAGCAGGTCGTAAAAAAACAACGAAGACGAAATTTGGAGTTCAAATGGGTCCGAGGTGGAATTGACATTGAATGATTGATTGCAAGAGATCATCTAGCTCGTGACACCGTCCCGGGAGACTCTGAACTAAGTGGAGTTCTGCTACCAGCAGATTTTGCAGACATTCGATTTGCACGCTGGCCTTGCATTATTTCGAAAACCGATCTTCTTGATTTTGGGGAAGTCGCTGACTCATACCCGTATTCCCCCTCCATGATAATTTTCATAGTGATTGGATCGATTCTGAACCTTTTATTCTTCAAGGCGTCTTTTATATCCTTTTCAGCGTGGCGACCAGCCAGGACTTCGCCGACTCCTGTACGTGCGCCAATGGAGACAGCGGATGCAATTGTGCCAGGCTCATGTCTGAAATGGAGGTGTCGACGGTCTTCTTGATGAAAGAAATGGACAATAGTCGCGCAGAAGGCGAGAAGGAGCATGGCAGCTGTGAGAAGATGGACCGCAATATCACTAGGAGATTATAGTTGATAGTTAACATCAAATTTGAATGCGGCGAAACGGGGGGCAATGCATACCTGAGCCAAACACGGTTTCGAAATGTCTTGACCCGGACCCTGATTGGCTCACTATCGGGAACAAAGTAGACTTGACGTGCGATGAGCGACAAATACATTCCCTGGGATAACTCTTTAGCCCGCAAACAATTGTCGTAACCATTCGACTTACGTAGACCATGTCTGACAGGGCGACAAAGGTATTGTTCTCGAAGCTTGCTACGAAGCCCTCGGGACTCTGTACAGCGGCTTGATAAATAGCGGCAGGCAGCTGCAGTTGTGTTGCTGCGGCTTGCTGTGAAAGCAAATATTTATCCGGATTGCTCGAGTTGAATTTGATCCCGTTGTACGCTTGCCCATTTAATGGTGGTCCAGTTATGTTCGAGGCAAAAGATGAAAACGGAGAGTTTTGGGAGAAGGGGCGCAATTCGATGACACTGGTGACATTTCCTGTTGCGATGTCAATGCCAACATTGACTTCCCAAAGTGAGATGGAGGGATAGCAGAAGGTAGCAGAGGCTTTGGGGGAAGGTTGATAGCTTCCAGGACAATGAAAGCTCAATACTTGATTGAAGGTAGGCGAACAAAACCGTACCTGAAGATCCAGAAGATGACTGGGCTAAACTGTGGTGGAGGGGATGTGTTGCAAGCAGGTCTGTCGGTACCTGCAGTAACAGTGGGTTTTATGAAAGACAAGAGAGAACGACATGATCCTACCGAACAAGATACTGCTGTTGCTTAAAACAACCCAAGTAATCGAACAGCCATTGAAGATCACAGAATTCATCCACGTTCCATCTGCACCCTTTGTCATCTGAACCTATAGGAGGATCAATGATTCATAAGATTATCATCAACCTGAAAGGTACCTGTACAGGCTGGCAGCCGGTGTCACTTTTTATTGCTGTGCTATTGGTAAAAGCTGTTCCGTTTTTTGTCACCGAAATGGGTAACTGTCCTCACAGAAAGGAAATGTATCACTTAAAAAAGAGGAAAGATATGCAGGCTGAAACTTACCTCGAAGGGGGCGATGGTATACGGAGGGCGAATAAAGGCGGGTGGCTTGATGTCATACAGGACGGAAGCGCCTGCATATCCTGCTGCAGTTAGAAAAGCTTTTTATTCGCCGTTAGTACAAAGAAACTGATAGCGGGAATGCGGCGTACTAGTCAAATCGTAGAATTGGTGATCCTGATTTAAGCCGATTGCAGCAAGATTGGTCATAGTAATGTCTGAAGAGCATCTAATTCATTGACTTTTGCTTATTCGGAAGCAGGACGCACCAGGTTCCTGCCACCATGTACTCTTAACGTTGAGAAGCGCCGCAGCAAGTGGCCCTAGGCTCGAGGTCAAGATTACCATCAGGGAAGCGAGAGTTACTAGGTAGTGTCGGTTGGCTGCCGCTCGAGCCCATACGATAAAGTTACTATAAAAAAAGCAACTCAAAAGCCTGAGCGTATATAAAGGCGAAGAATAATTACTTGTGACGAGTATAATCTAGCAAAAGGCTTCTATGAGGGGGCGAATCACCATAGACTAAATCTACGTATGGCTAGAATGAATATTGCTCATGAATATACGGTCTAAGAATTAATTGAAGGCCCCACCTGGATCTTTTTGATTTCAATGTCGGTCCAAGCCCAGAAAGCTACAAACTGTCAGAAGCAGACCGAGTCAAACTCAGGTTTGACGAAAAGTAAAGAATAGCAGACCAGGGAGGCAGCCGCGACGGGAAGCAATGTCTGTGATGTTTCATTAGTGTCAACCGAGCAGTGGGAATAAAAGGATGGTCAGACATAGACGTAGTGCAGCACAAGGGATGCTTTCCCAGTCTCTCTGGAAGGCCAGCCTGAGATCGAAGTATAAGGATGCCTTTCAAGTTAGCAAAGTGCAATGCTTTCTAGATGCTCGCACCTTGATTCTTGTTACTGAAATGCAAAGCTATTTCTAATCCGATGGCAGAAAACACCGCCAATAAAACAAATGGGATCCAAAAACAAGGTTGGAGGGGCAATGGTACCCAAAACCGATCAATGGCCGGAGTTGGACTGAGTGGCGAACCTATTTGGGAAGATTATGGTGATATTTGGATTATAGCAGAGATGTGCTCCTACTCTGCTGCAGAGAATCCGCACACGTATACTCCGGATATGTCGCAAATTGGACATGGTCTTCTACGTTCTGCGGGCCTCCTGTAGTGCGGCGAAAAACTGGAGGAGGAAATATGGCCTTATCGTTAGGAAAGATACCTCGGTCATTGTCCTGAATAGTGGAAGTGGCATTAGTTTGAATGTATTGGCCAGTCGGACTGACACATAGACGACGTCTGAGAATGATAGGGAGATGCTTACAGGGTGGTACGCAAGGATTGGGATCGATGTTGGAGGCGTATTTGTCGAGACGGGAAAGTTGGAGCCACTCTGGTATGAGCCACTCTTCCCGACGTTGACCTGTGAATTCAAGAGCCCGACATCATCTACAGATGTATCAGAGCCTAGAGGAGGGTGTAGCGTTAGATCCTTGCTAGGAGGGGGATTCTGCAACCCAAAAGACATATGTTAGAATGGGTTGGCCAGTTGGTACAACTATGTTTTTATACTGACTGTTAAGGTTCCACATGAACCCCTAGGTGTAGGCCTGTCAAAGGTTGCTTCACAATGCACTGATGTGCGCTTTGAGGCCAAAAAAAGATTGATGTCCGAACTGTGAAAGAAATTGACCAGGAGTTAACTTGGAACGAGGCGGAAATGAGGTTACCTAATACTTATGTGGCATGTGACGACATCATCACAGTGACAGAAAACCGCGATCACAAACTTCAAAAGTAAGATGGGTACATACATAGTATAAATTATAAGCATCATAGAATCGCATAGGTTACGAGCTAGTTAAGCCAATTTGGCAACAATCATGATGCGACTGAAGTCGTCGAAACTGACAGATTTGTCGGGAGAGGTCGAGAATGTGCTTAACATTTCAACCATCTACAAAGGGCAGTGAAATTCTATTTCAGAGAAAAAGGCTAAAGTTTACCTCCTCTGCCTTTATTTTTTCTCCAAGCAATTTCGAGACCCGCTGGAGATCCTTGATCATTATTCTGTGGTCCGCTAACTTGTGATGCGGAACTTCGGGAAAAAATAGCGCAAAAGTCTTGAGACAAGTTTCCTTCTGTCGGCTGGATAAGTGTCCTAGGTCTAAGTGTAGAGACGGATGAGCGGGGCGTGATATAAATTGACGATTTTGATCTTGCACTCTTTTTCGATGACTCATACGCTGCTCCATGTATTCGTCGCTGGAGGATTCAGCCGAGTCGGAGCCAGATTCCGGTTCGTAACCCTGGCTGTCGAGCTCTACATCTTGCCAGTTTCCTGACTTCGACATCCTGGGCAAAGGTTCATCGTCGCTGGAAACCTCACCCTTCCGATGTTCAAGAAGAACGGCGCAAACAGAGCGCCAATCTTCTCTGCTGACATACTTCTCTTGGGGATCCAGCCCTTCTAAAGACATTATAGAGCCAGAAGTCCACCCGGATGCAGCGTTCTTGAAAACCGATAAGACTTGCGGATCATCAGGAGGAAGGTCGAGGAGTTGTAAAGCTGAAGGAATCGAACAGAGGGATAGAATTGACCGCCAATGAATGTTTTGGCTGTCTATAATACCGTCTTCAATGGAAGTCCCGCTTGTGTTTAGATGTGATTTATGAGATTCGACCAAAAAGCCTCCAGCACCAATTCCGTTCAGCGTTTGATTTTGTTGAGTATCCAAGGATGGCCTGGTCTTGACTTTGTCGTGTTCAGTGTAGTTTGGATCAGCGGCCTGATCGAAAGCCTCGTCAACGAGGCGCTGGAGGCGCAAAGGCAAGGCGAGAAAGAGAGAGTCGGATGAAGGCATGATAATTATTATTTTAGTGCATGGCTGGTCTTTTGCACGTGAGCACTTTGAGATTCCCTGATTTTATCTAATTTGGAATACATGTTCAAAATACTCCCAAGATACCTAGTGCAATGGAAGGGAGCACATCATGTGTAGTCGACACAAAACAATCATGAAACATCCATCTCGTCCCCAGCGATTGATGACACCTGCTCATCAATGATGAACTTTCGGATATCCTCCTTCTTCCATGCAGTTGTGCCTCTTCTGAATTTGTAATCTCTTTCCTTCTCCACGCGTTGATTTGGCATTTCCACATTTCTCAGCATCTCTGTCTGGTTCGCGGTGATGATGCAAGCATCGATATTGGATCCTGAACCAAGGTCGTTGAATATTCCGGATGCTATAGCAGCTTTGACCAGAGTCAATGCATCTTCTCGCTAAAAAAAAAATTAATGTGAATGTTCAATTAAAAAGTAGTCAATATATATTCAAGCTGACTTCCATGTTCGCTTTCCATCCACTTTCAAAGACGGCCATAGCGGCCAAGCTCCCAGACCCCATCGTAACATAGGGAAGCTTGTCAGTTGATCCATGGGGATGAATAGTAAACAAGTGGGGACCTGTAGCGTCGACGCCGCCGAGCACAAGGGCAGCTCCGATTTGACCCTGATATCTAAAAGCTTACACCGGTAAGTCGTGCATGTATGCACGAAATCTTAATGTTTACCTGAAAAGCATTTGCTTTAACATCGTCATGGCCGTGACGACGTGAGGCTTCCGGCCAGTTTGCAGAGCGTGCATCTCCATGTTTGACGAAATTAAGGCAGTGGTGAACTCAGTATCAGCGGCCGTTCCTGCGCCGCAACATCTGATAGATTCGGTGATGTAGTGAATCTTGGTGAAAAAGGATTGGCACAAAAGAAAGAAATGAGCGATGAATTAAAAACCTTTTCGCAGTTTTTGTCTGCTACGATTGGGCCTTCGGTAGCTCGCGTGTCCGCTCCTAAAACAATCCCATCTTTGAATAAACATCCGACAATCGTTGTTCCTGTACTTGTTGCTTTCGGTAGGGGTAGTCCCTTCTCGGTCATGAAATTATTTCTACCACCCAGATGAGAGTAAATATTGGTGATTGGATGCATGGATAAAGTCACCTTAGTTGGTTCGAAAAGTCAAATCCTGGTGAGGAATACATAGAATTGTTGGTCATATTGAGTGAGGTGTGGAATCAGGGTTAGAAGAGATGGACCGCGTAAGCCATCATGAAAGCGTCATCACGTGATCAACATAGATATATATGAGGCTTTCGAGCTAGAGCTAGTATCGCGCCCAGCATGTCGAGCATTCAAACAACTATAACACCGCACAACCAAAATCCATTTGTTACTCGAACATATCCTTCCAGTGATGAGCTTGATGAACTCATCGCCAACGCTGTTATTGCTCAAAAGGCTTGGAGTGCAGTTTCAGTGGAGGATAGGGTCAATATTGGCAAAAAGTTCATGGTAGTGACAAAACCTGCACCTTGTTGCATTCCGCGTTTCTGACATAAAAAAGGATGAGTTTAGGAAGATGAGTGATGAAATCCCGATGGAGCTCTCACTGCAGATGGGTCGGTACGTATCTCATTTTCTGCTACATAGGTCAAATCTCTCTAATCATTTCATGTGACCGGTAAAGGCCCATCTCGCAAGGGGCTGGAGAGATACGTGGATTTCTAGAGAGAGCTGATTACATGCTCAATATAGCAACCTCATCCTTGGCGGATGTAACACTCGACGATACCGATCAACCTGGCTTCCGTCGATATATCAAACGCACTCCACTGGGCGTAGTGCTTGTAATCGCACCTTGGAAGTCAGTTGTATTGTCACTTAGCAGATCGACACTTATCAAGCCTCAAGTTTTCCTTATCTTGTTTCCGTCAATTCAGTCCTGCCTGCTATTATAGCAGGAAATGCCGTACTTTTGAAACCTTCCCCACAAACGCCTCTTACTGCAGAGAGGTTCGCCCTTGCTCTCAGACGCGCAGGCGTACCGCCTGATGTGATCCAAGTCATTCACCTGTCTCCGCAGTTGACCAGTCATGTGGTTAGCAATCCATCTGTTAACTTTGTATCGTTCACCGGGAGCGTAGTCGGAGGGCGTTCTGTCGCTAAAGCTGCAGCCAGTGCGGACGGCTTTACTGGGGTGGCCTTGGAGGTGCAATCACTAATCTCAATCAGTTACACAATATTGACCTCTTTGAAGCTTGGTGGAAAGGATCCAGCATATGTTAGACCAGACGCTGATCTGGACTACACAGCCGCCCAGCTAGTTGATGGCGAGTCATCTCGCTCACCCACTGTGATTAAATCTAAACTAGCATAAAAGGTGCCTTTTTTAACTCCGGTCAGAGTTGCTGCGCGGTCGAGGTAAATTGCTCGAAGACGCCATTATTTTTGAGCACGAAAGTAATCATCCTCCCCAGCGTATATATGTCCATGAGTCTATCTACGATTCCTTTGTCGAGCGCTTTGTTGCTATTACAAAGGTAAGTCAGTAGGTTGGATTTTAATGGCGATAAACTAAATAATATTTAGACTTATAGACTAGGGGATCCAACATTGCCAGAAACAAATCTTGGTCCCGTAGTTAGTCTTGCAAGTGCTGAACGCATTCGAAAACAAGTTCAAGACGCTGGTACTATTCTCCCTTACTGAAAAACTTGGACCGTTACTGAACTGCTCTGTCGTACCAATGTAGTCCGGGCAGGTGCAAAGCCGTTGATTCCTGGCCACTTATTTCCGCAGGCCGCAGTGTAAGCTCTGCGACAAATTTATCGCTTGCCGTCAACCAACACCATGTTAGTGAATCTACATATGTCGCGCCCCAAGTTCTCGTGGACGTCAATCATAGTAAGACCCTTAATCATCGTGTTACTTCTTTCTGCTTACGCTGGCCAAAGCCATGAACGTCATGAATGTACGTATTTAATTCAACATGATTCCAAAAATATCGGACTAAAATCTCTCTACTTACCCTAGGAAGAAACCTTTGGACCTGTAGTTGGTATTCAGAAAGTGAGTGCTTGTTACTGTCAACTATAACTGAATGAACTTTTAACTTCGCTATAGGTTTCGTCCGATGAAGAGGCTTTAATATTGATGAATGACTCGCCCTACGGCCTGACTGCCTCTGTATGGACCAACGCGGATGGAAATTCTGCGTCCCAAGCAGTTTTTGCGATGTTTGCGGAAGCCTTAGAGACTGGGACTGTCTTTTTGAATCGGTGGGCAGGTTTTTCAATAGAATTGTTCTAGAGGTTAATGTTGCAACAAGTTGCGATTATCTGGATCCTGCTTTAGCGTGGTGTGGTGTGAAAGATAGTGGAAGAGGTGTTAGCTTGAGTAAATTCGGTTTGTTGTTCTGACCCTTTTTTAATGGCTGTCAATGATTGGGCTGTCCTCAGGTTATGATCAACTCACAAGAGCGAAGTCTGTGCATATGAAGATCAAAATATCGTAGTCTATAGTAGATGTGCTGTTACGACTGTTTGTTTTGTGTTGCTTGGCTCCGAGCGAATTTTATTGTCCTATCTTGACTCCTGTCCATACTCTTAGCAAGTTACGGCTTACGGCCTTACCAGACTCTTAAATATACATAAAGGGTCCTGCCCATTATCAACGGCAATGGGTAAGGTATGTTTCCAGTATCTTAGTTTACTAATATATAATTCTCACCACTTCTTTATCTATGCCCCATCTATGCCCCTTCGTTTTAGAGAAGAGGAAAAGGAAAATCTTCTCGCAACACAGAGGATGACAGGACAGATGTGATCGAGAAAATCAATATGAAGAATGACCGTTTTTCCGCCTATTATAAAGCTCAGAAAATCGTGCCAGACGAGGAGTGGGATATTTTCGTAGACACTTTACGTCAGCATCTTCCGACAACATTTCGTGTCTCGGGCAGCCGACAGTATGTTCACATATATTCCCTTCTGTTAGTCGTCACTTACAACCGCTTGGATTAGAACAGCCAGTATTCTGAACGAAACCATCAAGAACCATCACGTCCCTACCTTGAGTAATGTTATCTTCGAGGGTCAAATGATACCACCTCCTGTACAAATACCATGGTAAATGTTTTGATGCTTCGCCGCAATTTGTTATTTATGCTGATATTCCGTAGGTTTCCAGATGGGCTTGCTTGGCAATTCAACATACCCAAGAAAGTGCTCAGAAAATCCTCGGAATTTAAAAAATTCCACTCCTTTCTGGTGTTTGAAACTGAAGTTGTTCGTCTGTCCTTGGGTCTATCCACACTTTTAAATGCAGCAGATTAACATATCTCTAGGGGAATTTGTCTCGACAAGAAGCGGTAAGTATGCTACCCCCACTTTTCCTTGATGTTGAACCCCATCACCGAGTACGTATCCATACCAATTTACTATTTCTCAGTTCAATGATGGATTGTAGGTTATGGACATGTGTGCAGCTCCGGGATCCAAGGTAGCAAACAAAGCACTGTTGTCACTATTCTTTTTTTACTACGTGTTATAGACGGCTCAGATTTTAGAGGCGCTTCATGCTCAGGACACGATAACATCAACCTCGGTACCTTCCGGACTTCTTCTTGCAAATGACAGCGACAACAAGCGGACTCACTTGCTTATTCACCAGTCAGCCCGACTGCCAAGCCCGGCTCTCATGGTCACTAATTTAGATGCATCCAATTTCCCATCTATCAAAGTACCGGTGCGGACAACAGACGATTCATCTCTTATGGCACCCCTGTTGTTCGATAGGATTCTTTGCGATGTACCTTGCAGCGGCGATGGTACTATACGGAAGAACGTGGGTATCTGGAAGTCATGGCAGACAATGGATGCAAACGGATTACATGGGTAAGGAAGATTTCTGTCGTCGTTCCTATTTGATAACCTTCGTGATCAGTCTACAGGTTCGAATCCTTTTACGCGCGATGAAGATGCTGAAGCACGATGGTCGAATTGTATACTCCACTTGCTCTCTGAATCCTGTGGAGAACGAAGCTGTCATTGCTGAAGTTCTGAGGAAAAATCCAGGTATGGCAAGGCAGCTCTTTGGGACTTCACTCTAGGTGTATGCTTGACAATCTACCTAGAATTTGAATTGGTAGATGTTTCCCCAAAGCTCCCACAACTCGAGCGTCGGCCTGGTCTAACGACCTGGCGTCCAACGGCTGATCGCTCGGCGGCTATTACTTTCAGCACCTATGAAGAATTCATGAGTTCATCTTTAGATGATGTTTCAAAAGCGAAGATGTCTGAGGGACATTGGCCTCCTAAAGACATTGGAATCCTGAATCTTCCTCGTTGGTATGTTGTATACTTCAGGTACGATTCGAAAACCTCCATTTCTGACCGATACCTACAGTATGCGAATCTATCCACATCTTCAAGATTCGGGTGGATTTTTTGTTGCTGTTCTAGAAAAAATCAGAGATCCTGGCCATAACGCAATTATCTTGTCAGCCAATTCCTAAATTCCGCCCAAGTGAGACATTCAATTCTATGGAACAGTGAACGCAAAAGAGAATCGAATGATATCTTTGAGCTCCCTGAATCAAAGAAGCCAAGGCTTTGCGGAGATGGGCAGGATGATTTGACAATTCCTGTTGTCGCCGACATGAAATCGGAAGCCAAGTCACAAGGCGCTGAAAAAAGCCAAGGCAAGACTCAATCCAAAAGAACCACAGATGGTGGAGGTTCCTTCAAGGAGAATCCTTACACATTCCTGGCTCCTAATGACCCTATTCTTCTGACTTGCATGTACGTTGCCCTCCTTTTCATAGGTGATTCTTCTCTTGACTTCGTGATTGAAGTGATCGTCTGCATATAACTTCTACCTTTCCTACCTCAAATGTTCTTGTTCGGAATCCAGTTGGCGAAGCTGTTCGCTCACTCTATCTGGTCAATGATACTGTCAAAGCCATCATAAAGAACAATGATTATAATCGCATCCGACTGACATCTGCAGGAACTAAAGTTTTCACAAAACAGGAATCAGGCAAAAACAAAGACCCCCAGTTTCGTGTCCTTGGTGAAGGACTCTCTGTGATCCTTCCCTTTGTTGATCCACTATCAATTATTACCGGAGACATCACTGCATTGAGGACACTGCTTGGAACATTTTATCCTTTATGTTCTGATTTTGAGGAACCTTTCAAGAGCATTGTTGGTGTATTGCGTATGTTGCCTCTTTTTCACATTGCTTCATTAAACTAATTGCATGGAAATCAAGCATTGGGAAGCCAGATTGTCCAATTTTCTACTGGTGAACTGTGTGTTTTACCATTTGTTAATTTGTTAATACCTTTTATTCAATGTACAATTTGTTTTTCTAGCTTTTCTCATAATGTTGTACTTCCTATCTGGAAGTCCAACATGTCCCTTACCTTGATGATTGACAAGAAAGGGAAAAGGTTAGTCCAACATATGCATATCTCTTCTGTCATATATGCTTATTCATTTTTTACAGTGCACTCAGCTTACGTATGTTTGGTTCTGATATAACAACTGCTGAGAATGTGATAAGCATTTAGCTAGGAGCAGTAGATCAATGAGGTCAATGATTAATATAACTGCATTAGTACTTGGGGTTTTGGATACTTCTGGAGACTTGCATTTAGTTGTACACCATTTGTTGATACAGTGAGGGACAAAACCATTTAAATGTTTTTTGATGTTGAACTGCTACCTGAATAACTCAGTGTTAGAGGATAGGGGACACTCTGCTTTGTCCGATGTTTCCTCCGATAACGCTCCATCAACCCTGTACATCCCTCCTCATCATTGCTAACTCAAGACGGAGCACATTCACAGCTCTGATATCGGAGTCTGATGGTCACATGACATAGCATTCCTATCACCTTTTCACCATTCTCCATCTTTTTCATCATTTTATTATTTCAACTCCAATTTTTGGTATATAGACACACATCCCACCTTAGCAGGGCTTTATCCTTTTCTTTTAGGATCCCCTGCTAGGTGCACTTTCCTGTCGTATTTTACGTTTATATATATGTTTAGGATCCCCTGCTAGATCTCAACTAAGTCGCTGCCGCAGTTGCCCTAACATCAGAAAAGGATCTCCCAGAGGACTGATCCCAGCAGATAGCTAGTCCACCATAGTTGTCTTTCGCAGTTCTGATTTGGACTCCGCCAACTCCATGTACTCCTCTGCTCTTGAGCCCTCCTCAGCATTACCTGAAACCGTAGTTTCTGACAAGGATCTGTTGCACTCTATGGAAGGCGAACAACTTGCGACCCTGGAGCAAGCCCTTGCTGAATTACAGGCAAAGGATGCAAAGGATGCAAACACTCAACACAAGTTAGACATCCTTATTTCCCATATTCCACAGTCCGAAAATCCGATCCCATCTACACAAATCACACCTATCGCTCTGAAGGCACATGGCTTAAAACCGGCCCTTCCATCAGAGTTTGACGGAGACCGCACCAAAGGAATGGTGTTCCTTAATTCCTGCCAGGTCTATATCCATCTCTGTCTGAACTCCTTCACGGACGAACAAGCCAAAATTGTCTGGGCCATGTCATACATGAAGGCAGGATGAGCAGCTAAGTGGTCCGCCGGCGTATTCCAATGGGAGGAGCAACCAGAAAATGTTGGCTACCATAAATTCATCAATTGGGAAGACTTCTGAGATGAGTTCAAAAGGGAGTTTTGTCCAGTCTATGCAGACTCAGCAGCCATAAACTGACTGGAATCCACAGCCTATTTCCAAAAGAGTCACTCCGTGGATGAATACCTCAATGAATTCCAAGACCTTATCACAGAAGCCGGTTACTCCGATCCAAAGACCATAGTGGTGAAATTCCGTCGAGGACTAGATACTCAAATTCAGAATGCCATAGCAACCATGCCTTCTGGACGTCCTTC
>Ga0193743_1000473_pt1 | contig 31772 bp, 28 predicted proteins | sample L2c2metaG_FD_143038 | JGI IMG/M metagenome (GOLD analysis project Ga0193743, IMG submission 143038) | Soil microbial communities from a riparian zone of the East river system, Colorado, United States - L2c2 | ecosystem: Environmental > Terrestrial > Soil > Riparian zone | place: USA: East River...
CCTCGTCGAGGGCGAGGGCGCACTGGCGGCAGGTCCCGCACTCGACATCGGTTGCGGCACCGGTGACAACTCCATCTACCTGGCCAAGCACGGCTGGCGGGTCACCGGTGTCGACTACGTGTCCAAACCGCTGGAGGCGGCGCGTGCCAAGGCCAGGGCGGCAGGCGTCACCGTCGACTTCCGCCAGGCCGACGCGACCCAACTCGAATCGTCCGGTGTCGGCGCGGATTTCACGCTGATCGTCGACAACGGCTGTCTGCACGGCATGTCCGCCGAAGACCGGGACGGCTACGTCCGCGGCGTCGGGTCCGTCATCGCACCAGGCGGCCGGCTGCTGATCATCGCCTTCACGCCGGGTGGTTCCTTCGGAGTGCCAGGGATCTCGCCGGACGAGGTGACGCGCCGCTTCGCCGACGGCTGGACGGCGATCTCGTCCGGACCCGAGTCGGAGCTCGCCAAGACCGCGCAGCACTACCTGTTCCAGCGCGCCGTTCGTTGAGATTGCGTTAGCGGTCGTGGTCGAGCGAAAACCACTGCCCCCAGCGCAATCTCAGCGAGCAGCGCACGACCGGTAACTCGCTAACTGGTGAGCGACGCCGGCGGGGTCGCGGGCATGGCGATCGCCGCGATCGCCATCGCGACCGCCACGATCAGCACCCCGATGAACACGGCTGTCGAACCGTTCACGATGACCGCGGGTCCCAGTGAATTCACGTCGCCCTCGCCGAAGATCGCGTTGGCGGTTGCGCCGAACACCGCGACGCCCACCGCGCTGCCCAACGATCGGGCGAACATGTGGGTGCCGGTCACCACACCCCGCTCATGCCAGTCGACGCTTGATTGCGCGGCGATCAGACACGGAAGCGCGGTAAGGCCGAGCCCGCAGCCGATGACGAAGCAGATCGACGCGACCACGCCGACGTCGGGCGCCCCCGCGGTCGCCACCAGTGCCGCGCACCCGGCAGTCACCAGGGACGCCCCGCACAGCGCTGTCTTCTTGAACCCCACGCGAAGATAGATCCGGCCCGCCAGGCCGGCCGTCAGCGGCCAGCCGATGGTGAGAGTAGTCAATGCCAGCCCGGCCAGGATCGGGGTGACCCCGAGCGATCCCTCCAGATAGGTCGGCACATAGGACGTGAGCCCAACGAGGATCGCGCCGACGCCGAGACCGACCCCGGTCGTGGTCAGCAGCAGGCGACGGCTCAGCACCCAGGCAGGCAGGATGGGCTCGGCCGCCCGGCGCTCGGCCAAGCAGAAAGCCACGAACACCACGCCGCCACCAGCGAAGGCGCCGATACTCGCCGGAGAGTCCCAGTCCCAGGCCTGGCCGCCCGCGAGAATCGCCAGGACCAGCAGTGTCAGCGACACCGCGAGCAACAGTGCGCCCAGGTAGTCGACGGTGTGTTCGCGGCGCTCGATCCTTTCGTGGTAGCGGCGGAGCAGCATCCAGGCCGCCAGGATGCACAGCGGAACGTTGATGGCGAACACGCCACGCCAGATACCCAATTCGGCGAACAACCCGCCCATGGTGGGGCCGATGACCGAGGCAATCGCCCAGACACTGGCGAAATAGCCCTGCACTCTGGCCCGTTCGGCGATCGAATAGATGTCGCCGACGATGGTGACGGACATCGGTTGAACCGCGCCCGCCCCGAGTCCCTGCACCACCCTGGCGATGATGAGCGCGGGCATGCTCCAGGCGGCGGCGCAGAGGATCGAGCCGACCATGAATACGCCGATGCCGAACAGGATTACCGGTTTTCGCCCGACGATGTCCGACAGCTTCGCGTAGATCGGGGTGGTTACCGCCTGCGCCAGTAGATAACCCGTGAACAGCCAGGGGAACAGGGCGAAGTCGCCCATTTCGGCGACGATGGTCGGCACCGCCGTCGCCAGCACCGTCGAATCGAGGGCGACCAGCGCAAGCGCGAGCATGATGGACACCAATACGGGACCCCGCTCGGACGAAAACCCGACGCCGCTGTCGGACGCGGAGCTCACCGCGGACATGGTGCCGGGAGCGCCTCAATCCGCATGGGTCGACAGTATCGCCGTGCTATGCGCGGCGATCGTCAGTCCCATCCCGTGCACCAGCGACGTCGATGCGTCGGGCACCTGCCGCGCTCCTCCGTCCCCGCGCAGCTGGGTGACGGCCTCGGTCAGCAGGAACAGGCCGAGCATGCCCGGATGGGTGAACGACAGTCCTGCGCCGTTGGTGTTGAGGGCCAGCGATCCGCCGGGGGCGACGTTGCCGTCGGCGACGAACGGCCCGCCCTCCCCCTTGCCGCAGAAGCCGATGTCCTCGATCAGGATCATCAAGCTGGCGGTGAACGCATCGTAGACGTGGGCGGTGTCGACATCGCCGATGGAGCGACCCGCCATCGCGAGCGCCAGCCGCGACGTCTGCGACGCCACCGTGCTCGTCAGGTCCGGCATCGCCGAGATGGTCCGGTGGTTGCTCGACTCGCTGAACCCGCGAAGGTAGACCGGCGGGCGCGGCAGGTCGCGGGCACGCGCGGCCGACGTCACCACGATCGCCGCGCCGCCGTCGGTCACCAGGCAGCAGTCCCGCGCATGCAGAGGCGACGAGATGACCTTCGAGTCGAGCACCTCCTCGACGGTGAGCGGGGTCGGGTACGGCGGGCTCGGATGCAGCAGCGACCACTGTCGCGCCGACACCGCGACGGCGGCCAATTGCTCAGGCGTGGTGTCGAACTCGTGCATGTGCCGCTGCGCGATCATCGCCACCGACGAGATCGGGTGGATCAGCCCGTACGGTTCCTCGTATGCCGACCATTCGGCCCGGCTGACCAGTTTGCCCTTGTCGGAGCGCTGGGTGCTGCCGTAGGCGATGAGCGCCACTTCGCACAGGCCGGCCTCGATCGCCGCGGCGGCATGGCCGAGATGGCTGATGAACGACGCGCCGCCGATGTTGCTCGAATCCATGAAGCGGGGATGCAGCTCGAGCTCTTGCGCGAGGTTCATCGTCGGGAACGTGTAATGCGAACTGGCGCTGAAGATGCCGTCGACGTCGGCCAACGTCAGCCCAGCGTCGGCAACGGCGCGCCGCGACGCCTCCGCCATCAACCCCACCGGGGACCGGCATTCCGACACCCAGGTGTCGAGCTCGGCGGCGCCGACGATGGCCGCCTTCCCGCTGATGCTCATGCGACCGCCACGAAGAAGTGGGCGAGCGTCATGTCCTCGGTGACGTCCTCGAACTCCACCCGCACCCGTTGGCCGATCCGCGGGGTGTCGGCCCCAGTCGCCAGGTCGGCCAATGATCGGAACCCTTCCGGAAAGTCCACCAGCGCAATCGTGTACGGGACCGCGTCCGCGAAGTAGGGATGGCCGGCCCGTTGCAACGTGCTGAACGAGTACAGCGTGCCCTCGCCGGACGACCACTGCCGCTCCAGGCCGCCACCGCACGCGTTGCACACCTCGTGCGGGCGGGCATAGGCGACGTCGCATGCTGCGCAGTGGTAGTAGGGCATCCGGTGCTCGCGCAGGTCGGAGTAGTAGCGCTTTTCCTCACCGCGCAGCTGGGGCAGCGGCCTTTCCACGCTCACTTGACCACCACCGGATTGATCGGACCGCCGACGCTGCCGATCACCGGAAGAGGGCTGGCGGAGAAGAAGAACTCGTACCGCCCGTCGTCCGCGCAGTCCGTTGCCAAGGTGTCGAGATCGAAGATCTCGCCCACCAGCAGGCCGATCGACGGCAGGGCCACCCGGTGCCAGGGCTGATTGACCGCGGTGACGTCGTTGGGCCGCACCTCGGCGCCCCAGGTGTCGACGCCGATTCCGGCGATCTCATGATGGAACAGCCAGTCCAGGGTGTCGAATGCCAGGCCGGGCGCATCGCCACCCGCATACCCGCCCCAGGCGCCCTCGGCGCGGGCCTGGGCCATCTGACCGAATCTGATGAGCAGGATGTCGCCAGTGCCCACGGCAACGCCCTGAGCGTCCGCGCACGCCTGCAATTCGTCACTGGTGACGGCGCGGCCGGGATCCAGCCAGTCCACCCCGGCCCAGCGAGGCAGGTCGAGCAGCACCGCACGACCGACGATGCGGTCCCGATAGTTGCTGATGTCGTTCTTCTCCGCGCCCATCGAACTGACCAGCCGGGCGTCATATCCGTTCCACATCTTGGAGTCGAAGAACATGTGCCCCAGCGCATCCCAGTGTGTCGCACCCTGGGCGGCCATGATCAGGATGTCGTCGGCGGCGCCGATGCCTTGCGGGGTGCCCGCGAGCGCCCTCGCATAGGCGTCGTCGCCGTCGCGCATCATGAAGCTCATCGGGTTGAACCGACGCAGGTGTCCGCTCTGTGGGCCCGACTCGCCGTAATCGATGGACAGCGAGATCACCCTGCCGTCGGTGACCAGCGCTGCGGCGTCGCGGATCATCGCAGGCGTGATGTAGTTGACGGTGCCCGCCTGATCGTCGGCACCCCACTTGCCCCAGTTCTTCAGTCGCTCGGCGGCGTCGCGGAGTCGCTGCCAGTCCCGCTCCAGCTGGTCGTCAGTCATCCTTGTCCCCTTACGGTTTCGGCCCGATCGAGGATCGATGCCATGGTTTCGCCGAGCACCGCCGATTCGTCGGCGGTCGCCAGGCCCAGTCGGCGCACATCCGCAACCGGGTCATCGCTGGCCATGTCGAAGCAGTAGTCGCTACCCAGCACGACGCGGCGGATACTTGAAGGCCACGGCCAGCACGAAGACGCCGAGCGCGACGATCAGCAACGAGCCGACGAGGTCGATGTACTTGTTCATCGTCACCGGGACCGAGCCCTCCGCGAGCTCGAGGTCCGTGGTGAGCGGATTCAGATGCAGCAGTGCGTCATCGGGGGAAGGTTGCGAGGTCACGATCGTATCCCTTCGACGGGTCGTCGACGTTGGCTCGGAGCTGGTGCTTGGCGATCTTCTGCGTGGAGGTCTTCGGCAGCGCATCGATCTGCCGGTAGTACCGGGGGACCTTGAACCGGGCCAACCGGTCGGCGGCCCAGTCGCCGATGGCGCCGAAGTCGAGCTCGACACCGTCGCGGGCGACGATGAACACCAGGAGTTCCTCGTCGGTCAGTTCGGACGGCACCCCGATCACCGCACTCTCGAGCACCGCGGGATGGTTGTTGACGACGTTCTCGACTTCGAGCGACGACACGTTCTCGCCGCGACGGCGGACGATGTCCTTCTTGCGGTCGACGAAGTAGTACTGCCCGTCGGTGTCGCGGCGGGCCATGTCCCCGGTGAAGAGCCAGCCGTCGCGAAGCGCCTCGGCGGTCTTCTCGGGGTCATTGAAGTATCCGAGCATGTGCGCCGGCCCGCGGAGTACCAACTCGCCGACTTCGTTGTCGCCCAGCGGGTTTCCCTCCCCGTCGACGACGGCGGCCTCCGTCCGCGGCACGTCGGGGTCGGGATGCTGACGCGGGAAGCCCATGGCGCCGGGCCTGCGCCGGTCATCGTAGGGCTCGAGCAGACCGAACGTGGTCTCGCTCATCCCGAATCCGGAGATCACCGTTATGCCGTAGCGGCGCTCCAGCTCCTCGCGCAGCTCGCCGGGCAGCGCGGGCACGCCGTAGGCCACCTTGACGTCGTTGTCCAGGTCGTCGTCGGCGGGCTTCTTCTTGCTCAGGATCAGTGTCATCGCGCCGATGAAGTTGAACACCGCGACCTCGTGCCTGCGAATGTCGTCCCAGAACTTGCCCGCCGAGAAGCGCGGCGCCAGCACGATCGAGCCCCTGGCGCCGATGGCACCCATCATCGAATAGGCCTGCGAGTTGATGTGGAACAGCGGCAGGCACGCATAGATGCGGTCGCCGCGTTCCATCCGCATCCAATGCGGATACGCCTGGCCCGTCAGCACGAAGTTCTTCTGACTCTGCATGACGGCCTTGGGTTTTCCGGTAGTCCCCGAGGTGTAGATGAAGCTGATTACGTCATCGGGGTGAACGTCGGCCACGGGCGCCACCGTGCCCGCCTGCTCGACGAGTTCGCCGAAGTAGGGAAATGCGCCACCGGGCTGCATGCCGTACGCCGCCCGTAGGCCGGGCAACTCGGCGACGCTGGGCGCCACGATCTCGGCGTAGACGTCGTCGACGAGCACGTACTTCGCCTGCGAGTGCTCGAGGAGGTAGCGGGTCTCCTGCTCCTTGAAGCCGGTGTTGACCGCGACCAGGGTCGCGCCCAGTTTGGCGAGGCCGAACCAGGCGTAGAGAAACTCCGGCTTGTTGTCGACCATGAACGCGACGTGGTCGCCTCGCCGCACACCAAGGTCGTGCCACACGTTGGCGGCACGGTTGGCATGGTCGTCGAACTCCCGGTAGGAGATCTGCCGCTCGTCCCAGATCAACAGTGGATTGTTGGGCACCTCGGCGACGGCCTCCTCAAGGAAGCGCCCGACGGTCAGTCCTGCGAAATCCACGTGTTCCTCCAGCGTGACGGTGGCGACGGTCGTGACAGGCATCGCATGCCTTGAACCACTATACGAGACAGTGTCCTATTTTGTGAAGCGATCGAGAATTTATCCGGAATGTTCGCGGCTTTGCCCACCCACGGCCAGCCGGCCAGCAGCCGACCGGCCCCGTCGCCCGGATACGTGGGCAGCGACCCGCGCACGGCGTGCATTGCGGACCACACCGTGGCCGTGATGTTGAGCAGCACCGGAACACCGAACTCGGCCTCGAGCAGCGGCGCGGCGTGGATCGCGAACCACAGCCCGCCGGGCAGCATCAGCGCTTGGGCGTCCGGTGCCGCGGCCATCGCCGAGCGGCCCAGCCGCAACGCCAGATGGTGGTCCGCCTCGGGATCGGCGGACTTGTGCTGCAGCAGGTTGCGCTGTTCGGCGCGCACGGCTCGCACGTCGATTCCGGCCTGCCCCAGGTACTCGACGATCCTGTCGTTGAGGGTGTCGGGCCAGCGGGTTGCTAGCGCGATTCGCTCAGCACCGAGGTGTTGGATCGCCTCGATGTGGGACTCCAGGTCGGTGTAGCAGCGCCCCCGGCCCGGCCGGTGGCCTCGGCAAGCAGCGCACCCATTCGCGCGCGGCCCAAGGAGGCCGCCAGTGGAACGCCCGAAATGGCGATCGAATCCGTTCGCGAGGCCAGGATGTCAACGCCCTGCCACAGTGTCGGCAACTCCCGCTCCACCGCGGCGAGGCTGTACTCGGCGAAGTCCAGCTGGGTCGTGACGAGCAGCATTCCGTCCGGTGCGACACGGGCGAACTGATAGCCGTCCATGTCGGTGTGTCGATGGGGGATGATGTAGCCCAACCCGTACCACGGGAAAATAATCGCCATGCGGGCCTTCTTCTGATACACATAATTCGGGACAGTGTCTTAGACAGCTTAGTCAAGCCGGATGATGGGCGGCCGTCAATCACTCCAGCGGGACGAAGATCACCGGAGGGGTGCGCATGACGAACGACGACGGGGACGAGGACGCCACCCCGACCTTCTCGGCCGAGGCCGAACATCGCGGGGTGGCGACGAAACTGTTCACCTTGCTCGAGGCGGTAGCCGCCGCACCGGACGGCATCAGCGTGCGCGAGGTGGCCCGCGCCACCGGCATCGACAAGAGTTCGGTGAGCCGGATCTTCAACCAGCTGGCCGCCCTCGACGTCGTCGAGCAGTCGCCGCTGACCGGCCGCTTCGAGGTCGGACGCCGGCTGTCCTCGCTCGGCGAGGTGCTGCATACCCACAACTCGCTGTGGGGCCTGGCCGAGCCGATCGTGCGCGAGCTGGTCGCGCGGTTCGACGAGACCTGCTATTTCATTGTGCGCGAGGGCAATCAGGCCCGGTTCCAGGAGCGAATCGACTGCCGTCAAGCGATCCGCTACGTCATCGAGCCGGGGGTGGTGTCCCCGTTGTATGCCGGCGCGGCGGGCCGGGCGATCCTGGCAGGCATGCCGGTCGACGAGGCCACCGCCTACCTCGACGGGGTCGAGCTGACTCCGATGACGTCGGAGACGGTCACCGACCGCGAACTGCTGCAGAAGTTCGTTGAGCAGGACCGTGAGCGGGGGTACAGCATAAGCCTGGGCGAGCGGGTGGCCGGTGGTCGCGGGATCGGCGCACCGGTGCTGCGCGCCGACGGCTACTGCGTCGCCGCGATCCTGTGGACCTGCCCGTCCACGCGATTCGACCTCACCCGCATCGACGAGTTCGGCAACGCGGTTCGGGAGGCCGGGCTCAAGCTGTCCCACCTGCTCGGGTACTCCGCCGACGCCGCCTGACTCACGCCGCGAATCGCACGACGGTGCCGACCGTCATCAACTTGAACGCGTCCGGCATTCGCTCGGCGACGGCGCGCTGGGTCCGGAAACCGCTGCAGTGCATCGGCGATACCCAGGCCGGCCCGCGCTTGACCAGCTCGTCGACCGTGCGATCCACCTTCGCCTGCGTGATGCCAGCGTGGCCGAGGTGGAATCCGCCCAGTACGCCGTGCAGGGTCTCGACTTCTGCGAGCTTGATCGCATGGTCGATCGACGAGACGACCCCGGCGTGCCCGCACGGGTCCAGCACGATCAACCCGAGGCCCTTCACGTTGACGATGAGGGTCTGGTAGTCCTCGATGGGGTCGGCGCAGACGTGCCCGTCGCGCACCGACATCCGCCCCACCGGCACCTCCTCCTCGAAGTCGAGCGTGGTGGGGATCTCCCCGCTCGTCATCACCCCTGGGGCGATCTCGAGCGGATCCTTGAGCGCCACCACCGCTGCGCCTGCGGCCGTCAGCTCGGCCTCGGTGAGCTGCTTGTTGAAGTACTGCAGTGTGACGTCGGGCCGCTGGATCAGTCGCGGCGCAAAGGCCGAGGGATGCACCAGCACCGGCACCCGGTAGCCGATCTGCTCCAGTGCGGCGTAGATGCCGCCGAAGTGGTCGGGATGCCCGTGCGAGAGCACCACCTGGTCCACCTGGGTGAGGTCGATGCCGAGCAGTTTGGCGTTGTGCACCAACGGAATGGGGCTCATCCCGGCGTCGAACAGGATCGTCGAGGTGCGCTCGCCCGCCGAGACCTTGAGCAGGAACGAGATTCCGTTCTCCGCCAACGGGGTTCCGCGGCGCGCGCCGAAGTGTTCCGGCATCCCCTGCCGCGTGATCCCTGGTGAGTTCGACATCAACATGTCGATGTAGTTGTCGACCAGAACAGTCAGGGTGAGCTCGTCGCACTCACGCATGACTGACCTGACTGGTTCTCATCAGCAGCGTTCCGGGGGTGTCTACGAGGACCTTCTGCAACGCCGTCGGATCGGTGATGGCCGCGCGCACCGAGCCGACCGGATCGGGATCGGCCATGTCGAACGGGTAATCGCTGCCCAACGCCAACCGGTCGGCCCCGACGCGCTCGAGCAGGAACTCCAGCGACGCCCGGTCGTGGGTGAGCGTGTCGAACCAGAACCGGTCCAGGTACTCAGACGGCGCCCGGTCGATCCTGGCGTTGGCCTCCTTGCGAACTTTCCAGCCGCGGTCGAATCGGCCGATTTGATATGGCAGGAACCCACCGCCGTGCAACAGCGCGATGCGCAGTGCCGCATTGCGTTCCAACACCCCGCTGAAGATCAACGAGCCTGCCGCCAGCGTCGAGTCGGTCGGGTTGCCGACGAAGTTGTGCAGATAGTGATCGTGCATGCGGTCGTGACCCGCGACGTCCGATGGGTGCAGCACGACGGCCATCCCGGCCGCGGCGATCGCCGTCCACAGCTCCGCGAAGCTGTCGTGGCCGAGGTTGGTACCGGTGACGTTGGTGGCCACTTCGAGACCGACCACCTCCGGAACCGAGACCAACCGTTCAAGTTCCGCGATCGCGGACGCGACGTCCTGCATCGGCAGTGTGCCAAGCGCGACGAAGCGATCCGGGTGCGCCCTGGCGATGTCCACCAGCGCGTCGTTGTACAGCCGGGCGTGCGCCGCGGCGGCGGCGGGTTCCAACCGATACTGGAACTGTGGCGGCGGGATCGAGAGCGCGTGCACGTCGACGCCGTCGCGGTCCATGTCGGCCAAACGTGCCCCCACGTCGAACATGCCGGCGGGGAACGGGCCACTCACCCTTCCGCCCGGATAGCTGAAATACCATCCGCCGTCGCGAGATTCGACCTTCGGGCGAGCGTCGGGCACCTCGGTTGCCAAGGCGTCGATGAAGCTCTCGGGAACGATGTGGGCGTGGATGTCGATGGTCACTGCTTCTCCAGGTCGGGTCGTGAGATGGCCGCTGCACGCCAGAACACGATCTTGCGTTCGGCGAACCAGAGGATGAAGTAGGCGATGAGGCCGAAGATCAGGAAGATCCCGATGATCACCCACACCGACGGGGTTTCGAACCCGGAGCGATAGCGCTGCAGCAGGTAGCCAAGACCTGCGTCGGAGCCGACGAACTCCGACACGATGGCACCGATGATCGCGGTGGTGGCGCCGAGTTGCAGGCCGCCGAAGATGACGGGAAGTGCGGCCGGGATCTTCAGCATCCGCATGATCTGCCACTTCGATGCACACAGCGAGCGCATGAGTTGCACCGAATTCGGCTCTGCCAGACCGAGCCCGGACAGTGTCGTGATGAACACCGCATAGAAGCAGGCGATCGCCGCCTGGAACACCTTGCCCTCGATGCCGAAGCCGAACCAGGCGATGATCACCGGCGCCAGGATCACGGTCGGGATGGCCTCCAGTGCGCTGAGGAAGGGCAGGTACGCCGTCCGCAGCCGGATCGAGGACCCGAGCAGCATGCCGAGCGCGAAGCCGACCAGAGCGCCGAGGCCGAACCCCAGCACGATCTCGGAGACCGTCCTGCCCACGTGCCCCGCGAATCCGTTGGCGCCCACCACCCGTGGCACGGCCTCGAGCACGGCCTGCGGGGTGGGAAGCAGGATCGACGGCACCAGACCGTTGTTCGTGACGTAGTACCAGACCGCGAGGATGATCGGTGCGATCAGCGCGGAGACCATGTAGGGCGAAACCCACGCCCGCCGGGTCGACGTATCGGCGCGTAGTTCCGAGACCCGCTCCTGAACTGTTGTCATGATTTCCGTGCCCTGGATTCCTCGGACCAGAAGACCACTCGTCGTTCGATCACGTCCATGATCGACACCAGCGTGATCGCGATGACGACGACGACGATGACGACGGCGAACGTCAGTGGCATGTTCAGCTGGGAGGAGAACTCCTTGGTGAGGGTTCCGAGGCCGCCGGCCGATGCCGAGAGGATCTCGGCGACGAGCACACCGGTGAAGGCCAGCAGCATGGCGTGCTTGACGCCGACCATGATCATCGGTACCGCGGCGGGCAGCTGCAGCTTCCGGAAGGTCTGTGCGCGTGTGGCGTTCAGCGAGTGCATGAGTTTGAACTCGTTGGGCGACGGCAGCGCCAGCCCCACCATGGTGTCGATCCACACCGGGAAGAAGCAGATGACGACGGCGATCGCGATCTTGCTCGGCGGGCCGAACCCCAGCCAGCCGATGAACAGTGGTGCCAGCACGATCTTCGGCAGCGCCTGCACCGCAATCGCGTACGGGGTGATGGCGGTCCGGATGAAGGGCACCGTGCCCAAGGCGATTCCGGCGGCCAGCCCGACGCTGCAGCCGATCATCCAGGCCAGCACAACCGCGATCAGAGTGCTCGTCAGGTCGCCCCACCAGTAGCCCGCGCTCACCAGCCTGACGAGCCCGGCGAGCGTATCCGACAGGGTCGGGAACAGCGTGCGATCGTCGAGCAGCCTCGGTCCTAGCTCCCACGCGATCGCCAGCAGCAGAATGGACCCGACGCTGATCCACCAACTACTCTCGCCGCCTTCGGCTTTGGCGACTCCGGCCTTCGTCGGGCGTGGTTTGAGCGCCGAGGTCACGGCAGCCCGAGCATGGTCCGGGCCTTGAGGGCCAGCGCGGCGAACTCCGGGGTGAGTGTGAGCTCCGGGGTACGGGGCCGGTCGAACGGCACGTCGATGACGTCGACCAGCCGGCCGGGCCGGGCGCTCATCACGGCGATGCGGTCGGACATGAACACCGCCTCGTTGATGTTGTGCGTCACCAGAATCGCCGTGGCCCCGGTGTGGGCCTGGAGCCGAAGGAGTTCGGAGTTCATCGACTCACGGGTGAATTCGTCGAGGGCGCCGAACGGCTCGTCGAGCAGCAGCAGTTTGGGACTGTGGATCAGCACCCGGCACAGTGCAGCGCGCTGCTGCATGCCACCGGACAGTTGCCACGGGTAGGACTTCGCGAACTCGGCGATTCCCACCATCGAGAGCAGTTCCTCGGCCTTGGCCCGGTACTTCTTCTTGGACTGGCCGAACACCTCGATGGGCAGCAGTACGTTGTCGATCGTGGTGCGCCACGGGAACATGACCGCCTGCTGGAACATCATCCCGATGTCGCGGCTTGGCCCCGACATCGGCTTGTCGTCGAAGGTCACCGTGCCCGACGTCGCCGTGAGCAACCCGCCCATGATGTTCAGCGCCGTCGACTTGCCGCACCCGCTCGGCCCCAGCAGCGACAGGAACTCGCCGTCCATGACGTCGAGATTCATCCCGCTCAGTGCGACCATCTGCTTGTCCCCGCTGCGGTACTCCTTGGTCAAACCCTCGGCGCGGACCAGTGGAGCGGTCTTGGTCATCGTCATCGTTCCCATCGCAGTGTCTATCCCATACCCTGTCGGGCCTGCTCAACCGGGGTACTTGGCCGCGGCTTCCCGAACCTGCGCACGATCGAAATCATTGGCGTAGTCCAGGAATTGAGTATTGAGGAAGGTGTTCAGGTCGTACGGCGACGAGCTCTCCATGGTCGTGGCGATGGTGTCGAGGAACAACCGGGTCTCCTCCTCGTCGTGTGCCCCGATGCGGTTGGGGTCCTTGGGCGGCACCTGGGTCAGCGACAGATCGAAGCGCAGCAGGCCCTGGGAGACACCGTCGGCGTTGGCCTCGAAGGCAGCCGGGTTGGCTTCCTTGAGGAAGTTGATGCAGGCCTCGTTGTTGGCCAGGCAGAACTCGGTGCCCATCGCCGTGCCGCGCGCCAGCGCCTGCAGGGCCTCCGGCTTCTGCGCCACCACCTTCGAGGTGGTGATGATGCCGCGCGCCGGGAAGTTCTTGTAGAGCTCCGGGGTCAGGTCGTCCAGCTCCAGTCCGCTGGCCTGTAGCCCGAAGATGTCGTTGTACGCCGTCGAGTAGGCGTCGACGGACTTGTTTGTGATCGCGGCGTAGGTTTCCGGACCGCCGTCACCGATCGGGATGATAGTGACCTCGCCGATCGGGTCGATGTTCTCTGCGCGCAGGGCCGCCTCGAGGAAGGCCACCTCGCCGCCGCCCGCCTCGGAGACGCCGATCTTCTTGCCCCTGAGGTCGGCGATCTTGGAGATGCCGGAATCCGACGGGGTGAAGACCCCGAAGATCGCGCCGGTGCTGTAGGTGAAGACGTTGACGAGGTCCTGCCCGCCGAGCAGCGCCTCGCCGACGCTCGGCATCGACGGGTTGCCCGCGTCCAGGTTGCCCGCGATGATCTGCTCGACCGCGTCGCCGCTGCCACCCGTCGGGACGAACTCGACGTCGAGCCCGAGGTCGTTGTAGTAACCGAGTTTGTCGGCGGCCAGCCAGCCCCACCACTCCGCGGTGAAGGTATCGGTCGCAGCCATGCCCATCTTGATCGACTGTCTGCCACCGGCTTCGGAGCTCTCTCCACCGCCCGAGCATCCGGCCATGACCAGCGCCGTGCTCGCCATCACGGCGAGCGCAGCAAGTCGTTTCTTCATCGCGAATCTCCTTTGGTCCGAAATGTGGGTTGAACGTGGGTGCAGCTAGCCTTCGTGTGACTGAGCGCGGAATCCGACTCCAATGTGACAGGGCTTACACCCAATGTCAAGACACTGTCTTGTTTTGCGAGCAATTGTCCAACGCGTCAAGAATGGCGGCCGTCACGTCGGTGGTGCGCGCCGTGCCGCCCAGATCGGGTGTGCGCAGGTCGGACTCGCGCAGCACCCGCTTGATCGCGTCCAGCACCGCCTCGGCCGCCGCCGGGTGGCCCAGGTGCTCGAGCATCATCGCCGCCGACCAGATCTGGCCGATCGGGTTGGCGATGCCCCGCCCGGCGATGTCGGGCGCCGAACCGTGCACGGGTTCGAACATCGACGGATGCTCGCGTTCCGGATTGAGATTGGCCGACGGCGCCATGCCGAGGCTGCCGACGATCGCCGCACCGACGTCACTGAGGATGTCCCCGAAGAGGTTCGATCCCACCACGACGTCGAGTTCGCCGGGGTGGCTGATGAACCGTGCGGCAAGGGCGTCGACGTGCATCGATCGGTAGTTCAGGCCAGGGTGGCGTGCCACCACCTCGGCGGCCACGTCATCCCACATCGTCATCGTGTGGATGATGCCGTTCGACTTCGTCGCCGAAGTCAAGCTGCCGCTGCGGGATTGGGCGAGGCGAGCAGCGTAGCCGACCACCCGCTCGATCCCGCCTCGGGTGAACACCGCCTCCTGCACGGCGAACTCACGCGGGCTGCCCGGGAACAGTCGGCCGCCGATCTCCGAATACTCCCCCTCGGTGTTCTCCCGCACGATCAGGATGTCGATCCCGCCGCCGACGTCCCGCAGCGGACTCGGCACGCCCGGCAGCAGCAGCGCCGGGCGCAGGTTGACGTACTGGTCGAAGGCGCGGCGGATCGGTACCAGTAGGCCCCACAGCGACACGTGGTCGGGCACGCTCGGATCCCCGACCGCCCCAAGCAGGATGGCGTCGTGGTGGGCCAGTCGGTCGATGCCGTCGGGTGGCATCATCCGTCCGGTCCGCAGATAGGTCTCGCAACTCCACGGATATTCGGTCCAGCCGACAGTGAAGCCGAAGGCTCCTGCCACGCGCTCGACGACCTCGACGGCGGCGGGGACGACCTCCCGCCCGATACCGTCGCCGGCAATGACGGCGATGTCGAGGGCGGGCCCCGCGGCCATTACTTGATCGCCATCGGGTTGACCGGTGAGCCGACACCCTGCGTGATGGGAAGCGGTGGGGCGCAGAAGAAGAAGTCGTACTGACCGTCCGCCGCGCAATCGTCGGCCAGCTCTTCGAGGTCGAAGATCTCGCCGACGTAGAGGCCCATTGCGACGATGAAGATGCAGTGCAGCGGCTGGAACACGTCGGGAGTCTCGTTGGGCAGCACCTCCATTCCCCAGGTGTCGGTGGCGACGCCGGCGATCTCGCGCTCGGCCACCCATGGCACGCTGGCGAAACCGAGCCCGGGCGCCGGACCGCCGGCGTAGTCGCCCCAGTCACCCCGGCGCTGGCCGAGCTGGCCGGTGCGGATGATGACGAAGTCGCCGCGACCGACCGTCACACCGTGCGCCCGTTCACACGCCTCCAGGTCCTCGGCGGTGATGGCGTAGCCGGGCTCGAGTGCGTCGACGCCCTTGAACCTGGCCACGTCGAGCAGCACACCGCGGCCTGCGATCGAGTCCCGGGCCTGAGTGATGTCGTTGACGTGGGCGCCTTTGCTGGTGACCCGTCGGGCCGGGTACCCGTTGTACATCTTGTCCTCGAACATGATATGCGCCAAGGCATCCCACTGTGTCCCGGACTGCAACGGCATGATGATCATGTCATCGGTTCCCCGGATGTGGCGGTCGTTGCCGCCGTAGAAGTCGTCGACGATGGTGCCCGCCACGATGTCGCCACCGTCGCGGAACATCAGGTGGATCGGATTGAACCGGCCGAAGCCGCCGATCTGAGGCCCGTTGGCGTCCACCGGCAGTGCCAGCGAGATCCGTTTGCCCGAGCGGATCGCCGCCGCGGCGGCCACGACATCGGCCTGCTTGACGTGGTTGAGCGTGCCGCGCTGGTCGTCCTTGCCCCAGCGACCCCAGTTGGAGTACTTGGCACTGAGTTCGCGTACCGTCTGCACGCTCGGCGTTGTGGTGGTCATCGACGTCCTCTCTGATTCGAATGGAAACTGGTCATGCCGGGGCGGGTTGCGCCGAACCCTTGGGTGCCACCGCATCGATGTCGGTAACGACGTCGATGAGCACGGGCCCCTCGGAGCTGATGGCCCGGGCCATCGCAGGCGCGAAGTCCGCGGCCTTCTCCACCCGGATTCCCACGACTCCAAGAGATTCCGCGACCCGCGCGTAGTCGACGTCGTTGAAGTGCCACAGTTCGTGATGGCGGCCGCTGAGCTCGCCGCCGTAGGCGACGGTGTAAGGGTTGATCTCCTGGTTGAGTGAGTTGTTGTTGTTGACGACGACGACCAGCGGCACCTTCCACCGCGCCGCGGTCTCGAGCTCACTGAGGTGGTAGAGCAGTCCGCCGTCGCCGGTGAACAGCACCACCCTGCGGTCCGGCCTTCCGATCTGGGCACCGATCGCCGCGGGGAGCCCCCAGCCGAGCGATCCAGCGGCCCGGATGAAGCCCTGCCCCTCGGACAGGTCGAGGTGAGTGGCGGTCCACATTCCCGCGTGCCCGGTGTCGGCGACGACGAGTGCGTCGTCGGGAAGCTGGCCGGCGAGCCGGTCGGCGAGCCATTCCGGACGCAAAGGGTTCTGCTCGGCGACCCGGTCGGCGACCGAAGCACGCCAGCGCGCGGCCAGTTCGGTGGTGCGCTCGACCCACGACGGCCGCGCCAAGGGTGCCTCGGCCGCGATCTCGGCGAGCAACGAGGTCAGCCCCGCCTTGGCGTCGGCGACGATCGACAGCTCGGTGCGATAGTGCCTGCCGATCTCGCGGGGGTCGATGTCGAGGTGGATCACGCGGGTTCCGCGCGACGGCACCTGCCAGTTGAGGGTGAGCTGGCTGCCCGTCTGGCTGCCGACGAAGAACACCAGGTCGGCCTCCATCAGCGCTTCGTTCGCACTGGCCCTGGCGTACAGGCCGGGGACGCCGACGAGTAGCGGATGGTCGGCGGGCACGGTGTCCTTGGCGTTGAGCGACGTGGCGATGGGAGCGCCGAACCACTCAGCGAGAGCGACGATTTCGGTGTGAGCACCGGACGCCCGGACGCCGCCGCCCGCGACGATCATGGGACGCTCGGCGGCGCGCAGCGCGTCCGCTGCCGCCCGGACTGCCGCCGGATCCGGCGAGATCCGGACACCGGGCACCTGCCGAACGCCGGGTTCGGGTACGGCGGCGCGCAGCGTGTCGTTCTCGATGTCGTCGCCCGTGTGACCGGCGAGCTCGAGGTGCGTCGGGCCGGGCTTGCCCACCGTTGCGTCACGGAACGCCTGGTCGAGCAGATCTGGCAGGCGGTCGGCGTGCATCACCTGGCGACTCGACCGGGTGACGGGCTTGAACAGTGGGAAGTCCTCGATCTCCTGGTAGTAGTTGCGCCCGCGACTCCACCGGTAGGGGCCGCCGGTCATCGCGATGACCGGCGAGCAACCGAGGTAGGCATCGCGCAGGCCTGCCGCCAGGTTGGCCGCACCGACGTTCTGCGCCATGCAGATTCCCGGCCTACCCGTGGCGCGCGCGTAGCCGTCGGCCATATAGGCCGCCGACTTCTCGCCGTGCGTCACGATCCGCTTGATGGGCGTCTGCTCCATCTCGACCAGCGTGCGGCTGAGGACCGTCGGAACCAGAAACACCGCCGAGACGCCGTACGCGTCCAGGGTCCGAGATAGATATTGCGCACCCGTGAGCTCTTCCACACTGACCGCCTGTCTTGTTGAATGAGACGTCGTCTTGAAAGACACTGCCAGGGCACGCGGAACTGTGTCAAGGACTAAATGAGACAGTGTCGTATTATTTGGGCGTGCACGACTCCGAGCAGGATGGTGCAACCGACGGCGGACAACGGGCCGGGATGCTTGCCCGGGCGCTGACGCTGCTCGAAGCGGTGGCGACGCACGCCGATGGCGTCGGGGTGCGGGAGGCCGCCAGGCAGACCGGCATCGACCGCAGCGCCGTGCCTGTTCGCTCTCGTAGCGGTACTCGGTGAGAGGGACAGCCTCTGGAAAGCGGCCGAACCGTTTCTCAAGGATCTGGTTGCTCGGTTCAACGAAACCTGTTACGTCGCAGCCCGAGTCGGTGACAGCCTGGTGTTCCGCTAGGGCGTATCGGGGAACTGCAGGCAGCAGTCCTGAAGTCCCCCGAATGCGATCACCCACGGGTGGACTGCGCCAGGGTGGGCCGTCGGCCGAACACCAGCTTGACCAGCCGATCGCGCCAGGCCAGCATCTTGTCGATCAGGCCGAGGTCGGCCAGCGTCGTCAGCTCGGAGACCACCAGAATCAGATCCGCGCGGTGCCGGAAGTGGAAGTCGAAGAACCCTTCGAGTAGTTCACGCGGCCCGGCCCGATCGGCACTGCTGCGCATCTCGTGTTCGACGACGAACCGCTCGCCGTCCTCGACCAGCGTTGCAGGATGCTGCGCACCAACTCCTCGCGCGAGTCGAAGTGGTAGTAGGGGGCCGGTTTGGTGATGCCCAGCCGGCTGGCGATGTCCTGCAGGGGCTATCCACAGCCCTGACTGCAATCTCTTGCTATTCCGTTGCGTCGCTTGTGGAATCGGTCGTTTCCCGAAGAGTGCCGAAAATGGAACCACCCGGCCGTTAGCTGGCTAGAGTGCATGCCTACGGGGAGAGGTGTGCAATTGTCCGCGAATCGCATGTGGCTGCTGAATACCGGCCGGTCGTCCTATCACTGGTGGTTGCGATTGGTGGTTGCCGCCTTCTTGCTGTCAACCTGGGTGGCGGTCGGGTTGGCCAGCGGTATCGCCCATGCCGATGACAGGTCACCTTCAAGTGGTAATTCGAGTTCGGAGAGCTCGGAAGGCGCGCCGAAAGCCGCGAAGGCCGACCCGCCGAAACGCTCCACGCCGGCCGAGGCGCCGGACACCGGTCCCAACGAAAAGCCCGCCACCCGAAACCCCGATCGCATTGCTGATCGCGACACGACAGCCGAAACCGCCACCGAGCCGTCGTCCCCCACTGCGGACTCCCGCCCGGAGGACGCAAACGAGCCCGTAGCAGTCGCGGACGACCCAGACGAGCCGGTAGCGGCCGCGGACGCCGGCGACCCGCCGGCGCCGGATGCGCGCCGTAGTCCACACCGGCCCAGCTCGAGCAGCGCATCGACCAGCGCATCGGCAAAGCCGACGAAGCCAATCTCCGCCGATCCGCAGCCCGCGGCGATCGGCGCGACGAGTCATCGCAGCACCGCTGCGCCCATCCAACAACCTTCATCGCAGGTGGCCAGCCAACAGGCGGCGGTCGCGATTGTCGCGACGGCCGCTCCCTCGGCGTCGAACAATCAATCCGCCGCGGGCGCGTTCCACCTGCCGGACCCCCGGCAAGTGACCGGGCTGGTAACCGATGTGGGGACAGTCGTGATGTCAGCGGTGTACACCGTCGCCGACACGGTCGCCCAGGCCTTCGGACCGCACAGCTTCTTCGGCGTGCCCTACGCACTGGCCACCGCGGTGGCGAATTCGGCCGCGGCAGTGAGCAGGACACTCATCGGTGCGCCCGATTTCGCAGGCACAGGACCGTTCCAGGTCAACTACGGGATCATCAATGGGCTGAGTTTCCTCAACCCGCAGCAGCCGCCGCCTGGCGCGAACGTCGACTCGATCCATGTCACCGCCGAGCATCCCCTGCCGATCATTCTGGTCAATGGAACGATTGCCACTCAGGGGGAGAACTGGGGAGTTGGGGCGCCGGTCCTCGCCAATGCCGGGTACAAGGTCTACACGTTCAACTACGGCAATATCACGCAGAATCCCAATTTCCCGATCCAGGCCACGGATGACATCAGGCAGTCCGGCCTTCAACTTGCCGCCGAGGTGGAAAGGGTTCTCCTCGAAACGGGCGCACCCAAGGTGATACTCATCGGCCATTCGCAGGGCGGCGGAATCCTGCCTGCGTACTACATCAACAATCTGGACGGCGCCGACAAGGTGTCGCAGCTGATCGGTATCGCCCCGAGCAATCACGGCACCGATCTCGATGGCCTGATCGGCCTGCGCTACCTACCGATCCTGGGACCGCTGGCCATCGCTATTGCGAACTCGTTTGGTCAGGCCTTGGAACAGCAGTCGTTGGGTTCCGAATTCCAGCAGGAGGTGTACGGCAACGGCGACACCCGCCCAGGTGTCCTGTACACCACGATCGCCTCGACGCACGACGAGTTCGTCACGCCGTACACCCAGCAGGCGCTCGATGGCCCAGGAGTGACCAACATCGTCCTACAGGATCTGTATCCGGGACTCCCGGCCGGCCACCTCGGCGTCATCTTGAGCCCACAGGTGTGGTCCCTCGTTCTGGACGCCCTCGCGAGCAACCCGCAGGCCAATCCCCTTGCTGATCCGCTGCAGAGCGTAGACCTGGTCGCATAGCAAAATGCCCCCGAGACGACGTGACGTTGTCGCGGGGGCTTTGCCTACTACTGCTAGCTGGTGAGCGAGTCCGGCGGGGTGAAGCGGTCACCGTACTTGGCGGCGAGCTCGCGCGCCCGGGCCACGAAACCTGCCTTGCCACCGGGGTATCCGACGATGTACTGCGCCGAGCCACCCGTCCACGGCGGGAAGCCGATGCCCATGATGGAACCGATGTTGGCGTCGGCGGTGGTCGTCAGCACGCCCTCGTCGAAGCACTTCTGGGTCTCCAGCGCCTCGGCGAACAGCATGCGGTCGATCATGTCCTGCAGCGGAGGCTGCGAGGAGCCCGACTTGAACGTCTCGCGCAGTCCCGGCCACAGCCGCGTGCGCTTGCCGTCGACGTACTCGTAGAAGCCGGCGCCCTTCAGCCGCGACGGGCGGTCGAGCTCGATCATCTTCTCGACGACCGCCTCGGCCGGGTGCGGCACGTGGGTGCCGCCCGCGTCCTCGACGCCCTTGCGCGTCGCGACCGCGATCTTGTGCATCAGCTCCAGGTTGAGCTCGTCGGACAGCTGCAGCGGCGGCGCCGGGTAACCGGCCTGCGAACCGGCGTGCTCGATGCTGGCCGGCTCGACGCCCTCGCCCAGCATGGCGAGCGCCTCGTTGACGAAGGTGCCGATGACGCGGCTGGTGAAGAAGCCGCGGCTGTCGTTGACAACGATCGGGGTCTTCCCGATGGCGAGCGTGTAGTCGAACACCCGGGCCAGCGCCTCGTCAGAGGTCTTCTCGCCCCGGATGATCTCCACCAGCGGCATCTTGTCGACCGGCGAGAAGAAGTGAATCCCGATGAAGTCCTCCTGCCGCTTCACGCCGGTGGCCAGCCCGGTGATCGGCAGCGTCGAGGTGTTCGATCCGAGCAGCGCATTGGGCTCGACGACGTCTTCGATCTCCTGGAACACCTTGTGCTTCAGGTCGACCGATTCGAAGACTGCCTCGATGACGAAGTCGACGCCAGCGAAGTCGGCGGCGTCGGCCGTCGGGGTGATCCGAGCGAGCAGCGCCTTGGACTTCTCCTCAGTGGTCTTGCCCCGTTCGAGTGCCTTGGCCTCCAACTTCTCGGAGTAGCCCTTGCCCTTCTCGGCGGCCTCGATGGCGACATCCTTGAGCACCACGTCGAAACCGGCCTTGGCCGAGACGTAGGCGATGCCGGCGCCCATCATGCCCGCACCGAGCACGCCGATCTTCTTGATCGGAACCTTGCCGATGCCCTCGGGCCGGCTGCCGCCGCCGTTGATGGCCTGCAGGTCGAAGAAGAACGCCTGGATCATGTTCTTGGCGACCTGGCCGGTGACCAGCTCGGTGAAGTAGCGGCTCTCGATGCGGGTGGCGGTGTCGAAGTCCACCTGCGCACCTTCGACGGCGGCGGCCAGGATGGCCCTGGGTGCGGGCATCGGCGCCCCCTTGAGCTGCTTGCGCAGCAGGGCAGGGAACGAGGGCAGAATGGCCGCCAGCGCCGGCGATGACGGAGTGCCGCCGGGCATCTTGTAGCCCTTTTTGTCCCACGGCTGCTCGTGCGCGTCGGGGTTGGCCTTGATCCACGCCTTCGCAGCGGGTACCAGCTCCTCGACGGTCGGCAGTACCTCGTCAACCAGGCCGATCTCCTTGGCCTTGGCCGGCTTGAATCGGGTGCCCTGACTCAACACGGTCATGAAGGCGTTCTGGATGCCGAGCATGCGCACGGTGCGGGTGACGCCGCCACCGCCGGGCAACAGGCCCAGCGTGACCTCGGGCAGGCCGAGGACGCTGCCCTTGGCGTCGGCTGCGATGCGGTGATGACACGCCAGCGCGATCTCCAGGCCACCGCCCAGCGCGGCGCCGTTGATCGCGGCGACGACGGGCTTGCCGAGCGTCTCCAGGGCCCGCAGGTCCCTCTTGATCCCCTCGACGGTGCTGAAGAATTCGCCTGCGTCCTCCGGCTGGGCCTTGATCATGCCGTTCAGGTCGCCGCCGGCGAAGAAGGTCTTCTTGGCGCTGGTGATGACCACGCCGGTGATCGAATCCTTCTCGGCAACAAGGCGTTCGACGGCGTTGTGCATGGATTCGCCGTAGTGCTCGTTCATCACGTTGGCCGACCCGGTCGGGTCGTCCATGGTCAGCGTGACGATGCCGTCGGCATCCTTGTCCCACGCAATGGTGTTCTCTGCCATGCTCTTAAACCCTCTCGATGATGGTCGCGACACCCATGCCGCCGCCGATGCACAGCGTGACCAGCGCACGCCGCGCACCGCGACGCTCCAGCTCGTCGACCATGGTGCCGGTGATCATGGCGCCGGTGGCGCCCAGCGGGTGGCCCATCGCGATGGCGCCACCGTTGACGTTGAGCTTCTCGTCGGGGATGTCGAGGTCCTTCTGGAACTTCAGCACCACCGAGGCGAAGGCTTCGTTCAGCTCGAACAAGTCGATGTCGTCGACGGTCAGGCCGGCGCGGTCGAGCACCTTGCGGGTGGCCGGGGTGGGGCCGGTCAGCATGATCGTCGCGTCTGCACCACTGGTGGCGGTGGCCACGATCCGCGCCCGCGGGGTCAGCCCCTGCGAGGCACCGGCCGACTCGGAGCCGACGAGCACCAGCGCGGCACCGTCGACGATGCCCGAACTGTTGCCGCCGGTGTGGACGTGGTTGATCTTCTCGACCCAGTGGTACTTCTGCAGCGCCACGTCGTCGAAGCCGCCCATCTCGCCGATCCCGTCGAACGCGGTGCGCAATTTGCCGAGGCTCTCCACGGTGGAGCCGGGCCGCATGTGCTCGTCGTGATCGAGGATGACCAGACCGTTCTGGTCCCGGACCGGGACCACCGACTTGGCGAAGTAGCCGCCCGACCAGGCAGCGGCGGCCTTCTCCTGTGAGCGGACCGCATAGGCGTCGACGTCCTCGCGGGAGAAGCCCTCGATGGTGGCAATGAGGTCGGCGCCGATGCCCTGCGGGGCGATGTAGTTGTCAAAGGTCACCACCACGTCGCTGAACATGGCACCGCCGTCGGAGCCCATCGGCACGCGGCTCATCGACTCCACGCCGCCGGCCAGGACCAGGTCGTCCCAGCCGGAACGCACCTTCTGGGCCGCGGTGTTCACGGCCTCGAGGCCGGACGCGCAGAACCGGTTGAGCTGGACGCCGCCGACGGTGTCGGGCAGGCCCGCGGCCAGCACGGCGGTGCGGGCGATGTCGCCGCCCTGGTCGCCGACGGGCGAGACCACGCCGAGGATGACGTCGCTGATCAGGTTCTCATCCAGGTCGGGGAAGCGAACGCGCAGTTCGTCGATGAGGCCGACGACCAGGTTGATCGGCTTTACCTCGTTGAGTGCGCCGTTGCGCTGCTTGCCGCGCGGTGTGCGGATCGCCTCGTAGATGAAGGCTTCTTCGGACATGGTGAATTCCTGTTCGTCAGACTGGGGATCCCTATGTCCGCAGCGTAACAGCCTCTCCCAACCGGCTGGTTGGGAGGTCGGCGATCCTCGCGAGCAGACGCATAAGTGCCCTTTTCATTGCGCAACAGGGCACTTTTGCGTCTGCTCGCGCAAGGAAGGCGACGCACTACGCTCAGCAGCCATGACGGTGCGCCGCCTCGAGCCCTTTGCAGTCACGATCTTCGCCGAGATGTCGGCGTTGGCCGCTCGGATCGGTGCGGTGAACCTCGGGCAGGGCTTCCCAGATGAGGACGGCCCGCCCGCGATGCTGAAGACCGCCGAGAACGCCATCGCCCACGGGGTCAACCAGTACCCGCCCGGCCTGGGCATCGCGCCGCTTCGCGAGGCGATCGCCGCGCAGCGCCGGCGCCACTTCGGCATCGAGTACGACCCGGACACCGAGGTGCTCGTCACGGTTGGCGCGACCGAGGCGATCGCGGCGGCGGTCATCGGCCTGGTGGAACCGGGCTCCGAGGTGGTGCTGATCGAGCCGTTCTACGACTCCTACTCCCCCGTCGTCGCCATGGCCGGGTGTCATCGGGTGACGGTCCCCCTGGTGGCCGACGGCCGGGGCTTCGTCATCGACGTCGACGCGTTGCGCGCGGCGATCACGCCACGGACCCGGGCGCTGATCGTCAACTCGCCACACAACCCCACCGGCATGGTGGCCACCGACGCGGAGCTCGCCGCGATCGCGGAGGTCGCCGTGGCCCACGATCTCCTGGTGATCACCGACGAGGTGTACGAGCAGCTGGTGTTCGACGGTCGGCGCCACCTGCCCTTGGCCGGCTATCCAGGGATGGCCGGGCGCACCGTCACCATCTCCAGTGCCGCGAAGATGTTCAACTGCACCGGGTGGAAGATCGGGTGGGCCTGCGGGGCAGCCGAACTCATCGCCGGGGTGCGGGCGGCCAAACAGTACCTGACCTACGTCGGCGGGGCACCGTTCCAGCCCGCGGTGGCACACGCCCTGGACACCGAGGACGCGTGGGCGGCCGCGCTGCGAGAGTCGTTCCAGGCCAAGCGCGACCGGCTGGCCTCCGCGCTCACCGACATCGGCTTCGACGTGCACGACAGCTTCGGCACCTACTTCCTGTGTGCCGACCCACGCCCGCTGGGGTACGCCGACAGCACCACGTTCTGCGCCGAGCTACCGGAGCGGGCAGGGGTTGCGGCCATCCCGATGTCGGCGTTCTGCGATCCCGCCGCACCACATATCGGCGACTGGAATCACCTGGTGCGCTTCGCCTTCTGCAAACGCGACGACACCATGGAGGAGGCGATCCGGCGTCTTGGCGTGCTTCGCCAGGGTTGACGCACTGCGACCACCAGGCGGACCGGCAGATCAGACCTGCTTCTGCCCGGGGATGCCCTCGTAGGCGATGTCACCGGTCTTCAGGTTCGCCTTCGTCAGCTCGACCAGGCCGTCGAGGAACTTCTGCCGCTCGGTCACCACGTGCTGGATCGCGACGTCGACGTTGTCCTTGGTGATCGCAGGCATGATGTAGACCGGATCGGTCTTGACCTGCTCACCCTTGACCAAAGCGTCGGCGACGGCCAGCCCGGCCGACAGTTCGACGGTGCCGTTCTGCAGTGAGGTGCCGATGAACTCGCCGCTCTTGACGGCGTTGAGTCCGTCCTCGATACCGTCGATGCCGACGATCGGCACGCCGGTGCGACCCGCCTCCTTGAGCGCCTGCAACGCGCCGAGGCCCATGTCGTCGTTCTGCGCCACCACGCCGTCGATCTGGGGTCCAAAGCTGGAGATCCAGTTCTTGACCTTGTTGACGGCCTCGTCGCGTTTCCAGTTGGCGGTGTCCTTGGCCAGCACCTTGATATCGGGGTACTTCGCCAACACCTGGTCGATGCCCTTACCGCGGTTGATCTCACCGGATCCACCCAACGGTCCCTGCAGGACGACGATGTTGCCCTTGCCGCCGAGCTTGTCGGCCATCATCTGCATCTCCTGCGCACCGGCCGCCACGTCATCGGGCTGCACGTTCCCGGACAGGTCGGTGCTCTCCAGCGCGGCATTGACGGCCAGCAGAGGGATGTTCTTCGCCTTGGCCGAGGCGACCTGCGGGCCGAGCGAATCCGCCTGCGCCGGAACGACGATGATCGCGTCGACGCCCTGGTTGATCAATGAGTCGACCTGGCTGGCCTGGGTGGAGACGTCGTTGTTGGCCGAGTTCCACAGCAGCTCGATGTTGTTGGCCTTGGCGTAGGCGTCCATGCCTTCCTTGCCTGCGGTGATGAACGAGCTCATGTCGTACACCGTCACGCCGATCCGGGTGGTGTCCTTGTTGGCCTCGGTGTCACCGGCGCCACACGCGGTCATCCCGAACCCCAGCAGACCTGCCGAGGCGATCGCGCCCAACTTCATCGTCAGTCTCATCTGTGCACTCTTTCTGGTCTCGGTCGGGAAATGCGTTGTCGTGAAATAGATTACGGCTGCTTCTGGCCCGGAATGCTTTCGTAGGCGATGTCGCCGGTCTTGAGGTTCTGGGCGGTCAGCTCACTGAGGCCGTCGAGGAACTTCTGCCGGTCGCTGACGACGTGCTGGTAGGCGACGTCGACGTTGTCCTTGGTGATCGCGGGCATGATGTAGACCGGCGCGGTGTTGACCTGCTCCTTCTTGACCAGGGCGTTGGTCACGGCGAGCCCGGCGGACAGTTCGACGGTGCCGTTCTGCAGTGAGGTGCCGATGAACTCGCCGCTCTTGACCGCGTTCAGGCCATCCTCGATGCCGTCGATGCCGACGATCGGCACACCCGAGCGGCCGGATTCCTTGAGCGCCTGCAGAGCCCCGAGGCCCATGTCGTCGTTCTCGGACACCACGGCGTCGATCTGAGGCCCGAAGCCCGAGATCCAGTTCTTCACCTTGTTGACGGCTTCGTCGCGCTTCCAGTTGGCGGTGTCCTTGGCCAGCACCTTGATATCGGGGTACTTCGCCAGCACCTGGTTGATGCCCTTGGTGCGGTCGATCTCACCGGACTGGCCCAGTGGACCCTGCAGGATGACGATGTTGCCCTTGCCGCCGAGGCGGTCGGCCATCATCTGCATCTCCTGCGCACCCGCGGCGACGTCGTCGGGCTGGACATTGCCCGCGACGTCCTTGTTGTTCAGTGCCGCGTTGACCGCCACCAGCGGGATGCCCTTGGACTTCGCGGTCTGCACCTGCGGGCCTAGCGAATCCGCTTGAATCGGAACGATGATGATGGCGTCGACGCCCTGGTTGATCAGCGAGTCGACCTGATTGGCCTGAGTGGAGACGTCACCGTTGGCCGAGTTCCACAGCAGCTCGATGTTGTTGGCCTTGGCGTAGGCGTCCATGCCCTCCTTGCCTGCGGTGATGAAGGAGCTCATGTCGTAGACGGTGACGCCGATCCGCGTCTTGCCGCTGTTGGATTCGGTGTCACCGGCGCCGCAGGCGGTGAGACCCAGTCCCAGCAGTCCTGCCGAGGCGATTGCGGCCAACTTCTTTGTCAGTCTCATCTGTCTCTCACTCTCGTTGTGACGTTCAGGGGACGAAGGGGTTTGTCTGCCAATGGATCACGTTCGTCTTCGGGTCGACCAGACGTCGACGGCGACTGCCGCGACGATGAGCACACCCTTGATGACGTCCTGCCAGTAGGCCGGCACCACCAGGATGTCCAAGCCGTTGTTGAGAGTCTGAATCATGAACAGACCCAGCACCGTTCCCCAGATGGTGCCGCGGCCGCCCATCAGGCTGGCGCCGCCGATGACCACCGCGGCGATGGCATCGAGCTCGTAACCCTGCCCCAGGTTGGGCGGCCCTGAGATGACCCGCGACGCCAGCATCACGCCGGAGATGCCCGCCAGCAGACCGGAAAAGGCGTACACACTGAACAGGACGTTCTTGACGTTGATACCGGCGATCTCCGCGGCATTGCGGTTGCCGCCGACGGCGTACACCCGCATCCCGTAGGTGGTCCGCTTCATCACCACCGCGAGAACGACGATGCCGATGATCATCACCAGCACCGGGATCTGCAGTCCCAGGATCTTCGTGTTGGCGATCGAGCCGAACTCGGCGGGCAGGCCGTTGATCGGCGCGCCTCCACCGATGACGTACGCCAGACCGGAGCCCGCGGTCAGTGTGCCAAGCGTCGCGATGAACGGTGGAACATTGATGCGCGACACAAGGATTCCGTTGACACAACCCACCGCCAGCCCGACTACCATCGCGACCAGCACGGTCAGCCACACCTGACCGGGGTTGGCCTTGGCCGTTGCCGCGGACGCCATTGCCGATACCGCGATCACGCTTCCGACCGAGAGGTCGATGCCGCCGGTGAGGACCACCAGGGTCTGGCCCAGCGCGATGAGCGCGAACGGAGCGGCCGCGACCAGGATCGTCACCAGGTTCTCCGGAGTGCTGAATCGTGCACTGCGGTAACTGAAGTACATGATCACCAGCAGCATCACGATCACCATCGAGTAGCGCAACGCCACTCCGGCGAACCATTCCCGGGAGAACAGGCGGACCGGTTCGCCGGTGGTCGGGGACGCGACGACCGCTTTGGAGGTTTCGGGTGGGGTGTCGTCGGTGCTGAGCTGAGTTGTCACGATTCTGCCTCCGGTGGTTCTGGCGGGCGCTCGGCGGTTGATGCGGGTGCGGCCGAGCTCGGTGCGTCGGTGGTGACGGGTTCGGGTGCCGGACCGTCGAGGGCGGTCGCCATCCGGAAGACGGATTCCTGCACGGCGGGATGGTCAAGGGCGTCCCGGTCCAGCTCTCCGACGAGTGCGCCGCCCCGCATGACGAACGCCCGGTGCGACAGCCCGACGATCTCGGGCATGTCCGACGAAGCCATCACCACGGCCATGCCGGCCGCCGCGAAATCGGTGATGATGCGGTAGATCTCGCTGCGCGCCCCGACATCCACGCCCCGGGTCGGCTCGTCGAGCAGCAATACGTTGACGTTGCCGGTCAGCCAGCGGGCCAGGACGACCTTCTGCTGGTTGCCGCCCGACAGCGTGCCGACGAGCTGCTTCAGCCCGCTGCTGCGCAGACGGACGGACGACATCACGTCCGACACGGCCTTGGTGCGCGACTTGCCGCGCAGCCAGCCCGCGACGGAGAACGACGACAGTCTGGGTAGCGAGCCGTTGTCGAGCACGCTCATCGACAGCACCACGCCGGAGAGCTTGCGGTCCTCGGGGACCATCGCCATTCCCTGGGTGATCGCGGCGGCGGGAGCGTTGCGCTTGACCCGCTTGCCCTTTACCGCGATCTCGCCTGCCGTGGTGTGCCTGGCTCCGAAGATCGCCTCGAGCAGTTCGGTGCGACCCGCGCCGACCAGGCCGGCCAGGCCCACGATCTCGCCCGCCCGCACCGAGAACGACACCGACTCCGAGGCGCCCGCGACCTGCAGGCCACTGACCTCCAGCACCGCATCCGGCTTGGGCTCGCCACGCTGTGGGAACAACGTGTCGAGCTCGCGGCCGATCATCGCGGTGACGATGTCGTCGTCGGAGACCCCGTCGATGGGCTCGTCCAGGATGAGCCCGCCGTCGCGCAACACCACAACACGGTCGGCGATGGCCCGGATCTCGGCCATCTTGTGGGTGGTGTACACCATCGCCACCCCGTGGTCGCGCAGCCTGCGCACGATCTTGTACAGGCCTTCAACCTCGCGCTCGGAGATCGCCGAGGTGGGCTCGTCGAGCATCACCACCTGGGCACCGGTGCGGGCGGCCTTGACGATCTCGACGATCTGCCGCATGCCGACCGGCAGGCTGCCCATCCGAGCCGTCGGTGAGATCGCGACGTCGAAGACGGCCAAGGTCTCCGTCGCCTCGCCGATCATCGCGCGCCGGTTCAGGAATGGGCCGACACGCAGTTCCCGTCCGACGAACAGGTTTTCGTAGACCGTCATGTCATCGATCGACGCCAGCTCCTGCGGCACGATGGCCACGCCGTGCTTGACCGCGTCGCGGGTGTTGCCGGGGGCGAGGTGGCTGCCCTGGACCGACACGGTGCCGTGATCGGCACTGTACTGGCCGCTGACGATCTTCATCAACGTCGACTTGCCTGCGCCGTTCTCGCCGGCCAGCGCGGTGACGGTCCCGGGCTGGAGGTCCAGGGTGATGCCCTTGAGCACCGGCACCCCGCCGAAACTCTTCTGGATGTCTGCGCATTCGAGCAACGCCTGACTCATCGGGATCTCCCTGGATCGTTTCCGAGGGTGACGAGCACCTTCACGTTCTCCGGGTCGGCCGACGCGGCGAACGCCTCAGCGGAATGCTCGAAATCGAATTCGGCGCTGATGATCTCGTCGACGGGCACCGCGCCGGAGGCCAGCAGGTCGAGCGCCGCGGTGAAGTCCTCGCGGACGTACATCAGGTTGCCAATCAGGGCAAGCTCGCGGTCCTGGATCAGGCCAAGCGGCACCGGGGTAGCGCCTTCGGCGACCCCGACGATCATGATCGCGCCGCCCTTGTCGACCAGTTCGACGGCCTGGGCCACCGAGCTCTCCCGCGACACGCAGTCGAATACCACCGCGGCCGGGCCGCCAAGGAGCCGACGCGCGGCGGCGATCGCGTCCGGCGCCGCCGGGTCGAAAGTGCCTGCCGCACCGAGACGTTCGGCCCGGGCGCGTTTGGACTCCAGCAGGTCGGCGACGATCACCCTGGCGCCGGCGTGATGTGCCGCCAGCAGCATGAACAGCCCAATGGGTCCGGCGCCGATCACCACGACGGGCCGGTCCCGCAGATCGCCGACCGTCTCCACGGCGCGCCGCACCGTGTGCACCGGGGTGGCCAACGGCTCGATCAGGATGGCGTGCCGGTCGTCGAGATCCGGGGACAACCGGACAAGTCTGTCCTCGTCAATGGTGAACGAGTCGGCCAGCGCACCCGGTGTCTGGCAGCCGAACACCAGCAGTTCACGACAGATGTTGTACCGGCCGGAAAGGCACTGCCTGCAGTGCCCGCAGACCAGGTTCGGTTCGATCGCCACCCGGCTGCCGACCCAGGACTCGTCGACACCGGGCCCGACCGACTCGACCACACCGACCGCCTCGTGACCGGGCCGATACGGCAGATCGATGAACGGATGGCGGCCGCAGGCGGCATGCAGGTCGGAGCCGCAGATCCCGACGACTGTGGTGCGGACCAGGGCCTCGCCTGCGATCGGCACCGGCTCCGGCTCCGTCTCGACGACCACGTCATCAAGCCCGTGGACCACGACGCGCCGATTCACGGCCGTGCCGGTCACCACGTGGTGTACCCCCCGTCTGCGACGAGCACCGATCCGGTGATGAACGAGGCGGCGTCACTCGCCAGGAACACCACGCTTGGCGCGATCTCCTCGGGGAGGGCATAGCGCAACTGTGGGGTGTCGTCGATCCAGTGCCGTTTGAATTCCGGCCGGTCGACCGGCGCCATCTCCGTCTTCACGTATCCGGGCGCCAGCGCGTTGACCCGAATGCCGAGCGGAGCCCATTCGGCGGCAAGCGATTTGGTGAGTTGGTGCACCGCGGCCTTGGAGGCGTTGTACGCGGGTTGCATCTGCGGTCGGTTGACGATGAGCCCAGAGATCGATCCGATGTTGATGACCGAACCGCTGCCCCGCTCCCGCATGTGCGCGCCGACGGCGAGCGAGCACGACCACAGCGCCTTGACGTTGAGGTCGAATACCGCGTCCCACTGATCCTCGGTCACCACCCAGGACTCGCCGTGATAGCAGGTGCCCGCATTGTTCACCAGGACGTCGATGTGCCCGAGGGCCTCGATTGCCTCGCCCGTCATCCGGTCGACGTCCGCGGCGCTGGTGATGTCGACGGTGATCGGGTGGAAGCGGTGCCCGTCGGCGGCCGCTTCGGTGACCACCTTCTCGTTGCGCTCGGCACTCCGTCCGGCGATCGCGACCTGCGCGCCCGCCTCGGCGAGACCGAATGCGAACGCCCGGCCGAGACCCTGGTTGCCGCCGGTCACCAGGGCGGTGCGTCCGGTCAGGTCGAACGGCGAGCGCCCCTTCATGACGGCATCACGATCGACTTGAGGCTGGTCGGCTC
>Ga0193743_1000474_pt1 | contig 31768 bp, 31 predicted proteins | sample L2c2metaG_FD_143038 | JGI IMG/M metagenome (GOLD analysis project Ga0193743, IMG submission 143038) | Soil microbial communities from a riparian zone of the East river system, Colorado, United States - L2c2 | ecosystem: Environmental > Terrestrial > Soil > Riparian zone | place: USA: East River...
ATCGCCGCCGGGGCGGGGCTTGCCGGCCGGTGCCGGCTTCACGCCGGCAGCGCCGGGCGTGGTGACCGTGCTCATGCCGCCACCTCCCTTCGGTCGGCGGAGCAAGAGCACCCGTGGCTGTGTTGACTGCGCTCACTTCGTTCGCTCATGCCGACTCCTAGTACTCGATCCGCTCGCGGCGGGTGACCCGCAGCTGCACGGCGGCCAGCAGCAGGGTGAAGATGCCGAGGGCGACGGCGATCGCGCAGGCGTAGCCGAACTGGCCCTTGTTGAACGCGGTGAAGTTGATCACCGAGGCGAACACTTCACTGGCGTGGTCGGGGCCGCCCTGACTCGGCGTCATCACGTAGACCAGTGCATACATGTCGAGCGCGATGAAGCCCAGATAGACCCAGGCGACCGAGACCGAGTCGCGCAGCAGCGGCAGCGTGACCCGGAAGAAGGTGCTCACCCGGGTGGCGCCGTCGAGCGTGGCGGCCTCGAAGATGTCCTTCGGGATGGACTGCATCGCGGCCGAGAACAACACCATGTAGAAACCGGTGCCACCCCAGACAGCGATCAGCAGCAACCACCAGAGCACGGTGGGTACGCCGAGGAAAGGTGTTGGGTCGGCGACGAACTGGAGGGGCTTGTCGGCGTCGACCAGGCCGATCTTGATCAGGACCCCGTTGAGCAGGCCCTGCTCGTCGCCGCGGTAGATGGCCTGCCACATGATGGCGACCAGCACCAGCGAGAGCACCTGCGGGAAGAAGAAGACCACCTTGTAGACGTTGGAGCCCCAGACGCCGCGGACCCCGGCCCTGCTCCCGCGCCCTCCCACATTGAGGAGGAACGCGAAGAGCAGGGCCAGCGCGATCGTGAAGACCGGCACGGTGACCAGGAAGAACACGCTATGCCAGAAGGCCTTGCGGATCAGCTCGTCCTTGAACAGCCGGACGTAGTTGTCCAGCCCGACGAACTCCTGTGTGTCGGAGTAACCGCCCCAGTTCGTGAGCGAGTAAGCGATGTCCTGTGCATAGGGCCAAAGCACGTAGAACACGTACAGGCCTACGGGCAGGACCAAGAAACTCGCGACGAAGCGGGCTTTACCGTGCCGCATCTCGACTATCCGTTCTAGGCGTCGCGGGTGAACTTCTTGATGGCGCTATCCTTGGCGACCTTGTCGGTGGCCGTTTGGAGCGTATCGGCGAACTTCGCCGCGGTCATGCGGCCGGCCATCAGCTCGCCGATCGCGTTCTGCTCCGCCTTGTCGATGTCGGCGTACCAGTCGGGGTGCTTGAAGGAGATCAGGTCACCACTGGCTGCCTTCATCACTTCGCCCGCCGAGACCAGCGCGGTCGAGTTGGTGACCTTGTCGCCGGAGCCGGCCCGCGAGGAGAGCGAGCTGGTGAGCTCGGCGAACTTGCCGGCGCCTTCGACGGAGAGCATGGCACGGAGGAACTCCATGCCGGCCGCCGCGTTGGCCGCCTTCTTCGGGACGATCCAGTTCTCACCGGAACCGGCGTACACCGCGCCCTTGGCCTTGTCGTTCGCGCTGACGCTCCAGAAGTTGGCCAGCTTCATCTGGAAGCCGGACGGGATCGTCGGGCGCATCTCGTTTTCCAGCCAGGTGCCACACGGCAGGAGTGCGGCCTTGCCGTCGAGCCACGCCTGCTGCGACTCGGTGTGGCTCAGCGTCGCGCTGCCGGCCAGCGTGTAACCGTCCTTGACGAGCTTCTCGGTCGCCTCGAGGGCGGCCAACACCTCGGGCGTCTTCCAGCAACCGGGCTTCAGGTTGTCGATGTCGACGACCGTCTGCTTGCCGCCGGCCATCCAGATCCAGCTCATGATGGCCCAGCGCATGTAGTACGGGTATTTGCCCGCGAACGCGAACGGCGCGGTGCCGGCCGCCTTGATCTTCGGCGCGAGCGTGAAGAACTCGTCGAAGCTCGTCGGGGCGGTCCAGCCGTTCTTGTCGAAGAGCGCCTGGTTGTACCACATGCCGAACACGGTGTAGGCGTAGTTGAGGACGAACACCTTGCCGTCGAACGTGCCGTCGCTGACGGTGCCGGGCAGCAGGGTGTCGCGCACCTTCTTGCTGGGGTCGTCCCAGCTCGGCGCGTCCAGCAGCGGCGTGAGCTCGGTCAGCGCGCCCTCGTTGACCAGCGTGTCGAGCGCCATGATGTCGGCGCCGGCGTTGTTGATCAGGTCGGCGGGCGTGGTGCTGAACTTCGGCTGCTGCTCGGTCTTGATCTTCTGCGTCGAGCTCAGGTTGACGGTGACCTGCGCGTGCTTCTTGTTGAAAACCGTCACGTCGAACTTGGCGTACGCGTCACCGAGGCCGCCGTTGAAGACGACCACGTCGACCTTGCCGGTGTCGGCGACACCGAGCGGGTTGTCGTTGGTCTTGGCCCCGGTGTCGGCCTTGTCGTCCCCGCTGGAACTACCGGCGCATGCGGAGAGCAGTGCGACGGCGGGGGTGGCGAGCAGACCGGCGGCCGCCGTACCGCGCAACAGCGAACGGCGACTGAGGTCCGACGTTCTGTCGGGGAGTTGCGACATCTTGTCTCCTCGATTCATGAGAGATCGGGGTCAAGCGGTACGCCGGAGGCGCCCGGCATATCGCGATTCGAGGGCGTGGTTGTGCGCGTCCCCACCGGGGACGTTGGCGGAGAGGTAGATAGGGGCAACCTCTCCGAGTTGGTGGAACCGTCGCACGACCTCGGCGGTCAACAACTGCGCCAGCAGCGCAGCGGTGACCGACGAGACCGCACAGACCGTGCCGCCGTCGTGCGTCGGCAGCAGTGCGTCGCCGTACGGCGCGCCATTGTCCAGCACGACGTCAGCGAGGTCGGCCAGCCGCCGACCGGACGGGTGGCGTGGTGCCACCCGTGTCGTGTGCGCCACCGAGGTGACCGCGATCAGGTGGTGACCGCGCTCCTTCACCAGGGCCGCCAGCTCGACGACCGAGCCGTTGATCCCGGACTGCGAGGCCACCACGAACACGTCATTGGGGTGCGGCCGGGCCAGCGCGTAGATCTGGTGCGCGATGCCCGGGTCGCGTTCGAGCTTGGGGTCGCCGAGCACGTCGCGGTGCGCGTCGCCGTGCAGCACCAGGTCGTGGATGTCGAGCCGGTTGGTCGGCACCAGCCCGCCGGCCCGGCCGACCAGGTCGGCGGCGAACGCGGCAGAGTGGCCGGCGCCGAACGCCTGCAGCACTCCCCCGGCGCGCAGGCTCACGGCGATCAGGTCCGCGGCCCGCGCCAGGTCGTCGGCCTGCGCGTCAAGCAGACCGTCCAGCAGCGGGAGTACGGCGTCGGCGTAGCTGCGGGCGGATATGCCCGCCATGGCTGGCAACGGCGGAGTCGATGTTGTCACGCCGCCCCCTTCGCCGTCTTGTGTCCCTCGACCGCCTGCGCGGTGCGCTGGAACGAGGCGTGCGCCCGGTCGTGGGTGCGCTGTGCGACCGCGATGTAGAGCAGGTCGAGCACGACGAGCTGCGGGTGTCGGGCGGAGAGCGCGTCGGGGCGGAACGTGGTCGCCTGCGCCGCGGTCAGCAGGATGATGTCGGCCAGCTCGGCCAGGGGTGAGCGGGGGAAGCTGGTCAGCGCGATCGTCGTCGCGCCCCGGCTGCCCGCTTCGGCGAGCATCTCGATGGTCTCCCGGGTGCTGCCGCTGTGGCTCACGCCCAGCGCGACGTCGCCGGCGCGCAGCAGCGCGGCGCTCGCCAGCCCGTTGTGCACGTCGGTCCAGGCCCACGCGGCCACGCCGATGCGGTGCAGGCTGAACTGCATCTCCTCGCCGACCAGCGCGCTGCCGCTGGCGCCGAAGATGTCGACGCGGGTGGCCGCGGCGATCGCCTCGGCGGCCCGCTCGACCTCGGCCAGGTCGAGCAGCGCGGCGGTGTCGTGCATGGCCCGGGTGTCGGCGGCCATGATCTGGCCGAGCACCCGGTCGAGCGGGTCGGTCGGCTGGATCTCCCGGCCGATGTCGTAGGTCCAGCCCGCCGAGCGGGCCCGGCCGGTCTCGGCGGCGATGCCGAGCCGCAGGTCGGCGTAGCCGTCGAAGCCCAGCGCCCGGCAGAACCGGGTGATCGTGGCGGGCGACGTGCCGCTGCGCTCGGCCAGCTCGACGATGGTCGCGCGGGCGGCGCCGGCCGGATCGGCAAGCACCTGCTCGGCCACCCGTTGCAACGCGCCGGTGAACTCTGGAAGACCCGCACGCACCCGGAGCAGGACCCCATCGGCGGGCGAGGCATCGACAACCGCGGTGGCGGTCGAGTCGGCCTCGCGCTCGAGCATGGGTCCCGCCTTTCAAAAAGGAGTCTTTACTGTTAGTGGTAAAAGTTCTTACTGAACCCCCCTTCGTGTCAAGACTTTGGGCGAAGTTTTCAAACTGTTACGCGCCGACACGGACACGAAACCCCGCCGGAAATGCTCTCCGGCGGGGTTCTCGAAGCGGTAACGGTTACGCGGCGGCTGTGGCCCTAATGGCGTTGACCAGGATCTCCAGGGCTTCGCGAGCCTCGTCTTCGGTCAGCGTCAGGGGTGGGCCCATCCGGAGCACATTGTTGTAGAGGCCGCCCTTGCCGACCAGCAGCCCGCCCTTGCGGCACTCCTCGAAGACCCGCACGGTCGCCGGCACGTCGGGCTCCGTCGTGCCCGGTTGGACGAACTCGATGGCGAGCATCAGGCCGCGGCCGCGGATCTCGCCGACGATCGGACTGTCGCCGACCGCGGCCTGCAGACCGTCGTGCAGGAGCGCGCCGACCCGCGCCGCGTTGCCCTGCAGGTCGTGGTCGAGCACGTAGTCGAGGGTCGCGTTGCCGGCGGCCGTCGAGATCGGGTTGCCGCCGAACGTGGAGAACGAGATCGCCGGCACCTGGTTGATCACCTCGGCCCGGCCCACCACGCCGGCGAGCGCGAAGCCGTTGCCGATGCCCTTAGCGAAGGTGAGCAGATCCGGCACCACGCCATGCGCCTGGTAGCCCCAGAAGTGCTCGCCGGTGCGGCCCCAGCCGGTCTGCACCTCGTCGGAGATGAGCAGGATGCCGGTTTCGTCGAGCACCTTCTTGAGCGCGCCGAACAGCCCGTCGGGCCCGGACACAAAGCCGCCAACACCCTGCACCGGCTCGGCGATCAGCGCCGCCACGTCGCCAGCGGTCTGCGTCGCGAGCACCTCGCGCAGGTCGTCGACGGCCGCGTCGACCTGGTCGTCGGGACCGAGCCGGGACATCAGCCCGCGCAGCCGGTCGCCGCTGTGCAGCCAGCTGACCTGCAACGGGTTCAACGAGCTCGACGACCAACTCCGGTGGCCGGTGATGCCCATGGCCGCGTAGGACCGGCCGTGGTAGCTGTTGCGCACCGCCAGGATCTGGTTGGACCGCCGGTGGTTGGTGGCCATCAGCAGCGCGGCCTCGTTGGCCTCGGTGCCCGAGTTGGTGAAGAACACCCGCGCGTCCGGAATGCCGGACACCCGGGCGATCTTCTCGGCCAGCTCCACCTGCGCTCGGATCAGGTAGAGCGTCGAGGTGTGCGCGACCCCGGTGCGGAGCTGCCGTTCGACCGCCTCCCGGATCTCCGGGATGTCGTAGCCGACCATGGTGGTCAGCACGCCGCCGAAGAAGTCCAGGTAGGTGCGGCCGTCGGAACAGGTCACCCGCCGCCCGGAACCGGACACGATCTCGAGCGGCTCGGCGTAGTAAAGCGGCATCCAGCTCGGCATCACGGCACGGTGCCGGGCCAACAGGTCGTCGGTCATCCTCACGGTCTAGCACACCGGGCCCGGTCAGGCAGGTGCGGATTCCTTGATCGCCTCGACGTAGGCCGCGCTGCGGTGTTCGAAGTTGCGGAACCGGCCGTAGCTGGGCGCTCCCGGCGAGAGCAGCACGACGCCGCCCGGCGGGGTCAGCGCCCGGGCCCGGCGGACCGCCGCCGCGAGGTCGTCGACCACCTCGGCGTGCACGTGGTCGAGGCCCTTGAGCGCGTCGACGATGCGCGGGCCGCTGTCGGGGATGCCGAGCACGGTGATCGCGTCGAGCCGCTCCAGGTGGTCGCGGAGCACGGTGTAGTCGACGCCGCGGTCGTTGCCACCGACGATCACGGTCAACGGCTTGCCCTCGTACGCGTCGATCGCGTGTGTCGTCGCGTGTGGGCTGGTCGCCAGCGTGTCGTCGACGAAGGTGAGCCCGGACGGGTCGGCGATCTCGGCCAGCCGGTGCGGCAACGGCTGGAAGCTGGCGGCCGCCTCGCGCAGCTCGGCGGCCTGTCCGACGCAGTCGACGCCGAGCGCGGTCAGCACCGTGAGGGCGACGCAGAGGTTGCCGGCGTTGTGCCGGCCGGGCAGGTTGAGCGCGGCCCGCGCGAACAGCACGGTGCCGTCGGGTGCCACCACGTCGTCGCCGGCGAGGTGGAAGCCGGCCGGGTCGTTGGCCGGGATCGCGCCGGGCCGGTCCCGGACGCGCTCGGCGAGGCGCGCGTCGGCCGCGTTGTAGATGATCGCTTTCGGTCCGAAGGCGATCAGGTTGAGCTTGTCGCGGTAATACTCCTCCTCGCCGCCGTGCGCGTCGAGGTGCTCCGGGAACAGGGCGGTGAGCACCGCGATCTCGGGCGAGTCGGTCAGGTCGCTGCACTGGTAGCTGGACAGCTCGAGCACGTAGCGGTCGGCGTCGGCGGGCAGGTCGAGCACCGGCACCCCGATGTTGCCGCCGTAGACGTTGGGCCGGCCGACCGCCGTGAGCAGGTGGCTGACCAGGCTCGACGTGGTGCTCTTGCCCTTACTGCCGGTGACGCCGACAGTGCGGTCGGCGTGGTCGGCCATCCACAGCGCGGTGCCCTGGGTGACCGGGACACCGGCGGCGCGCAGCTCGCGCATCCAGGGGTGGGTCTGCGGGACGCCCGGCGACCGGACCACGACGTCGGCGGCCGCGAGCGCCTCGTAACGGTCGGTGAGCGGCGCGGCCGCGGCGAGCGGGCCCTCCCAGGGCAGGCTGAGGAAGTTGTCACTGTCGTCGACGGCCACCAGGTCGGCCGGCCGGTGCGCGGCGACGGCCAGCACGGCGGCCCGCCCCTCACGCCCGGTGCCCCACACGGCCACCCGGCGTCCCTGCAGGTCGGCGAGCCTCATACTGGTGCTCCTCGTGGTGTCGAGCCGCCCGGTGGCGGGCGCCGACCTAGTATGGCGTGTGCGCAACGACCAGCTCGGCCAGATGGCGACCTTCCGGTTCCCGTCCTCGTCGTTCGACCCGACCACCGGCGTCGCGACGTTCGACTATCAGCTCGACGGCCCGGCCGGGGCGCTCACATTCACGGAGACCGTCACGTTCCCGATGCCGGCGGTGGCGCCCACCGCGGCCCGGCTCGACGCCTTCCACCGGGTGCTCTCGCTGCTGCACCTGGTCGCCGGGGTGAGCTACTACAAGGCCGCCGCGCCGCCACGACTCGAGCTGCCCGCGCCGGTCGCCACCGCGGTGGTCGACTACATCACGGCGATCTACACCAAGGGGCTCGCGGAGTACGCCTTCCGCAACGACCTGCCACACGTGCTGTCCCTGGTGCCGGCGGTGCCCGGGACGGCAACGCCGGTGCCGGCCGTGCCGGAGCTGACCGAGGGGCTGCCGCTGTCGGCGGTCGGCGGCGGCAAGGACTCGATCGTCACGCTGGAGACGCTGCGGGGCGGCGGGTTCGACCCGGTGCCGTTCTCGGTCAACCCCAACCCGATCATCGAGGCGGTCAACGAGGCCTCCGGCGCGCCCGCGCTGGCCGCCCGGCGGCGGCTCGACCCGCTGCTGCTGGAGCTCAACGCGGAGGGCGCGCGCAACGGCCACATCCCGGTCACGGCGATCAACTCGCTGATCGCGGTGGCTACCGCGGTGCTCCGCGGGCTCGGGCCGGTGGTGATGTCCAACGAGCGCTCGGCGTCCGACCCCAACCTGATCTGGAACAGTCACGAGATCAACCACCAGTGGTCGAAGGGCGTCGAGGCCGAGGGGCTGCTGCGCGACGCGCTGGCCGCCCACGCCGGGCTGATCGACCCCTACTTCTCGCTGCTGCGCACGCTCTCCGAGCTGCACATCGCGAAGCTGTTCGCCGGGTTCACCGGCTACGACGACGTGGTGACGAGCTGCAACCAGGCGTTCAAGCTGAGCAACGCGACCGCCCGCTGGTGCGGCCACTGCCCGAAGTGCCGGTTCGTGTTCCTGGCCATGGCGCCGTTCATGTCACCGGAGCGGCTGGTCCGGATCTTCGGCGTCGACCTGTTCGCCGACCCCGCGCAGATCTCCGGCTACCTGGAGATCCTCGGCATCGACGGGCACAAGCCGTTCGAGTGTGTCGGGGAGGTCGAGGAGTCGCTGGTCGCGCTCGGCCTGCTGTCCCGCCAGCCGGCGTGGGCCGGTGCTCCGGTGGTGATGGCGCTGGTCGGCGCCGTGCCGCCCGAGGCGTGGGCGGCGGCGTCCGACTCCGAGGTGTTCACTCCGGGCGGCCCGCACTTCGTGCCGGCGCCCTACGCCAAGCTACTGCCCTAATCCTCTCGGCCCAGCTCCCAAAATGCGACGGCGGCGGCCGCGGCCACGTTGAGCGAGTCGACGTCTTTGCGCATCGGGATGGCGACCCGCACGTCGCTGGCCCGGATGGCTGCCGGGGTGATGCCCGGGCCTTCGGCGCCGAGCAGCAGGGCGGCCTTTTGCCTTTGCTGCTCGGTGAGCCGTTGCAGCGGGACCGCGTCCGGGGCCGGGGTCATCGCGATCACGGTGAAGCCGGCTTCCCGGACCTGCGCGAGCGCGGTGGGCCAGGGTGCCAACGTCGCGTAGGGCACCGCGAACACCTCGCCCATGCTGACCCGCACGCTGCGGCGGTAGAGCGGGTCGGCGCACGACGGCGAGAGCAGCACGGCGTCGACGCCGAGGGCGGCGGCACCCCTGAAAACGGCTCCAATGTTGGTGTGATTGTTGACGTCTTCGAGGATGGCCAGCCGGCGGGCGTCGGCCAGCAAGGTGCCCAGCTCCGGCAGCGGGCGGCGGTGGAAGCTGGCCAGCACGCCGCGGTGCACGTGGAAACCGGTCACCTGCTCCAGGACAGACTGGCCGGCCGCGTACACCGGCGCGGTCCCGGCCTCGGTCAGGTCGGCGAACTGGTCGATGCGCTTCTCGTCGACCAGGAACGACCGTGGGCGGTATCCGGCGCGCAGGGCGCGGCGCAGCACGAGCTCGCCCTCGGCGATGAACAGGCCGTGCGGTGGCTCCCAGCGGGTGCGCAGTTCGACGTCGGTCAGCGCCCGGTAGTCGGCGAGCCGCTCGTCTTCCGGCTCGGTGATCATGGTGACCGGCACGTCGGCCATTGTCCGCTGTGGGCATCGGCCGCCGCGCCTCGGGTCGCTGGTCAGCCCGCCATCGGTTCGGCGTCCGCGTAGTGGCGGGGTGGTGGCGCCGCCGGCGCGCCGGTCGGGCGCAGGCCGTCGAGCACGTAGGCCAGGTGCCGCCGCCACGCGTCCGGCGCGGTGGCGACGGTGCGCTCGACCAGCCCGGCGTTGGCCATCAGGATCAGCACCACGTCGGCGTGGGTGAGGTCGGCACGGACGGCACCGACCGCACGGGCCCGGTCGATCAGCGCGGTCAGACAGTCGAACGCGATGTCGCGCAGGTCGTCTAGCTCGTCCACTTCGGACATCCGAGCGGTGAGCAGCTCGGCCAGCGCGCGGTTGCCGGCCTGCAGCTCGCAGAGGTAGCTCAGGTGCCCGGCAAAGGCCGCCCACGGGTCCGGGTCGTCGATGGCCACCCGGGCCGCCGCGACCACCTGGCGCAACGGCTCGACGAAGACGGCGCCGACCAGGTCGCGGCGGCGTGGGAAGCGCCGGTAGAGGGTGGCGTTGCCGACCCGGGCGTGCCGGGCGATGTCGTCCAGTGGTGCGTCGAGGCCGCGTGCGGCGAACACCGATCGGGCGGCGTCGACAAGTTGGCGGCGGTTGCGCTCAGCGTCGGCCCGCAGGCTCCCGGGAGACATGGCAGATACCTTACGGCGGTAACCGGGGGTTGATCCCCAGTCGTGCTAGCGTCGCAGAAGGAGCTAAGCAGGGACAATCCCCCGGTTAGGTGAGGTGGTCTCGCGATGGCACGAGCACTGGCGGTCGCCGCCCGCGACCAGAACCCGACGGTCATGGACGTGTCCGTGCCCAACCCGGGACCGGGGCAGATCCGGGTAGCGGTGGAAGCCGCCTCGGTCAACGGCATCGACGCCGCAACCGGCGCCGGCCTGCTCTGGGACTCGATCCCGCACAACTTCCCCGTCGTGCTCGGCCGCGACTTCGCCGGCACCGTCGAACGGGTCGGCCCCGGCGTCGCCACCATCCGGCCCAACGACCGGGTCGCCGGCGTGATCACCGGAATGTCGCTGGCCCGCGGCGCGCTGACCGACACGATCGTCTTCGACGCCCGCGGAGTCGCGCCGCTGCCGCCCGGCATCAGCGAGGAGCAGGCCGCCGGCGCGGGCCTGGCCGCCGTCACCGCGAAGGCACTGGTTGACGTGCTCGCCTTGAGCGCTTCCGACACCGTGCTGGTGGCCGGTGCGACCGGCGGCGTCGGGGTCTTCGCCGTGCAACTGGCCAAGGCGACCGGCGCCACCGTGTACGCCACCGCCCGCCCCGGCGAGCCGGAAGAGTTCGTCCGCGCGCTGGGCGCAGCCGGCACGGTCGACTACACCGACGGCGTCGCGGCCCCGCCCGGGCTGACCGCCATCGTGCACGCCGCCGGTGACGCGGCGGCGCTGGCAGCGCTGCTGCCGGCCGGCGGCCGCTTCGCGTCGGCCAACGGCGCCACCGCCGAGGCGGTCGGCCGCACCGACATCACCGTGACGCCGGTGATGTCCACCGCGACACCCGCCACAGTCGGCGCGATCCTGGACGCGATCGCCTCCGGCGCCCTCCAGGTGCCGATCACGCACACCTACCCGATGTCCGAGGCGCCGCGCGCGCTCGCCGACTTCCGCGGCCACAAGCTGGGCAAGCTCGTGGTCGACACGCGCCGCTGAAGGGGCTCGTTCCGTGGGGACCATCGCGATCGTCGGCGCCGGACCGGGCCTGGGCTTCTCCATCGCCAAGGTGTTCGGCGCGCATGGTTACGAGGTCGCCCTGATCGCCCGCAGCCGGTCCACGTTGGACGACATGGTCGCGCGGCTGGGTGAACTCGAGATCGCGGCGGCCGGCTACCGGGCCGACATCATGGACCGGGCCAGCCTGGTGCGGGCGTTCAAGGACATCGCGGCCAACCAGGGCCCGGTCGACGTGCTGGAGTTCTCCCCCGCGCCGCGCGGCCCGCAGCACGGGATGGTGCTGGCCGGGCCGCTCGACGTGAGCGTGGCGAACGTGCAGCCGCACATCGACTTCTACGTGCACGGCGCGATCACGGCGACCGGCCAGGTGCTGCCCGACATGATCGAGCGCGGCACCGGCACGCTGCTCTTCACCACCGGCCCGTCCTCGGTGGTGCCCTCAGCCGCGATGGGCAACGTCGGCATCGCCTGCGCGGCGTTGCGCAACTGGGTGCTCAACCTGCACGACACCCTGGCCAGCAAAGGGGTGTACGCCGCACACGTGCCGCTCTCCCTGTCGGCCGACGAGGCCGACCCGGAGATGGTGGCGCCGCACTACTGGAACCTGCACACCCGCGGCGAAGGCGCCGAGCACCTGCTGTCCGGCGACGTCCTCCGCGCCGCGCCGCGGACCGAAGATCTCTAGCGTCGTCCCACGATCTCCGGTTGCGGTCCTGGCCGGCCTTAGCGGTGGGACTTCGTTGTCGTTCACTGGGCACCGGCCCATGATCGCGTGCAGCCCGCCGGGGAATCGGCGGATCGCGGTCGTGATCAGGTGCGGCCCAGCTGGGTTCGCGACAGCGTGTCGCCCAGACAGCCCGTACTCGATCACCACACCGCCGGGTCGCTACGCTGATCCCACGCACATGATCTGTGAGGCGTTTTGTCAAGCCTGGGGAGCACCGACCGGCGAGCCAGCATCCGTCCGATCGGCGTCAGCCCATGATCATGTGCAGCTCAACGCGTTACCGCGCGGCCAGGTCACGCGGGCGGTCGCTCTCCCGCGCCGGCCCCGCGGCGAGATCTTGCTTGGTAAAGAGCGCGGCTGCAGTCGCACGATCGGATCGTGGCGGTGCGCCCGAGCGCCGGGCCTGACCACTGTCGTCACGCACGCACAAGATGGATGCAGCGCGGTTGGAAATTACTCGTCAAGGCTGGGCATGACGGCGGGCACAGCCGGCGCCGGGTGGGCGGTGCCAGCTGTGCCCGGGTCGGTGGGGCGTCAGCGCTTCGACTTCTTGTCCGATGTGGGCGCTGACGGGGTTTCCTTAGTCAGGGCGCCGATCCGGAGCCGGCGCTTGCCCGGGCGGCGGGGTGCCGCCGGTGGCTTCTCTTGCTTGGCCGGCTTGGCCTTGGCCGGGTTGGCCTTGGGCTGGTCCGACTGCTCGACCGGTGCCGGCTTCCGGCCCCATCCCAGACGGCGGGGGCGCCCTGCCTTCGCGGCAGCGTGGTCCCCGTCCCGGCTGTCCGCATCGTCCGCGTGCCGGTCGTCCCGGTCGCGCTCGGCCGCGTGGCGATCCCTCGCGTGCCGGTCCCTCGCGCCCCGCTCCCTCGCGTCGTCGTCCCTCGCTTCGCGGTCGTGCGCGTCGCGGTTGTGCGCGTCCCGATTCTTCGCGTCCCGATTCTTCGCGTCCTGGTCATGCGCGTCCCGGTCCTTCGCGTCGCGGTCCCGCTCACGCCGGCGTCGCGTGACCAGGTCGTCCAGGTGCACGTGGTCCGCGTCGCCGGTGTCGTCGTCCTTGTCGTCCCCCGTGCCGTTGGCGTCTTCCGCGCGGCCGGCGCGGACGGCGCGCAGGGTGCTGTTGGACTTCGAGGCGATGCCGAGCCCGGCGGCGATCATCAGCAGGGCGCCGGCGGTGTGGAAGGGCGACATCCAGAGGCCGGCGAAGCCGACCATCGGGCCGCACAGCACCAGCATCAAACCGTCGCCGCGGCTGAACATCCGGGACCGGAAGACCGCCCAGCCCATCGTCATCCAGCCGGCGCTGTAGACGCCGCCGCAGGTCAGGGCCAGTGTCTTCGCGCTCAGGCCCCAGAGCGGGGTGGCCGGCGGCACCGCGGCGAACATCAGCATCGAGATGCCGCCGAAGATGCCGAGCATGAGGCCGGTGAACGCGGAGCCCCGGCTGCGTACCGCGGCGAGCAGGCCCACCAGGCAGGTCATCGCGACCACGCCGAGCCAGACGCTGGTCACCCAGGCGAACAGCCGGAAGGGCTCGGCCCCGGTGAGGTAGTGCGCCGGCCCACCGCGGACCATCGCACCGATCGACGCCGCGGCCGCGATGACGCCGGCGGCCGGCAGGGTCCAGGTCAGCCGCCGCGAAATGGCGCGTACGAGGGCGGCCCAGCGGGCGTTGGTCACCGGCCCGTCCGGCGCGCCCGGCTCGATCTCCGGCAGCAGTTTGATGCCGACGTCGGTCAGGCTGGTCACGTCGATCTTCTTCCCGTGCTTACCGTTCTTACCGTTCTTACCGTTCTTGGCCTTCTCGGTCTCGGTCGTCTCCGGGTCGGGTCGGGTGGTCCAGATCCGCTCGGCCTGGATGGCGTGCCCGATCCGCGGCAGCTTCGCCGTGTCGTCGGAGGAAACCCCCTCGTAGGTGGGCGTTCCCAGCGGCGCCGTCGGCCGCAGTTCCGACCTGGTTTCGTCCGCGTCTGGGCCGCCGTCCGGCTCGGTCGCCGTCAGGCCCACCGGGCCGCTCGCGACCAGGACGTGCTCCGTCGTGTCGCTCAGGCTCGCGTCGAGACCGAGGATGTCCGATCCGGACATCGACCCGGCACCGTTCGGGAGCGCGCCAGAGCGCCCCGACGCCGCCTCAGTCGACCGGGCGTCGTGCGAACCGGCCCGATCCCACGACGCCGCCGGCTCCGGGCCGATCGCCCCGCCCCTGGGCCAGCCAGAACCAGTTCCATCCGAGCGGGGCAGGTCCCAGTGCGACGGAGACGACCCGGCGCCGGAGCGGTCGCCGCCCGTCTGATCCTCACGCAACGCGTCAAGGCTGCCGCTAGTAGGCCCGCCCGACCGATCCCCAAACAACGCGTCGAGCCGTTCGGCGGCGGAGTCGGAACGAGCTCTGCTCGACTGCTCCCGGTGCGAATCACCACGGAACGTTTCGAGCCCGCCCTTGGCGGAGTCGGAACGATCGCTGCGCGAGGGTCGGTCGCCGTTGCCACGCGACGCCTCCGCGGACGAGGAGCGGTCCGGGGTCGCCCCGTGTGACCGGGCGGCGCCGGCCGTGGGCGCGGCCGGACCGCGCGAGCCGGCAGAGTGAGCAGACCCAGCAGCGCGCGAGCCGGGCCGGCTCCAGGCCGAGGCGTCCGGTTCGGCAGCGAGGCCGCCCGCGGCGTCCGGGCCGCGTTCCCAGCCGGTGCCGCCGGAGCCGGCACCCGGACCCGAGCGGCGGGGCTGGTCATCGGGCGGGTCGGCCGCCACGCCCGGTGACGGGTCACGGTCTGTGGGGCGGCGCTCGTCCGGCTTGGGCCGCGACTTCGCCCCGGCCGCGTGCGACACCGGCCGCTGCTCGTCGTCGGCGCGCCCGAGGCGCCACCAGCGGCGGTCGGTGCGGTCGGGCATGTTCGGACGGACCACCGGCGTTTCCGCGGCGGCCAGGCGCTCCGGGCGGGACGGCGGCGCGTCGTCGGGGCGGGACCGGTCCGGGCGCTCGGGCGGAGCGGCGGGCGCGTCCATCGGCTCGACCACGACGGACTCGGCCGGATCGGCCGGCCGATCGCCGGGCCTGACCGCGGCCGGCTCGGCCGGTGTCTCCGCGGGTTCGCCCGGCTTGCTCGCCGGCTCGGAGCGGTCCGGGTTGGAACCCGCGCCGGCGGAGTGCTTCGCCACGTGACCCATCGCCGTCACCTCGATTCTCGGCGGAACGGACCACGATCACCTAGGTGACAGAACGCGTGACCATAGGGTGACCGTGCGTTACCTACGCGAATCGTGACAGCTTGCGAGGGGCTTTCGCGTTGGATCGGAGAAACCGTGAGGAACTTTCACCGGACGCCAGAAAGGGCCCCTTCCATACCAGAAGGGGCCCTTCCTAAGTGCGCTAACCGCGTTCGCGGTCGCGGTCCTCGCCGAGCACCGTGGACGGTGGCACCGGGTCGCCGGCGGTGATCCCGGGCGTCTCCGGCGGGAGACCGGGCGAGCCGGAGACCTGCTGCTCCGCGACGCGTACCTCCTGGTTGACCGCCGCCGCCGCCTCCGCGGCGGCCCTCGCCGCCTCGTCGGCCTCGCGCTTGACGGCGCTCGCGTCGACCGACTGCGTCGGCTGGTCGCCGACCATGTTGGCCAGCCCACCGAGCGCGCCGCCCATGCCTTCCAGCGCCTTGGTCAACTCGGTCGGGATGATCCAGACCTTGTTGGCCGTGCCGTTGGCGATCTGCGGGAGCGCCTGCAGGTATTGGTAGGCGAGCACCTTCTGGCTCGGGTTGGCGGTGTGGATCGCGTCGAAGACGGTGCGGATCGCCTTCGCCTGGCCCTCCGCCTGGAGGATCCGGGACTGCCGGTCACCGTCGGCGCGAAGCACGAGGGACTGCTTGTCACCCTCAGCGGTAAGGATCGCCGCCTGCTTGTGCCCCTCCGCGTTGAGGATCGCGGCCCGCCGGTCGCGCTCGGCCCGCATCTGCTTCTCCATCGAGTCGCGGATGCTCGGCGGCGGCTCGATGGCCTTGATCTCGACCCGGGTGACCTTGATGCCCCAACGGCCGGTGGTCTCATCGAGCACGCCGGACAGGTGGCGGTTGATCTCCTCGCGGCTGGTCAGCGCCTTCTCCAGGTCGAGCGAGCCGATCACGTTGCGGAGCGTGGTCACGGTGAGCTGCTCGATCGCCTGCAGGAAGTTGGCGATCTCGTAGGTGGCGCGGACCGGGTCGACGACCCGGAAGTAGAGCACGGTGTCGATGGAGACGACCAGGTTGTCAGACGTGATCACCGGCTGGGGCGGGAAGCTGACCACCTGCTCCCGCATGTCGACCTTGGTGCGCACCGCATCGACGAACGGCACCAGGAGGTTGAGCCCCGGCGACAGCGTCCGCTTGTATTTGCCGAGCCGCTCCATGACGTCCATCCGCTGCTGCGGCACGATTCGCACCGAGCGCACGACCGTGATGATCGCGACGAGCACAATCGCCGCTACCACGATCGCAATGGCAATTTCCATCCTCAGTTCACCTTTTCTCCGGTGTTGTCCCCGTTTGGCACCTCATCCCGCCACACCATGGCGGTCGCACCCTTCACCTCGATCACGCGTACGCGCTCTCCCGGCGCGAACACCTGAAAAGAGTCGTACGAACGGGCGCGCCACGTCTCCCCGTCGATCTTGACGACGCCCTGCTCGGCGTCGACCTGCTCGAGCACCAACGCGCTCGAACCTTCCATTGCCTCGAGGCCGATCGGCGCCGAATTGGTCTCCGATGCCGAAAGCCGGTGTCGTTTGATGATGGGGCGGACCGCGAAAACGGTCAGTCCCGAAACGGCGGCGAAAACAATCGCCTGCACGATCGCGGGCGCGCCCAGTCCCGCCGCGGCGCCGGCCGCGAGCGCACCCACCGAGATCATCAGGAGGAAAAGGGTCGCGGTGAACATCTCCGCCACCGCGAGCGCCACTCCCAGAACGACCCAGAGAACCACATCCACACATCTAGCGTGACACGACTGCGCACCCATTGCGACAGCGCGACGGTCCCACGACGGTAACGTCGGGACGAGAGCAGCAGTTGACCCTCCGGAACCGCCCGCCGCCAGCCCGAGGAGCCGACCCGAGATGACGTCGTTGCTGCCGGAGACCGCCCGCTCGGTCGACGCCGCCGTCGCACACGCCCAGGCCGCCGGCCGGGTCCCGTCCGTCTCCCTCGGCGTCGTCCGCGACGGCGAACTCGTGCACGTCGCGGCCGCCGGCGGCCCGGCCGCGCCCGGTGACGCCCCGCCCGGCCAGGACACCCGCTACCGGATCGGGTCGATCTCCAAGACGATGACCGCGACGCTGGTCCTCCAGCTCCGCGACGAGGGCCGGCTGGCGCTCGACGACCTGCTCTACCGGCACCTGCCGGGCACGCCGGTGGGCAGCGTGACGCTGCGCCAACTCCTCGGGCACGCCGCCGGCCTGCAGCGCGAGCCGGAGGGCACGTGGTGGGAGCGGCACGAGGGCGACGACATCGACGCGCTGCTCGCCGGCCTCACCCCCGACAAGATCGCGTTCCCGCCGCACCGCACCTACCACTACTCCAACCTGGCGTACGGACTGCTCGGTGCCGTGCTGCGCCGGGCGACCGGGGAAGACTGGACGACGCTGCTGACCAAGCGGCTCTTCGATCCACTGGGGATGCGCGCCACGACCTACCACCCGGTGGAGCCGTTCGCGCGCGGCTACGTCGTACACCCGTGGTCGTCGACCCTGCGTGAAGAACCGCGGACCGACACCGGCGCGATGGCGCCCGCCGGTCAGCTCTGGTCGACAGTGGCCGACCTGGCCCGCTGGGCCGCCTTCCTGGCGGCGCCTCGCCCGGAGGTGCTGGCGCCCGAGACGATGACCGAGATGTCGGCGCCGGTGGTGATCAGCGACCTGGAGGCCTGGACCGGCGGGCACGGCCTGGGGCTGGAGCTCTACCGGGTCGGCGAACGGGTCTACGTCGGACACGGCGGCTCGATGCCCGGCTACCTGGCCTGCCTGGCCGTGCACCGCAAGTCGCGCACCGGGGTGGTCGGCTTCGCCAACGCCTACAGCTTCCGGCAGGGCTCGATCAGCGAGCTCGGCCGAGCGGTGCTGACCGACGTGCTCGACCGCGAGCCGGACCTGCCGGAGCCATGGCGTCCGGCCGGCGCGCCGCCGCCGCCGCTCGCGCCGCTGACCGGCCGTTGGTGGTGGATGGGCATCGAGTACGACCTGGCGTGGCACGACGCGACCAGCGAGTTCGTGCTGTCCCAGCTGCGCACCGGCGCGCCGCGGCCGACCCGGTTCACGGCCGCGGGCACCGACCGCTGGCGCGGCCGCGGCGGCCCCAACAACGGCGAGGTGCTGACCGTGCGGCGCGACGAGCACGGCGTGCCGGCGGCGCTGGAGATCGCCACTTTCATCTTCACCCGCCACCCCGACCGGCTGGGTCCTTAGTCCTCCGCCGTGACGAAGTCGATCAACCGTTCCATCGAGTTGATCAGTGGGGTCTCGACGTCCTTGTACGAGCGGACCGTGCGGAGGATCCGGCGCCACATGTCGGCCGGTTCGGCCACGCCGAGGGCGGCGCAGATGCCCTCCTTCCACGGGCGTCCCGGTGGCACCACCGGCCATTCCCGGATGCCCACGGCCGCCGGCCGGACGGCCTGCCAGATGTCGACGTAGGGGTGGCCGGTCACCAGCACGTGCGGTGAGGTGACCCCGGCGACGATGCGGCTCTCCTTGGAGCCGGGGACCAGGTGGTCGACCAGCACGCCGAGCTTGCGGCCCGGGCCGGGCCGGAACGCGGCGACCTCGGCGGCCAGGGCGTCGATGCCGTCGAGCGGCTCCACGACCACGCCCTCGATCCGCAGGTCGTCGCCCCAGACCCGCTCGACCAGCGCGGCGTCGTGGATGCCCTCGACCCAGATCCGGCTGGCCCGGGCGACCCGTGCGGTGACACCGGCGACCGCGACCGAGCCGCTGGCCGTGCGGGTCTGCTTCGGCGGCCCGGCGGCCGCGGCCGGCTTTCGCAGCGTCACCGGCTGGCCGTCGAGCAGGAACGCGGCCGGCAGCAGCGGGAAGTTGCGGCGCTTGCCGAACCGGTCCTCCAGCACGACCGCGCCCATCTCGAAGCCCACCACGGCGCCGCAGAAGCCGGAATCGGCGTCTTCGACGACCAGGTCGGGCTCGGCGTCGACCTCAGGTGTCACCTTCCGGCGGCGCCAGTTGCCCGCCAGCACGTCCTCCCCATACATGCGTCCGGACGTTAGCGGCCCGCCCGGCACCGTCCTCACCCGACGCGCCGGAACGACCGGTTCTCAACCACCTGTCCAGCTAGCTCCGGGTGTGGTGTTCCTCGCGGGTACCGCACGTCGCACGATCGAGACAGCGGCGCGGTCAGCACGTACCCTTTCCTGCATGTCCACCACAGCGGGTGCCACCACCCTCGCGACGCGCCGGTCGAGCCGGCTCGTGGCCTGGGTGCGTTCGTGGCGCGCGGGCCTGGTCCCCTACGACGAGGTCGCCGAAGAAGTCGCCCGCGACGAGGAGCACCTCGTCGCCGATGCTCCCGGCGCCTGGACCGATGTCCCGCTCCGCGAGGGCCTGACGGCGTTCTCCAAGCTGACCCCTGACCAGATCCGGCTCGTGCTGCCGGCGCCCGGCGACCCGCGCGGCCTGCCCGGCCCGGGTGACTTCACCGGCGCGGCGCTGCTCGCGGGCGAGGCCGTGATCGCTGGAGAGCTGGGCCTGATTCCCGAGGTACGCAGCCACACGTCGGGCTCCGGCATGACGTTCGAGACGGTGCTGTGGCGGGTCTTCCCGCTGCCGGCCGACACGGCGCCGGCGGTGCCGCTCACGGTCAGCGAGGCCGAGGGCGAGCTCAACCTGATGCTGGCCGAGGCGACCAACACGCTGGCGCGGCTCGACATCGCACAGTGGCGGCCGGAGCTGGCCGGCGCGCTGGCCGCGATCCGCAAGCCCGACAGCGCCAACGAACTCCCGCCCGGGTTCGACCCGCGGTCGCGCCGGCTCTACGCTCGCGCCAGCGTGCTCGACCGGGTGCTGGCCCTGGCCGACGGGGTCGCGCCGGGCGGCGCGGTCAACGGCTTCGAGGCGCAGGCCCGCGACGCCGCCCTGCGCCCGCTGGCGGCGGCCTGCCGCGGTGCCCTGGTCACCGCGTGCAACGCCCCGCTCATCTGACGCCGCGGACCCGCAGCACCAGCTCACTCATCCGGCGGTAGGCGCGGGCCTCGGCGGCCATGTCGCCGTCGGTCTGCTCCACCACCGTCGCGCCCTCCCGCGCCAGCCGCAGCGCCACCGCGGCCCCGATCCCGCGACCACCGCCGGTAACCAGGGAGGGCGGACACGTGGCAATCGTCGGTGCCCGGAGCCAGAAGAACATCCAGGCCGCAGCCGAAGCGGCCGATCTGACGCTGACCGCCGACGATCTGGTGCAACTCGACAAGATCACCGCGGCCGCCGTGCCGGTGTTGGGCTTGACCCCCGAGGGACCGCGCTAGCTCCGCGGGTCGTCCCGGCGGCGGCGGATGGCCGCCATCGCGCGGTCGAAGTCGTCGTCGCCGGCGTCGCGACGGCCCACGCCCTCGTCGAAGTAGTGCCCGCTGGGCGCCTGGAGCAGCAGCACCAGCACTGTGCCCGAGGCCGCCAGCAACACGAGTTCGAGCAACTGCTGCGTGAGCGGATACCAACCCGGGACGACGACGGTCACGTCGCTGCTGATGTAGAACACCTGAGTGAGCAGCGACGCGCACAGCACGCCGAACGCCGTCCAGCGGGCCCAGCCGAGCGGCCCGCGCAACGCGACCACGAGCGGCACGAGCACGACGGCGAGGGTCAACCCGACGAAGACGCTGTAGGAGACGACCGACCGCGCGTCAGCGATCTGCGCCCGGTAGATGTGCAGCGGCCACCACTGCGCCGCGAACGACTCGACGTCGGCCCGCACCGCGAGCGCCGCCACCACCCTGGCGACCGACACGACGACGATGCCGACGAGCAGCCACCACACGATCCTGACCTGGACCGGCCGCGCCGCGACCGGCGCCGCGTGGCAGTGTCGGCACGTGACCCGGCCGTCGGCGCTGATCCAACGGTGCCAGCCCAGCCGGCAGAAGAGGCCCACGGAACCAGATCCTCGCTGGTGCGACACCGGGACGCGTCCCCCGTTCGGCCCTACGCCGCCCGCACCAGCGCGTTGGGTGGGCGGATCCGGTGGTCGCTGGCGTAGCGCTCGGCCAGTTCCCGCTCGGCCACGTCGTCGCCCAGGAAGGTCGCGACCAGCAGGGCCGCGAGCTCGTCGACCACGTCGAGGTCGTCGACCAGGTCCGGGCCCATCGGGCCCCAGGTGTCGGCCAGCGGCACCTCGTCGGCGTTGGCGTGGGCCAGGTCGCGCAGGACGGCGTCGCGGACCGCGGCGCCGCCGCCGTAGCGGGCCGCGTCGACCACGCCCTCCCGGTAGGCCAGCCAGACCTCACCGGCGAGCACGAAGCCGTCGTCCCGGCCGTGTCGGGTGGCGATCACCCGCGGCGCGGACCCGAGGCGAGGTGCGAAACCCACCCGGCAGCGGGCCGGCACGCCGCGGCGGCGCAGCGCCGCGACCACCAGCAGGCTCGACGCGCGGGTTGACGCGCCGACCGGGTGGGCGCGCGGCGCGGTGAGCGGCCGGCCCGGGTAGCGCCGCTGGTCGGCATCGAGCAGGTCGGCGACCCGGTGCCAGTCGGGACCGTCACCGCCCACCACAGTGGTCACGTCGTCGGGCAGGCAGTCGAGGAGCGCCGCGTGCGGGCCGGGATCCGAGAAGGAGGACTGGCTCATGCATCCGCACCGTAGCGCGCGGCCACCTCGGCACGGGTCGGCATGGCCACCGCTCCCCCGGGCCGCTCGCAGACCAGGCCGGCCACCTGGAGCGCGAACGACACCTGCCGGGACCAACCTTCCACGTCGGCCGGCCGGCCCTCGGCCAGCAGGCCCGCGATCAACGCCGCCATCACCGAGTCGCCGGCGCCGGTCGCGTCGACCGCCTCGACCACCGGCGCCGGCAGATCGACCCGCTCGTCGCCGAAGGCGACCAGCGCGCCCGCGGCGCCGCGGGTCACCACGACCGCGCCGGCGCCCAGCGAGAGCAGGTCGCCGGCCATCGACGACAGCGACAGGCCCGGATAGAGCACCGCCGCGTCGGCGTGGCTCAGCTTGACCAGGTCGGCCGAGGCGCAGAACCCTTCGACCACCGACCGCAGGTGGTCGACGTCGGTGGCCGAGGGCAGCAGCGACGGGCGCACGTTTGGGTCGAAGACGCGCAGGCCACCGGCCGCTGACCAGGCCGACCGGGCGGCGGCGAGGAACTCCGCGTGCAGCAGCACAATCGATCCACAGTAGACGACCGCCGAGCCGGCCAGCAGGTCGTGCGGCACCTCGGTCAGCAGCGAGTAGGACGGCGGGGAGCCGTAGAAGCGGAACTCCGGGTCGGCGCCCACGAAGGTGGCCACCGCGAGCGTGGTCGGCACCGGCGCCCGCACCACTGCCCGGCCGTCGACACCGGCGGCGGTGAGGAACTCGACGATGCGCGTGCCGAGCGCGTCGTCGCCGATCGAGCCCGCGAACGACACCGCGCCGCCGAGCCGGGCGACCCCGACCGAGACGTTGAACGGCCCGCCGCCGATCGCCTGCCGGAACACGCGGTCGCCGGCGCACTCGCCGTCGAGCAGGTCGATCAACGCCTCGCCGAGGACCACCGCGTATGCCATGGAAAGCATCTTGTCAGCGCAGCCCTTGCCGGCGCGCACCGCGTCGTGGTGCGATATCGATGCCGGGCAATTTCGCGATTGGCGCCGCCCACCAGGTGGAGGCACAGGTGGGTCACGCGCGCGCCGCGGCATGCCCGCGAGCCCGCGCTCCCCGAGTCGACAACGGCGCGCCCATCGGCGTGCCTTACCCGAGGAGCAATCGTGAGACTCATCCGCAGGGTCGCGGTGCTCGGCGCCGCCGCCATGCTCGCCGCCGGCCTCGTCACCGTGGCCAGCCAACTGCCCGCCGAAGGGCACGGCACCCCGATAACACCGGGTAGCCGCACCTATCTGTGCTGGAAAGACGGGCTGTCGCCGCAGGGCGACATCCAGCCGCACAACCCGGCCTGCCGGGCAGCGGTCCAGCAGGGCGGCACCAACCCGCTCTACAACTGGTTCAGCGTGCTGCGCTCGGACGCCGCGGGCCGCACCGTCGGGTTCATCAACGACGGTGAGCTGTGCGGCGGCGGCAACCCGACCTTCGCCGCCTACAACCTGGCCCGCAACGACTGGCCACTGACCCACCTGACCGCGGGCGCCCGGTTCGACTTCAAATACAGCAACTGGGCGCACCACCCCGGCACCTTCTACTTCTATGTGACCCGCGAGAGTTGGAGCCCGACCCGGCCGCTGGCCTGGGCCGACCTGGAGACGCAGCCGTTCCTCACGGTGACCAACCCGCCGCAGAACGGTGGGCCGGGCACCAACGAGGGGCACTACTACTTCAGCGGCAACCTGCCGGCCGGCAAGAGCGGGCGGCACCTCATCTACTCGCGCTGGGTCCGCTCCGACAGCAACGAGAACTTCTTCGGCTGCTCCGACGTGGTCTTCGACGGCGGCACCGGCCAGGTGACCGGGGTCGGTCCGGGCAGCGAGAACCCGGGCGATCCCGGCGGCCCCGGCCCGACGACCGGGCCGACCACCGGACCCACGACGGGGCCGACCACCGGCCCGACCACGCCCGCGCCGGGCGGCAGTAACTGCATGGCGGTCTACCGGGTGGTCGGCGCGTGGAGCGGCGGCTTCCAGGGCGAGGTGACGATCATGAATCACAGCACCCGGACGTACGGCGGCTGGACAGCCTCGTGGGCCTGGCCATCCGGCCAGACGCTGGCGCAGGTCTGGAACGGCACCTCGGGTGGCTCGGGAACGAATGTGACCGTGCGCAACGCCGCCTGGAACGGCACGATCGCGCCGGAGGGCACGGCGTCGTTCGGGTTCCTCGGCACCTACACCGGCGGCACCAACGCCATCCCGGTGGTCAGCTGCGTCGGCTCGTAAGCTGCGTCGGATCTAAGGACACGGTGTGTCCCGGCGGCGCGACTGGTCGCCGGGACCGCTCACTCGCCGTCGAGAACCGCGTAGGCCCGCTTGATCGCGATGTGCGCGGCCTCGCCGAACGGCGCGCGGCGGGCCAGGTCGTCGACCCGGGCGCGCTCGGCGTGGCCGTTGCGGATCAGCCACTCCAGCTCGGTCAGCTCCTCGTGCTGGCCGGTGACGAAGCCCTGGCCGACCGGGGCGCCGTGGCCCGGGACCACCAGCGTCTGTGGCGAGGTGAGCCGCAACAGCGCCGCCACCGTGCCCGGCCACTCCAGCGGGAACGCGTCGCCGAACGCCGGCGGGCCGCTCTCCTCGACCAGGTCGCCGGCGATCACCACGTCGGCGTCAGGGACGTGCACGACCAGGTCACCGGCCGTGTGGCCGCGGCCGAAGTGGGCCAGCGTGACCAGCCGGCCGCCGACGTCGAGGGTCGCGTCGGTCAGCACGATCTCGTTGGGCGGCAGCAACTCGGTCTTGGCCACCTCGTCGGCCAACTCGGGCCGGGAACCGGCCAGCACGGCCTCCCATGCCTCCCGGCGGGCGGTCTCCTCGTGACCGAGCAGCCGGGCGGTCTCCTCGTGTGCCCAGATCCGCGTCCTGGCCGCCGTCTGCGCGCCCGGGTCGCCGAAGATCGGGAACTGCTCGGCCGGCGGCAGTTGCCGGGCCAGCGTGGCGTTGCCGAACGCGTGGTCGAAGTGGTGGTGGGTGTTGACGATGGCCCAGGGCGCACCGGTCACCCGGCGCGCCGCCGTGAGCAGTTCCGCGGCCTGGGTGGGCGTCGAGAGCGTGTCGACCACGACGGCCGCCTCGTCGCCGACGATCAGCGTCACGTTGACGTCGTAGACCGGATAACGCAGCAGGTAGACGCGGTCGGCGATCTCGACGAAGCCGGTCTGGGACTGGGTCATGACCCGCCGACGGCCCGCTCGACGAACCGGTGCCGGTCGACGAACACCCGCTCGACCCGGCCCTCGGCGACCACGGCCGCGGACTCACCGCCGGGGCCGTCGGCGACGGTGACCTCGAAGAGGAGCTTGCGACCGTCGACTTTGGCCAGCTTGGCCACCGCGTAGACGGTGCGGCCGATCGGGGTCGGCAGCTTGTGGTCGAGCTCGACCCGGATGCCGACGGTGGTCATGCCGGTCGGCATGCGGGTCGCCGTCGCGGCGACAGTTGCGGCCTCGACCAGCGCCAACACCCTCGGTGTGCCGAGCACCGGCACGTCGCCGGAGCCGACCGCCTGTGCGGTGTCGGAGTCGGTGACCGTCAGCTCCACCCGGGCACTCAAGCCCGGCGCGAAGGGCGCTTCCGCTTGCTGCTCCATGACTCTCAGCGTAGGCGCTCGACCACGCTCAAGCTACGAGCCCCGCCAACCTGTGGATAACCGTGGATGCGCTGCTCACGCGCTGGGCTGCGGGCGCAGCGGGGCGCCTTCCGGGCCGGCGGCCGGTGCGGGCACGATCACCCGGCCGCGGTCGGGCGCGGCCAGCCGGGCCGCCCGGCCGCGCTCGGCCAGCTCGCCGGCGAGCTGCCAGGCCTCCGCCAGGTCGCGGTCGCGCAGCGCGGCCGAGCGCCCGCGGGCGGTGTCGGCGTAAACGGTGGCGACCCCGAGCAGGCGTTGCAACGGGCCCTGAACGACCCGGACGCTCTGGATCCGGGCATACGGCAGCATCAGCACGGTTCGCGTCAGCAGCCCCTCCCGCGTCGCCACGATGCGGTCGGTCAGCGCCACACCGAGCTTCGGCCGGGCCAGCGGATGGAACCACCGGGTCCGTGGCGGCGGCGGCTCGAACACCAGCGCGCCGAGCACCACCCCGGGCAGCACCGCGGCGGCCACCCGGTCGGCCACGTCGGGCGGGCCGACCGGGAGCAACCGATCGGTCTCGGCGCGGTTGCCGCCCTCCTGCCCGGCGACGCCGGCGACATCGAGGGTCAGCCGCAGCCAGTCGTGCGTCCGCCAGAGCAGCGGCCAGGTCGCGGTCACGCCCTGCACCCGGTCGACCGGCACGGTCTGCGCGCGGGTCTCCAGCAGCCCGAAGCGCAGCCGCAGCGCGGTGGCGTCGCGCGACAGCCGGAAGTTCCAGTCGCTGAGCACCCGGCGGACCGGCTGCAGCAGCACGCCGGCGATCGCGGTCAGCGTGCTCGCCACGCCGATGAACGACCACGACGGGTTGAACCCGAACTGGAGCACCACGAACGCGACGCCGACCGGCAACGAGATGGCCTGCGGCGTGAGTAGCTGGCTGATCACCAGGTCCCGGTTGCGAACAGCGAGAAGCAACTCACCGGATACGCGCGGCGGCGGGGCGCCCTCGACCAAGGAGGGGCTGTCGGCCGGTGCGGCTTCCGGGGCGGTAGCCGACCGGCCCGCGATGGCGAGCAGCCGGTCGCGCAGCGCAGCCGCTTCGGCCACCGACAGGAACGCCAGCGGTGCCTCGGTCTTGCCGCCGCCGACCACCTCCAGCCGCAGCTCGGCCAGGCCGGTGAGCTGCGCCAGCAGCGGGCGCACCACCTCGACCGACTGGAGCCGTTCGAGCGGGATCGCCCGGGTGCGCCGCCACAGCAGGCCCTCGTACACCCGGAGCTCGTGGCCGACCACGTGGTAGCCGGTGTTGGCCCAGCTGATCAGTGACCAGACCGTCGCGCCGAGCACCAGCACGAGCACCATCAGCGCGAACCAGCCCAGGCCGAACTGGCGCAGCGACGACCAGGACAGCCCGGCGACGATCAGCACCAGCGCCCGGGCGCCGTGCAGCAGGGGGCTCAGCGGATGGAGGCGGCGGCGTGGTTCCGGCCCCGTGGTCGCCATTGGTGGGGTCACCATCGCTCAGAGTCCTTCGGCGCGGTCTTCGCCGAGCGCCGTCAGCCGGTCACGCAACCGGGACGCCTCGGCCGGCCGCAACCCGGGCACCCGGGCGTCGCTGGCCGCAGCGGCGGTGTGCAGTTGCACGGTGGACAGGTTGAACGCGCGCTCCAGCGGGCCGGCGCTGACGTCGACGAACTGCATCCGCGCGTAGGGCACGATCGACAGCCGGCGGACCAGCAGGCCGTGCCGCACCAGCAGGTCGTGGTCGCGCTCGGCGTAGCCCCAGGCGCGCACCGCCCGGAAGATCGCCCAGAACCGCCAGAGCAGCAGCACCAGCACGACGACGAAGGCCAGCCCGAGTGGCCAGACGCCGAAGATCCCCCACAGGATGCCGAGCGGGACCAGCAGCATCGCGGCGGACGCGCCCCACCGGATCAGCTCGACCCAGATCAGGTCACGCGAGACCGGTTGCCACTCGACGGTGTCGGGCCACGGTTCCAGGGGGCTGCTCGGCTCGGCCGCGGCGATATCCACCTCTATGAGGGTAGGCGATCAACGGAACGGCGCCACCTCGCGGAGGAAGCCGCGGCGGTCGAGGAAGTCGGCAAGGCTGTCGCGATGCTCGGGGCAGGCCAACCAGACCTTGCGCCGCTCGGGCGGATGGATCCGGGGATTGTTCCAGCGGATCTCGTGGGCGGCCGGCTGGCGACAGCCCTTGGCCGAGCAGACGGGCTCGATCTCGGCTTCCACCAGGTGAAGTCTACGGCGGTGCCAATGACCAGAAGACAATGCGAGGCGACAGCCTCGCGATGTCTGAGGACGCCCGGCAAGCAGAGTAGTTAAGGGCCGGGCGACCACGGGGGAAGTCGCCCGGCTGGGGGAATCGTACACGCGACGTTCCCCTGCTTGTCTACCCATGTTTGCCGGAGCGTCGCGGAGCGGCATTCGCGACGCGAATCCGGTTCTGCGCGCACGCCGCGCCGGCCGGCATGCAAGGCTTGTTGCGGCGTTCCCAGGTTCGACCGCCAGACTTTGGTGTGGCGACCCGCTGGGGGCGCCGCCGCCGACCCACGCAACGCGACTGTGGAGGAACCGTGGCCCAGCCGACCGCACCCGACTCCCCGCAACCCGACGCCGCCCCCAACGGCGCGGGCCCGGTCATGCCGACCGGTGGGCAGCCTGGTGATCTGGGGGCGGCACAGCCCCCGGCGACCACCCCGGCGCAAGACGCGACGCTGCTGGAACGCGCGCTCTTCGAGGTCAAGCGGGTCATCGTCGGCCAGGACCGGATGGTCGAGCGGATGTTCGTCGCGCTCCTCGCCCGCGGCCACTGCCTGCTGGAGGGCGTGCCCGGCGTGGCCAAGACGCTCGCCGTCGAGACGCTCGCCACGGTCGTCGGCGGCACCTTCGCCCGGATCCAGTTCACCCCCGACCTGGTGCCCGCCGACCTGATCGGCACCCGGATCTACCGACAGTCGAGCGAGAGGTTCGACGTCGAACTCGGCCCGGTGTTCGTCAACTTCCTGCTCGCCGACGAGATCAACCGGGCGCCTGCCAAGGTGCAGTCGGCGCTGCTCGAGGTGATGTCCGAGCAGCAGGTGTCGATCGGCGGCGTGACACACCGGGTGCCCAACCCGTTCCTGGTGATGGCCACCCAGAACCCGATCGAGCAGGAGGGCGTCTACCCCCTGCCCGAGGCGCAGCGCGACCGGTTCCTGATGAAGATCCTGGTCGGCTACCCGACCGACGCCGAGGAGCGCGAGATCGTCTACCGGATGGGCGTGAAGGCACCCGAGCCGGCGGTGGTGTTCAGCCCCGCCGACCTGATCGCGCTGCAGGCCAAGGCCGACGGCGTGTTCGTGCACAACGCGCTGGTCGACTACACCGTGCGGCTGGTGCTGGCCACCCGCAACCCGACCGAGTCGGGCGTGCCCGACGTCGCGCAACTGATCCAATACGGCGCCAGCCCGCGCGCCTCGCTCGGCATCGTCCGCGCCGCCCGCGCGCTGGCCCTGCTCCGCGGCCGCGACTACGTGCTGCCGCAGGACGTGCAGGACATCGCGCCCGACATCCTGCGGCACCGGCTGGTGCTCAGCTACGACGCGCTCGCCGACGACGTGCCGGCCGACCAGATCGTGGCGCGGCTGATGAGCGCGATCCCGATGCCCTCGGTGGCGCCCCGGCAGCACGCCACGGCCGGTCCGCAACCGCAGCCACCCACGCAGCCCGCCGGCGCCTGGCCGGGCCGCCTGCCGTGACCGCACCCGCGGAGCCTGGGCGGCTGCCGGACCCGGCTGGCACCGCCGGCCCACCGGCACGCTCCGGTTCCGGGCGCACCAGCGCCGAGCGGATCGCCGACACGGCCGGGGTGCACGGCGCGGCGGCGGGCACCGGCGGCGTGGCGACGGCCCGGGCCGAGCAGGTGCTCTCCCGGCTCCAGTTGCTGATCACCCGCAAGCTCGACGGCCTACTCCAGGGCGACTACATCGGGCTGCTGCCGGGCCCCGGCACCGAGCCGGGCGAGTCCCGTGAATACCGGCCCGGCGACGACGTGCGGCGGATGGACTGGCCGGTCACCGCCCGCACCACGGTCCCGCACACCCGGCAGACGGTGTCCGACCGCGAGCTGGAGACCTGGCTCGCGATCGACCTGTCGGCCAGCCTCTCGTTCGGCACCGCGCAGATGCTCAAGAGCGACCTGGTGGTGGCGGCGGCCGCGGCGGTCACCCACCTGACGGTGCGCGGTGGCAACCGGATCGGCGCGGTGGTCGGCACCGGCGGCGGCTACACGGCCCGGCTGCCGGCCCGCCCCGGGCGCAAGGAGGCGCAGGGTTTGTTGCGCGCGGTCGCGCGTACCCCCATCAAACCGGGCCGCACCGACCTGGGTGCCTTGATCGACATGCTCAACCGCCCACCGCGCCGCCGGGGTATGGCCGTGGTGATCTCCGATTTCATGGCGCCGCCGGCCGACTGGGGCCGGCCGCTGCGCAAGCTGCGGGTCCGGCACGACGTGCTCGCGGTCGAGGTGGTCGACCCGCGCGAGCTGGAACTGCCCGACGTCGGCGTGCTCGTGCTGGCCGACCCGGAGACCGGGGCGCTGCACGAGGTCTACACCGGCGACGCCAAGCTGCGTGCCCGTTACGCCGCCGGTGCCGCTGCCCAACGCTCCGCGATCGCCTACGAACTGCGCGCCGCCGGTGCCCAGCACCTGCGGCTGCGCACCGACTCCGACTGGCTCCTCGACATCGTCAGGTTCGTCGCCGCACAGCGACACGCACGCACCCGGGGTACGACACGATGATCCGTTTCCTGCAACCGTGGTGGCTGCTGGCCCTTCTGCCGGTCATCCTCGTCGCCGCCGCCTACGTCTGGCGGCAGTTGCGCCGCAAGGACTACGCGCTGCGGTTCACCAACGTCGAGCTGCTCCGGTCGCTCGCGCCGCGCGGGCTGGGCTGGCGCAAGCACGTCTCGGCGGCCGCGCTGCTGCTCAGCCTGCTCGGGCTGGCGCTGGCGATGGCCCGGCCGTCGATCGACCGCGAGCTGCCGCTGGAGCGCGCCACGATCATGCTGGCCATCGACGTGTCACTGTCGATGGAGGCCAGCGACGTGGCGCCGACCCGGCTGCAGGCGGCCCAGGTCGCGGCGAAGCAGTTCGTCGAGGAGCTGCCGCCGACCTACAACCTTGGGCTGGTCTCGTTCGCCAAGTCGGCCAACGTGCTGGTGGCGCCGACCAAGGACCGCTCCGCGATCACCGCGGCGATCGACGGGCTGACCCTGGCCGAGGCGACCGCGACCGGCGAGGCGGTGTTCACCTGTCTCGACGCGATCCGCACGGTGCCCGCTGACGGCGCAGCCGGGCTGCCGCCGGCCCGCATCGTGCTGCTCTCCGACGGCTTCCGCACCGCTGGGCGGCCGATTGAGGAGGCCGCCGGCGCGGCGCAGGCGGCCAACGTGCCGGTGTCGACGATCGCGTTCGGCACCGACAACGGCACCGTTGACATCGGCGGGCAGCTCCAGCGGGTGCCGGTCGACCGGCTCGCGCTGGCCCAGCTCGCCGAGTCGACGAGCGGGTTCTTCTACGAGGCGGCGAGCGCGGCCGAGCTCACGCGGGTCTACGAAGACATGGGCAGCTCGATCGGCCACCGGGTCGAGCCACGCGAGGTCACCCACTGGTATGCGGGTTTCGCGCTGCTCTTCGGCTTGGTGGCGGCCGGCCTCAGCCTGGTCTGGTCGTCGCGGCTGCCCTGATCGTGGCGGCGGGGGTGCTCGTCAACTGGCGTTGTTGACGAGCATCACGACGACGAAAACCCAGACGGCGGCGAGGGTGAAGCCCAGTGGGGCCATCAGACGACGGTTCATCACGGCTCTCCGATGCGACGGTGGGACTGGGAGTGCGAAGAATCGCGGCGGAGGAGAGTCGCAGCCGGACGGCGTCACGCCGGGGCCGGGCCCGAAGCGGGCGCGGCGCGGCGGGGTGCCGGCAGGGATTTCTGGCTGTCGTCGGTCGCAGCTGGTTAGCGGGACCGGACGGCGGCCCGGCTGCGACTCGGAGGATCGCTGTCTCGCACGGCGATCACCTCCACACGTCGGCCGGGCATACGAACCGTCGGTGATTCTATCCTGTGCCCGGCCTCGCCGTGCCATAGGCCGGAAGGTTGGCCACCCACCGTCCGATATGGTCGCCGCGCTCGGCCGCCCGCCGGACGCTCCGCCGCGCTGGCGAGCCGGACGACCAGCACGAGTGCGGCCGCGAACAGCGGAAGCCAGGCGAACCGGGCGGCGGCCCAGGCGTAGCCCTCCGGCGCGGCGAGCAGCCCGGGGAGGCGACCGCCGAGCCAGGCGACGACGACCGTGACGGAGATCATGGTGGCCTGGTGCCAGAGATAGACCGGCAGCGCGGCGGCGTTGAGCGCGCGCACCGGGCGCCAGGTGCCGATCCGGCGCAGCCACGGCAGCAGCAGGAGCACGGCGCCGGTCTGCGCGAACGCGAGCGCCAGCGCGGCGAGCGAGGGCGGGTCCAGGTTGGAGCGTCCCGCGCCCGGCACACCGACCGCACTGGCCGGGTAGCCGGCGAGCAGGACGAGCGCGACCACCGCGAGCGCGCCGCCGGCCAGCAGCGCCCAG
>Ga0193743_1000475_pt1 | contig 31765 bp, 63 predicted proteins | sample L2c2metaG_FD_143038 | JGI IMG/M metagenome (GOLD analysis project Ga0193743, IMG submission 143038) | Soil microbial communities from a riparian zone of the East river system, Colorado, United States - L2c2 | ecosystem: Environmental > Terrestrial > Soil > Riparian zone | place: USA: East River...
GGCTTTCTCTGCGCGTTTGCAAAGTTCAACGCGTTGATGTTGGTCGGGGTGGCGCTGGTGTCCGGATCGGTCGCGAACACTTGCGCGTTCGGATAGACGAAATGAAACGAGCCTTGCAGATAACCGACCGCACTTGGCGAGCCGACGATGAAGCCGCCCGAGCCGTTCGGATAGGTGACAACCGCGCTGTTGGTGCCGGGCGGCGTCGCGCTCGTTGGCCGTGGATTGATCCGAAAGGCACCGTTGCCGGGCGCGACGATGGCAATATCCGGCCCCACGGCGTTGTTGCGCGCCATCGTGACCGGGCCGCTGCCCAGCACAGTCCCCGCCAATTGCGTGCCCGCGCCGCCACCAACCGGGAAGGTAAAGACGGCGTTGTCGATCACCGCATAGATCAGAGTGTCGACCAACAGCGCGCCGCGAAAGTTAGCGCCCGTCGAAGTGCCCCACGGTCGCAGTCCCGGCACGCGCCAGTAGGCGTAGGGCTTGCCAGCGCTGGCCGGTAGCGTCTCCGGATAGCAATTGGTCAACCGGCCGCCCGCAGCCTGCGGAACGCGCCCCGGCGCGTTGAGTAGCGGAAAGGGTACGTCGGTCATTTAGAAATAATTGTTCGCCAGCACTTCATACGTCGGCGTTTGCGCGATCAGGTAGCGCAGCCGCATTTCGTGCTGTTCGACGGCGGCGAGATCGGGCGGCACGTTGGAAAATTCGGCCGCCGCATAGATCGCCAGAATGCGCGCCAAGGTCTCAAACACCAGATTGGGAATGTCGTCGCGATCAGGGATCGCAATGATTTTGGAAGTTTCGGCCAGCACGTCATCAATGCAGCCGTCAATGGTCGTGAACTCAATCGCGCCCAAGGCTTCGCCGGGCACAAACTTTCCCAAGATCGCGGCGGCCTTGTTGACCAACTCTGCCGACGTGTGACTGAGCGATGCCATGTTTGCCCTCACGAAAAAGGGCCGGTGTTACCCGGCCCTGCTTTTAGATTTTGGCTTTCTCGTCCGGAAGGCGCTGCGGCGCTGGCGGCGGCGGCGGGGCCACCTTCGGCTTGGCGTCCTGCGGCTCCGAGCATTCAAAGTGCCGGTTGCCGCGCATCTTTTCGGCGACGTGATCGGGCACATCGACCTGTTCGGACTTGCCGTCAAAGAAGGTGTGCCCGAACGCTTCAACCACTTTGCTATCGCCGGGCGGAGCGTGATAGGTTGCGGTCATTCTCTTCGTCATCGTTCTAACCTCTTGGTTTGACTCTGAATTTTTCCGAGTGTTTCATATGAAACACGGCCTAGATGATGAAGCCCCGGAAATACAGTTCCAGAATTCCCGCCGCTGGCGCGCTCGATTGCGTCGTGATGAGCATCTGGACTTCCGTATCCAAGAAGGTCCGGAAAAATGGTCCGGTTGCCGCCATCGCAGGAAGCGCACCGCCCGCCGCACCAATCGAGGAAGCGGAGAGATAGCGCGCGGTGTTGCCGGGATCACCGAGCGAGAACACAAGCGCAGTGCCGAGCGCGGGCACGGCCGGGCCGAACATATCGACCACCACGAACTTGCCGGGCAGCATGAACAGCCCGATGACGTTGCCGGTGGTGCCGAGATCGGCCGCCGAAAGGTTCACCTTGCGGCCATATACTTTCATCGTTCGTGCGAAACCCTCCGCGCCTTGCTGCGGCTGGCCCCAATCTTTCCGATAGACCATTTGTGTTCTCCCTTTCCGGGTGGGGTTGACTTAAAAGTCAACGGCGCGGGTTATTCCGCGCCGTTGTAGGGCTTACGCTGCGGCCGGTGCGGCGACGAAACCCGTCACCATGCCCCAATCAACCAGATCGCCAGCGGTGGCGTTCGGGGTGGCTTGCGGGGCCTTGGCGATTTTGGCGATGCCGTATTGGGTTTCGATGCCGAGGCCGGTGATGAACTCATAGTCACCATCCTCAAGCGTGGTCGGGCGCGGCATCTGGCCCATTGCGTAAGCCATCGCCGCCTGACCGCAGAGGAAATAAGGCTCGATATCGACACCACCAGCGCCCGCGCCTTTCAGCAGCAAGCGCTGGGTGATTTCGGGAATGTTCTTGTAGAGGATGCCGTCATATTTCAGCGCCCCGCCCGTGAAGATCGGGTTGCTGTTGGTCGGGTTGCCCTCGCGCTCGCGAGCGTCGCGATTGGCCTGAAACATGACCGGATCGTTTTGCAGGCTCTTGAACGCGCGATCACCGAGGAAGGTGACGTACATTTCTTCATCGAGTTCGGGCAGTTCGTAAGGCGTGATCTTGGGCCGCCCGTTGTACATGCCGGGGTTGTTCGGATCGACGCCCGACTGTTTTGCCAGTTGCTTCGCCAGCGAACCCGTCGCCGCCGTCATCAGGTCGCCCGTCGCATCCACGTTGGCAATCGCGGTTGCGAAGGTGGACGAGTAGTTGCCGACCAGCGAGCCGAACAAAATCCGGTCGAAGTTTGCAGCGGTCCACGAATTTTTCTGTGCCGTGGTAGCTTGACTCCAACGGATGCCGTTGACGCGATTGCCCGGTGCCTGCAAGCGGCCGGGCTGGATCGAGGCGGTGGGGATCGACAACAGCGTGTCGGTCAGATCGTCGCGAACGATGCGACGCCCCCAGCCGCGCAACAGATCACGCGCGGTCGAACGCACGTTGAACGAGCTTTCCTTGTTGGTGGCCCGATTGTTGGCGACCGCGTTGCGGCCCCAATCGGCCCACACTGGAAAGCCGTAGCTGTCCATCATTTCTTCATTACCCCGCAGCGTGCCAGCACCGACACCATCGCCGGTCATCTGGTTCACCAGCGGGATATTGATTTCCTTGCCGTCCGCTTCCAGATCGGCCATGCGGACGATCACGGAAGTAGAGCTATCACCCATGAAGGGGTCGAAGCGCGAGCGCCGCAGGAAATCCGAAATAACCTGACGGCGGAATTTGATAAGTTCGTTGTTGACGTGATTGGTCGTAAGCATGCCGAAAACCCCTTGGGGTTAGCGGCGCAAATCTTTCTGTTTAGCGCCGCTTGGCTGTAACGGCTGCTCGAAACAACTGCTCGTCGGACGGTTCTGTTTGCTGTTCATCCCCGCCGCCTGCGCCGAAATTCGAGAGCGATGGCATGTTGGGGACCGATGGCATGACGACGGGACGGTTAACGGACTTGCCGTTAGCCGCGCCCTTGGCCTTTTCAATCGCCGCTTTGAGAAATTCCGGATCGTTCAACGCTTCTTCGCGGGTCTTCTTGCGGAAGCTGTCGAGGTCGCCGCCAATCGAGTTGAGCGTTTCGCGATCATGGTGCCATTTGACAATGACGCCATAGGGATCGTGGCTTTGCATGGCTCGATTGTAGAGGCCCCAAATGTTTGGATCGCCGCGCTGCATGCCCTGTTCAAGGGCCTGTCGCGCCGCCATCACCTTGTCGTCGCCATGACGTGCAACCGCATTGTCGAGGCTCATCGCCTCGCGAGTGATTTGCAATTCCTGACGAAACTGATCGAAAAACGGAGACACTTCCTGCTTGATGAAGCCGGAAGGGTTTTCAAACAGATCGACTTTTTGGGGTTGTTGCGCGGGTTGCGTAGGCTGCTGGCGGCGCTCTAGCGCATCCAGACGGCTCCGCAGATCATCGCGCTCCCGCTCTGCCCGCCGTCGTGCGTCGGCTTCCTCGCGCAAGCGGCCGGGCGGCACCGGGGCATTATCCGGGTCCGTGGTCCTTTGCGTGTCGGGTGGCTGTTGCTCAACAGGTTTTTCCGCTGGCTTGGGCGGTTCTGGCAGTTGCGGGTTTTCAAATTTCTCAAGCGTCGGGGTATCAAGCGCCTCACGGAATAGATCGCCGTCCGGCGCGTCTTGGCCTTGGGTTATGTCAGTCACTTGTCGGTCTCCCCGGAATTGTCGTGATCCGGCTACGTGGCCGCGCTGTCGCGTGCGGCGGGCGTGTCGATCCAATCCCCGGATCAAAGGGGCGCATCGTTTCGTCGGTGCGGGACGTGGTGCCGCGATATCGTTCGCAGCGGACGTGTTCAAACGGCGGTGATGTCCATCTTGGCGAGTGCGCCGAGGACGGCCGCCCATGTTTCTTGCTTCTCGTACTTCGCGACAATCGGCGCGCAGCCGGTCAGCGTGATTTCAATCGTGAAACAGTTTTCATCGGGCCATGATTGCAGGCCCATGAACGCCGAGCGGCGAAACATCAGATGCAGCGTGTCGTTGATGTAGATGCAAATCGAGGTCAGCCAGACTTCGACGTGCACACTCATTCAGGCGTTAAGTTTCGCTGCACTTGCTGCGTCAGCCTGTCGGCGTTGCGGTGCGCGGTCTCCGTGGCGCGATCTGCGTTGCGGTGGGCATGATCGATGATGCGATCCGCGCCGCGCTGGGCGTGTTCGGCCGCCATCTGCAACGGCGTCATCAGCGCCTTATGATAGAGCGCGGTGGAGCTGGCGCGCTTGTGCATCGCGGTCGCGTTGGTCTCGTTGATATCGGCCAATTTTTGCGCGATATCGAGCGGGGTTTGCGGCGGCGGCGGCGCGGACGGCATGCCTTCGGTGCGGGCCTTGGCGGTGTTGAGGACGGTCTGGCTTTGCGTCTTGCCGATGTCGGCCTGCTTCTTGCCGATGTCGGCTTGCTTGTCCTGCATCGCCAGTTGTTTTGCCATCTGGGCCATCGGGTCCACTTGCCCGACCATCTGTTGCAGCTTTTGCTTTTCCGAGACCGGCAGAGAAGAGGCTTCGATGATCGCCTGCGGCGGCACCGGCACGTTGTTTTGCGCCAGCGACATCAAGAGGTCGAACACATCGCCCAAAATGGTTTCGGAGTCGGGGCCTTCATCCACCTTGATTTCAACGTCGATGTTGCCGAGGAAATTCACCAAAACCGGCACGCCGCTTTCGTTAAGCCCGACGCCGTTGACTTGCAGGAATTGCGCGACGCCCTGATTTTCGGTTACGCGCAAGAAACGATCCGCCGTCCAGAATTTTTGCGCCGCCATCCAGCATGAGCGGTAGCGCTGCAACTTCCACATCCGGAAGTTTTTCAGGAACGGCCCGAGTTCGGCCAGTCCCGCCTGTTGCAGCATGTTGGCGGCGCGGCCCGAGACGTTCTGACCGAATTGCTGGATCAATTGCTGGTTGGGGCCAAAGGTGTCGATTTCCGCTTTGGCGTCGTTGTAATAATTAGTCTGGTTGATGAATTCCTGATCGGCTTCGATCACTTCAAGATCGGTGCTTTGCCCGCGATAGACCAAGGTACCATCGGGCCGCGCGGCTTCCCGGCGCGTCACTTCGATATCGTCAACCGTGCCCTCTTTGAGCTTGATCTGGCGGGTGTTCATGATGTGCATCGCTTTGCTGCGATGCTGGTTCATGGCGTCCTGCGGCCCGCGCATGCGGCGCACAAAACCATAATGGTCGCCGTCGATATCGATCAGGCAAGAGAACGCATTATATTTGGATATCGACTGCCCGCGCTCGTTGACGAGAGGGCTATCGCCGCTCATCAGTTCGACCGAGCCTGTGTGCAGGCACCAGCGCCAGATGTTGCCGCGCTTGTACCAGTGATCGATCAGCCGGACGCGCCTGCGGCTGTCAATCCAGAGATTTTCCCGGTCAGTGTCAAACGCGGTCCAATAGCTGCCGTCACCGTAATCAAGCGAGTCCGCGACCTTGGCCGACGCACCTTCGGCCAGTTCGTCCAGTTCATCGATATCGGCCCATTTATAGACGCCGTGATAGCGCGCATCCTGAAACTGCGTTCGCAGTGAGCGCGGATCATAGAAAAAGGTTTTCGGATCAACATAGCCAAATCTTAGATCGGGGTCGCCCTTGTCGCCCTTTTCCAGCAACAATTCATCGACGCCAATACCGTGGATCAGCGCGTCCTTGCAGCACTCGACTTCCAAATCTTCATTGAAAGAGGCATCGCAAATGGTGCGGATCACTTGGGTCGCGACTTCCGCGCCCTGTTCGCCGTTCGGCGTGTTCGGGTAGGCTTTCGGATCGGTGCGCAGCCTGCGGATGGTGCCACTCAAACTATCGATCTTGCGCGCGGTGTGATCGAACGTGATGATCGGCTGATGCCGCTTTTTCAGCGTCCGGATTTGCTGCGCGGTCCATTGATCGATGTGATAATAGCGCCAAGACATGCGCTGTTCATCGATTTCGCGGGCCTTCACGGAAGCATAATTCTCAAACTCGCGCCGCCGTCGCGTCAGTTCTGTCGCACTGTTGCCGTCCGTGTCCCAAGTATCTTGGGAGCCAGCAACTTCGAGGTTAATCATAGCGTCATGTGATCCACGGTTCTTAGCTCCGCTCTTTTGTAGCCATCACGGGGAAGGCGCTTCGCATCGGTTTTGGCCGCCCTGCCCGTCACCATCACGTCAAGCAATTGACCGACCAGCCCGAGCGCATCGGTTTGGTCATCGTGCTTGACGGCCGGGAACGAGAGCAGTTCGGCGAGGAAATCCGCGATATAGGGCGCGTTCTTTTTGTAGAAGAGACCATCGAGCGCCATGCGGCCCTGAATGGAGCGCGCCCGCACCGCCTTGTCGCCGCGCACCGGAAACCCGGTGCGATTGACGTACAGGCGGCGCTCGCGCATGCGCTTTTCGAGGAAAGGACCGACGCCGGATTTGATCTGTCCGTGTTCTTCCGCCCATTCGAGCGGGTGATATTTTTCCAACAGATCGCAGAACGCTTCGATCCACACATCCGAGGATTTTTGGCCCCGCCAGACATCCAACAGGTACATATTATTGAGGTGATCGATACCGACCACGACATGCACGGTGTAGTCGCCGCCGTCTTTCGTCACCGCATAATCGCTGCCGCCGTAAATCCGCAGATTGACCGGGCTTGGCAGGATATCGATTGGCTTCAACCAATCTTCCTTGAAAAAATCGCCCTCATCCGGGGCCGGGGCTTGCTGATAAAGCGCGCTCCACACGCGCGGCGGGGTGGTTTCCTGCACGTCCAGCAGTTGCGCGCCATAACCGTAATCGTCATCGCACCATAACGGCTCACCAATGGCGCGGCCGAGTTGATCGTCAGACTTGGCAAGCGCTGGCAGCGACAACACGGTCCACGGCTGCAAATTCAACGCACGCCCGGCCAAATCATCTTCATGCCAGCGGGTTTGGATCAGCACTTGCCGGGCATGAGGAATAAGACGCGGCCGAAAGTCGTTCAGATACCAATCCCACTGCCGGTCACGGACCAGCGCGCTATCGGCGTCCTGACGCGACCGGATCGGGTCATCGATCAGGCCGAATAACGCTCTAAAACCGGCGATGCCGACGCCTGCGCCAGCCGCCAGATATTCGCCGCCTTGTTGCAGTCCCCAGCGGCCCGCCGCCTGACTGTCGGCCGCCAGAGAGACCTTGAGTTCTTCGGCATGCTCGGACACCAGATTGCGGACCCTGCGGCCCCAGCGCTCGGCAAGCTCGACGGTGTGACTGGCCCCGAGGATCATCGCCTTGGGGTTTTGCGCGAACAGCCACGCCGGAAACAGAATGCTCGCATAGGTCGATTTGGCCGAGCCGGGCGGCATGAACACCGCGAGCCGGTCAATGTCGCCGCGCGCAAGCGCTTCAAGGTGTTCGATCAAAAGGCGATGATGCCGGGCCGGGATAAAGCCGTTGGCAAGGCACCATTCGCCGAGACTTCCGCGCAGCCGTCGCCGCCGCAACACTTCGGCTGCGGCCTGCTCCGGGGTGAACATTTTGCTATCGGATTTCCCTGATCGGCACGCCAGCGGCGCGGGCCTGATCTGTCATGTTGCGCGTTCCCTTGCGGCCGGGAAACGCAATGACGAAATCGGGCTTGGCGTCGTCCAGCATCGCCTTGTTTCTGATCGGGCCAGCGGCGTGACCGAACGCGGCCCAATCGGCCGGATAGGGTGCGGTCATAATATCGCGCTGTTCGGCCCAGAGCGCGGCCAGACGATCCGCGCCCGGTGCATCGCCGTGGATCAACAGCGTGAAGGGTGTGGTGGCGTGCGCCTCGTCCAGCGCGCGATTGAGCCATCGCGCGTCGTCAAATTTCCGGCCACCGCAGACTAGAACACGCATCGCTCTATTTCCTCGCGGAGCGCGATATTTCTTGTTCCGCCCATGCGACACCCAATCCATCGAGCAGATCGCCGATCACTTGATGCAGCACGGACTCATCGTCCGGCCGATTGCCGTTCTGCGCTTCCATGCCGTCCTGCATGATTTCATGCGCAATCCCGAGCATCGCAGCCGCCACCATCATGCCAATCGCATAGCTTTGGCGGTCGTTTTCGGCCAGTTGCGCCACCGAATGAAACGCGCGCATGCAGCGCTCAATGGCGAGTTTGCCCAAATCCAAAGTCTGTTTGTCAGGCATGCTGCCTCCGAAACCATGTCGCCCGGCTCATGCCCTCGCTTTTCCAAGGCTGTTGAGCGGCGAGGCTGTTGCCGACATTGCTTTGCAGCGGGCGACCCCGGCGACGGGGGTGGCTGGGGGGAACGTCGCCGGGGACCGCTTCCGTCGCCGGAAGCTCCTGAATTCGCGGGCGCACGCCGTCGCCCGCCCGGCTTGCGCCGGATTGCTCCGATGGGGGGTTGGATACCGGAGCAATTTTAGGCACTTCCTGAAACAGCGGGCAAAAGCCGAGCCGATGGTTCATGCCGCAGATTTTGCAGAATGGAAGGTTCATCCGAACATGCCCCCGAAACCCTGCTTGTGCGGCACTAACGAAGCTCCCACCGCGCCGTCGAGGCCAGCGGCTTTCAGGATGGCGTGCTGGCGGTCGATTTCCGCCTGCATCTCATCCATTGCTTCGATGACAGCTTTCCGCTCGCGGTCGCCCGAACACGGCGGCCTTTTAAGGGTGCCAGCGTTGAACATTTTCAACTCTCGCTCCACGATCTGCCGGGCCTTCGTCACCGCCTGATGATAACGCTCCTTGCCGGTCATCGGCGGAACAGGCTTTGCATGGCAAACTGCCCCTCCGGAGACTTGGCCCATTCCTCGCTTTCCTCAATCGAGGCGTCGAAATCGCCGTCAAAGGCGCGTTCGCGCAGCGCCATCGCTTCCGGCGTGCCAGCCGCTTCCAGATCGGCGGCTAGTTGCAGTTCCGGGAAATCCAGCGGCGACAAATAATCGTGGTAATGGCCGTTCGCGGCCTTGTCAGCCATGTCGGCGAGGCCAGCGGCGCGCAATTCGCCCGCAAGTAAATCCTTGGTGTGCATGTCCCCTCCCGTTTTTTTCATCATCACCAACGATTTTGGCAACTCCAAGGCTTTTGGAGGATTGGCAAAATATTTTGGAGGTGTAGGATTGCCGGATGGAATGGCCGCGCTATTATATCCTGATCGACCGCTTGCCCGTGGCGGTGGACGTGCTGACGTGGGCCGAGTGGTGGGCCGCGAACCTCAAGGCGTGCCGGATCGGCGAGGACCAGATCGGCAAGGTCCGGGTTTCCACCGTGTTCCTTGGGCTGGATCACAATTTCCAAGGCGGCGAGCCGGTGCTATTCGAAACCATGATTTTCGGCGGTCCGCTCGATAGCTCGCAATGGCGTTACCGCACCTATGCGGACGCCGAGCGCGGCCACCAAGAGGCGCTGGCGCAAGTCAAGATCGCGGCGGCCAAAATCAAATCCATCAGCGACAAGGCGCATTCATGACTACACCCGGAACAATCCTGCCGGGCGGCATCGTCCTCATTGACGAGCCTGCCCACGTCAACGTGACGACATTCGTTGCAAACGGCGAGGTGCTGTTGACCTTCAATTGCCGGACAGGCGGTGATTGCGGTCAGGTCATCATCGGCCTGACACCCAATCAATCCCTGCAATTGATCGAGCGCCTACAGGCGCATAGCGACGCCTGCGGGCGGGCCATCGTCAATGGCAAAGGCGGCGCGCGATTTCCGGATGCCTCGAAATGAAGAAAGCGATGGCGTGCGGCTACGGCGTCACAGTGCCGATCAGCGTTGCCTTTATCTATGAAGGCGTAGCATCCCTGCCCGTCGCCGGGCTGATCCTGCTGCTGGGGCTGTTTGTGACGCTGGCCGCGCTGGGGGTTCAATGGCAATCACGCTAGGCATGTTCGCCGTTTTCAGCATGGGCTTGGGCTTGGGTTTTTTAGCCGGTCTCAACGCCGGACGCTGGATTTAAGAAAAACCGGGAGAGGCATTTGCGCCCTCTCCCGTAAGTTGCCGCGCCGAGCAAGACACTCTGACGCGGGGGAGGTAGCGGCTTTTTAGGATTTGCGAAAATTTTTGGATCGATGGGCGCGTGAGGCGATTTCCAAAAAGACCGGGACGGCTTTTTTTGTGTTGGCGGGTTTGTGGGGGGTGTTGTCAATATAAGCATGCTTCCCCGCGAAAATTTTCCCCTCCCCGCCTCTCGCCGGGCCGCGCCTTGCCTCCCTGCCCCACAATCGAGCGGTGCAACAGGCTAACGCTCGTTAGTGTGTTGCGATATCTCGCTCTCATCGTGTTCAATCGTCACGGGTTTAGCACCGCGCGCCGCAATCCGCAGTAGTTCATCGTCCGAAACGCTTTCAATCCGGACGTTGACTTGCGTTGTCTGATTATACCGATCCTGCCAATCGTCCGGCGCGGCATTCTTGAGCGCGAAGATTGCAGCGGTGACACCAACTCCGACCTTCGTGTTGAGCAACTTGCGCTGCAACGCGAGCATGCGTTTTGACTTGGCTATTTCGACGGCGTGTCGAAAGTCAGGGAACCGACCAATCCAATCGTAAACCGTTTCGCGCCCGACATCGATGGTTCCAGCAAACGCCGTGAGGTCGTATCCATCGCCCATGATCCTGATGACCTCTGCACAGTATTCCGGACGGTACAGCGTAGGACGCCCGAATACATAGCCGTCCGGCTTAGGCTTGGCACGGAACGGCTTGGGCGAGGCTGGCAAGCGTCGTGTGGCTTGTGCTGGCATGGCTCTAGCGCCCTCGCCGCGCGGCGGCGGATAGGGGCCTAGCAATGGTCCGAACTAGCTTGACCTTTGCCCGATGCTTCACGGCCGCGCGCAATAGCTTTGCGTCAAGGCTTCTGACCTTCTGAGACTGTTTGAGATTATTTTTCATCTTTCGTCCGTTTGACCGTTGACACATCCAAATTAATTGGATTAAAACCGAGATCAGGAACGGCGATCTTGCCGCGCCAACACAAGGGGAACTCGAATGGCTTTCATCGTCACGATCATGAACAACGGAACCGAATGGCCTTTGCGCGGAACCGTTTGGGCCTACTCAATGGACCGCGCGCAAATCTTCGCAACCCGCGACGAAGCGCAAGCCGCGCTAACCAAGGCCAAGCCGTTCATGAAAGCGGCAATGTTCAAAAAGGCGGTGATTAAAGAGGTCGAATAGCCCTCGCTCAAATCGCGTCATGCCGGGCAAGCGCAAGCTTTACCCGGCTTGAGGCATTAGGAGCGGTCGCGCATCGCGGTCGCGCACAAGGGGAACGCAAAGTGAAAACGGTCAAGCTCGAAACCATCAAGGCGCAAGCTAACGCGGTGTTTCGCGATAGCGTCGATGACTACGCTACCCAGCGTCGCGCGGTTCATTATTTCGTCGCTGATCTACTGATGAAAGCCGATGCTTACAAAGGCTTTCGCTATCTCGAAACCAATGAGCCGGGTAAATCAATCGGGCTGATCCGCAATGCGGACAACCCGGCAGGCCCGCACGTTTTCCCCGATGATAGCCGAATTGCGTTTCTGTAATGCGAAAGCTCATATTCCGCCTACGCTTTGGCGACGATTGGCAATGGCACTATAGACGCTGGCAACAGCGAAACCGCAGAAGGAAAACCCGCCGCTAAGGCGGGTTTTTTCTTGCCTGCAAATAAATCCAATTCCCTTGGGTTGGCTGCATTGACATTATCCAATTTATTTGGATATGTGGAATTGCAAACAACGCAAGGGGATTTGAATGTTCGATAGCAATGCAATGAACGAGCTAAAGCATATCGCCGCTGATCGGTATCAGCGCAACGGCGGAGGCGGCTCGCAAACGGTTCATGCGACCGCGACCGCATATGACAAGGCGCGCGGCTTTGGCGAGATGTCGCCTTGGCGGCAAGCGGTCTATAAGGCGCGCATGCAATACAAGGTCGCTTGCGACGGCGCGCGCGCCGATTTCTCTTTCGCTCCCGTCGCCTTTGATCTGGCGAAAGAAGAAAAACGAGAGGCTGCACAAAATGCACTGCGCTCAATCCCGTTCTAACCAAACCGAATTGCCCGATACGGCGCAACAGATCGGGCAAGCTCTACAGCGTCGCGCCAACGCGCCGCTACTGCCGACCAAACCGCAACAGCCAATCGAGACCGGACTATTCGGCGAAAGTCACAAGCAAGGGGAAATGTTCTAGCCGTCCTAAAACTTTAGACCAACTAACCCGCCCATGTGGCGGGTTTTTTGTTGCCTGTTTTCCGAATTCCAAGCGTTTTGGAGGTATCAAAAGACCGCCAATAGGAGACTCGCCCATGCGTTATTTTTTCGAGTTGGTACGATTGTGACCGGGGAATTATCGCCCCTCAGTGACTCGCCTATTGTGTCAACTAATTTAATTGGCTCATATCCAAATTATTTTGATGCTATCGCTTGACTATCCAATGAAATTGGACAAGCCGGAATTCGGGTGATTTGCCCGATTTTTGAAATATTGATTCGTGGAACGTCCAAATTATTTGCATATGTTGCGGCTCAATTAGAAGCTCGCTGGCTCGTTATTTTTTCATCCCGGTACGATTGTGACCTAGAAATTATCGCGTCTCAGTGACTCGCCTAGCGTGTCAATCCCTTGATCCAAAATAATTGGGTTGCGTTTCCGGCGCGAACAACGCGGCCAAAAAACACCTGTAACATTTAGTTACCAAACAATTTGGATGCTTCATTGCCGTATCCAAATTTATTGGATATAAAAAGCCATCGAAACCGCAGACAAGGGGAACAACGATGGCGACCAATCTCTACAATGAAGTAACGGCGCGCATTCTGACCGAGTTGCAGAACGGCGCGGCACCTTGGGTTAAGCCGTGGTCGGCAACTCCGGGTAAGAACATTCCGCACAATGCCGCAACGGGTAACGCCTATTCCGGTTGCAATGTCATCCTGCTCTGGATGGCACAAGGCGAATTCACGTCGCCGCGCTGGCTCACGTTCAAGCAAGCGCTGGATTTGGGCGGGCATGTTCGCAAGGGCGAAAAATCCCGCGCCACCATCTGCAAGGTGTTGCAGTTGCAGGGCAAGCCAAAGGACGGCGAGGCGGAAGGCGACCGCTTTACCACCATCAAGGCTTACGCCGTGTTCAATGTCGACCAATGCGACGGCTTGCCCGAAACCATCCTAAACCCGGAACCGGCCAAGGCGCGCCATGACGATGAGCGCGACGCGACGATTGACGAATTCATTGCAGCAAGCGGCGCGGATTTCCGCGATGACGTTGGCGGGGATCGGGCCTATTTTTCGCCCTCGCGCGATTTTATCGCGATGCCTGCTTTTGCCGCCTTCAAATCGGCGAACAACTACTATGCGACCGCGTTTCATGAGTTGGCGCATTGGACCGGCCACACGACGCGCCTTGACCGTAGTTTCGGTAAGCGTTTCGGCGACCGCGCCTATGCGGCGGAAGAATTGGTTGCAGAGCTTACCAGCGCTTTCCTTTGCGCCGAATTCTCAATCGACGGCGAGTTGCGCCACGCTGGCTATATCCAAAACTGGATTGAGCTTTTGCGCGACGACGCCCGCGCCTTCTTTACCGCTGCCAGCAAGGCGCAAGCCGCCGCGCAATTCCTGCGAGACCGCGCGCTGGCCGAACCGATGGCTATTGCCGCCTAACCCTACCTCAAATCGAGCTTATGCCGGGCCGCGCAAGCGTTCCCGGCTTGAGCCGTTAGAGACGGCATTCCGCCGCGCTCAAACAAGGGGCCTACCAGTGCAACAGAAGCTTATAACGAAGGAAATTGCCGCGCGGCTTGCCGCGAATGGCATCGCCACGCGCGCCGCGCAAAATGCCGGACAACCCGAACCCGATCACATCCCGGCCCTGAAAGTGTTTAACCCCTACGGCGGCGCAACTTGGCTGTTTACCGAAAGCGACCCAGACAATGCTGACTGGCTTTTCGGCTTGTGCGATCTAGGCCAAGGCTTCCCCGAATTGGGAACGCAAAGCCGCGCGGAATTGGAAGCCTGCCGGATCAAGGTCGGCCCTTGCATGCTGCCACTTGAGCGCGACGCGCATTTCGTGACCGATAAACCGTTATCGGTTTTCACCGCCGAGGCCCGCGCCGCAAGCCGGATCGGGGCCTAGCATGACCGATATTGAAAAGGATATGCGCGACCGCTTGGCTCGCCTCCAAGCGATGCTAGATCAGCTAGACCGCGAGGCCCAACGCATGCGCGACTTTGAACGCCGCGCCATGCGGCTAGATCGAATGCGGCGGCGCGGAACCTGCCACTAACCCCAACAAGCCCGGCCATTGTGCCGGGCTTTTCTTTTGCCCCAAATATTTTGGTTTCGGCTGTTGACACTATCCAATTTATTTGGATATAACAGGCAATCGAAACAGCGCGACGCGCAACACAAGGGGAACTAGAAATGTACGATCTGAGCCAGCCGAATGCCAAGCCCGGCCAGTGCATCAAATGCCGTGGAACCGGCGTCTATGGTTGGGGTGCCAGCGTCAACGGCAAGATGCAGCATTCCGGAACGTGCTTTTCGTGCCGTGGCACCGGCAAGCAATCGGGAAAGCAAATCCGCACCAACCGCACATACAACCGCTACAAGGTCGCGCGCATCATGTCGGCGGATTTTCACCGCGACCCCGGAGAGGACGCGGAAGATCGATGGAATGAGCAATACCGCTGACCATGAAAACCCCGGCCTTAGAGCCGGGGTTTTTGTTTCTGCCACAGGTTGGATAAGTTCCAATTGACAATTTCCAATTTTCTTGGAATTGTCTGCCACTAAGGGGGATTAGGACAATGATCGTTTACTATCGGGTTTCAACCCAAAAGCAGGGCCGTTCCGGTTTAGGTCTTGAGGCGCAACGCGCCACAGTGACACGCTTCGCGGTCGCGGAGGGCCTTGCTATAGCTGCCGAGTATATCGAGGTCGAAACCGGCAAGGGATCGGACGCCCTCGCCAAACGCCCGCAACTCGCCGCTGCACTTGCCGCTGCCAAAAAACTTAAATGCGCCGTCATCGTTGCCAAGCTGGATCGGCTTTCGCGCGACGTGGCGTTTATCGCCGGGTTGATGGCGCAGCGTGTGCCATTCATCGTCGCCGAGCTTGGCGCGGACGCCGATCCTTTCATGCTGCACATTTACGCCGCGCTGGCGGAAAAAGAACGCCGCATGATTTCAGAGCGCACAAAGCACGCCCTCGCCGCCGCCAAGGCGCGCGGTGTGACGCTGGGCAATCCTGAACAGGCAAAGGCCAACGCGGACCATGCGGACGTTTTCGCGGAAAGCTTGCGCGCCATTGTGTGGCCCTACATCAATCTGTCGTCGCGCCGCCTTGCAGCGTTTCTCAACGCCCAAGGCGTCAAGACGCCAACCGGCAAGGCATGGCAGAGCGCGACCGCGCTGCGGCTGGTCGACCGCTTGAAGGGGGTTGGTCATGGCGCAGTGGCCGATTAAGTTAGCCATCTTAGCGTTGCTGCTGCTCGTAATGTGGGGCGCAACGCAAATTCCAATGCCACCGGGATAATAAAAAGGGCCGGTTGCTGCGCTTGCCAACCGGCCCCCCGACGATCCACCAAGATCAGCACCCGCCACCGCGCGCCCAAGCCCAACGCGGGACAAGGGGGACTTGAAACCCGAGAGGGCCATTTGGCGCGCGGCTTTAGATGATACGCCGATCAGGCGGCCAAACGCCCCTTTTGTCAATACAAAAATTTTGGGGGTCTATTGGTTTCGCAGCCTTTCCCACAATTCCGAAAGCCGCCCGCCCGCGTCGCGCAGGATATCCAGCGCCGCCACCCGGCCCCGGTATGGCGATCTGAACCCCAGCGACCGCCCGACATCGGTTAAACCGATGTCATGGCATGCAACGCTATCTGCCACGAACGCCGGACGCCGCCCGATCTGTTCCCGCGCCAGATAGTAGGCGCTCCGATGGTCGGCTTGTGCCTCAGAGCGCGCCAGCCCTGACATGTTGGATCGAACGCCAGCACCCGGTTGAGGTCGATTGAGTTCAAATGCCCCGCCAAGCCCGCCGCGAACCAGTGCAGCGCGTAAACCTTCAAGCCGGTGTATTCCTCGCCCGAAATGATTTGACGCGCCAGCGCCCGCCCTAGCGGGTTGTCGTTCATCTTGAAGCGCTGGCCGTCGCGGCGATTGCCGCCGATCTCAACATCACCCGGCGATTTTTTGGAGAATCCCGCGTGTCGCAAGCGTTCCGCAGTTGGTCCCGTGGCGTGTTGTGGCATGGCGTCGGCTCCAATGTCCCCCTTGGTAGGCCCTCGCGCGCAGCAACATACACAGAAGAAGAAGGGAATAAGAATATGTGATTGTGATTGGTATCTCAAACGGGGTAGCAAAAATGTAGCATTTGCTATTCACGACACATGCAAAATCAAAGGCTTGATGCTTTTGCGGGGATTTGTCGAATGCAATCGAGACGTTCCCGGCGGGAACGGTTCCTTAGTGTCGTCGGAATCGATTGATCGATGCAACGACACCGCCCTTTGACCCGGCAGCAACTCGCAACGCCCTGATCTTGTCGTGGCGTGCAAGTTCGGCATCAACCCGCTTGTGCTTCCAGCCATTGCAAAAGAGCGCCTGCAAGGTCGGGCGATTTTGTTTCCACGCCTTTAGGGTCATTTTGGTGATGTTGGCGAGTTGCCGGTCATCGTCCGGAAGGCTGCCGCGCTTCCAGTAGGAGAACAGCAGGAGGCAATACGCGCCGTGTTGCAGGGTCGAAAGGTGTTCGGTGTCGCCGAGGTAGTCCGCGACATAGAACGGCATCCACGGACGCGACACGTCATTTTCCTTCGTTTATCGGGAAATCTCCGGGAAACGGCTGCGCGGCACGTTGAACGATTGTGCGAAGCTCCTCAACGGGCCGAAGCGGCGGAATTTTTGCTGGCACCCAACGCACACCGGACAAACCGTTCTCTTTGCCGATTGCCCAACCATCGCGGCCATAAATCCAGCCAATCAAAAAAAATTTGGGCAGGTCGCAATGTACCAAAAGATAGGGCTTACTCGGTTTGTTGCCGCGCTCACGGATGCCGAGATCAAGCCCTCGACCGCCAATTTTGCGCGCTCTAACCTCAATCAGCCCGCCGACATCACTACCGTCTACGCGGCCCGTTTCATCGGCCCAAAACAGATTGAATGTTCTTGCAACGGCCAATTCTGCCATCGCACCCATGATGTGCCGCTCAAACGGGTCAACGCTGTCATTGTGACAGTAATCCTCACGACTATTGGCCAACGCCGAAACCTGACGACGCACACCGGCAATAGCGGCGGACAGAAGTTCGTTCGGCTTGAGCGTAGCAACAATCATTGACCCTGCTCTCCGTGATCCTCAATGCGGATGTAATCGTATTTGGAAATTTCGCGGCCCTTGCCGAGCTTCAACCGCTTGGCATAGAGCGCGGACACCAGCACTTTCGGGTTGCCATCGACCGCGCACAGTTCCACGTCATGGTTGCTGCCATGCTCGCGAACCCAGATCGAATAGCGCCCCCTGCTCATGGCCTCATCCGGTAGTGCATCGCCAGCGCGAATGGATCGAGGCCGTAGCTCGTCCAAAACACCATTTCGTTCATGGTGTGTTGTTCGCGGTGATGCTTGCCACACAACGGCAGCGCCCATTTGTCGGAGGATTTTTGCGCCATGCCGGTTGACGGCTTGTCGTCATTGATCGAGCCGACGCGCAAATGCGCCGCTTCAACCGTGGTATTCTCGCCGCAGATGCAGCACGGTTGCTGCCGGATATAGTCGAGATATTTCTCGTCGCGCTCGCGCGGTTGCTTCTGAATTGGCTCGCTCATTGCGCCGCCTTCCACGCCTGAAATTCATTATCGAGGCCGTGCCAAGCGAGCTTGGCCGGGGTAAACATCGCCTTGCCGAGGTCCGAGCGCGAGGCAATGTCACAGATGGTCCGGACGCTGCCCGCCGCTTCTTCCTCCGAGCGCACCCGGAGTTGTTTTTCTTCTTCTAGGAACGCCCAGAACACAGGATCACGGCAGCGCAAGGCAGACTGCTTGACCGGCCCCAGGTCGCGCCATAGCTGGCGCGTGTTGTCCTCTTTCGGCGTTTCGTCGTCATTGACTTCAACCAGCACGCATTGGTACCGCGTGCCCATTGCCGCCCCGGTGATGCGCGCGCTCATGTCGGCTGCGGCGATGACGAGGCTTAGAACCCAATCGCCGCTTTGCCGCTGCCGCAGGCCGTCCTTCTTGACTTCAAGCGGGATCGCGTTCGCTCTCGCCCGTCGTGCTTCGTTCATGGTTGCTTGCCTTCTTGACGGGTCGCGCCGTGATTTCGGCGCGGATGGTCGAAGGCCACCAGCCCGCGATCTCGAAATGCTCGCCACCGATAACGAGGTATCCGCAGATTTCGGGCTGATCCTCCGAAAAGAACAGCGCGCCGGTCATGTCGGTTTTGGTCATGTTGCCTCTGGCGTTCGCTTGCGGATCGTCAGCATGATGTGGTCCCGCATCTGCGGCGGGAGGTCGCCGATCATCTGCTGATTGGCGGTCACGTAGGCCGCCAGATCGCCCTTGCCAATGGTGTTGATGGTGTTCAGTAGAAGCTTGTAGGCTTGCCGGTAGGCATGCACGCCGATCACCGGCGCAATCCGCTTGGCGAATTCCTGATAGAGCGTTTCGAGCCGCTTCTGTTCGGCTTCCGGAATGATTGCCGTCTTGCCGCGCTGTTCCAGCACAACCCACGGCGCTTTGATCTCGTAGAGATAGCGCCCGACGCCCCAGCGCACCGCCGCCCGCTTGAAGGCGTCCGACAATGCGCCCTTATCGGCTTCCATGTCGGTCGCGCCCGCGCCATCGCCCTTGAACACCCATTCGTGGCCAACCTGATTGCCGCTGTAGACGATAGGAAACCTGACGGCGATGTTGCAGACAATCGACGTGCTGACGCCCGGCGTATAGTTGCATTGCCAGCCGTCGAAACCGACAACGCTATCGAAACGATCCATGACGGAACGCGCATCGATGTAGCAAAGCGGCTGGCCGCGCAAAGGCTGGCTTTGCTCGCGGCTGCGCTCATTGGTCGGCCCGACGCGCCATGAGACTTCTTCGACCGGAAACGGGGCCGAGAGCGCGTCAAACAATTCCTGCATGTTGTCCCAGTTCATTTGGCATACACCGCTAGGGTTGGTTCACCATTGGACAGCGCGAAGCCCGGCACTGCCTCGCCCGCCTGCAAGCGCTCCTTGATCTTGATCTTGTCCGGCTCCCGCGCGATGCGGCAGAGTTCGTCAGGCAATCCGCTGGCATCGTCGCCGCGAAGCTGTTGCGCCCCGGCCTTGACCGAGACCGTTCCCGCCGCCAGTTCCAGCTTTTTGACTTCGGCGTGTTGCAGGAGCTTCAACAGCATGGCGCGGAGGAATTCGCCGCGCATCTTGAAGCGCTCTTGGCGGGCTTTCAGTTCGTCCATCCTGATCTTGGTGCCGCTGTAGAGCGCCCGCGCGTCGCCGATGCCGTCTAGGATCACGGCGGCCAATTCCTTGAGGCTGGTCGCGCCTTCCAGCATATCGACGCGCAGCACTTCGTCGTCCTCCCGCAGTTCGGGGAATTGCAGATAGAGATTGGCGATTTCCCGCTGTAACCGTTCGGCTTCTTGTCTAAGCATCTTTGTTGTCCGCTTTGTCGAGCAACCGAGAGAGAGCATCGCGCGACGCTTCCAGAAAGTCGTAAGCCGTCCTGATCTGCGCCCGCGTCAAGGTGGTGTGCAGCGCGCGGATATCGATCATCAGCCGCGTCATGCGGCGCAGTTCGTCATCCGGCAGTTCGCTATGGATCAACTCAGGCATCGGGCTGTTTCTCCGCATAGTCGGCCTGTGCCTTCTGCACCTTGGCGAGCGCCATCGTCAGGCATCGCTCAACGTGGCCCAGATCGTCTAGGGTGTAGGTCTCGAATTGCGGTCGCCAGATCAATTGCGAGACATGCCGCGCGCACATTTCGGCCCCGGCTTCGATGTAGTGCAGATGCCGCCCTACCTTTTCGTCCCATTCGGAAAGTGAGAGCGCCATCAGTGCGCCGCCTCTAGCAGCAACGGCCGGTTTTTGAGATTGGTTAGCTCGCGCTCCATCACCTTTTCGGCGATGCGCGCCCGCAAGATGTCAATGTCGTCGCGCACCACATCATTCTTGCGGGCCAGCGCGGCAATCCGCATGAAGCCGCTCCGGATCGTGGTGTGATTGCGGTCGCCGAGCCGTTCGGCAATGTTGGGCAGGCTCAACCGGGTCAGCTTGCGGGCGAGGTAATAGACAATCATCCGGGGATGCGCGAAATGATGAACGCGCCGCTCGCCGTGGATATTGGCTGGCGTGATAAGGTAGAAGTCGGCAACCGCCTCAATGATCTCGCGCAAGGTCGGGTGGTTTTCCGACATGAAGCTGGTCAGCCGGTCCAGCACTTCGCCCTGCTGGTCAATCAGCCGGTCATGCCGTTCGATGACCTTTTGGAGTTGGTGGATTTTTGCCCATAATTGGCCCACACATGGGTCATCATTCAGGGACATGATGAGTCTCCCCTTGTTTTGTTGCTTGTAAGTTTCGCGTAAGTTTCGCGGCCTAAGCCGCGCGCTTTTCGAAGCCCCGCATTTTCCAGAGGTACGGCGGTGCCGTGTAACCAAGCCGCTCCAATTCGCGGATCATGATGGCGTAGGTATTTGGAGGAAACGCCTCAAAATATCCGTGCCAGTTCCAGACTGCCTTAGTGTTCTTGGCAAGCGTCAACTCCGCGACTTTTTGCGGGCCGCCAAGCACTTCCACGATTTTGGCCGGGTCAGTGAGCTTTTTCATGCGACAAAATGTACCTCCAATGAAATTGGAGGTCAACAGGCTTTGGATAAGAATTTATCCAACTCCAAGAAGCTTGAAGTTTCCAATTATTTTGGTGTAGGTCATGTTGACCTATTGATTTTCACCCCGAGCCATGCAACTTTTACTAGATGAAAAACCAAACCACCAACGACGGCGATGACGCCATTAGCGAGCGTGAGAGCGAAGCAATCCGGCGTCGCCTGATTGTCATCCGCACCCATGCGGACGGCGACAATCAGGCGGCGTTTTGCCGACGCCTTGGCATTTCCCATACCCGATGGAACAACATAGAGCGCGGCTTTCCGCTGACGCTCAAGATGGCCTTCCTTTTGATAAAGGCCGTCGATGGGTTAACCATCGGCTACATCACGCACGGCTATTTTGACCGGGTGCCCACGCAACTCAAAAATCAACTTGTCGCGCTAGAAGATCAACTGTTTCCATCGTCCAAGGGCAAGCGCTCCACGAAATAATAATTCTCGGCAAGCCATTGCATTTCTTTAAGCACCGCCAGCATGTCGCTTTTGTTTGTCATCGCCAGACAGTGTATGTCAGCAAGTGCAGCAAATGCACAAAGGGCCGCCAATCGAATTTCCGCGCCGTCCATTTCGTCACTCCCCGGTACTTTATTACGCGCCCGTTTCGGGACTAAAACATTATCCAGATAAAAACGCGAGTGCCAATCGAAAAATTCCCAATTTCATTGGAGCACTACAATTTCATTGGACCCCCAAAAAATTTGTATGTAGGCTTGTGGTCTCGGAACAGCGGAGACCCCCCACATGCACGCCACCGTCCCCCAAAACGAACTGATATCGAAGCCCGCGCCACACAAACCGCCGACCTACGGCGCGCCGCAACGCGATGCCATCGGCAGTATTGTTGACGGGCTGGTTGATGATCTGTGCCAACGCATAACTACCCTGCGGGAAACGCTGGGTCGGATCGAACAACAGGCGCTGCAAAGCGCGGCCAACGCCAAGGGAACGCTGAGTGACCATGTTGCGGTGTGCGGCAGGCTTTCCGATGAAATCGGCCGCGTGCAGGCCGTTGTCGCCGAGCTAGACCAGCAGATGGAACAGGCATGAACCCCGACCGGATGCTGTATCTCGTTGTCTGCGCGCATGAGCGCGGCGATTATGTCGCCGAGCGCGACGTGTCCGATTTGGACCGCAGCACCACCGTTCAGGATATCCGCGCCGGTCAATTCGGCGAGATTCTTCATGTCATCGAATTTTGCATCGCCGAAAGAATAGTCGCCGATGTGACCGAGGACGTGCTGCGCGAGGCTGGCCGCGAGCCATGACAAAGCGCTCCGCAATGAAAGCGGCGACCGCCGCCGACGTTGAGCGCGTCCTAGAGGATGCCGCCCGTGTCCGCGATGAACTGACCTTTTTGCTGATCCAGATCGGCGCGGGCCAGTGCGAACCCCTGCCCGGCGCGACGGGCTACGCCATGCGCTGCATCAATTTCAGCCGGGTCTATGGCGAGGCCACATCGCACTTTCTATGCCGCGCCGAGCTACAGGACCGTACCAAATAAATTGGACTTCTTGTGAAAAATGGAGTAAGGGCAATGAACGAATTGCCGGAAGCATTCACCGCCGCCTTTGCTGGCCGGGTCTACATTTCTCTTCCCGAATTGGCCGCATTGCTCGAAATGGACAAGCGCACCTTGCTTGCCCAGCTTGAACGGGTCGAGGCGCTGCCGTGGCGGCAAAAGGGGATCAGCCAGAAAAAGCCGCGCCGGGTTTTTTCGTTCTCCGATGTGGAACTGATCTGGCGCGACATGGCGCGACAAGGGGAACAGCAATGGCAAAGGCCAAACTATCCGGCAAATACGTCAAGCGCAGGAGCGAGCAATCCGAGTGGCGCTACCGTTTCGAGGTTGCCGGTCAAAAATATGAAGATGCCACCGGCATTTTCGATCAAAGAAAGGCGGAAGCTTTTGCGGCCCAAAAGCGACGCGACGTAAAGGCGCTGTTGGCGAACGAGGCCAAGGTCAACCGGGGACCGATGAGCTTTGGCCGGGCTTGCGAAGTGTTCATTGCCGAAAAGGTGCCGACCTTCCTGAGTGAAGAAGAGAGCGACGTCCGCACCCAGATCGCTTTCATGCAGAAGCACATCAAGCCGGGCCTGTTGCTGCACGAAATCCCGGCCACCGCCATCACCGCGATGGCGGTGGCGCGGCGAGCGACCTTTAAGCGGGCGCGCGGCGGCGTCATGGTGCGGATCAAAGGCTCGACTGCCGACTATACCGTTGATCTGTTGCATCGGATTTTGAATTACGCCCATGACAACCACGGGGCCACCGTGGCGCATTTCAAATGGGCCACCTTCCGCAGCAAGAAGGAGCGCAAGGAGAAGGGGGCCAAGACGCGCCGGGCGATCCGGCCCGAAGTCGAACAGATGATCTTGGCGACGATCAGCCCGGAATATCTCCAAGTCACCCGCTTTGCGCTATTGACCGGCTTGCGCGCCACCGAAAACCTGTTGCGCTGGGACCAGATCAATTGGAGCGAAAAGATCGCCGAGAACGTCAAGGGCAAGGGCCATCGGGCGCTTGGCCGCAACGTGATGCTGGGCCGGGCGGCGATGGCGATCCTGCAAGCCGAGCATAGCCGCAATGACCGCGATCCGGTCCATGTGTTCAGCTACGCGGCGCACAAGACACGGCTGATCGGCAACACCGGCCGGATGACGATCCGGGGCCAGCGCTACGCCATCACCTATTCAGGTTGGAATTCGGCATGGGACCGCATGAAGACCGCGCTAGAGCTACAAGGCAAGGTCCGCATCCACGATCTGCGCCACACCTTTGGGACGCGCAACGCCAAAAAGGTCCACATCGGAAACCTCCAAGAAATGATGGGCCACGCCAAGGCGGATACCACGCTGGGCTATATCAGCCCCGACGATGATGCGATCCGCGCCGCCCTTGACTCCGCGCCGATGCCGATGCCTTTGGGGAGCGACGAAAAAGTTGTCCCCATAGTTGTCCCCGCCACCGCGAGAGGACACTAAGCGGTTCAAATCATTAGGGAAATGGAGATATGACCAACTACAAGGAACGAATTCGCCCCGGTTTTTGTCCCTGCCCCTGAAAATGCAGAAAACCCCTTTAAACAAAGGGGTTTTTTCATTTCTGCCCAAAAGAACAAAGGACGTATAAAGGCATCCGGGGACAACTTTTTACATCTAAAAGCAGCAAAAGTTGTCCCCGAATCTGTCCCCGAATTGCCGGTTTGTTCCGCTCGCCTGTTTAGCTTCGCAGCCACCGTCACGCGGGCCGCTTATGCTGCCTTGCGCACATAGCGCGGCACGCCCACGGCGCAACCGACAGGGCCTTGTTAGTTGCCGCCCGCGCTGATCGTTGCCGAATGTTTTGACGCGCCATCGCTGCTGCATTCAACAGCACTTGCCCAAAAACAATGCGCGGGCGCGGCGAGTTCCCTGATATTGTAAGCAAGCTTATATTATCAGATGCAATATTCAGCATACACCGGATTTTCGATTTTATTCCCCGAGCGCGCATTAGACAAAATATCTAAGCGCACAACCCGGTGTTGATATTTTTTTTTGGAAACATCATTTCGCCGTGAATCATAGCGATTTGGATGCGCCAACAAACAATTTGGACAAACTTTCTCCATCTTATTTTTTTGGAGACAGGACGGGTTGTGTGTGTGTAGGCTCACTCCGTTTGTGCGACGGCGCACAAGCCAATCGGCCTTCCCAAAGGAGGGGAATTAAAAGTGGCGACGAAGAAGAAACCAAACCCGCGATCAGTGGTCGCGTTCGACAAGCAAGTTGGGCACCGCGTCCGTAGCTACCGCAACGCGGCGGCCCTTTCGCAAGCGGAACTCGGCGAAAAGCTTGGCGTGAGCTTTCAGCAAATCCAGAAATACGAAAAAGGCGTCAATCGGATGTCGTTCAACAAGGCCGTGGCCGTGTCGGACGTATTGCATTGCACCGTCGCCGACTTGGCGGGGCAAGACGGAGCCGTCAAACTATCGAGCCCGCTTGACGGAATTGATTTCAAGATGATGGAGGAATTCAACCAGTTTGAGCCAACGCTAAAACCGGCCGTCCTCACCATTCTCAGGCAAATCAATGATGGGTTCAAAAAGCGCAAATAGAAGGGGAAGTGACTATGCCGAAAGAACTACCTATAGAGCGTTTCCGAATATGGATTGATGATGTTGATCCTGCCGATGTTGGCCCTACCGTGGCCGCCCTGACCAAACTAGGACGCGGCAAAGTCGGTTTTGAATTGATCGAGGACGTGCGAAGCTTCGCGAAAAAAGCCAGCCACGAAGTCAACGCGGCTGAGTTTCTAGCGCCGTGGATTGCCGAGCATCCGACCTTTCGGGCCACTGAGGTCGTCAAGCATTTCGAGGCGAACGGTCGTAGTGGGGGCAGCGCCTATAGCGCACTCACCGCCCTTGCCGAAAATAAAGTCTTGAAGAAACTTGGCCCCGGCAACTACGCCCGCGCCGACATCAAGCACCTTGCCGGGCCGAGCGCCCCCAAGAAAATTGCCAACGCGCAAAAATACGCGGTCCCCAACGCGACCTTCGCCCTGCGCGCCGCGCGCCGCAGTCATGGCCGCTGCAACATCACCAGCCTCAAGCGTCTATTCGAGAAAGACGGCCGCAATCCCGCTTCGGTCAGCCCGACGCTCAACGATCTAATCGAAAAGAAATTGCTCAAGCGCGTGAATGACGGCGAGTATGTGATGCTTCAAGCAAAGCCACCATCCAACAGATCACCAAAACCCAACGAACAACCGAAACCCAACGGGAGCGCCCAGATAGTGGAGACAGCGCAACATGGCTAAGAACGGAACAATGTGGCTGACGCGCTCCTATAATTTTATCGATAAAGACCCTGAAATCGATACCTTCCGGACCATCTACCAAAAAGAACACATCAAGGAGAGCGACCTAGCGGCACTCGCCGGATTGTCGGCAAGTACGGTAGTGAATATGTTCGGGGGGAAAACCCGCAAACCGCAGCACGCCACGTTCGCAAAAATGGCCGGGGCGATGGGCTACGAATACGGGCTACAGCGCGACAAAGCGCCCAACTACGACAAGGAAATTCCGAAGGCGCGCGAGGAATTCAAGGCCCACAAAGAGGCCCTGCAAAAGAAGCGAGAGCGCGAAGCCAAAAAGAAATAAGGGAGACCAAGGATGGGCGAGTTGAACGCGGCGATCAGAGACATTCCAATTCCGGCGCGCCTTGCACGGCGGCCAGTGTCGGAGCGCGGTTTTCCGGTGCCGTGGTTCGCCTCGCTCATCAATGGCAAGTGGGATTTGGTCAATCTCGATCCGCGCAAAATCCGCGATGCCTACCAGCAGAAAAAATGCTTTCTGTGCGGCGAACCATTGGGCACGTTTCGCTGCTTTGTGATCGGCCCGATGTGTTCGATCAACCGCGTTTCAGCCGAGCCGCCCGCGCACCGAGATTGCGCCGAATATGCCGTGCGCGCCTGCCCGTTCCTCGCCCGGCCCAACGCCAAGCGCAACGACAAGGCGCACACTGGCGCGCTAGAGGACAACCCCGGCCTTCCAATCGAACACAATCCCGGCGCGACGCTGATCTGGATTACCAAGCGTTACTGGCCGATCAATGCCGGGGGCGGGACGCTGTTTCAGATCGGCGATCCGGTTGAAGTCTATTGGTACGCCGAAGGCCGCCCGGCGACGCGCGCCGAGATCATCGCAGCTATCGACAAGGGCCTGCCGTTCTTGCGCAAGGCCGCCACCGATGAAGGCCCCGAGGCCGTCCGCGAGCTAGAGGGCTACATCAAACGCGCCATGCCGTTGGTGCCCGCATGAACAGCGCCGCCGATATCGCCGCCGCGCAACAGAGGGCACGCAAGCGCGGCAATCTCAGTATTTGGACGGTCTACAGCCACCCGAAGGATTTCCCGCATTCCTACGTCGCGCGCCGGTTTGAGGTTGGCAGCGGCAAGCCCGAGCCGCTTGCGACCGCCGATATCGTGCAGGGCGAATTATCAACGATCCGCGCCAGCTTTGCCTGTTGCGGGCTTGTCTGCCTCGCCCGCAACGAGGGCGATGATCCGGTAATCGTGGAGAGTTGGATATGAAATATGTGATTCGTCAGATCAGGCCGCAGGGCAAGTCGGCACTTGCCGATCAGGCTACCCTCCCCGCGCTGGTCGCTGCCCAGATCGAAAACAAGGTAGAGCTTGGCCCCTATCTGGAATGGTCCGATCCGAACGCCAAGGATGGACTCGGCGACGATGGATGGACCGACGATCCGGCCAAGGCCAAGCGCTTCCCGAGCTTCACGGCGGCAATGGAATGCTGGAAAGCGCAAAGCACCGTGCGCCCGCTCCGCGACGATGGCCGCCCCAACCGGCCGCTAACGGCCTATAGCGTCGCTTTGATTGATCTGCCGTGAAGGTCAAGATTTTCACCGTCGCCCACGTCCCCGAACATTTACAGCAAAAATGGTTGCAGCATTTGCGCGACTTCGACACCGACAATCCCGACTGCCATTTTCAGGTCGCGGTTGAAGGTCCAGAGGTCGATTTTGCCGACGCCATCAAACTACTCCGGGTCGAGCCGGGCCTGACTTTCAGCAAAATCTACCAGCGCGCGAAGTGGAGCAAGCCATGAGCCGAACCGAGGTCGCCGCGACCCTGTTCTACATCTTCACAATTCTTTTCTGCCTGACGATGGCCGCCAACGTCGTCGCGCTTGTGCGGCACTGGCGGATGATGACGGCGCTGAATATCGCGTTGAACAATCTGATTGAGACGCAAAATCAGTACAACGCGATCATGGGACCGCCGCCCACAAGCCCCGATCACCCCGAAATATTGCACTAAAAAAAGCCCGCGCCCGGCTTTGAGGCCGGACGCGGGCTAATAAACGGGCCGGGAGAACCGGGCCGCCGTTCGTTTATGAAGAAGGCGGCGTAGCAGGCGGCGTGACAGGCGGCGCGGGCGTGTTGGCCGTCACCGCATCGGTCAGTTTTTGGGTGTTGGCATCAAGCTGCGTAATCACAGCAGTTATCGCAGCCGGGTCGCCAGCCGCCAGAGCATCCTTCAACTGTTGCGAGATGCCTTGAAGCAACGCGATCACGCTATCCTCTACCGTCGAGTTGCGCGCAACGGCGGCGTTCAGATCGTCCATAACGGTCATGATGGCTTCCTGTTTTTCGAGAACGAGGCCCAATTTTTTCGCTAGAGCATCAAGCCGGTTCAAGACCTCATCGTCCGGCAAGATGTGGATTTCGATACGCATCACGGTTCCTCTCAATCGGCTCCGATCAGATGCCGCGTACAGGTCGAGATCAGATAGATCGCCGTGACCGTGATGCACGCCAGCCAAGGCCCGTTGCCGTATCGCGGGCGCGACAAAATCCCGATCAGCCAGAGCAAGCCAACCGCAGACAGCGCCGTCCCAGCCAGCAGCGCATGAACTTGCGTGTCGTTCATCGGGCCGCCCTTTAGGCCGTCGCCGAAATGACGCCACGTCCAAACCGCAACCCGCGTCACCAAGACGCCTACCTTGTCGAGATAGAGCGCCAGCGCCAGCGCCAGCACGGTTGAGTTTGGCGCGTTGACCAACGCCTGATGCAGCGGTTGCTTTTGCTGCCGGATTTTTGAAATGATGTAGATCGTCAGAACGATAAGCAGCGGAAACGACAGGATCAAGACAACGCCGTTAATCGTCTCCAAAATGAAATTCAACTCAGGACTTCCTGCCTTGAGCATTTCCCGCCCTCATCTGCCGCTGATTGAAAACATCGGTCATGAACGCAACGAGTGGATCGTCTGCATCGAGGTACGGCCTGATGGTTTCGGAAAGCTTCTGCACGTCGGACGATAATTCGTCGGCAGCGTCGCTGACCTTTTGCGACTGCTCGTATTTGTGCGGGGCACCCGTAAGCACTTCAAAAAGCCTAGCGAGGGTGCCCATTACGCGTCGCCCCCATTGGTCCGGAAGATCGTCGCCAATTGAGCAACCAGCGATTTAAGTTCGATCATTGCAACGATGGATTTTTCGGAAACCTGTTTCAGTTCCCGCTGCGAGTCCTGCCGTTCATTGCGCTCTAGCCAGAACAGGACAGCGAAGATCGGGGCCAGCAATCCGCCCCCTGCCCTCACATATTCCATGAATTCCGCGAGGGTCATTTTTCAAAGACTTCACGCCGATGGCTTGCAAAATTCCCGATAGGCCTTTTCGTTGGCGAGCAAGCGGCGCTTGACGCCGGATGTCGCCGTGATCGTGCCGTCGCCCTTGCTGACGACTACCTGATTATAGACCTGACAGAAACTATCGATCTGTTGCGGCGTGCAGCTACTTGGGTTCGAGGCCAATAAGCTCGCGGTCAACATCGTTATCACTAAGCGCATTCACTTGCTCCATGATTGCCTTCCCGCGTGTGGTCTTTGCAAGGATCGCCGCTGACACCGCTGCAATCTCCGCGTCGCGCCCCGACTGTTCCGCCGCTGAGAAATCGACGTAATCCATCACGCTTTCGATGACCTTGAGAACAGCGAGGATCAGCGACGCCCAAGTGAACACGGGGCTATTTCGTCACGTTGTTCGGCGTTGCGCTCACCAACGACTGCGGCGCGTCCGGTTGAAGCTTGATCGATTGGACGAGGTTGGTCTGATTGGCCGCCGCTGTAATCAGGCTGGTTCCGCGCGTGGCGATTGCGCCCCACACCGCAGCGCCAGCGCCGACGACGGCACCGATAACGGTTGTCCAAGTGGTCGCGTCGAGGCCAAACACGCCCTTGCCAGAAAGTAGGCCCGCGAAGAAGGCGACAAGCGGTGCGAGTGTGGTTGTGATCTGCGTCGGGTTCATTGCTCAGTTCTCCTGTGTGAAAATGGTCTTGCCATTGACCGCGATTGTCAGCGCAGCATGATCGGGGATGGTCAGCGCAATCGAGACCGGCACAGCCGCCGCTGCGGGTGCGGGTTTGGGTGCGGCGACGTTCGGGCTGATCCACTGCAACAGCGCATCGTCGGGGCCGTTGAAGCGGTCAAGATCGACCTTGCTGCCGGTGATGCCGTCCACCGAGCCGCTTTCGGAATACTGCCAGAGCGTCCAATGCGGATAGGTGCCGGTCGGCCATGTCGGCGTGCCCGTGGTGTACTGCGCCAGCCAGAGGTCTGTGTGATCGGCCAGCAAGGCATCGTGCGTGCTGCCAAGCTGCTCTTTGAGAAGGTTTCCGCTGTAGATCGTCACCTGTAGGCCGCGCGGATCGTCCAGCAACGCCTGCACCGCCTCCTTGAGATCGGCGAGTGTGCAGCCGTCCTGTTCGTAATCGATCACCATGCGCTCGCCCGGCACCGGATCGATGGTCGCCAGATAGTGCGCGATCTGCGCCTTGGCGTTGCCCGGCTTTAACCAGTGATAGGTGCAGCACTTGAGGCCCGCCGTGGTGGCGTTAACGAAATTCTTGGCGCGGTTGGGATCGACGTAGCCGGTCCCCTCCGTCGCCTTGTGGATCATGGCGATGACGCCCGCCGCCTTCACCTTTCCGAAATCGGGCGAGCCTTGCCAGTGCGAGATGTCGATGCACTTTGGAAGGTCGCTCATTTAGTCGCCGTTATCCAGCGCTGTGATGCTGGCTTGATTGGCCGTGAGGAACGTTTGCAGCGCGTTGTCGAGATTTTCCAAGGCAAAGGCCCACGCCGCACCCTGCGCCCCGGCCGTTGCACCGGGGATGACGCCGAAATTGCTTCCAGTCTCAAGGGCTGCGGCGACCGGCGCGGTTGCTCCGTTCTGCGCGGCTGCTTCCGCCAGACGGACACGATGGATGTCGCGAATTGCGGAAATCAGGTTGGCTATCGCGGCGTTTGTGATGCTGCCGAACGGGGTCGAACCATTAACAATGATCGCGCTCATGTTTGAATTCCTGCTGCTTGGAGAAGAAGATCAACGGACGCTTGGGTGTCACCCCGAGCCTTTAGAAGCGCGGCTTTTCGACGTAACCCGGCAGCATAGCTTGCGGCTACTGCGGCTGCGGCTGGTGCCGTCGAAAAAGGCGGGACGGGATCAGGAGCGGTTTTCACCGTGATGCCGATAGCGGTTAAGACCGCGAGCGGCGCGGTCTCTAGCCAGCCAGCCGGATATTTCTGATTTCCGATTTGGAATTGATCGGTCGCGATGACCGTGGTGCCGTCAGGCAGCGTATAGACGATCATGGTCGATCCTCATGGTGAGACTGCGATGATGACGATGCCGGAGCCGCCTGCGCCGCCGAGGCGCGGCACGCCACCGCTGGCTGCGCCGCTCGTTCCGCCGCCACCACCGCCAGTGTTCGGCGTTCCTGATACACCATTGCCCGTCACATTGGCGGTGCCCGCCCCGCCACCGCCTGCACCGCCTGCGCCGGGTATGCCAACCCCCGGAGAGTTTCCGCCGCCGCCACCGCCGCCGTAAGTTGCCGACGAGCCGGATATGGCTGTCGTTAGGCCGTTGCCGCCTGCGCCGCCGTTGTTTACGGCATTGTTTCCGCCTACCGCTGTTGCGCCACCGCCACCTCCGCCGCCACCCGTGGCGACGCATGATCCGCCGTTACTACCTTGTCCGGCTGTCCCCGCTCCCGGAGATGATGTGGTATTGGCAGCACATCCACCGCCTGATCCACCGGGGCTTCCGCTTATGGCAGAAGTCGCCGCACCGCCGCCGCCACCGATTGCGGTGGAGCCATTGAAGGTAGAATTGCTGCCGTTTAACCCGGCTAATGGAGTGCTTGCACCACCT
>Ga0193743_1000476_pt1 | contig 31684 bp, 33 predicted proteins | sample L2c2metaG_FD_143038 | JGI IMG/M metagenome (GOLD analysis project Ga0193743, IMG submission 143038) | Soil microbial communities from a riparian zone of the East river system, Colorado, United States - L2c2 | ecosystem: Environmental > Terrestrial > Soil > Riparian zone | place: USA: East River...
GGCTGTAAAGCCTGAATTGGTCGAAGTCATAACAGAAATCTGTTCTAGGTATATATCTATAATAAAACTTTCTATTTGAAGTTGAGACAAATCTGTTCTAGCTGCGAAACTATTCTAACAATCAGCAAACCCTGATTTTTGCTTACAGAGATAGGGACCCATGCTATAACTTACTATAACTTGCTATAACTCACTATGTCAAAAATCAGAGTTTGCTGATGGAGTGTGACAACCTACATATATCCTCCTTGAAAACAGGCCAAAACCTGATTTCAAGACAGTGATTTAGAGGTTATGGAATGGCCAGCATGATCTCCAGACCTCAACCCTATTGAGCACCTTTGGAGTCACCTCAAAAGGAAGCTTGGAGAATATGAAAATCCACCAGTGGGAATGACAGAACTTTGGGAGAGGGTGGAGAAGGAGTGGAATGATATCCCATCTTCTGTGGGTCAGAATTTGATAGAAAGTATGCCTAGAAGAGTTGCAGCTGTTTTAGCAGCCAAGGGAGGCTATACTAAATACTAAATACTATAATCTTTAGTCTTAATATCAAAAGGGACAGAACTATTGCAGTGCTATCATTTAAATAATTAATTAATAACTTAGGTATAGAAGAAAATTACATAATATTGTTAATATTTCCTTGTAGATAATATGCATGACTATCATCATATAAAACTTCAGAACTCCAAGGTCATTACCTCTTGAGTTATTGATGGATTAGTGACAAATGCAAAAACATTGCAACAGTTTTGTCCCTCACTGTATCTGCCTGACCTATTTTTAATTACAGACTATTGTTTAATCTTTTCATAAACCTCCTCACATCACTTCCTTCTTCTTCAAATTTGTTTCATCTGTAAAAATAACAAAAATTAAATTAAAATTGAATTTGTAGTTGTACCTGTTCATGAAATGAATGGTTTGGAGGCTTAGCTGGCAGTTTGGCCACTAAGCTGTCCACCCACTACCACATGCACCGCACCTCAATCCCAATCATCATTGGTCCACCCATGGGAAATTTTTTTCTCTCAGTACTGGGATTTGGCAGATAGGGGTATGGGTTTTTGACTGATTTTGATGAAAATACCACTGCAAGTCATTTTTTGACGGCTGCTAGGTATTATTTTGAAATAACACCTTGAAAACAGCTGAATTTAAATAACTTGGTGAATCTCACAGAATCAAGTTGGATATTCAACCTCCGACTTGAAGCCATGGTCGAACTTCCACAATGGTGCAATGACACACACTTTACATCAGACTTCATCTGTGCTCTCAAGGACATAGCCATCAAAGCCAAAGAGAAATATGCAAGAATACGAATGTTTGAATCAAGAGCTTCTTTGAGACATCTCCTCTGGCCTTCCTGCTTGTGTTTTCCCTGGGACCTGCCTGATCTCTCTTGACTATTTGCAAGCCAGAGGCATGTAAGATTCTAGACACGAAAAGCTCAGTGTTTGTATGGCAAACAACTATAAATTTGGTATAATTACCTAGACACAAAAAGCTAGGTAATGTATGAGTAAACATAGTAAAGAAATAAGTAAGCTGTCTCACCTCAGTGTTTGTACGGCAAATGACTGAGGTGTTAGATAAACGAGTCTCCGTTTTATACTTGTTGGATGTGTTAAGTTATGCCGAAGCGCGCAGTAACAATATTGGAGGCTCGAGGATAAGATAATTATTATTATATGTTTACATGTGACTATCGTATAAGTAACGTTTATACTGTGACCGTTCGACTTACTTCCTAACAATACTACAAGTTCCATATACTACTGTGAGTAGATTAGACAAAGAAAATGAAGAATATATACATTAAAGGGATATAAGAATACAACGAGAACAAGAACATACTAAAAACAAAGGAACAAAGGTTTTACCTCTCAGGTATATGATATCTCATGTTGGGTTTGCCTTTGATATTCTAACAAGGCATTGGTTGGAATTGACAGACCTTGCCTCTAACTTACGTGTGTTCCAGAGTTTCAATGCTTTACATTCTGTTTCTGTGTTTTGTCACATCTCACATTTTGCAACCTTTCCACCCTCCTTTCTCTGCCAATTTTTTGCCCAGCATAATGTAGTTAATAATTGGTTTATGTTCCAAAAAGAAAAAGGAGAGAAAAGGTGTAATATTGCAATAGTAAGTCATGGGTTAAGCTTTTTTTTGTGGACTATGCGACGATTTTACACCCTTTTCTTGAGAGTTAAAAATGAAATAAATACATATTCATATGCGAGCAAGCCATTTTCACATATCTGCCCAAAATCAGAGCTATTGAAGATGTTGTGGTTGAGTTATGAAGTAAAAGGTGCTCGATTGTCAAACACCCAGACTATGTCAAACACCCGACACGTGATAGTATGGGCAGCTACACAGTTCTTGACACTGACAGCTCTTGACAGTACCCTTTTTTGACCCTGAAACCCCTGAGTTTACTGATGCATCAACGGCCTTTACTAACCGCAGTGCTCTCCGACTTTCCTGGATACCGACTAAGTTGGCATGTTCGGCCGCCTGTGGCGTCGCACAGTCCCTTATTAACAAGGTTATCCGCCAATAAAAGAGAATAAAAACATTTCGCTGTGATACCATTGATCATGACCGCCCGACCGTCCGACGAGTGTGTTCGTACCACAGGATCAACATTTTGTAACTTAGAGCAGATCATCATTAAAATATGACATATGGTTCGATCTTTGACATTTATTTATCTCGGCAGCCAAGCTACAGGTGACGAATACATTCTGCAGGCTCCAGCGCGCAACGCCGCTCGGCGGCCGGAAAGAGATCTCGGATGTGTCTCCAGGAATTACAGCGTGAGTCAAAAGATTTCTACCATTATCGGTCACGAAACTGTGTAAATGCTTAAATGTTGACTCACTCGAGTCTACAATTCTCGGATGTTGACTCACTCAAGTCTCACTTCTCGGCGACCGATCTTATCTGGTGAGATGTAAAAATGCGCCGATGGCTTACACACATGGGCTTACAAACTTGGGCCTTACACTCTATATAATATCTCTAACCGTGCCCATGACTGCGAGGCACTACTCTTTCCCTTTTCTCACCTTTCACGTCCCAGCCAACAATGGCTGTTGACTCAAGGCCGAGCACGGCAGACGAGAAAGCTACCATCCTTAGTGAAGACAAGCCCAAAGGCTTCTTCGCAAGACGAAAGTCGGCAAAGGTCCCTGAAGCCAATGACGACGAGAAAGACGGTAACATTACAACAGAAGTCAAACCTGTTGTACCGGAAGTTCCTCCTGTTTCATTCACGCAGTTATTTCGGTCTGTTAATTTCTTGATGCATTTTAGATTCAATCCTCACTCACCTTTTCACCAGGTATTCCACAAAATTCGAGCTTTTTATAAATGCTATCGGACTAGTTGCTGCTGCTGCTGCTGGGGCAGCTCAGGTGTGTGCATATTTTCTTGCCCCAACGGGAGCTGTTTAATGTGCTTTCTTTAGCCACTCATGGCTCTGCTTTTCGGAAACCTAACGCAACAATTCGTCAAATTTTCCACTATTCTAGAAAGTGCCCAAAGAGGCACATCTGACCAAATCCCAGCTGCCGCAGCTGAATTTCGCCGTTCTGCCGGACAAAGCGCATCCCAACTGGTGTATATTGGTGGGTCACATATGTAACAAAATAAGGATGCTTTTAACGTCGACACTCTTGCAGGTATCGCAATGTTCGTCTGTACATACACGTACATGAACATTTGGGTTTACACGGGAGAAGTCAATGCCAAACGCATTCGAGAACGTTATCTTCAAGCAGTTTTACGGCAGGATATTGCTTACTTCGATAATGTTGGCGCAGGAGAGGTGGCAACTCGGATCCAAACGGACACTCGTGAGTCGCTAAAGTATTTATTTACGGCCCGAGCAGTACATATTAACTATGTTGTAGATCTTGTCCAGCAAGGTATCTCAGAAAAATTTGCCCTCGTCGTCAATTTCTTGGCTGCGTTTGCCACTGGTTTTATCCTGGCTTACGTTCGTTCTTGGCGTTTGGCACTGGCGTTGACATCTATGCTCCCCTGTATTGGTATCACGGGTGCCTTTATGAACAAATTTATTTCTTCATATATGCAGTACGTAAAGCTAGCTCCATGGATCACACAACGTTTGTCCTTATATTAGTTTAGGCTCTCTTTGAAGCATACCGCGGAAGGAGGCAGCCTTGCAGAAGAAGTTATCTCAACTATTCGCACTGCTCAAGCCTTTGGTACACAGTCAATATTGGGAGGACTGTATAACAAACATATTGACCAGTCTCTCAATGTCGATCTCAAGGCCGCAGTCTGGCATGGTGGAAGCCTTGCCGTTTTCTTCTTCATCGTATATTCTGGATATGCACTTGGTCAGCCATTTTACCTTTTGTTCTGGGATTTTATTGGACTGACCTCCTTCTAGCCTTCAGCTTTGGTACAACTTTACTCAACGCTAATCACAGTCAGTTTTTTTTTTCCTCTCTACTGTATTGCAATATGTGATGTCGCTGTGTTCAGTCACAGGTGGAGAGGTCGTCAACGTCTTTTTGGCGATCTTGATCGGATCTTTCTCGCTAGCCTTGCTTGCCCCTGAGATGCAAGGTACGCCATCGATAATGATCTATGTATAGAAGGTTAAAGCTAAACTATCTTGAAGCTGTCACGCATGCTCGAGGAGCAGCGGCCAAACTCTATGCCACCATTGACCGAATACCTGAAATCGACTCTGCTAGTCCTGAAGGCTTGAAACCGGAGAAGGTTGAAGGCGAAATTGTTTTAGAAGATGTCAAGTTCAGCTATCCTTCACGACCTATTGTTCAAGTTGTCAAAGGCTTGAGCATCAGTTTCCGCGCTGGTAAGACTGCTGCATTAGTGGGTGCATCTGGTTCTGGAAAGTCCACCATTGTCTCTTTGGTTGAACGTTTCTACGATCCGACATCGGGTGCTGTTAAGGTTGACGGTGTGAATGTCAAGGACCTAAACTTGAAATGGCTACGTTCCCAAATAGGTCTTGTCTCCCAAGAACCTAGTCTTTTTGCTACCACCATCAGAGCAAACATTGCGCACGGTCTCATCGGCACAATTCACGCAAACGCATCGGAGGAAATCAAGGAAGCGCTCATCAAGGAAGCCAGCATCAAAGCGAACGCGGATGGATTCATCACAAAGTTACCCCTTGGTTACGATACCCTGGTTGGTGAACGCGGTTTCCTGCTTTCCGGTGGACAGAAGCAGCGTATCGCAATTGCCCGTGCCATCGTCTCTGATCCAAGGATTCTGCTGTTGGACGAGGCTACTAGTGCTTTAGATACTCAATCGGAGGGAATCGTGCAGGATGCTTTGGACAAGGCCTCTGCAGGTGAGACACGTAAATCTTTTCATAGTCCGTAATTCACTGAATTTTATCATTAGGACGTACCACTATTACCATCGCCCATCGTCTCTCTACTATTAAGGATGCTGACGTCATATACGTCATGGGTGATGGGCTTGTTCTTGAGTCAGGTACACATAATGACCTTATCCAGGCCGGTGGTGCCTATGCTCGCCTCGTGCAGGCCCAGAAACTCCGAGAAGGGCATGAAAATAGCGCTCTGGTGGAATCCGACAACGTTTCTGAACATGACATGGAGAAAGCAGCTCGCGAAGAGATTCCCCTTGGTCGTAAAAATACGGGTCATTCGCTAGCCAGTGAAATTCTAGAGCAGAAGCGAAAAGCTATGGAAGCTTCAGGCCAGGATAAAGAAGAAGACCTCGGATTATTCTATCTGTTCAAGCGAATGGCTCCTCTTATTCGTGATCAGTGGAAAAATTACTTCCTTGGTGCCATATTTGCATGCCGCACGTCTTTTATCTTTCGTGTAATTATTTTTCTCACATAACGTTCTAGTCACTGGAATGGTATACCCTGCGTTTGGGGTAGTTTTCGCCAACGGTATCACCGGCTTCTCTTTCACAGATAACCATGCCCGCCGCGTCGCTGGAGATAGAAACGCACTTTGGTGCGTATAACATGCACAGAAAATCCATGAATCCCAATTGTGACCTTTATCTCCTTAGGTTCTTCATTATCGCCATCCTCTCGACAATTTCCATTGGTTCACAAAACTATTTGTTCGCATATGCTGCTTCAGTGCTTACCGCAAGGCTGCGTACTCTAAGTTTCAAGGCCATCCTTCGACAGGATAGTAAGTAGTGCGAGTTTAAGAAATCATGATTAGAGCTAATGCTTCGTGTCTATATAGTTGAATTCTTCGACAAAGAAAGCAACAGTGTAAGTGATCATCACATCTTGATGCCTATACGCATTTTATTGTATTACAGACTGGTTCACTGACTGCTCAATTGAGCGACAACCCACAAAAAGTGAATGGTTTGGCGGGTATCACGCTGGGAGCCATTGTCCAAAGTATTTCTTGTGTTATCGCAGGTTCTGTCCTTGGTCTTGCTTTCATTTGGAAACTTGCACTTGTCGGTATCGGTACGTCAATCACAGTGTTTAAGGTTCCCAGTTTGCACCAACTCATAATTATCGATCAGCATGTACTCCGCTCGTCGTCTCAACGGGTTACATTCGGCTGGTAAGTTTCGACACTAATCACGGGCTACCTTGCACTCACACGACTGTACATTGAAGCGCGTCGTCGTTCTGAAAGATCAATCCAACAAAAAGGCCCATGCACAATCCGCACAGTTGGCCTGTGAAGCAGCTGGTTCAATTCGTACCGTCGCTTCCTTGACCAGAGAAGCGGACTGCCTTGCTTTGTACAGCAAAAGCTTGGAGGAACCTCTTACCCGCTCGAACAAAACCGCTATTTGGACGAATCTTTTGTACTCTTTCTCTCAGGCTCAAGTGTTTTGGGTTATCTCCCTTGTTTTCTGGTATGGTGCCACACTCGTATCACGTCTGGAGGCTACCACTTTCCAATTCTTCATCGCTCTCATGGTATGACCATTACTCTTATTTTTTTGATAACTTTGTTCATCGTTTTCTTCCCACAGAGTACAACCTTTGGTGCTATTCAAGCCGGAAATGTGTTTTCCTTCGTTCCGGACATGTCGTCAGCCAAAGGTGCCGGTTCGGAGATCATTAGACTCCTCGATTCCATCCCCGAGATTGATGCGGAGTCGAAGGAGGGCAGAGTTGTTGACTCCAAGGTCATCAAAGGTCATCTCCGATTCGATAACATTCACTTCCGATACCCTACGAGGCCCGGCATTCGTGTCCTCCGTGATCTCTCATTCGAAGTTGAACCTGGCACTTACATTGCACTCGTCGGAGCCAGTGGGTCAGGTAAGAGTACGATGTGAGTTTTACCCCTTCACGCCCCATTTCTGGTTACTGACCCTTTAAACGATAGTATTCAATTGATCGAGAGGTTCTATGATCCTCTTGCGGGAGAAATCTATGTAAGCGATTCTCGATTGGCGGGCTGAGTCTGCATTACTCATTTAAGACTTCCAGCTTGACGGCGAAAAAATCACGGATCTAAGCATACAGGAGTATCGTAAACATCTGGCCCTTGTGTCTCAGGAGCCTACGTTGTATGCCGGAACCGTTCGATTCAACATCTTGCTCGGGGCTATCAAACCCCGCGATGAGGTGACTCAAGAAGAGATCGAGAACGCTTGTAGAGATGCGAACATTTTGGATTTCATTCAAGGATTGCCACAGTACGTAACTTAATTTGCCTTGAGGAATGTTTGAAGACTTATACCATCATCAGGGGCTTTGACACCGAGGTCGGTGGAAAGGGCTCACAGTTATCTGGTGGACAAAAACGTAAGCGGTTGCATTTCCTCTGATTAATTAACTTGACGATAATCCATCTTTTCAAAGAACGCATTGCCATCGCTCGTGCGTTACTACGGAATCCGAAGGTGCTACTATTGGACGAGGTAAGTTTGGAATCTTAAGGCATGTGATTCAATTGTGCACTAATTAGCCGTCTGTTATTCCAGGCCACATCTGCACTTGATTCCAACTCTGAGAAGGTCGTCCAGGCGGCCCTAGACCAAGCAGCGAAAGGCAGGACGACGATCGCTATTGCACATCGGTTATCAACCATCCAGAACGCTGATCGAATGTATGTTACTTTCGTGTTGCTAAGGTGTTTTGAAAGCGTCATTTATTAATTCCTTGTACACAGCTACTTTATCAAAGAGGGCCGTGTCAGAGAGTCCGGATCGCACGATCAACTGCTAGAGAAACGAGGCGATTATTATGAGTATGTGCAACTGCAAGGATTGAGCAAATACACATAGATTATAGACCAAGTTTTGCTATCCTACTCCACTTTTTCCATACCATACTTTTTTACGGATTTCTGCTGGGCCCTAGCTATCACATTTTCATTACTTAGTACTTTATAATTTGAATACTTATGTAGACCAGACATGCGATGAGCACGAGGACCAAGGTTTATAAGGACGTTTGTACTCTACTAGAATGGTTTATTAAGAAAGGCAAGCAAGCTCCTGAGAGTAGTGTTTGAAAGTCCGGCCCGGTCCGCTCTTCACAAATCTCGAAACCCTAAAAGACCGGACCGAACCGCCAAAGACCGGTCTACACTCGGTTTTTCTGCGGTTCATAACCAGTCTAGAATATACTACACTTCAAGCTCAAAGTCATCAAACCCGGAAACAGCGCCGTCGTCGTTCGTCGTCTTTGTCCTACACTGTCCCTACATTGTCCGATTGTCGTTCGCATTTGCCATATATCGTCATCGTACATTGTACATTGCCGTTGTTTTTGTCGTCGTCGTATATCGTCGTCGTGGTGCGGCGTCACTGATGAAATGCATGAGATTTTTCAGGATTTCTCCCTCAAATTTACTAATGTTCTGGCAGAGCAACTACAATTTAATTTAAAAGACGAAAAGAAGGTCAAAGAAACATAGTCCGTGAGAAATATTCTCCTTTTTCTATTCTGTCCCTTCTTTTTCCGTTTATGGAGGGTAAAACCCAAATAATCGGACACATTTCATCGTAACCATCTACATCACCAGCCACTTGTAAGAATGAATATCAGAAGATGATGGCCTTTGATGCAATGGTAATGATATCATGAGCTTCACGTCGCAGGGTAGTCGGAGGGTAGTTGGTAGTAGACTTCACTTGAATAATCATGTAATATCCGGATGATGAGGGTATTCTAAAATTTTACATCATAGCTCATCGTGCATCGAAGACAGTGGCTGGAAGGCTTCTATAAGTTCTAGAGAGAGAGGGAGGGGGGGGGTATTCATCATGTCAGCTCTTCGAACTCAACCCAGATCAGAAGGAGACAGTATCCGACACTGGGCAGGACAGGTGTAGACAGGTGTTTAGAACAAAGGGACTTACTTCGACGCGTTTCTGATGAGATCTCTAATGGTAAGATAACGTTATATTCGACGAACAAGTCGCCTTTAGTTGACCTACTGCCAAAATGTGGCATCCCCTCTCCCTTAATGACCTGAACGAAGCCTAGAGATGATGTTGAGATTTCATCCTAATTAAAGGAGCAACCGCATTTTACCTGGCTGTGTGACGACCCCTGTTCTGGCTAGTAGGAAATTTCTTCCATCTAGAAGAGTGATGTTTTTTTCGAAACCTAGTAAAGCCTTACCACCGCCATTCCGGTTAGATTTTATGAAGGGAACAGAACAAGACCTGAAAACGAACCTGGTCAACCCCAATTGTCTCCTTCCAGTAAAGACTGGTTTCCTTTCTTCTCCATCCACCCGCATCCTTCTTGCTCCTCACTCTCACAACGACATCGCCAGCCTCCCAATCTGGGCTTTCGTCTGCCTCGCCCTCGAAAACAACCTCATGTCCTTCCGACATACCAGGTGTGACTTCCAACGTATAATCTGCAGTGTGATCCACAACTTTATGACCTTGGCAATGGGGGCATGCTTTCTTGATGACAGTCCCTCGTCCGCCGCATTCGTTACATGATACTTGACTTTGTGCAAACATGCCGGGAAATATCTAGCCGGGAAAATAAGCTTTGAAAAACTGATTACTTGGACAACCTTGAAACGCACCTGCTGTTTGATGATCTTGACACCAGCGCCATTACATGATGTACATGTGTGAATATCGCCGTCTGAGGCTGCTCCAGATCCTCTACAGTGGTCACATAAGATGCGTTTCTTGAGCATGAACTTGATACCAGAGGAGATTGAAGTTTGCACGAAGTGATTAGAAAGTAGAACATGAACGCACATCGATGCTTGAGCCTTTATACCTAGGAGGGCAAACGGGTTCAATTAATATTTTCACTATGTATGGCACATGAGAGGACGCACATATCCGCTAGTGATACCTCGAATTCGGTCAAAGATGACGGCCCTCTTCTAACTTGCTGTTCTTGACGATCTGATGATAAACAAAGTGTCAGCAAGGTACAATCTCGAACGAATATCATGCTGAACGTACGTCCGCCGAAGAAACTTTGGAAAATATCAAATGGGTTGCCTGTGTTTTGACCACCTTCGTGGGCTTTTAGACCTTCCTGTTAGAGAGGTAGATGTAGTTGGTGAGTAGGATGTCGTAGTCTGAAAACTAGCGAACACACTTCGCCATGTCGATCATAAACCCCGCGTTTCTAAGTAACAAATTTATATGATTATATACAAAGCAAAAACAAAACTCACTGTTGGGTCCGAAAGCACCTCGTATGCTACCAGAAAATCATAGTCATTTGCACACGCAAAATTGACGGACTCTCTTGGGCTCACCACGCGCAATTTCAACGAATTTCCCTTCTGCATCTGGATTTTTATTCTTGTCTGGATGAAACTTTTTGCTGAGTCTCTTGTACGCAGCTCTAATATCTCTCTCTGAAGCTGACTTGTGAACTTGTATGACGAGCCATTAGTAACCAATCTCGTTCCCCAAGTGCAAAATGGAGACGTGACACGCACTGTCCAAGATTTTATAAAGATCGGCGGCAGCAACGAAAGTGGCCAGAAAAAGGGCCAGAAGCACAAACAAATGTGGACAGAACATGTTTTTCAAAAACCAATGGAAAAGAACGAGTGCCAAGTTGTATGCGATATGTACGTGTCGGCCAGTCGATCACGTGGATCCGTCATTTAGATCTGTTTATCTAACTTGCCACGAAACGGTAGAAAATTGGATTAGGACCTCTAACAACATACAAATTTAATTTTTTTTTGAAATATTGTGCAAGCTGTGGTTGTGAGAAGGACCCCTTTGTTTTTGTCAGTTTCGACCCAGAAGAGATTGGGAAATTTACCGACCACGTTACATAAGCAACCCAGCGTCTGTTTATTGCTCCCGTGACACGCCAATTGAACTCAAACGGCTCCCATGGCACCTGCTAAACCAGCCAAAGACATCCGAGTGAAGGTTCCTCGACACAATGCTCAACGGATAAATACCAAACTCAGCACTGAGGTCAAGAATCATGCCCGGACTCAAAGGGTTCTAGTGGATACAGCACAACCGAGTTCGAAATTGACTCAAGCTATTGTAAGTTCCGAATCATTGTTTCAGAAAAAGAGGTCTGATAAACGGATGCATAAATTATCTTTGGACAAAGTAGGAAAGCGCATCGGATTGGAATTCGTTACTGATGACTGCTCGTGCTGAACGTGGGCCGCAATGGGATATTGGTACACAACAGTCAGCAACCATGTTCTCTACTCCTTTTCTTACTTACCAACCCTCCGAAAATATAGATTCCTGGTAGATAAATATTCGGAGCTATATTATGACCCTACATTTCTACTAGAAGCTGTCAAGAAAGAGACGGAAGACGAGCAGCCCCAAGAACCTCCTCAACAGCACCATCACCATCAACCTCCATTCCAACTACAACATAATATGTCCATGTCTCCTCGCCACCATCATCCACATATGGGGATGAATATGAATATGAGCATGCGAGGACCACCACAAGGACCGATATCGTATCCCGGGAGTAGCTCAGTAGGTTCACCCTTTAATTCGGCTGCGTCGGGTCAATTCATGGGTGAATCGACTAACTCACCTATTCGGATGGGGGGTGGTATGGGCGGCATGGGCGGCATGGGAGGAGGTATGCGAGGTGGGATGGGAGGTGGCGGAATGGGAAGCATGGGTAACCTGGGTGGGGGGATGGGAGGCGGTATGGTTCAAGGGATGGGTGGAGGGATGGGAGGAGGAATGACCGGGATGCCTGGTGGAATGGGCGGAAATATGGGCATATCAAGCGGTATGGGTGGAAACATGGGTAGCGGGATGGGTAATATGGGTGGAGGAATGGGCGGAATGGGTAATATGAGTATAGGAAACATGGCAAACATGGGTGTTGACCCTATGGGAGGTGGAGGTATGCAAGGAATGCCTATGAATATGTCCCCAAGAGGCATGAGAGGAATGCCAGATGATGCTTATACCATTCACACATAAATAGAATTTGATTTGCAAGCAACGGAACGTTCCGAAAGCGTCACTGCAAAGGCCGTGGGAATTTTAACAAACTTTCCTCAATCCGAGTCACGACGATTGCATCTTTTTACAACGGTACACGTCTCCTTCTCACTTGTAATCATCGTCATTTACCCAAGCTTAGGCATGATCACTCGACACGAGGAGCATGAAGAGGACCAAGATTCTCTTTTTGGATCTCCCCCTCCATCTCCTCGACTCAGGGCATCGTCTCCAGCCTTGTCTCTACCATTTGCAAATATATGTGATGATGAACGTAGATTGAGCATATCTATTGATACACAAAACGTGGGGACCATTGCACTTCCTGGTTCCCATCCTTATTTTGAACTTCCTGTAAATCCATTAGCCTTGTCGTTGAACCACACTGCGGTTCATCGGCCTCCGGCCCAATCTCATGGGCAACCAGTGCCGACTAGTCCTTGGAAGCAAACCCACCCAAGTCCTGCCTCAAATAAAGCTTCAATAGCTAAGGGAAGTAAAAGGAGTAGGCAACCATCACAATCCCCCTCCTGCAATATTTCTCCCCCGCAATCTCGCGATCCAGAGTTTTCTCTCCCTGATCCCTCTGCGCCGCCTCCAGCCCACTTCCTGCGGAATCAACAAAATCTTTTGGGAAAAGCAGGTTTGGTGGCAGGTGTTAAACCCGCAACTATCACTCACATCCGTGGGACGACACCTTCCAATCCCATCACTATCGACGACGAAGATATTCCTACACCGAGTCGGATAGTATCTGGCCAAAAAGACATTTTTCCGGTCCTCGAGGGCATCTTGGCTCTTATCGGAAAAGGGTCTACTCGATATATCCCTACCCCACCTCGCCAAACGCAAGACGAACCTGTTAAGCATCCTTCCGTCAAGAGACGAAAACTCAATTGTGTTCCAGCGGGTGCTGCCGATTGGGACGTGCCTTATCCTTTTAAAGAGGGTGAAGGCCCAGATGAATATTACAAAACATGGCAACGCGAACGTGGGAAACATCTCGCCGCGCAACTGGTCAAACTCATCAAAGGTGCCTCCACGCAGAATCAAGGTGCTGTCATGTGGGTCCAACCAACTGATATAGCTCCACCTCCCTTTCCATCATCATCAACAACAATCAACGAACAAGAGGAATACCCAAAACCTGCACCAGTACCAGATCCGCTTTCACCCCCTCGTCCAACAAATACTATTTCTCAGCCACGACAAGAAGAAATACTTCGACGTGCTCGCGAAAAGAGATGGCAGGTTCAAAAGGAGTTGGACCGGGTCAAGGCTCAGTTATGGGAGACGACGATTGAACAGGCAGCGTTGGTACATTTATTGAAGCGTAGTGAGAAGGATGAAAGTTCGGTGGTTGGGATCAATATATAGGTTAACGCTAAATTCTAATACATATGAGTACGGTCATGTGATCAGTTACGCGACGCGCGATCGACAATGACCAAATTTGGTTCAAACTTCAACAACACCTCGGTTGTCCTCAGGCAAGCAAAGTGATGGCACCGCGCACCAACGACGCCGCATCCAACAACACTAACCGCGACCGCGAACGTCAAAAATACAAATCCAAACTTGCCAACGCCCTCAATGAGGAAGACGACCCCCTAGCCGCATACCACCAATTCGTTCAATGGACAATCAAGAATTACGGTGAAGCCGATCCCAATTCCGGACTTGTAGATCTATTAAAGGAGGCTACGACGCAATTCAAGGATGATTCGCTTTACAAGACAGATCTGAGATATTTAAAGATGTGGGCGTTGTATGCTAGGCAGGCGAAGCACCGTTCGGAAGCGATTGCTATTTATGCTGATTTGGTTAAGAGTGATATTGGGACCTCGTATTCGGCGTTGTACGAGGATTATGCAGGGTTGTTGGAAGCGGATGGAAGGTGCGGTTTTTGTTGGTTTGTACTGTCAATTCTTGTTAATTATTATGGTTCAGGTGGCAGGAAGCAGAAGCAGTTTATCGGAAGGGTATCAAACGATCTGCAAGGCCTTTGGAAAGACTCAAAACAAGACATCGCGAATTTCAATCCCGCGTACCATCGTCATCCGTTGCCTCTCCTTCTTCATCATCTCCATTATCTTCAGACTCATCCAAGACCGTTATACAACGAAATCTACCTAGGGCACGTGCGGGACCATCATCAGGTTCCTCGAGTTCGACATCGCCACCACCACCAAGTAGTACCACTACTTTCACCTCTACCGCAGCCTCACGCTATGCGCTCATGCTCGCCCCTCCGGCCCCTGGGAAACGGCCTGAGAAGTTGCGATTCAACCTCTCTCTCCTATTCAGCGAGGGTGTTGAATACAGCATACAAGAGGCTCGTGCGCGCTCAAAAGGTCTTCTTGGAAAGAAATGGGGCCCTCCACCTGAATCCGAATCCTCACGTTTCTCTTCCACCTCATCATCATCATCAGTAGCTCTTGTTCAGTTCAACGATGATGGGAAGCGATCATCGCGTTTTAAACCTATAGGTCGAAAAAGCTTGATGGGAGGTGCCGAGCCGACAGTGACGATCAACACTAAAGAAGCTTTAGACGACGTGTTTGGGATGTATAATTCTCCAGAGAAGACTAACAAATTGATAATACCGGGCAGTAAACATGCTCCTCTCAAAAATGTAGATCCTGTGACCCCTGTTGTTCCTCCAAGAATCAACTTTTTGAAGGGAAATGAGAACGTGCAGAACACTAAAACGCCTACCTCTGGTGCGTTTTTTTTTGTACATTTTGAGATTGCAATTTTGTTGTAATTTGACTTCTTGTTTTTTGTTTAGCTTTCCGACCATTTGTCGATGAGAATGCTCAATCTAATCCTAACCGTTGCACGCCTGCTGCGAAGGTTAGTATATGCTTATTTATTTATTTTTGGGACAAACGATTTTAATCTTTGTGTCCTGTAGTTTGCACCTTTTATCGATTCCGAACAACACAGGACTCCATTCACTACCCCAAGGACTGTACTCTCTGTCAAAGAAACCGCTCCTCCTTCTAATCTACGGCTCGGCAAAAATGCGCCCCGAAATGGTGATCTATCAGAAGAAAAATACTCTGACCCTGTCTTCTCGAAAGTATTCACGCCTGCAAGTAAATCTGTGCCACTTGCTCCTCTACGAGATGTTTTTACGGACGACCACGGAAAACCCCTGCCGAAAGCCAAGGCTCCTCTAACACATGAACGCGCCAGATCTCATCACGGAGTTCTGTCTTCTCAACCGGACGAAGGTGCCAAGCCAACAGCATTTACTCCGTTCAAGGATGAGAACGCGAGGACACCGTTCAAAGTGTTCAGTCGACCTCCGGAACAAAATGATCGGGTGGAGAATGTGTTCACGCCAAAAACACCAAGCACAGCGTTTAAACCTTACGCGGATCCTAAACCTCCTGCGTTCACACCATTCAAGGATGCCACTCCTGCGTTCAAACCTTTTGTGGACAATGGTGCGGACCCTCAGTCTATTCCAGCAACAACAAACCGTGCACCTGAAGTGCCTGTACCCTCATTCGCGAATACCGTTGTCGAGATCGAAGATAGTGACGAGACCAGTGAGGAGCAGGAACAAGAAACAGAACAAGAATTCTATCAGGACCAGGATCGGTATTACGAAGAGGATTCGCAGGTCGAACAATACGAAGTACCACTAGCCCCCAAGCATTTACCAGAAGAATACGAAGAAGGAGAGTCATACCAGGAGATACCCCTAGGCGGTCGTTTCGGCCAGTTCAATGTGATGACCCCAATCACGGAACGGACGTTCGAGTTCACAAGCAGCACGACGCGAGGAACACCCAGCGACAGACATGCCCATTCTGGTAAAGGTACACCAGGACCATTGGCAGAATATCAAGCTGCAAAGGCTGCTGAGAAATTGGCAGCTGAATTGCGTGAGGAAGGGAGTGAAGAGTATGATGAAGATGAAGATGAGGACGACGGAAGTCAGGGGCCACTGGAGCCTCTGAGTCTATCTGCAGCACATCTCCCACCTCAAACAGATCCCGAAATTGTTATCATCGAGGAAAGGACAGGTTCACTCAGTCTCGTCGACACCCTGACATTGACCTCTAAATTCCGGCCAAGCAATCCTTGCAACCCATTTGATCCAGCCATTTTATCAAGTTTGATATCTCGTATCCATGCCGATCCTCATTTTTATGATCTTAGAGGCCAACAGTCGAATAAACTGAATGAGCTCCAGCGATTCGCGAAGAAGAGCAGAAAAACGAGTTCTGGGAGTAATAATACAGGTATATTGGATTGCAGCGCTTTCACTTTGGTACTTCGAGGACACAAGTTCAATGTAACTGAGAAACTTGGGGAAGGCGGGTTTGGGTCAGTGTTCAAGGCTCGGGATGCAGGTGTGAAGATGGGAGATGATGATGATGATGATGATGATGATGATTTTGACGATGGAGATGAAGATGAAGAGTTGTCATCGATGGTCGCTCTTAAAGTGGTTAAACCCCGGAATATCTGGGAGTATCATGTCCTTCGACGGCTACATTCCTCACTACCACCATCACTGCGTCGATCCGTCGTTCTACCACACGCATTATATGCATTTGACGATGAAAGCTATCTTGTCCTCGATCTATGTCCCCAAGGAATGTTACTTAACATCGTCAATAACGCCGTCTCAGCTGGAGTATCACAAGCCGGCGCCTGTCTCGACGAACTCCTCGTCATGTTCTTCTCAATCGAACTCTTGCGGTTGGTCGAAGCTATGCACAATGCAGGGTTCATCCATGGTGATTTAAAAATCGACAATTGCCTTCTCCGCCTAGAAGACGTTCCAGGAGGAGCCGCAGCCTGGTCTAGCAGATATCAACCCACTGGCGAAGGAGGTTGGAGTTGCAAAGGCCTTAAAGTTATTGACTTTGGGAGGACGATCGATACGAAACTATTCCCACCTGCTCAACAATTCATAGCTGACTGGGCTACAGACGACCGAGATTGTTTCGAAGTTCGGGAGAATCGACCTTGGACATATCAAACGGATTATTTCGGTCTGGCAGGGATAATCTATTGCATGCTATTCGGGAAATATATCCAAGCCAACTCGGTGGCCGTTCATATGCATGAAGGCGTTCAAAGACACAAGGTCGCAACGCCTCTCAAACGGTATTGGCAAACAGACATATGGAATCGGTTGTTCGACGCCTTACTTAACCCATGCTTGATTAGACCTACCGGCGAACTACCTGTCTGTGACTCACTGGGAGAACTGCGGAAGGAAATGGAGCAGTGGTTGCAGGCGAATTGTGACCGGACGAGCAATACTTTAAAAGGGCTTTTGAAGAAAGTTGAGATGTCGTGTTATTAGGTCACTATCGACCATGCTCTTCGGTTTTTTTTCTTTTCTTTCTTGTGTCTTACTATATCCTCAGTGTTCCAATCCAGTATTTTGCTTACGATCAATAGGTGATCCAGGCCGAACACAGTTGGATTCCAGCAAGTATGATTAGACTTAGGGATCACAAGTATAAAAATAAATCATTCACTTATGTACTATGCGGTTTTAATTTTATATATGGTCGTTGGAACATGTCCATCATCCTCTCATCTGGCCATTTTCTGACAAGCACTGATCTTATCACCAACCTGTCTATATTCGACTGTGGACATTTAGTAAATAGGTGGACGCGCAAACCTATCCTTTCCAGTCTTCGAAATGTATAATAGATCTCATATCTGCACTCAAGTAATATTCTAGAATCCACAACAACAACATGACAGCTAACTACACGAAAGCGAGAGGGTGGACTCGAAAAACAGTGGGTACAAGAGAGAAGATATTAAATGAGAGAGAGATGAAGATGAACCCGAACCATCCACGTCCCTGTCCCCAACACAACGCAACGCAGCAACCGACGACTCCAGTAAACACAACCAACCCGACCAACAAAATGCTCAAACAACGCACCACGTCACCTGAAACTAAATCACGAATGACCTCCCATCGGTACGGGTGGAACAGGTCCACCTTCATACCCATGCGGTGGAATATTCGGTGGTGGAGGCATCATCATAGGATAGGCGTGTTGAACTGTAGGTATCGTGAACATTTTAGCACTGTACTGATCAAATTGTACCATACGTTGAGGGCTCTGATGGTAGTATGGGTGAGCATTGGCCTGGATAGGAGTGGGAGGCATCGAGGGCCGAGGTCCTGCACCATTTGGTGGCGGTGGGTATGCACCGGGAGGAGGGGGCATGTAACCTTGAGGTGCTATATATGGTCCAATATTAGTACACCTTGATTGCCTTTCTTGATAATAGACTTACGAGGCATCTGACCCATCCCAGGAGAATACATAGCTGCAATTGTTTTCGCAAATATAAAACTCCATCATATGATCATCAGAGAAAGCCAATGCGTACCATTCGGAGGAGGCATGCCTGGCGGATAAGGCATCGGCTGCATGTATGGACCAGGCATATACGCGCCTGGAGGACCAGGGGGTGGCATGCCTGGCATCATGTGCTATAAATATGAAGATAAACAGCATGAGTACTCGAGGATTGACAAAAATAAACAAAGAATTTGTAACAAACTTGTGCGGGGTAACCGTAAGGAGGATAGGCATAAACATAACCACGTGCGGCTGCAGCCTGGGCTGCTGAATCTTCCTCATAAGAGGGCGGCGGCATGGGAGGAGGGACAGGAGGAGCCATATGAGTTGGGTGTTGAGCAGGCTGATGTTGAGGAGTAGGGAACAACTGAATGTATCGCTTGCCGGTGTATGGCCATAAGGCCGCTGTTGCAGGGACAGATATATATATAGATAGAAAAACATGAGGGAAAAAGGAGGAGAACGTACCAACTTGTGCTGCGTCAACGACCTTGTTGTGTTTGAAAGGATTGAAATCATCCTTGATATGTACAGGTGGACTTTTCTTGATCGGACGAGTCCCAAAGAATGGGTTGGGCGTGCTTGGAGCCTGTACATATCAAAATTAACACAGGACAGGTCAAACTCAAACTTTGCTCACTGAATCCGACTTGTTGTTGGGCTTAGGCGATGACGTTGATGCTGGAGTGGGAGCGTGCGTCTTAGGTGAAGGAGTCACCTGCAATTCAAAAGGGTTAGAGCACGCTCACAACCGTCAGCCTTAAAGCAACAAGGATTACAGGATTGAAGGCATTTGCCTTTGGGTTAGGCCTAAACGATGAGGCATTGACGTTCAATCGATTAGCAACTGTATTCGGAGAAGCCGGAGCGACAGCCGGGCTAGCCGAGTTTCTGTTGTTGGACGTATTTTGATTCGTGTTGGCCGCAGCACCATTGGTAGCTATAGGGGTGCTAGAGGTCGTCGTGATGGCATTGGCATTCTGCTTGCCCTTATCTTTCCCTTTAAACGGAGGAATCGTCTGGATGACCATGCTAATTTTCTTTGACGCTGTACCCTCCGCCGGCTTGGCGGAAGTTGCGGCTGCGGCTGCTGCAGAGGCTGCAGCCACACTAGCCATCTTTTGTGCATTGGCAGCAGTTATCGATGCCTGGGTATTGTTGGAGGCGATCTTTGACCCAAGTGCTTGTGTAATGGGTTTACGAGTCGGCTCAGCGTTCTTAGCGCCGGCAACTGCTACACCTCGTGAAGCGGTGGCGGGGGTGGATGCACCGATGGCACGGGCCTGAGACGATGCAGCATCCTTGCTCGCTTTCTCTTTGATCGCTCGCTGCTTCTCCTCATCTTTTGCTAGGATGGGTACGAGATCCTCCGGAATGGGTTTGTTTAGCTACCGATCTCCTAAGCTTTCATACTGACAAGTGATCAAGGAGCTGGAGACATACCTTGAAATCCTTGCTAAACTTGACCAGTTCTGCCATGCGTTTGTCCATCTCGTTTTTGACAAGTGCTTGTCGTTTTTGCGTTAGGCGTTGTTTCTCGTTGGTAACAAAAGCAATGAAGGCAGGTAACGGATCTGCAGGGGGCTATTTGAAGAGTTGATAAGCGCTTGTTTAACCTAAGCGAAAAGAAAGATTTACCTTATTGGGATTAGGCCCAGACCCAGAAGCCGGGGGTGCAGGAGAAGCTGCCTTTGAAGATGGGGGTGATTGAGCCTGGGCCGCTACCGATGCACCATCTGGCCCATTCACAGATACCTTGGGAACATCTCCCTTGGCTACATTGTCCGCCACAGGGGGTCCAGCACCGGTTTTACGAGCACCAGGAGGAACATATGCATTCTGACCTCGAACGACAGCCCCATATCTGTATATATCGAATGAGAAAGGGCTATTATCACAAGGTGTGTGAAATGCACACACTTGTCCTCCTCATTGACGCCACTGTCATCAACATTGATCCCTCGTTCTTCTGCAATGTGGGGGTTGTTGGTGGCAGCCTGTGATCGGAGAGGAGGAAGAAAGGTTAAAAAACCGAGGCAGCCGAAATCCAACACGACTCACTCCGATAATTTCATTGGCGATGCGTTGAGCTTTACGTTCGCGTTCTTTGAAATCGGGGGCACTTCGATCCAGTTTGGTGGTATAAACGTCCTCGTCGAAGCTAGCTTTGACACCAAATAATGTTTCGTTCGCAGTGAACTGATCCCATGATGTGTTGCCGTTTGCACCAAGTCCAAAAGTATCGTCATCTCCAACGAGGCCATCCGCAGGTGTGATGGTGTCCCCACTTGCCACCCATGCTTGCAAGTCGCGTTCTCTCCCAGCACCTTTCTTGTGGCTTATATCGGCATCTGTACGGAAAGCTAAAGAAGATTTTGATTGGTGATAATGGCAGGGTTCAGCGGAAGTGGGACATACAATCGCCGTTTGTAGGTTTAGCATCTGCAGGGCCAGAAGTGTAGGATTCAATGTTGGTCGATGTGATGAATAGTTGATCCTTGAGTGGAGCACCGAGATTTGTGACATCCTTCACATCTTTGAGAGTGACTCCTGTGGCGTCGCCTTCGCTGGTTGTTGAGTCGACTACACCCTCATAGCGTTGAGAATTTTTGGTCTGGAGAGTGATGGTTGTACCCTAGATAAAAAATCAAGTTAGCGATAAACTGATGCGTTGAGAATATGAACGTACCGTCAACCCAGAGAGCGATTGTATTACGCGGTCACGAGGGTTATCTGAGCGAGCACCGTTAATCTGAGCCAGTGGTGGAAAGCTACCCTGTAAAGGTGGTGCCTGTGTGGCAGGTTGACGTGGAGATGCGGTGGAAGGCGAGTAAGTAGGAGAACCTCGGGCACCCGTCCAAGCGGAAGCACGACTATACGAGTTGTGATTGAGGAGGCGGGGATCAGAAGATTGGGAAGGGCTTTGCTCACCGAGCTGCGGTAGGTTCAGGGGGGCCTTTCCTTGCACCCTTAGTTTGTCTGCCTGTCGTGGCCATTGTGAATTAATCCAGAAAAAAAAGGGATGAAAAGCTAGAAGACAGTTGAAAAGAGTCCAGACACCAGAATGTGGGCGACAGGGTCGCGATTGGTGATAATTTGAGAGTGAATATAATTCGTCGTTGAAAGAATATACCAATTATAAGACAGAATTGGCGGAAAGAGTCACCGTGGACGTCGACGAGGGATACTGTACAAAGACAGCGACAACAGCTTCAACAGCACTGACCAGGAATACACCCCAGGTCAGGGACCCCAGTCACCCTAATCCAATTTCCTTTTCTCTTTGCTCTCATGTTCTACATACATACATCATAGGTTCTTTTGCTGATAAGACATGCATCGTACAATCATTGGGCTCAAGAACAGCCACGCTGATTCAATACATCTGCAAGTCGAGCAGCTTTGGCGGAGTTCAGACCGGTCAGTTGGGGTCCTACCTAACGAAGGCTACAAAGCGACCATAACAGATGCCGTTTTTACAACGACAGCAAGGATTGCACAGGACCTTGTTCTTCTATACGAACTGAGACAATATTTATCCTTTTCGAAGAACTATAGCTATGATTTATTTGTGGTCATCGGCTCAGACATGCGGAACCAATTTCTTTTGCAGGCATAGCCGTTCTCGAGGACTCCCACATTACCAAAAATGGTCAAAACTTCACTTTTTGATCAGGTGCTTGTATTATAAGGCAGTGTGTATAAGTAGACCAGTCTCCTCGGAAATTTTACGCCACGATGCTGATACCATGAAGAATCCTATGACAGCGTGTGCGACTTTTTTGGATCCATCGTGATCACGCACTGCAAAAATACTTTTTACGAGCAGTCAGTGAGCCACGACCTGGATGTTGTCTGCTGCGCTTCATTTTTGCTAGTAAAAAGATTGTAATTAGTGCATTGCCGTGATACAAGGACATATTTATTTGGACCTTCCGGCGATAAAGAAACGTAGACAGCTTGAAAGAAGGCTAGGGTGTATATAGTATATATGTTCCAGATGTTGTCCTTTTTTGGCATCACAGTTTTCAAGAATAACTAATTTGGACATTCCCAATTTCCCATGCGCAAGTCGCGGGATTTTGGTTCAGTGAACTTAGCCCTCAAAGCCCTAGGTAAAAGTCATTGTCGCCCCAAGCCGAGTCGCAATGCTCGCCTATCTTCCAAAAGAAAAAAAAAAAACAAGGATCTCGGGATTCTCAGAAGGCACTGGCAAGTATCTATAAGCACGTATCGGACATCAAGTTGAACCTCCGCGAATCCTACCTCTCTAACACTTTTCAAACAAAACAAAAACTTTTCAAACAAAACAAAAAAAGGGCTACGTACGCCAATCTAACAAATGTCTAACCTCATTAACGGCGCGCAATACCACTAAATGGCCTTCAAAAGAACACCCATAGATGGAACCTTTTCTGTGCAGCTATGTATTCGACATCATGATATTCTGGTACGCAGCTTTTGAAGCTACGCGACCTCGAAAATCCCATTCTCTTCTCAAACCACTTGGCTTTGGAACGAGCGTCGCAACGTTTAGACAAGAGACATCCTGCGCAGACATTTTGTCGATGATCAGCGATGAACTTGGACTTGCTGATATGCTAATATAGTCGACTCCTCGTCAAGATTTCGTGTCCCGCCCTAGTTAGGCTGGGCCGACCTTCTTTCCACACCGTACAATGTATACTATAACTTGAGTACGCCCTATTCCGTAGCCAAACCAAACATGTCCTACGCTTCCCAGCCATCCTCCTCGTTGGTCACCCAGTAGCTTCCACCCAGCACATTCAGAGGAGAAAGCGCTTGTCTCTGATCTTGCGCTTCCACTGAATATATCGTCATAATCCTTCTTGGTCTTGAGCAACCGAAAATTGCCTCTTTGTTTAGATATCGTCTGGCTTCTTCATTCGCTCTACCGACCCTTTAGCAAGTGTAAAATGCATTGTTCGCTGTTAAAAATTTCCCACTCGCAAAATCTGAAAAATTGCCGGACAGAAACCATATACGAATGTCCTAGAAGATGTGGACGTGAATACGTGATTCGATTGGAGGGAGAAAGTAACCCAAGAACAGATCCGACACCTGTAACAGAATATAAAAGCAAGTTTATAGGTTATAAACAGACGGAACTTCCACCAATAGCGATTTATTGTAATCATATATAAAACGTTTTGGAAATTTGCATGCTGCAAACTACTTATATTTTCCCACTATCAACCAGCAATACATTTTTCAGTCGGGCATGAGTGCTAAGGTTTGGGCCAAAAATAGAAATTTTTTAAGCGCCTACTCCATAAAACAACAAATTCGATTCAGCCTCGGCTTACGGGTAATCATCCTTGGTATCATCACCAGACCCTCCTGACGAAGTTGTCTCAACCTATCGACGTCCTCCGGCTCCATTACAAACTCTTCTCCAGTAGCATCATGAAATCCTACAATCAAACCAAGGGTACGAAGTGCCATGAGATGTGCCACCTCCGTTTCAGTATCGTACATCTCAATCACTTTGAGAGGTGTACACGGGTTGCCGTGGCAAATGCCTGAGTTTCGCTCTGGACATCGGCGTTCGCTGTCTTCAACCTAGATTGAGCCATAACAACAACCCGGCCAGGCGAGCAGGAGATGCAGTCGTATAGGCCGATAATCTCGACTCGAGGGCACAGAATATCTCCATTTCCGGTGTCCGTAGGCCGCTCAAGGATGACATCAGTGATGACAGGATACAGAGTCGACTTCAAGGTACCTTGGACTGTCTCCAGACACTCGATGAGCTGAGCTTCGTTTAAACGTATAAGATATAGACCCAAGTCCTCAAGCGGGCATGCCGAACGTCGCAGGAACGCCACGAATGGTTGGGGCCAGAAGAAAGGGGAATTGACAGTGAGGAGCAGGTCCTTTAGCTTGTGATGGCATTAAACAATGGACCTGAATCACCATCTCCAGTACCAATGCCCAATGACTAAAGTTCAGGCAATACAACGGAAGAATATATATATTGCGACGCCCTCCATCACAATGTCCCCAATAACTTTGGCCACTGAAAACATTGGCAAGGGAATGAATTGAAACGGGTTTAAGGCCGTCTTCTGTCAAGATTTCGAATGTTTTTTCGAGCAACGGTAGATGTGCGTCATCTGGAAGAAAAATGCAATCAAGCGCCACGACGGTCATTTTCAGATGTCGTATATAGGTGGAATGAGTCCGTATGGTATCCAGGTCCAGGATGCGAACACGTAAGGAGGGGGATAGAGAATATTGCCCTGATGGAGAAAGCCAGAGATTAAGAAGCCGTGATAAAGTTCCATTATTGAATCTTTGACGCTTGGTGAAGATTTCAAGGAGGCCCAAAGCATTGTCGAGACTAGCCATAAAGTGCATACGCAGAAGCGGAGCTTCGTGCTTGTCAGGTCGACGGAAGTCATTATGGGGAAGACATCGTATGAAGATCTCGGATAAAAGTTCGAAGGAGAGTCGTTGTATCGGTGAAGGCTGTTGCTTCGATGGAGCCTAGTTTCTTTCAAACACAAATGCGTACAAACAAGAGAGTACATCACAAACAACGCGTAAACAAGCTTCACCCACAACCAACGCAGCTGTCACCCATGTCAGAACAAATCCCCTCCGCCCCTGGCCCATCTACGCCTCTCAAAAAGTCCTACACATACCATTCCACGATACCAACCGCTCCTGGCCCGTATATTATGGGTGTCGATGAAGCAGGTCGAGGGCCAGTCTTAGGACCTCTTGTTTACGGTGTCGCGTACTGCCCGGCTGCATATCAGGAGAAGATGGAGGAACTAGGCTTTGCAGGTATGAGCAGGGTGTGTTGCCTACCAGAAATATCTACAGTGATCCTCATTATCGATTGGCAGATTCAAAAACCCTGACTGCTGCTACACGGTCAACGCTGCTTGACATACTTAGCTCTGATCCTCCGAATTTGGGGTGGTCCGTGAGAGTGGTGAGGTAGGTTCTCTTGATAGTTTTGTAGACGAATCATTATTTGACTCTATCAGTCCTCAGGCAATATCTAGTGGCATGTTACGACGTCCTCCCACGAACCTAAATCGTCAATCTGAAGACGCAACCATTCTACTGATTCGAGAGGTGCTAGCCAAAGGCATCGAACTATCGGAGGCATGTGTTTGAACCTTTTCTTTGGGCCGATTAATAATAAAATAAAGCTATAGGTATATGTTGATGCATTGGGCACAACGACTACATATGAAAGATACCTTTCTTCTCTATTCCCAGGAATAAGCTTTACCGTTACAACAAAAGCCGACTCAAAGTTCAAAATAGTAGGTGCAGCCAGCGTGGCAGCTAAAGTGACGAGAGACGCTTGTGTTGAAGGTTGGCATTTCGAAGAATGCGATGGCCAGACAAAGCATACATGGGATTCACAGCTTGGTTCCGGATATCCTTCAGGTGACCTTTCGTCTTAACGCCGGGAGGACAGTTTGATAGCTCGGATTTTCCTCCTATACTTAGATCCAAACACCCAAGCGTGGCTAAAAACCGCTGTAGATCCTGTCTTCGGCTTTCCAAGCATCGTACGCTTTTCTTGGACAACTGTCAAGGTGATCTTGGAGAAAAGTGCTCATCCAGTTAAATGGTCCGTTATCGCTAGTCTTTTTTTCCCCCGGCACTTATCGCATATTGCAGGACTGACGAGGGACAAGCTTCCTTGATGAAAGCCTTTGAAACTGGTAGAGGTTTGGATAAAGATCGAAGTGCAGTCACTAAAGATTTGCACATAAAAAGCGTCCATGTCTTGTAGGTATCTTGTATTAATTTATATACCGTAATGTTAAAATCTCAATGTAAGAACCACATTTAAGGAAGAAATGAATATTTCATCGCCTTTTCGATGGCGGAGTCGCTGTAGCCGCTTCGTCGGCCTTTCTCTTCGTACCAAGACCAAATGCAACCTTGGGTCGCTCACCCGGCGCCGGCGTACCTTCCTGCGAAGGCGTATCAACCATGGTTGATATACGCGAAAATCCTGGTTTTGGCACCGGCGATGCGGATCCTGAAGGACCTGGACTATTGCCATTCGACATCAAGTGCAGCTGAGGAGCAGGAACGGTCATGAAACCAGACTCGGCAGATTTCTGAGCATTCTTCCCTTCCTTCTTCTTCTTCGTCTTTTCCGTCTTACCCTTGGCAAGTGGTTGAGCATCCAAAAATTCAGATGCTTGAGGTACAGCTCTACATAAGCACAAGAGGAATCAGTAACGATGAAAAAATCGTCGTAAAAGAAGACATACCCTCTGTTACCCACCGACAAGACGAAGTGAGCCTGCCCAGTCTTTTCCTGTCTCAGCTGGAAAGCCCTATTCATGCTCAACGGCGTATCACCGCTCGCCATAGCTTCCTTCTTCTTTTCGTCAGCAATTTTCTTGAGCCTCTTCTCCGTTTTCATCTTTCCTGAACCTTTTCCGTGGAACTTGTGCGATAGTGCTTTCCAAGCTTCCTTTTGGGTCAGGGTACGACCGAATTCGTCATGGTACACAACGTTGACATCAGGTTTATAATCCTTGAAAGTATCCATGAGTTCGCGAGCCTCTGTCTGTTCTCGGAGTCTGTTCTCGTATTCCCGTTGGGTCTGATCCTTGTTACCACCCCGTGATTGTTGTTTCTCCCACTCGCGTTGGATTACTCGTCTCCGTTGCTCTGCTAGCCACAGATCTCGCTGCTTCTGCGTTCGCTCTCGGCTCAGCTGATCAGCCGTAGGCTGTGCAAGAATCCCTTGTTGTCGAAGGATATTCAAGGTAGATGCCATGCCCGAGCTAAATGTCTGCTCTGAAGATGTACCCACACCTAATGCAGCGTCGTCGGCACGTGCGGCGGCAGCAGCAGCCTCTTCAGCCTCAGTTTGTTTGAGAGCATCTTCGATAGCATCGAGCATGCTCATGTTCATGTCGTAGTCGTCTTCTTCGTCTTTCACCCGAACCTCTCCTGCTTCCAATTCGTCGATGGTGACATCTCCAGGTGCCATTGAGACATCCCTGGACTGGGACGATTGTTGTAGTGCTTCAACGACTGGATTTGATAACTTGGGTTCTTTAGTCTCAACCTTGGGCTTCACGATAGGGTTGTTGCCCACAGCCTGGACAAATTCGGATGTCTCGTCGAATGTAAGACCTGCCTCCTCATTATCACCTTCAACTTTGATGGCCGTCTGCTTTTCTTCTTCTTGGGCTCTCTGTGCAGCAACTGTTATATGTTGATTAGCATAGTTAATAGAGCAATTAATCGGCTTACTTTTCTTAGCGAGTTCTTCCGGAGATAGTTTCTTCGCTTTGTGAAGTTTGGCTTTGCGAGAGCGAGCCAGAGCAGCCTGCAGCTCGTCATCATCAACGAAGTTAGCGTCAAGATCTCGAACTAAGGATGCGACAGGTTGGTCAACATCCATTTTTTCCTCCTGGATTTCAGCATCGACAGGTGCTCGTCGAGAGGGTCTTTTCTTCTTTGTCTGGATTTGACATGAGCTTACCAACGTTGTATTAATTTAAGGTACATACTTTCGATTTTTTAAATCCGACGGTATCGCCTTCTTCACGATAGTCTGTAACCGAGATATTTTCTGGAATTGAAAGTGAGTAGGGGTATGTGAATACCTTGTTGAATGGATGCATACTGGCATAATCAATTGTCAGTAAAGACTTATTGACGGCTGCAGCTTCTTGTAGCTTGTGGTCATCTTGTTTAGCTTTAGTCGACAAAATTGAACCTCCCAGTCGGAATTCCTAAGAAACGGTTAGCGCTATCTCGCCGTATAATATGCAAACAACACACGGATTGCCGAGGACCTTCCAGCTCTTCGTCATATTTTGCCAAGATGGACCGCTTCATCAAACCCTGATTCCCTTCAACAAATTCATCGTCGTCGTATCCAGTATAATCACGTTTCTTGATTTTGAGCTCCATGTTCTTTTTGTGGCGATCCTCCTCTGCCATTTCAACATTCTGCAGCTCATCCTCTGTGGGAAAAAGAATGAGACCGAGGTGAAAAACTAGAAGGTTGGATTCAGTCATACCTTCGTTGTCAAGAATGCGGCTATCTTTCAAGGTGAGTATGCGAGCGTCGCCATCGTCCATGTCGTCAAAGTCATGGCTGACCTTGAGCCCGACGAGGTCACCTGAAGATTAACTCATTTTGGTGCGTACAAAAATGAAATATTGGGTTCGCTTACGTTCTGTATACTCATCCAAAATCTCTTTATCTCTGTTCTCCAATTCTAGCTGCCTTTTCTTGGCTAATTCTTTTTCTTTCTTCTTATTTCTTTTGATCCACCTCAAAGTGTCGTCTACGCCATCTTCTGCATCGCCCAAAGTTGCACCTTTCAGTGATGCATGGAGTTCCCGTCGATTCCGTACCCTGTCGAAATAGCAGATATGAGCATCTGTATACTCTCAAACGCCGAAGGGGACGATTGTGGGTCTGACATGCCCAGGAAAAATCATGAAGCGATGTTTATAACCATACAACGAGGGATACTTACTTTGCTATTCCCTCTTGAATTTTCCTGGTAAGCAGATAAAAGTTTCTTGTCAGTCAAAGACTTCGGTGCACAACTGAGCGTACGCACTTTGCCTCGCGATCTTTTGCCTCTCGCGCTCGCATTTTCGCATAGTTGTTTTCCGCTTCCTGGTCATTATTATCTGCAGGCGCCTTGTCGTCTGTCAAGGGTTTGAGACCAAGAGAGATACGAATCTTGTTCGTCTCTTCCAAGCTTATGCTCTCTTCCATTGACATATTGAGCAGAAACGTAAGGAAGTGGAATGTAGTCACAAGTAGAAGGGTAACTTGAAGTTGGCACAATCTAAATAATAATTACGTAATCAGCCAACAACATCCCAACGTTTTCCTCCTCACCACCCCGAAGCCAGCGATGTCCGCTTTTATACCTTTCCGGCAGACGTTCAGATATCTGGTGAAACAGAACCGTTTTACGAAAACTACAATCACTTTCACTCAAGCTTATAACCTTTTTCCTAGCAACGCCAAGCTCATGAGAGTCCTGTCATATTCTACTCCATCGTTATCGGCGCGATTGGCCCAATAATGGCTGTTACAGTGCCACCTATTCGAGAGCACCTTGGATATAAACGTGCAGAAATGGTGCCAGCTACATACCCTCGTGCGTTAACCGTTAGTTCTACGAGAAATCTGATCCAATGCCACCTCTGACTGCTAGTTCCCAAACGATCACGGAGACCGGTACAAGGCTACGAAGACCCTTGAGGAGAGATGTAGGTTGATGGACCTCGTGTAGCTCGTGTTAGAAACTATCTGTATGTCTGGTTTACGTATCGACAAATAGCAAAGCGCCATACACAAAACAAGACACTTATAACACCTCGAGCGACATGATCTAGTCTTTCAACTTTCTTTCCCTTTTTTCCAAGATGTCGCTTTCAACTTTCTTTCCCTTTTTTCCAAGATGTCGCGCCACGACTTGCAGGATATTTTTACCTTCGCGTCCGAGATACGGGGAAAACCAAGTGCATCATGAGGATCTGTTATTATAAGCCTGATCTTCTGTGTAGGTGAGCTCTCCAACCATCGCAGAAGTTTTACCTGAACCTTAACTGCTATAACTGAATCTGTCTTTTGGGCTTTCGATAGCACCCGTCCTCTGATTTTTGGAAAGTGCCAAATCAAGGAGGGATTGCAGCAACCCATGTAACTTCAAGTCGACGTCGCCAATTCTGGCGCTATGTGAAATCTTTATACGTATTAACCGGTTTTTCCAAGCACCAGATTCACCGTCGACCACGCAGCCTTGAGTGACTGTAAACCTTGTCGCATTATTTTTTCTAATCCGGGGCTGGCTGCAGACCGTTTGTGGACAAACTTTTCTAAGATTTTGCATTTTGCTTCGAGACAGCGTTGCCGCCATCCAGTGGGATTATGCCACTCATGGAATTAATCCTGCAATAACTTTTTTACGTTTCTATCCAGTATTCAATTGCAGTGAACACATCGCGTATCGTCTCATGCCAGAGTTTAGATGGTAAGAAACCCAATATTGTACTGCGAAACATTTACTAAAGGCGGTGTGTAGTTGATGGTAACGCGTCCTCTATCCTAGTACATGGATGTCACTTGGTCAGGTACAGGCCGTTTTGCGCCAGTATCTCAAGGAGTCCGGGCTTCTAATTCTGTCGCCTAGTTCCTGTGTCCTCTTCTGTGTTTAACGCGGCTTAGTAGTAGGATCTCCAAATTTATATCTCAAAGCTGGACCAACTCTGGCTGTTTTCCGGTGCTGCTGGTTCTGTCAGTTCCATAAAGTTACTGATGCAAAGGTATACACACGGCATTGCGAGAGGTAGCAACAAATGTGCGTGGGTCGAGAAGGAGCTTGGAGTCGAGAATACTTTCGGCGGCTTAGTAGTAGGATCTCCAAATTTATATCTCAAAGCTGGACCAACTCTGACTGTTTTCCGGTGCTGCTGGTTCTGTCAGTTCCATAAAGTTACTGGTGCAAAGGTATACATACGGCATTACGAGAGGTGGCAACAAATGTGCGTGGGTCGAGAAGGAGCTTGGAGTCGAGAATACTTTCGACTACAAGAGTCCTACTTTCCAAAAGTATATGGCAATTATTGGTTCTGTAGATGTCTATTTCGATAACGTTAGGGGTGAGTTGGTCCTGAAGAGTCATCCACCGGTTATTTGTACTGTTTCTGCTAGGTGAAATATTGGACTTTTATCAACTTGTAGAATGGTAATGTTGGGATCATTATTTGTGGTGAGTAGTCCTGTGGTGTTGTTAAATGTGCGGCTCCGATTACTTTCAAGCTTAGGTGCTTTCTCAAGTTACATTTAAGTTCCTACTCAGAATCTATATCTTATACCCTGCTTATGACA